>R20__coassemble_156_pt1 | contig 54011 bp, 50 predicted proteins | sample R20__metabat2_high_PE_056 | metagenome-assembled genome bin R20 | reverse complement strand
ATGTATAACTTTACACCTGATAGTGCTGTTGCACTGTCAAATTAAATTCGGCTTGCAAAGTTCGCAAAAAAAATGGGAATTATATCGCCACGGCAACCGAATTGACAATTATGCGAAAAAGATGTGTAATTTTGCGGTATGATTTATACTGAAACTTTTCCTTGCGGACTGAGGTTCGCCTTCAAGCAGAGCAGGTCACAGGTGGCGTATGTTTCGCTTACCGTGAAGTCGGGTACGAGAAACGAGCCGGCAGGGTTTCCCGGCATGGCCCATATGACGGAGCATATGCTCTTCAAGGGTACCGAAAACCGCACCCCGCAGGAAATAAGCAACCGACTTGAACTTCTGGGCGGCGATCTTAACGCCTACACGACAAAAGAGGAGACGGTAATCTACGCGACAGTCCTCAAGGAAGACCTCGAGAAGGCCGTCGATTTGCTTTTCGAAATAGTCTTCAAGTCTGTTTTCCCGCAGAAGGAATTGGAGAAGGAGCGCAACGTCGTCATCGACGAGATAAATATGTACAAAGATTCTCCTTCGGAGTCGATTTTCGACGACTTTGAGGAGTGTCTCTATGGCAATCATCTGCTAGCCAGGCCGATACTTGGCAGCGCCAAGGGCTTGAAGCGTATCGTGTCGGAGGATATACGCGATTATGTCAAGACGAATTTCACGCCCGACAATATGTGCATATCCGTAGTGGCTGGCATCACGCCGGCACGGGCTGAAAAAATCGCGCAGGAGGCAGTAGGGAAATATGTACCGCAAGACTATAAGCCGCAGGAGCGTCCGGCGCCGGCGCTCGAGGGCGGCAGCCTCTCCGCAGGAGTGCCGTTCAGCAGGGAGGTGAGCCGCAAGGACCATCAGGCCAATTGCATTATAGGTACCACCGCATACTCTTTCTACGACGAAGACCGTCTGGCGATGATCCTCCTGAGCAACATCCTCGGCGGCCCCGGATCCAATTCCATTCTGAATCAGGAACTCAGGGAGAAGAACGCCCTTGTTTACAATATAGACAGCATCTACACGCAGTATGCCGACTCGGGTTCGCTCCTGATAGCCTTTGGCTGCGAGAAGCACAATCTGAAAAAGTGCGTCGAACTGACGATGGCGCAACTGGCGGCTCTTCGTGACAACCCTCTGTCGGACAAGAAGGTGCAGGAGGCGCGCAAGCAGCTTCTGGGGCAGCTCGCGATAGCCTCCGACAGCGGTGAGGCGCAGTCGCTGTCGATGGGCAAGAGCCTGCTTGTCTTCGGCCGCATAATGCCGGACGAGGAGGTGAGGGAGCGCATAAACGCCATAACTGCGGCTCAGCTTCAGAGAGTCGCGCAGACCGTACTCGCCCCGCAGCGCCTTTCAACTCTAATTTATAAGTAAAATGGATGCTCAAGACAAATACATCGGTGATTTTTCATCCCTTAAGATAGAAGCTCTCGACTGGCTGGAGAGAGAGACGCACCTTCGGACAACGCACGCGCGGATGCTCTGCGGCCGCAGCGTCGGGGCGCTGCTGGGCTCTTTCGTCAGATTGACCGGCGCCCGCCGCGTGCTCGAGCTCGGCGTCTTCACCGGCTACTCATCCATTTGTCTGGCGTCGGCGCTCCCGCAAGGCGGACGCCTCGACGCCGTCGAGATCAACGACGAACTTGAAGATCTTATAAGGGAGGGCTACAGCCGCGCCGGTGTCGAGGATAAAATCAATCTGATTTTCGGCGATGCCAAAGAGGTCCTTGACTCTCTGGAAGGCCCGTACGACCTGATTTACATAGATGCCAACAAGCGTGAATATGTGGCTTACTATCAGTCTGCTATAGAGATATTGAGAAGCGGCGGCCACATTATCGCGGACAATGTCCTTTGGGACGGAAAAGTATATGATGAGAATCCTCCCCGCGACGCACAGACGCGCGGCATAATGGCCTTCAACGACCTTGTCGCCGGCGATCCGAGAGTTGAAAACTACATCCTACCTCTTCGCGACGGCCTCAATATCATCCGCAAGCTTTAAGGCGCAGCCTTCGCAGCCGCCTTCGGGACAGGTGTCCGGATTGGAGGCTCCGGCGGGACGGGAACCGCCGCGTTTTTTCCACAGACGGATTTCCTCCTCCTTCGCGCAGATGATGCCCTGCCGACGCAGAGCCTTGTTGTGCGAAATCTCTCCGTCAGGGAACTTGCCGTCTTTCTTGACGATTATGGTCACGGCCATTCCGGCCACGCCGACGGCAAGAAGCAGGGCGGCAAGGAGGAATACTTTCATAGGATCAGATGCATTTGAAAGATGGAGCTATAGGCTTGCTGCCTACGGCAATCACCGGAGGAATCTGCATAATCTTGAAGGCGGAGGCCTTTTTCAGACGGAGAATGCGATCCACAAGCTCGCGTGAGGCGCCGCGGTTTACGACATCGTCTGCCGAGAGACTCTCTTCGTGGAGGGCGTGCAGCACAGGGTCGAGCTCGTCGTACGGCGGCAGGGAGTCGGTGTCTTTCTGGCCCGGACGAAGTTCGGCTGAGGGAGCCTTCTCGATGATCGATACCGGAATTATCTCATTCTCGCGGTTGATGTAGCGGCACATTTCATAGACCTGGGTCTTGTAGAGGTCCGCGATTACCATCATCGCGCCGCACATATCTCCGTAGAGGGTGCCGTAGCCGGCGAACAGCTCGCTCTTGTTGGACGTGTTCAGCAGCAGGGCGTCGAAGCGGTTGGAGTAGGTCATCAGGATAGTGCCGCGGATGCGGGCCTGAAGGTTCTCCTGCGCCACGCTCCAGCGGCCGAGTTCGAACCAGGAGCGGGTCTCCAGCATAAATCTCTTGTAGATCTTCTCGATCGGGACTACGTCGTACTTGATGCCGAGATTGTCGGCCAGATCGACGGAATCGGAGACGGAATGCAGGGAGGAGAACTGCGACGGCATAAGGACGCCGTGGACATTGTCGGTTCCGAGGGCCTCGACCGCCAGCGCCGCCACGAGGGCTGAATCCACGCCTCCGGAAAGACCCAGGACGGCGCGGGACTTGTGGCAAGATGCGAAGTAGTCCCGCATCTTGCCCGTGATTGTCCCGTAGGCCTGCTCTATTGAGATGTTTTCTTCGAGAATCATCAGAATACGAAGGTGTCGCTGATAGGTTTGAAGTGGTAAACCTTCTCGATCACGTCGGCGAAGATGCCTGCCATCGAGAGGACTGTGAACTTGGAGGTGTCCTTGCCTTCCTTCAGAGGAATGGTGTCGGTCACGATGAACTGCTTGATTGCGGACTGCGCGATGCGGTCGTAGGCGCTGCCGGAGAGAACGGCGTGGGTGCAGATTGCGCGCACGCTCAGGGCACCCTTGTCCATCAGCATATTGGCGCATTTGGTGATGGTGCCGGCGGTGTCCACCATATCGTCCACGATTATGACGTTGCGGCCTTCCACTTCACCGATGGCGGTCATATTTTCTACGACGTTCGCTTTCAGACGCTCCTTGTGGCAGATGATCATCGGCACGCCGAGGATGCGGGAGTATGCGTTGGCTCTCTTCGCGCCGCCCATATCAGGGGATGCGATGGAGAGGTTTTCGAGCTGGAGATCCTTGATATACGGGAGGAACACTGCGCTTGCATAGATGTGGTCCACAGGGAAATCGAAGAAGCCCTGGATCTGGTCTGCGTGGAGGTCTGCGGTCATCACGCGGTCGCAACCGGCTGCGTGGAGCAGATTTGCCACGAGTTTTGCTCCGATTGAAACGCGAGGGCGGTCTTTGCGGTCCTGACGTGCCCAGCCGAAGTAAGGCATCACTGCGATTACCTTGTAGGCTGAGGCTCTCTTGGCGGCGTCAATCATAAGGAGAAGCTCCATCAGATTTTCGGTCGGGCCGAATGTGCTCTGGACGATGAAGACCGTAGCGCCACGGACGCTTTCATTGAATGCCGGCTGGAATTCGCCGTCGGCGAAAGCAGTCACTTCAGATTTGCCGAGTTCAGTGCCGAGGGCCTTTGCGACCTGTGAGGCGAAATATCTTGAACCCCTGCAGGAGAAAATCTTGAATTTGTGTTCGAACTGTTCCATATTGGTTTTAAAGTGTTTTTAGAATATCCTCGATGTATGAAAGAATCTCTTCGCGGCCGCGGCCGTCTTCGGAAGAGCTGCGAAGGACCGTCGGGAGCTCCTCCCAGTATTGGAGAAGGGTCTCCTCGTTCTTTTTGAGCTGCGCCTCGAGGGCGTTCGGGCCGCTCTTGTCGCATTTCGTGTAGATTATGGAGAAGGGAATGCCGGCCTCTCCGAGAGAAATCATAAAGTCCAGGTCTATCTTCTGGATGTCGTGGCGGCTGTCCAGAAGGACGAACAGCAGCACCATTTCGCCGGAGAGCTGAAGATAGTTGTTGATTATCTTCTCGAGCTTCTCGCGGCCGGTCTTGCTCATCTTGGCGTAGCCGTAGCCCGGCAGGTCCACGAGGTACCAGCTGTCGTTGACGAGAAAATGATTCACCAGTTGGGTTTTGCCGGGAGTGGCGGAGGTGTGGGCCAGCCCCTTTTTGGCACACAGCATATTGATCAGGGAGGATTTGCCCACGTTGCTTCTGCCGATGAAGGCGAACTCCGGGTGGAGCGCTTTCGGCTTCTGGCTGACATTCTGGCTGCTTCCGGCAAATACCGCCTGCTTGATGACCATAGCTGTTTACGATTACCCTGCAAAAATACAAAATTGTATGGAATATAACGAAGAATTTCGTAAATTTGTAACTATGGACGGAAATGAAAATATAAGCCTTCTGCAGCTGCAGGAGATGATAGGAGAGGCCGTTTCGGAGAATTTTCCCGGGGCGGTGTGGGTCAGGGCCGAGATAAGCGAGCTCAAACACAGCCGCGGCCACTGCTATCTTACCCTCGTCGAAAAAGAGGAGGGCTCGGCCTTGGTAGTGGCGAAGGCTTCCGCCATAATCTGGGCCTCGTCCTTCCGTCTGCTGGGGCCCTATTTCGAGACGACGGCCGGCTCTCCGCTGGCCTCGGGAATGAATGTCCTGGTGAAGGTCCGGGTGCAGTATTCCGAACTTTACGGCCTGTCGCTCATAATATGTGACATAGACCCGTCATATACCGTCGGAGAGCTTGAGGCCCAGAGGCTTCGCACCGTGCAGAGGCTGCAGGAGGAGGGAATGTTCGATATGAATCCGTCCCTGCCGCTGGCGGCCTTGCCGCGCCGCCTGGCCGTCATTTCGAGCGCCACGGCCGCAGGCTGGCGGGACTTTGTGCGCCAGCTGCAGCAAAACGGCGCACCCTATGGTTTTGAGGTCGAACTCTATCCGGCTTTGATGCAGGGCGCCGAGTGCCCCGCGTCGATAGTGGCGGCGCTGGACGCCGTCGCGGCTTCAGGCAAAGATTATGACGCCGTCTTGATCCTGCGCGGCGGAGGCGGGGCGATGGATCTTTCCTGCTATGACGACTACGAACTGGCCGTCAACGTGGCCCAGTTCCCTCTGCCGGTCCTTACCGGAATCGGCCACGACCACGATTACCACGTGGTGGATATGGTGGCCCACACGAACGTCAAGACCCCGACGGCCCTGGCGGATTTCCTGACGGGCCGTTTCGAGGAGGCCGAAGGCGCCGTGGACCGGCTCGCGCAGCGGCTGCAGCTGGCGGTCTATGCTCGCCTCGGCGCGCGGGAGGCCCGCGTCGAGCAGCTGGCCTCGCGGGTCCGCTCGGCGGTGGCGCTGCGCTGCGCCGAGGCTCTCCACAGGGTGGAGCGCCTCGAGCTTCGCGCCCGCGCCGCCTCCCCGCAGGACATCCTTGAAAAAGGCTTCGCCATAGTGGTCAAGGACGGCCGCCGCACCGCCGCGGCCGCCTCCCTTGCCAAAGGCGACAAAATAACGATAATCCTCGCCGACGCCCAAGTCGACGCCCAAATAATTTGACTATGGATAAAATGACATACGAAGAGGCCTTGGCCGAGCTGGAGAAGCTCGTGGCGAGGATCGAAAACCCCGAAACCGACTTCACCAAGATAGGCGGGGACGTAAAGAAGGCTATGGAACTTGTAAAATATTGCAAAACCTGCATAGCGGGAACCAAAGAAGAGCTGGAGAAACTGCTATGAAAATCTACGAATCGGATTCCTGGCTCACGCCATACAAAGACGCTATCGAGCGCCGCAGCCGCGCAATAAGCGACCGCGAGGCCGCCATAGCGGGTGGCGGCCTCCTCAAGGACTCAGTCAACGGCCACCTCTACTATTGCCCGCACCGCGAGGGAGACAGGTTTGTTTTCCGCGAGTGGGCCCCGAACGCCTCTGCAATCTACGTCATAGGCGACTTCAACGGCTGGCGCAGGACGCAGGCCTGGGCGATGACTCCTACGGGTGGCGGAAACTGGGAACTGAAGGCCGACGTAGCTCCGATATGCGACGGCGACCTCTTCAAGTGGTACGTCGAATGGCCGGGGGGCGGCGGCGAGCGGCTTCCCGCCTACGCCACAAGATGCATTCAGGACCCGGAGACCAAAGCCTTCTCGGCCCAGATACGGATGCCTTCAAAACCATATGCCTGGCAGCACCCGAAAGGCCCGAAAATCGGGAACCCCTTCATCTACGAAGCCCACATCGGAATGAGCGGTCAGGAGTGCGCCGTGGCGGACTTCGACAGCTTCCGCAGGAACGTCCTCCCGCGGGTGGCTGACCTTGGGTACAACACCCTGCAGATTATGGCCCTTCAGGAGCACCCCTACTACGGCAGCTTCGGCTATCAGGTGTCGAACTTCTTCGCCCTGAGCAGCCGCTTCGGCACTCCTGACGCTTTCAAGGCCCTCGTGGACGACGCCCACGGCCGCGGCATCGCCGTCATAATGGACATAGTCCACTCCCACAGCGTCAGCAACGAAGCCGAGGGCCTCAGCCGTCTGGACGGCTCACTGACTACATATTTTCACGAAGGCACCCGCGGGCAGCACCCTGCCTGGGGCTCGCGATGCTTCGACTACGGAAAGGGGCAGACCGTCCATTTCCTGCTGTCAAACATAAAGTTCTGGATGGAGGAGTACCATCTTGACGGCTTCCGCTTCGACGGCGTCACCAGTATGCTCTATCTGGACCACGGCCTCGAAAGGGATTTCACGGACTACGGCTGCTATTTCGACGGCGGCCAGGACGAGGATGCCATAACCTATCTGGGCCTTGCCAATATACTCATCCACGAAATCAACCCCGACGCCATCACAATCGCGGAGGACGTCTCCGGAATGCCAGGACTGGCGGCTCCGCGCGAAAACGGCGGCATAGGCTTCGACTTCCGTATGAGTATGGGAGTGGCCGACCACTGGATAAAGTGGATCAAGGAGCGAAGCGACCGCGACTGGAGTATGGGCGAGATATGGTACGAGCTATCGAACAAGCGGGAGGATGAGCGGACGATAAGCTACGCCGAATGCCACGACCAGGCCCTCGTGGGAGACAAGACAATCATCTTCCGCCTGATGGACAAGGAGATGTACACTTCGATGAACAAAGGCTCGAAGAGCATCGTCGTGGACCGCGGAATCGCGCTGCACAAGATGATAAGGCTCGCAACGGCCGCCACCGCCGGAGACGGCTACCTGACCTTTATGGGCAACGAATTCGGCCACCCGGAGTGGATCGATTTCCCGCGCGAGGGCAACGGCTGGTCGTATTTCTATGCGAGGCGGCAGTGGTCCCTTGCCGACAATCCTCAGTTGCGCTACGGTGCCCTGCGCGACTTCGACCGCGAAATGGTCAGTCTTCTCAAGGAAAACGGCGTCCTAAGGGAGAGGCCAAGGTGCCTGAGGTGTGACGAGGAAAAGAAAATTCTGATATTCTGTCGCGCGGGCTACATCTTCGCCTTCAATTTCAATCCGGAAAATTCTTTCGAAAACTACGGCTTCGAGGCCCCTGCCGGAGGTTGGAAAGTGGCATTGGACAGCGACGCCGAGCGCTTCGACGGCTTCGGCAGAAACGCTGAGGGTCAGGTACATTATACACAAAAACAGGGAGAAATAGAAAATTTATACCTATATTTGCCGGCTAGAACTGTTCAGGTTCTGGGGAGGATAGAAAATGGCATATCTTAAATTCAACAAAACGGAGCTTGTCAACCTTGAGTATTCGCTCAAGAGGGAGGTGCTTTCCACCAACAGGACGGGAGGCTATCTCAACACGACAATAGTCGGCTGCAACACGCGCAAGTACCACGGCCTTCTGGCGGTGCCTGTCGCCGCCTTCGGCGGCCACCGTCACATCCTGCTTTCTTCGCTGGATGAGACCCTGCTGCAGCACGACAAGCCCTTCAACCTGGGAATTCATTGTTACGGAGATATTTATGAGCCTCGAGGCCACAAATATATCGTCGATTTCGAGATGGATCCCGTGCCGACGGTGACATACCGCGTCGGCGGAATGCGCCTGCGCAAGGAGCTGCTTTTCACCCGCGGGAGCGAACAGCTTCTCGTCAGATACACTCTCCTCGAAGATTCCAGCACCCATACCGTGCTGCGCCTCAAGCCTTTCCTCTCCTTCCGCAGCATCCACGCCCTTACAAAGGCGAACGTCGACGCCGACACTCGTTACTCTGCAGTGCCGGGCGGAGCGGCATACTGTCTCTACAAAGGCTTCCCGACTCTCTACCTGCAACTTTCGAAAGAGGCCGAATACGTGCACTGTCCGGACTGGTACCGGGACACCGTCTACAGCGAGGAGTACCGCCGCGGCTTCGACTGCACCGAAGACCTCCTCGTGCCGGGCTTCTTCGAAGTGCCCATAAAGAAAGGCGAGAGCATAATCATTTCAGCTTCCACCTCGCAGGAAGAGCCTTCCGGTCTGAAAGCGCGCTTCACGCGCCGTATGGGCGCGGTCGAACCTCGCGGAGACTACGATGCCTGCCTCAAGGCGGCGGCAAGCCAGCTTATCGCTTTCAACGACAAGGGCAGCACCTGCGTCTGCACCGGCTTCTCGTGGCACGAGATCGGCGGCCTTCGGGAGACCTGCGTAGCCCTTCCGGGCCTTACGATATACAACAGCGGCGACGCGGCCCTTTTCCGCAAAATCCTGGACGATCTGATAAAGGACAAATCGAAGGATCTGCTGGAGGGTTGCAATCAGGTGGAGGCTCCGCTCAGGCTTGCCGAACTGATGCAGCACCTTGCCTCCTTTACGGGAGATGGGAAAGAAGTATGGCGCCGCTATGGGAAGACTCTCAAGAATGTGATAATCAGTTATATGGCAGGCCGTCCGGAGGTCGTTCTGCACGATAACGGACTTCTGTGGGCCGAAAAGGAGGGTGTCGCCCTGAGCTGGATGAACGCCTATGTAGGCGGCCAGCCGGTAACGGAGAGAAAAGGCTATCAAGTAGAGACCAACTGCTTTTGGTACAACGCTTTGCGTGAGGCCGAGGCAGGAGAGTCGGCATACGGCTCCGACAAGAAGTTCGCGGCCCGCTGCCGAGAGATCTGCAAAAAGATAGAAGAGAATTTCTACAATTTGTTCTGGGTTGAAGCCCGCCGCCACCTTGCTGACTACGTCGACGAAAAGGGGCAGAACATCTTCACCCGCCCGAGCCAGATATACGCCTGCTCGCTCAAATACAGTCCGATAGACGAGGCCGCCCGCGGCGAGGTGGTCCGCGCTGTGAGAAGGGAGCTTGCCACGACCCGCGGCATCCGCACCCTTTCGCCGAAGAACCCCCAGTACAAGTCGCGTTACGAGGGCAATCAGATACAGCGTGACACCGCAACCCACAACGGCTGCAACAGGCCTTGGCTTCTGGGCGCCTTTGCGGACGCATCCTTCCGCCTCTACGGCAGCTCCTTTGTCCGCACGGCCCGCGAACTGATAGACGGCTTCCAGGAGGATATGAACGTGCACGGCATCGGAGCCGTTGCCGAAATCTACGACGGCGACCCTCCATATATGCCTCACGGCGCCATCAACTCCGCCGCGAGCGTCGCCGAAATTCTGAGAGTGAAATATATGATTGAAAAATACGGGGAGGAAGAGATATGAAAGTGCTGATGTTCGGCTGGGAGTTTCCTCCACACATTGCCGGTGGCCTTGGCACCGCCTGCTACGGCATGACCAAGGGTCTGGCCAACAGCGGAGTGGAAGTCCTCTTCGTGATGCCTTCCGCAAGCGGAGACGAAGACCAGAGCTCCGTCAGGATAATAAACGCCAGTGACGTGGCCGTATATGACACCTGCCGCAATGTGGACGAATTCCTCGGCAAGGTGCAGTTCCTCAGAGTCGGCTCGAACATTCATCCATATATGGATCCGGAAGATTTCTCGAATCTTGTGGAGAGCGAGCAGAAGTTCCAGAGCGAGGAGTTCAAGATGTATTTCCGCCAGAAATACAAATTCTCCGGAAAGTACGGCAAGAACCTTATGGAAGAGGTTGCCCGCTACGCGATGGTGGCAGGCGCGATAGCCGCCGATAACAGTTTCGATGTCATCCACGCCCACGACTGGCTGACATATATGGCCGGCATAGCCGCCAAGAGGGTCAGCGGCAAGCCTCTTGTCATCCACGTCCACGCCACGGAATTCGACCGCGGCTCGAGCGTCAATCCGGAGGTCTTCCGCCTCGAGAAAATGGGAATGGAGGAGGCCGACAAGGTGATAACCGTCAGCAACCTCACCCGCAATATCGTAATAAACAAATACGGCATAGACCCTTCAAAGGTCGTCACGGTGCACAATGCCGTCGATTTCTCCGGCCGCAGCGCTATTTTGGCCAAGAGGGGAGTGCCCGAGAAAGTGATAACTTTTCTGGGCCGCATAACATTCCAGAAGGGTCCTGAATATTTCATAGAGGCGGCCGCGAAGGTGCTTAAGATGTGCCCTGAAGGCGTCCGCTTCGTAATGGCCGGCAGCGGCGATATGATGAACCGCTGCATCCGGCAGGTGGCTCGCCTTGGCATCGGCGACAAGTTCCATTTCACGGGATTCCTGCGCGGAGATGACGTGCAGAAGATGTTCGCCCTGTCGGACGTCTATGTGATGCCTTCCGTCTCCGAGCCGTTCGGCATTTCGCCTCTCGAGGCTATGAAGTCCGACGTGCCGGCAATCATTTCGAAGCAGTCCGGAGTGGCCGAAGTGCTCAAATACGCCATAAAGGTGGATTTCTGGGATATCGACGCCCTTGCGGACGCGATGTACGGCCTGCTGCAGTATCCCGCCCTGTCGAAGGTTGCAATCGAGAAGGGCCGCGAGGAGGTCGACGCCCTCAAGTGGGACTCCGCCGCGGTTAAGGTAAAGGCTGTCTACGAAGCGGCCATTGAAGGAAAATAAAAAAGTCAAAGAATATGGGTAAGAGTGTATGTTTCTATTTTCAGGTGCATCAGCCGGACCGCCTGCGTCAGTTCAGGTTTTTCGACATCGGCGGTGATTTCCACTATTTCGACGATTTCGCCAACCGCACCATAGTCCGTCGCATAGCCGACAGATGCTATCTGAGGGCAAACAATGTGCTGCTGGAACTTATCAGAAGGCACGGCGGAGAGTTCAAGGTGGCCTTTTCCATCTCGGGAGCCGCAATCGAGCAGTTCTCCCTCTATGCTCCTGAAGTTATAGACAGTTTCAAGGCTCTCGCGGCAACCGGCTGCGTGGAATTTTTGGCCGAGACCTGTTCGCACTCGCTTGCAAGTCTCTCTTCAGAGAAGGAGTTCAAGAATCAGGTGAAGGAGCACTCTGCCTTGATCCAGAAGCTTTTCGGCGTAAAACCCGTGACCTTCCGCAACACGGAACTCATCTACAGCGACTCGATAGGCGAGACCGTGGCCTCTATGGGCTTCAAGGCAATGCTCACCGAAGGCGCAAAGCACATTCTCGGCTGGAAGAGCCCTGATTTCGTATATACGAATGCTATAAATCCGCGTCTGAAGGTGCTGCTCAGGAACTTCAGCCTCAGCGACGACATCGCCTTCCGCTTCTCCGACAGAGGATGGGCTTCCTGGCCTCTGACGGCCGACACATATGCCGGCTGGCTTGCCGACGCGCTTCAAACGGGCGACGTGGTGAACCTCTTTATGGACTACGAGACCTTCGGTGAACATCAGAAGGCAGACAGCGGCATATTCGATTTTCTGGCGGCTTTGCCTGCGGCAGTCCTTTCAAAGGGGCTGAGCTTCCGCACTCCGTCGCAGGTGGCCTCCGAATGCCAGCCTGTGGCGCCTCTGCACGTTACATACCCTATCTCCTGGGCCGACGAGGAGCGCGACACCAGCGCCTGGCTCGGCAACGAACTTCAGGAAGAGGCCTTCAGCAAGGTATGCGCCCTTGAAAAGGACGTGGCCAAGGCACGCGACGCGAAGCTGACCGCCGCCTACCGCAAACTGCAGGAGAGCGACCACTTCTACTATATGTGCACGAAATTTTTCTCGGACGGCAGCGTACACAGCTATTTCAATCCGTATGACACGCCGTACGAGGCATTTATAAATTATATGAATGTACTTTCAGATTTTGAAATAAGAGTAAAGGAAAAGATTAAGGAAAACAATGGAAAGCAGAGCAGCAAGGCCTGACTACATATTTGAAACGAGTTGGGAAGTTTGTAACAAAGTGGGTGGCATCCACACCGTCATAGCCACCAAAGCACTTTACCTGAGCAAGGAATTCAAGAACAATCATATTCACATAGGCCCGGATGTCTGGCGAAACACCGAGAGCAATCCGGAATTCGAGGAAGACGCTTCACTCTTCAGGTCGTGGCGCAAGCAGGCCTCCCAGGAGGGTCTCCGCATAAGGGTAGGCCGATGGAGAGTCGAAGGCAACCCCGTGGCCATTCTGGTGGACTTCACCACTTTCTTTCCGAAGAAAGATGAGATTCTCACCCAGATCTGGAAGGATTTCGGAGTGGATTCCCTCCACGGCAACTGGGATTATATAGAATCGGCGCTTTTCGGCCTTGCCGCAGGAAAGGTCATCGAGAGTTTCTACAAGTTCAACATAGAACCGGGACAGAAGGTCGTGGCGCAGTTCCACGAGTGGATGACAGGCTCCGGCCTGCTCTATCTCAAGAGCCGCAAGCTCCCGATAGGCACCACATTCACAACCCACGCCACCGTGATGGGACGTTGCATCGCCGGCAAGAATATGCCTCTGTACGACTCTCTCGAGAGTTTCGACGCAGACAATCTCGCCCGCGAGTTCGGCGTCTCCTCCCGCCATTCCCTCGAGAAGGCCGCCGCAACTGAAGCGGATGTCTTCACGACAGTGAGCGACATAACCGCCCGCGAGTGCAGTCAGTTCCTCGGCAGAAAAGTCGATATTGTTACGCCTAACGGCTTCGAGAACAGTTTCACTCCGTCGCCTGAAAATTACGGCGAGGCCTGCTCGAAGGCAAGGCGCAAACTGGTCGAAGTGGCCTCTGCGATGACCGGCTGCAAAGTGCCGGGCGACGCGCTGCTGGTAGGCATCAGCGGCAGATATGAATACTGCAACAAGGGCGTCAACGTCTTCATAGACGCTCTCGCATCCATAAAGAACGAAGGTTACGAAGGAAGACCGGTCGTGGCCTTCATTATGGTCCCGTCGGGCAACAACGGGCCTGACAAGGCGCTCGTCGAGCGTCTGTCCGGTGTGGACAACGGTTACGCTACACAGGTCAGCCACTACCTTATGGATGACGGCGACGCCGTCGTCAGCCACTTCAAGAACTGCGGCCTGACCAACGAGCCGCAGGATAAGGTCAAGGCGCTCTTCTTCCCGACATATCTCAACGGTGACGACGGAGTCTTCGACGTGAAGTACTACGACCTCCTGCCGGGTATGGACCTGACAGTGTTCCCGTCATATTACGAGCCGTGGGGCTACACCCCTTTGGAGTCTCTGGCCTTCGGCGTGCCTACTGTAACCACTTCCCTTGCCGGATTCGGTCTGTGGGTCGAGGACCATTACAGCAAGGCCCACCCCGGCATCGAGATAGTGCGCCGCACCGACTCGAATTACGGCGACGTGGTTTCAGGCGTGAAGGCCCGTATCCTCGAGATGGCAGGCCTCAGTGCAGAGCAGAACGGCGAGTACCGCGAAAATGCCAAGGATGTCTCTGCGATAGCCTTGTGGGAGAACAATGTGAAATATTATAAGGAAGCCTGGTCCAAGGCCCTGCAGAGAGTCTCCTCCGAAATGAAGGAGCGCAATATGTCTGCCGGGGACTCTCAGCCGCACGTCTTCACGAAAGTTGAAACGAGCCGTCCTTCTTGGTCGAGCGTATTCATCGGCAGGGAACTGCCCGAGAGGCTCTCGCATCTCGACACCCTTGCCGGCAACCTCTGGTGGTGCTGGAACCAAAGCGCTATAGACCTTTTCCGCAGCATAGATGAAGATCTCTGGAAGCAATCCGGCGGAAACCCTCTGTTGCTTCTCGACAAGATTCCGCTCAAACTCTACAAGAAGCTCGAGCAGGACGCCGGTTTCCTTGCGAGAATGGACGCGGTATATGACGAATTTGCGGAATATATGGCTCAGAAAGACTCCCGCGAGGGGGCCAGGATTGCATATTTCTGTATGGAATACGGCATCGACACCTCTCTCAAGATATATTCCGGCGGTCTGGGCATCCTGGCGGGCGACTACCTTAAGGAGGCTTCCGATATGAAGGTCAATATGACGGCAGTCGGCCTTCTCTACCGCTACGGCTATTTCACCCAGAAACTCTCCGCATACGGCGATCAGATTTCATCCTACGAGCCGCAGGATTTCACGAAGATTCCTGCATCTCCGGTGCGTGACGCCGACGGAGGCTGGCTCAAGATAAGCGTAGCCCTCCCGGGCCGAAACCTCGCGGCGCGTATCTGGAAGGTGGCCGTGGGCCGCACGGATCTCTATCTGCTCGACACCGATTTCGAAGACAACCTGCCGGAAGACCGTCAGGTGACACATCAGCTCTACGGAGGCGACTGGGAGAACCGCCTCAAGCAGGAGATGCTCCTGGGCATCGGCGGCATCCGCGCCCTGCGCGCCCTCGGCGTAGAGGTTGACGTCTACCACTGCAATGAAGGTCACGCCGCCTTCTGCGGTCTCGAGAGGATGAGGGAGTACATCCAGCAGCAGAATCTCTCGTTCGGCGAGGCTATGGAGGTCGTCAGGACTTCTTCGCTCTTTACGACGCATACCCCGGTGCCTGCAGGTCACGACGCGTTCCAGGAGGACCTTCTCCGCGTATATATGTCCCACTATCCGGCAAGGATGAAGACGGACTGGAGAAGTTTTATGTCGCTTGGAAAGATCAATCCGGAGGATGCCGGCGAAAAGTTCTCGATGAGTTTCCTTGCCGCAAACCTCTCTCAGGAGGTCAACGGCGTGAGCTGGCTTCACGGTTGCGTGAGCCGCGACATATTCGCCCCGATGTGGCCGGGCTATCTGCCTGAAGAGCTGCACGTGAGCTCCGTCACCAACGGTGTCCACTACCCGACCTGGACCGCTCCCGAGTGGAAACAGATCCACGCCGAAGTCTTCGGCGAGGCCTTCAAGACCCACCACTACGACAAGAGCTGCTTCGAGGGCATTTACAAGATAGCGGACGAGCGCATATGGGCGACACGCAAACTTCTGCGCCATCGCCTCATAGAGGCTGTAAAAGACTGTATGGCAGATACTTCTGCGACAGCACACTATTCTCCTCGCGAGATTGTGAAGATTCGCAAGACTCTGCGCGACGACATTCTCACGATAGGTTTCGCGCGCCGCTTCGCGACCTACAAGAGAGCCACCCTGCTGTTCAGCAATCTCGACCGCCTCAATGAAATAGTGAACAATCCGGAGCGTCCGGTGCAGTTCCTCTTCGCCGGCAAGGCGCACCCTGCCGACAAGGCGGGTCAGGACCTCATCAAGAGGATTGTCGAGATATCCCGTATGCCGCAGTTCATCGGCAAGATAGTGTTCGTGCCGAACTACGACATCTCGATAGCGAAACTGCTCGTGCAGGGAGTCGATGTCTGGATGAACAACCCTACAAGGCCTCAGGAGGCATCCGGCACCAGCGGCGAAAAGGCCGTGATGAACGGTGTGATGCACTTCTCCGTCCTCGACGGATGGTGGGTGGAAGGCTACAAGCCGGGAGCCGGCTGGGCCCTCAAGATGGAGCGTACATACGACGACCAGTCTTTCCAGAACGATCTGGACGCCGCTACCATATATAATATAATAGAGAATGACATCGCGCCTACCTTCTACGACAGGAAAGAAGGAGCGGAGTTCTCTACGTCCTGGGTTGAAACCATAAAGAATACTGTAGCGCAGGTTGCCTGCAATTTCACCACAAACCGTATGCTGAGCGACTACTGCGAGAAATATTATACCCCTCTGGCGGCCAGAAACGCTATGGTATGCGCAGATGATTTCCTCTTCGCACGTAATATGGCCTTCTGGAAGAAACGCCTGCGCAGAGAGTGGAACGATTTGGAAATCAGGTCATTCACAAAACCTGACAATGTCCGCGAGCCTCTTACCCTCGGCCGTGGATGCACCGCGCGGCTCGAAGCCTTCATCGGCGACATCGACCCGTCCGAGCTCGGAGTGGAACTGTTGCTGGCAGAGCGCAACCGCAAGGGCGCATACCATATCGTGGAGAAGTTTGATTTCTCCCTTGCCTCCTTCGAGGACGGCGTGGCCGTGTATGAAGCGCACATAGTGCCTGAAATGGCAGGTACATATGAAATTGCCGGAAGACTCTATGCAAAGAACGACGCCTTTGCACACCGTCAGGAATTTGAGCTGGTGAAATGGTTGTAGCGGCCACAGGATTTTTTGACGGAGTCCATCTCGGACACAGGAAGGTTATCGGGCAGATGTGCTCGATAGCCCGGTCTCAGGGCAAGGAGAGTATGATAGTTACCTTCTGGCCCCATCCGCGCAGCGTCCTGCAGCAGGACGCCGACCGCCTGAGACTGCTGACAACGCTTCAGGAGAAGAAAGACCTGTGCACCTCGCTGGGCGTGGACCGATTCGAGGTGATACCTTTCAACAGGGATTTCAGTATGCTTTCGGCTCGGGAGTTTGTGGCGGATTATCTTCGCGACAGGCTCGGCGTATCGACGCTTATCCTTGGGTATGACCATCGTCTGGGCCACGATGCCTTCGAAAGCCCCGCCCAGATGATGAAAGTGGTTGAGGAGTGCGGCGTCGAGGCTGTCCGCATCGGACAGTTCAACGTCGGGAGCGGCGCGGTCAGTTCGACTCTCATCCGTGGCAGACTCTCCGACGGCGATATAACCTCGTCCAACGCGATGTTGGGCTACCGCTACGGCCTTTGCGGAGTGGTGGTCTCCGGCAACCGCATAGGACGCACGATAGGATTCCCTACGGCCAATCTGCAACTCTACGAGCCGCTGAAACTTGTGCCGCGTAATGGCGTCTATTGTGTTTGGACCGAGGTCTTGGGCAAGGTGTACAAGGGTATCTGCAACATCGGCACGCGTCCGACGATAGGGGAGGGCAACGCCCGCACGATAGAGGTACATATTCTCGGTTTCGACGAGGATATCTACGGTCTTGACGTGAAGATCGAATTCGAGGCCCGCCTCAGGGACGAGACGCGGTTCGCCGGTCTGAATGCGCTGAAGGCCCAGCTGCAGCTTGACAAGGAAGCCGCCGAGAGGCTTATGGGCCCGGCCGAAGGAATAATTTTGCGATGATTCAAATTTTGTATATCTTTGTATCATAAATATTGACAACAAGAAAGGGTCCTGCCAAAGTCGGGATTCTTTTCTTTTTAACTTTTTAATTATGTCAGAAGTACATTATATGACTCAGGAGGGTCTTGACAAGCTCCGCGACGATCTTGCGGCTCTCATTGCGGAACGTCCCGTGATTTCAAAGGCCATCGCCGAGGCAAGAGACAAGGGAGACCTTTCCGAAAACGCGGAGTATGACGCCGCAAGGGAGGCTCAGGGCCTTCTCGAACTGAAGATAAACAAGCTGCAGGATGTCATCGCCAACGCCAAAGTGGTGGACGAATCGAAAATCAACACCGAGCAGATTCAGATTCTCAACAAAGTGAAGATGAAGAATCTGGGTACCGGCGCAGTGGTCGAATACACTCTCGTGGGCGAGAGCGAGGCAAACTTCAAGGAGGGCAAGCTCGCAGCCACGACTCCTATCGGCCGCGCCCTAATGGGACACCGCAAAGGCGATGTCGTGGAGGTGAAGGTTCCTTCAGGCATCCTCAAGTTCGAAATTCTCGATATCTCAATATAATATGGCAACGATATTTTCCAGAATAGCGGCAGGCGAAATCCCGTCATACCGCATCGCCGAGGATGAAAATTTCTACGCATTCTTCGACATCAACCCTCTGGCGGAAGGCCATACTCTCGTAATCCCGAAGAAAGAGGTGGATTATATTTTTGACCTCGATGGGGAGACCTATGAGGGCCTTTGGAATTTCGCCGGCAGAGTCGCGAAGGCAATAAAGGCCGCGGTCCCTTGCAAGAGGGTGGGGGTTGCCGTCCTCGGAATGGAAGTCCCGCACACCCACATCCATCTTATTCCTCTTCAGACAGAGGGAGATATGGATTTCCGCAAGCCCAAGCTCCAGCTTTCGCCGGAGCGCTTCGAGGCTCTTGCAAAAGCAATTTCAAAAGAATTCAAATAGACAAGCGACAGTATGAAAAAAATACTCCTTTTCGCCGCGGTTGCACTGCTTGCAATCTCCTGCAGCAAGACACCTAAGGCTGTTGTAAATGCCACCATTGAAGGCGCTCCCGACTCTTCGGTAGTGCTTCAGAAGCTGAATTTCAACCGTCTCACCGTTGTGGACACGATAAAGACGGACGCCTCCGGCTCTTTCAAATATAAAGTCGAGCTGACCGGCAACGCCCCATATTTCTACTACCTCTATCTCGGTGAAGAGCCAGTGGCTTCTCTTGTGCTGCTCGACGGAGACAAGGTTACGGTCAATGTGGACAAGTTCGGCCTTTTCACGGTCGAGGGTTCGCCGGAGTCTGAGCTCGTAAAGAGCGTGAACGACAAGTTCGAGGGCGTGAAGTACAAGATGAACCGCCTTCTCGAGAATATGCCGGGTCAGCCTACCGCGCAGCAGGCAAGGGCCGTGAACGCGCAGGTCAGCCGGCTTTATGTCGATTTCAAGAGAGATATGATAAAGCACGTCGTGACCAATCCATATTCAATCTCATCTGCGGTGGCCCTGTTCCAGAAGTTCAACGACAACTTCCCCGTCTTCGGCGACGATACGGACGCGATCCTCTTCAAGAGAGTACAGGACTCCCTTATGACGGTTTATCCGCAGAGCGAGTATGTGCTTGCGCTTCGCGACGAGGTTGAGGCGAGGGCGAAATATCTGGAGCTCGCGACCCGTCTGAAGAACGTGGACGAAATAAACTTCCCTAGCATAGAGATGCCTGATATAGAAGGTAATATGAGGTCTGTCGGCGAATTCGACGGCAAGGTCATCATCCTTTCATTCTGGTCTGTGGGTCAGGAGGAACACAAGATGTTCAACGCCGAGATGATAGATATGTACAGGAGGCTTCATCCGAAGGGTCTTGAAATCTATCAGGTCGGTCTCGACATAGACAAGCCGTCGTGGGCTGCCGCAGTCAAGTCGCAGGGTCTTCCTTGGGTCAACGTGAACGACGGCTACGGCATAGAGTCACGCGCCGTGTCGCTCTTCAACATCACGACTGTGCCGGCGATGTATGTCGTAAACCGCAAGGGTGAAGTGGTGGCCCGCAACGTCTTTGACGTCGCAGAGCTTGAAAAGATAGTCAGCAAGTGCCTATAGCAGGCTCTTCTTGCTGATTCCGGCAACAAACTCCTTGAGATAGAAGGGTTCGAAGTACGCAACGTCTTCGAACTCTTTGTTTTTCAGGGCCTCCGCGGCAGGGGCCGCCATAGACTGGGCAAGCGGGAAGCAGGTCTTGAAAAAGGCGTTAGGATGGTGGCAGACGGCCTTGAACTTTTCCACGCCCGTGCCGATGAAAAGGACGGGACCTTCTTCAAGAAGACCCGCGAAACTGTTTTCGTCGAGAATAACGGCCTCAGTGTCGGAGAGTTTGCGGCCTTCGGCGTCGAAGACTGCGCTGTAAACCTCCATTCGCCTGGCGTCGATAAAAGGCACGATGCGGCGCGGGCGGCACTCGTCGCCGACTCCCTGCAGGGCAAGAATGCGGAGAGTGTCAATTCCGATAAGGGGAATATCCGCCCCGAGGCACAGCCCCTTGGCGGAGGAAACGCCCACTCTCAGACCGGTGTAGGAGCCCGGTCCCTTGCTGACTGCAACTCCCGCAAGGTCTTTCGCCGTGCATCCGCCCTCGCGGAGAACTTCTTCTATATATGGCGCTGTCATCGCCGCGTGCACTTTAGGCGTGCTGTCCACGCGGCTCGCGACCGGTTTTCCGCCTTCGCACAAGGCTACGCTGCAACATTCCGTGCTGGTCTCGATAGCCAGAATCTTTTCACTCATAATCTGCGTTCTGCAATTTTTACTTTCTGCCCGTCGGAGAGATCTTTCGAGATTGCTCCTACTGGGCCTGTTATCACTTTTTCTCCCGGATCGACTCCCCCTGTGACTTCTATTCGCGAGAAGTCCTGGATGCCGGTTTCTACCCTCCTGCACCGCGCCAGCGAGCCTTCGTCCACAATCCACACGTACTGCTCTTTGTCGCGGGTGAATATGCTTCCGAGAGGGACCGTCAGCACCCGCTCGCGGCTTCCTGAAGCAATTGACGCCGTGGCCGACATCCCGGGAAGCAGCCTCTTTCCGCCAGGGAGTATTTCAATCCGGACCTCAAAGTTAGTGACTTGATTGAAAGTTACGTCAATATTTTTTGCAGAATTTGCAATTTGTGTGACTATCCCCGTGAATTTGTGGCGCTGATAGGCGTCTATTTCGACCTTGGCGCTGTCTCCGACTGCGATTCTGACTATGTCGTTCTCGCCCACGTCCACCAGCAGTTCCATCTTGCTGAAGTCGGCTATGCGGAGCATCTCGGTGCCGGCCATCTGGCTAGTCCCGACCACGCGCTCGCCTTTTTCTATGTTCAGTCTTGAAACCACGCCGTCCATAGGGGAGAAAATAGTGGTCTTGCCCAGATTCTCGCGAGCCTCCTTGAGCTGTGCGCGTCCGCTGAGAATGCTGTAGCGGGCAGCTTTGACGCTTTCCTGTGCAATCTCATATTTGGCCTTGGCCGCTTCGAATTCGGATTCTGAAATCGCTTCGACCTCATATAGGGAGAGGCTTCTTTCGAAGGAGAGTTTTGCCTGCCGCTCTTCCGCTTCCTGCCGCAGATGTTCAGCCTTGAGGGCATTCAGCGCGGCTTCGGCCTGCTCCACCTGCGACATATAGAGGTCCGGCTTGATGCGGAGCAGGGTGTCGCCCGCGCGTACCGTGTCGCCCTCCTTGAAAAACAGGTCCACCACTTCTCCCGAAACGTCGGGGGAAATCTTCACCTCCACCACCGGCTGGATTCTGCCTGTGGCCGGAATCGTTTCTACAATGGCGCCCGCTCTGACCTCTTCGCATTCCACCTCCACAGGGTCGCCTCCTCCTCCTGAAAAGCACAGGAGAATTATAATAAGGCCCGCTGCAGCCGCGGCGCCCCATTTGAACCGCTTGTCGCGGACAATCGATTTATTTATCAGTATCTTCATATTCCGTCATTTTTCCGTCGAGATAAAGGTCGAGTAACTTCTTTTGAAAGATGTACTGCCATTTTGCCTCGAGCAGGCCTGTTTCCGCCTTCACAAGGTTGTTTTTCGCGACCGTGTAGTCGAGAATCGAGCAGGCGCCCTTCTCATATTTCGCGCGGTTTATCTCGAGAAGCCGTGCGAGCGACGCCACGTTGGTCCTGCAGGAGAGCAGCTTGCTGTAGCTGTTCTCCGCCTCGAGGGAAAGCCGCTCGAGTTCCGCCTCCACCTTGCGCTCCGTCGTGTATGCTTCGAGTTCGGCTGCCTTCAGCGACAGACGTGCCCCTCTGATGCCGGAGTACGTTTCTCCGCTTGTCAGTATCGGCAGCGCAATGCCGATGCTCAGGTAGGAGACATCGCGGTGATGCCCCTTGCCGAGAGTCGCTCCATATGCGCCGGAGATGAATATTTCAGGCGACAGCGCGCCCTTGGCGGCCTTGAGCGTCGCCTTGCCGCTTTTTACCATACCTTCGGCATAGACTGTCTTGGGGTTTGAGAGGACGGCCCTCTCCATAACCTCCCTCGAAAGCGGAGCGGGAGGGTTTTCAAGATCCTCGTCGAGAGGCAGAATGTCAAAGGATGAGTCGTAGGGCAGATCGAGAAGCTGCAGAAGGGAGAGAATGTCTGTCTTCACGCGGCAGACGGCCTCCGTGACGGAAGCCCTGTCACCCGCCAGCTGCGCTTCCATCTGGGCGAGGGCGCTGGCGGGTTGCGCTCCGCCACTGGTGAGCTGCCGGGTCTTGTCGCGTTCCAAAAGCGATGTCTCGCAGTTGGACGTGGCAAGGGTCAGAGCCTCCTTATCGAGCAGAATCTGGATGTACGCCTCTATTATCGAAGATGCCAGATCCTGTCTCTTGCCCTCAAGATAGACAGGCGCAAGCTTGCATTCGATCTTTGCGGCGGCAATTTCGTTGTGGATTGTCAAACCCTTGAACAGCACCACTTTGCCTGAGATGCCAACTGATGGCGTTTTGGTAAAAGGAGGGAATCTGTGCCAGTAGAAATCGTTGTCAAACGAGGCAGATACAGTCGGAAGCATCGCCAGACGGCTTGCGGCGAGAGAGGCTCTCATATTTTCCGTCTCAAGACGATTCTGGCGATAGCCTGTGTTGCGGGCGAATCCCGCCCGGAGGCACTCGTCCAGACTTGTCTGTGCTGCGCCGCCTGTGGCGGCGGCCAGCAGCAGAGTCATCGAAATCAAAAGTCTTTTCATAGCGGTAAAAAAAGCCTCCTCCGGGGAGGAGGCTTCAGTGACAGTTTTACTTTGAGCTCTTTCTAGGAGGCAGCAACCTGTTTGCTGTGACCGAAAGAGAACAGAGTGCCGATGAATCTGATGATGAGGCCGATGACATACCCGATAGTGTAAAGAGCGTCCTGCGCCTTCTTGTCAACACCTCCGAAAATAAAGGCGGATTCCTGCCCGCTGAGCAGTGTCAATCCTGTAATTGCTCCGGTTTCCATAGGGCCTTAACTAAAACTCTTGCCGAAAAATCCGTCCTTGAGCCCGTTGATGAGGCTTGGCAGATAATCGCTAAGGAAATCGATCAGGTTTCTGATTTTTTCAAACAGGGCAGCGAAGCCTTTCTTCGCGGCGCCGCCTCTGAGAAGGAGCTCGGAAGAATTCATCTCGCGTAAACCCCATTCTTTCATCATTGTTTCTTCCATAGGTTTGGGTGTTTGTGTGTTTCGCGATACTTCAGGGTGACCGCGTTTAACCCGGTATAAGCGCGCTCTTATATTTTCACGGTTTTGTCTGCAATTTTCACGTTGTCGTTTTTATGAGTTATCATCAGTATCGTACGGCCCTCGTCGCGCAGAGCCGTCACTTTTTTCAGTACAAAAGATTGAGAAACCTCGTCGAGGGAAGAAGTGGCCTCGTCAAGGATGAGCACTTGCGGGTCGCGGTAAAGTGCCCTGGCAAGCGCGATTCTCTGGCGCTGCCCGCCTGAAAGCGTGCAGCCGCGCTGTCCGACCCTCGTCAGGACACCCATCGGGAGTTCCCTGATGAATTTTCCCATACCGAGGTCCTCAAGGAGCGTGAATGCCTTTTTGATGTCGGGATCGTGCTCGAAACAGGTGACGTTGTCCAACAGGGTGCCGCTCAGAAGTTCCGGGTCCTGCGGTATGATGGAGACGAATTTTCTCCATTGAGTGAGATCGGTCAGGGCAATGTCCACGCCTCCCAGCAGTATGCGGCCTTCCGTGACCGAATAGTCCCTCATCAGCAGAGCGGCCAGAGAACTCTTGCCGCAGCCGCTTTCTCCCTGGATGGCCGTAATCTTTCCGTGGGGCAGCGTCAGATTGAAGTTCTTCAGCAGCTCGGGGCATCCCGGGTAGGAGAATCCGACGTTGTCGAACACTATGTCGGCCGAAGGATCTATAGGACAGCAGGCCTCCGTAAGCCCTTCCGGCTCGAGATCGGATATTTCGCCGATGCGCTCCGCGGCGATTCTTGCCTGGGACAGGTCCTCGCTGAGCTTTACCAGATTGCCCAGAGGCGCGGAGAAAAATCCGGTCAGGGCGTAGAACGATACAAGTTCACCGACGGTCAGGCTCCCGCCGAAGATGAAGAAGGCACCGACGGTCAGAAGCGTGACAGTCAGGATTTTAGATACGGCGTCGCCGGCCGTGGCGAAAAGGCCCATACAGCGCCCTCCCTTGAAGTATTTGACCGCCAGGTCGCACCAGCTGCCCTCCAGCGAGCGCAAGAATCTTTCCTCTCCGGCGAAGTGCTTTATTATCTTTACCGCCGAGATGCTTTCCACGGTCTTCTCTTCAAAGGCGGCCGAGGTCTCGATGAGTTCCCTATTGATCCTTCTGCTGACCTTCCCGGCAACCGCGTAGAGGCACAGATAAACAGGAATGAATGCCAGCATAAGCATTGCGAGCCTCCGGTGGTTGAAGAACATCAGGCAGAAGGATACGACAAGGATCAGCAGACTTGTGGCGGCGCCGACCGTCCCTTCCGTAAGGAAAGTGCGGATGCGCGCCACGTCGCCCACCCTCGAGTTCAGCTCTCCTGCGCCCCTTCTGGAGAAGAAGCCGACAGGAAGCTTGAAGAGATGGTTCAGATAGCCCAGTACAAGCCTGCTGTCCAGCCTGACGCCGGTCTTAAGGGACATATCTATCCGCTGGAACCCTAGTATGAGGGTGCAAATCATTATGGAGGCCATAAGGCCGCCCGTGCGGGCCAGCTGCGCCGGATCTCGGGCCGGAATGACGTCATCTATGATATGCTGCAAGAAGAGAGCGGTGCAGAGTCCTGTCACGACGTAGGCTGCCGAACTCAGCAGGAGTCTGGCGTATTCCCTTGCGGATACGTACCCTGCGAATCCGGATAGAGCCCTGCGCCGGCTTTCAAAGTGTTTAAAGTTTTTAGGAGATGGAGATATCGAGGTGTCGGGTTCCATCGTGACGAGGAATCCTGTCCACTCTCTTTGCAGCTGTTCCAATTTTATGCGTACGTGTGCGCCGCGCGAAGGGTCCATCACCGTCGCCTTCTTGCGGCCGATGCCGTAAAGCACGACGAAATGCAGGTCCTCGTAGCGGTTGACCGTGTGCAGTATGACGGGAAGTCTCAGACGGCGCAGCGGCTCAAGATCCTTGTCTTCGGATTTGTAACCCTTTGACTTGAAGCCTATTTTACGGCAGGCGTCCGTAATGCCCTTGACCGTGGTCCCGGCCGCCGACGTACCTGAGGCTTCCCGCAGCACCGCTATGGGAACGTTTTTCCCGTAGTGGCGCGACACAGAGACCATACAGGCCGCCGCGCAGTCGGTTATGTCGTGTTGTTTTACGTCCGTATTCATTTTTTCTTCTTTTAAATTAAAAAGGGGAGCTTCCCATCACAAGTCTTCCTGCCTGCAAGACATCTTCCACTCACGCTCCCCGTGGTATCTCATAGGAACAAAAAGACCGACAGAGCACACAGCACAAGTGATGTGAGAAATATTATGATCCGCAAGAATCTGAGCAAGCAAGAGTCCCTCGGGAATAGAGAGCTCGCCGTGTACTCGATGTCGGTCAGAGGAGATAGATTTTGTTCCGCTTTCATTTCCGTTTCGTTTTGCTGGGGCAAAGCTCAGCAAAAAACGGCACGCGGACCTGCTCCAAAAAGCAATTTTTGGCAGGCGCGGAAAGATTTATCCGAATTTGGATTTTTCGCTTGTTTTACAACTTTTTAAATTATTTCCTTGATGCGCGGAAATACCTCTTTTGCCAAATCCAACAAATGGGGATAAAATTTGGATTCGGCAATTTTCGCCTCCTCGACTATGTGCAGGTTGCCGTTGAGGGTGTCGAAAAGCTGGACGAGAACGGAAATCGCGATTGCGGCGACGGCCAGGGCGAGCAGAACGCCCAGCAGACGGTTCAGCCAGCCGAGAAGTGTAATCTTGATTATTTTTTCAACGGCGCGGCCGACAAGCGTGAAAACAAGCGAAACTACAAGAAAAATCACGATAAATGAGAGTACTTTTCCGAGAAACTCCTTCATTCCGAGTTTCTCAATCACCCATTCGCCCACGGGAGCGGAGAACTGCAGCGAGAGCTTGATGCCGAAAAAGATGACGCAGAAACTGATGATCTGCTTGACAAGGCCGTTCTTAAGGCCCAGATATATTGCGGGAAGGAAACAGAGCAGTATGATGATGTCGAACGTTGCCATAATTATTGTGCTTCAAACAATGTCCAAAATTAGTGAATTATCGTATCTTTGCAAATTCATTTTGAAATAATAAACTATCGACATATGAAATTCGCTGAGTACAAAAAACTTGATTTGGTGGAGGTTAACCGCGAGGTCCTCGAGAAGTGGAAAAAAGAAGACACGTTCAGGGAGAGCCTGAAGATGAGCGAGGGAGCCCCGCGCTTCATTTTTCACGAGGGTCCGCCGTCCGCCAACGGAATGCCGGGAATCCATCACGTCATGGCCCGCTCCATCAAGGACGCCGTATGCCGCTACAAGACGCAGACCGGCCATCGCGTGGAGCGCCGCGCCGGCTGGGATACCCACGGCCTGCCGGTGGAGCTCGGAGTAGAGAAGAAACTCGGCATAACCAAAGAGGATATCGGCAAGAAGATTTCAGTTGACGACTACAACAACTCCTGCCGCAGCGAAGTTATGAAATATACCGCCGAGTGGCGCAAGCTCACCGAGCAGATAGGCTACTGGGTGGATATGGACAATCCGTACATAACCTACGACAACCGCTACATCGAGACCCTGTGGTATCTTTTGAAGGACATCTATAAGAAAGGGTATCTTTATAAGGGATACACTATCCAGCCATATTCGCCGGCTGCCGGCACAGGCCTGAGCACCCACGAACTCAACCAGCCGGGCTGCTACCGTGACGTGAAGGACACCACCGCCACGGTGCAGTTCAAGGTGATCCGCGATGAGCGCAGCGAGTTCCTCTTCGAGGGCACCGAACTTCCGGTATTCTTCATCGCCTGGACCACTACCCCTTGGACACTGCCTTCAAACACAGCCCTTTGCGTAGGCCCTAAGATAGAATATCTGAGAGTCGAGAGCGTAAATCCATACACAAAGGAGCCTGCGACCTACATTGTCGCAAAGCCTCTTCTGGGAGCCCATTTCAACGACAAAAATCCTTACAAGGTCATCGGCGACCCGATTCAGGGCGCGGCTCTGGAAGGGATAAAATATGAGCAGCTCATTCCTTGGATGAAGCCCTCAGAAGGCGCCTTCAGGGTAATCTGCGGCGACTTTGTCACCACCGAAGACGGTACCGGCATAGTCCATATAGCTCCGACCTTCGGTGCGGATGACAACAAGGTGGGCAAGGCCAACGGCATACCTCCTTTCTTCGTGCTTGACCGCGACGGAGTGGAGCAGCCGATGGTTGACCGCACCGGAAAGCTCTTCAAGATTGAAGACCTTGACCGGGAGTTTGTAAAAGAGCGGGTTGACGTAGATGCATATGCCCCTTACGCCGGCCGCTATGTGAAAAACGCCTTCGACGCGAGCCTCGCTCCGGACGCTCCGACCCTCGACATAGACATCTGTCTGGATCTCAAGGCAAAAGGACAGGCCTTCAGCATCGCCAAGCACACGCACAGCTACCCGCACTGCTGGCGCACCGACAAGCCGGTCCTCTACTATCCTCTCGACAGCTGGTTCATCCGCAGCACCGCCGTGCAGGACAAGATGATAGAACTCAACAAGACAATAAACTGGAAGCCTGAAAGCACAGGCAGCGGCCGCTTCGGCAAATGGCTCGAGAACCTTCAGGACTGGAATCTCAGCCGCAGCCGCTACTGGGGCACTCCTCTGCCTGTCTGGCGTACGGAAGACGGCCTGCAGGAAAAATGCATCGGAAGCGTCGAGGAGCTCTACGCCGAGATAGAGAAGGCCGTGAAGGCGGGCATTATGGAAAAGAACCCGTTTGCCGAAAAAGGCTTCACCCCGGGAGACTTCTCCAAGGAAAACTACGAAAAGATAGACCTGCACCGTCCGTATGTGGACTACATATATCTGGTAAGCGACGACGGCCGCAAGATGACAAGGGAAAAGGACCTCATCGACGTATGGTTCGATTCCGGCTCAATGCCGTATGCGCAGGAAGGCCTCGCGAAACTCGGGAAGCCCGAGTTCGGCCAGACGGCGGACTTCATCGCCGAAGGTGTTGACCAGACCCGCGGATGGTTCTTCACCCTGCACGCGATAAACACTATGGTAAGCGGCAAGTGCGCCTTCAAGACAGTGATTTCCAACGGTCTGGTGCTCGACAAGGACGGCAACAAGATGAGCAAGCGTCTGGGCAACGCCGTCGATCCGTTCAAGGCTCTCGACAACTACGGCGCGGACTCCCTGCGCTGGTATATGCTCACCAACGCCCAGCCTTGGGACAACCTCAAGTTCGACGAGGCCGGCGTGGATGAGATCCGCCGCAAATTCTTCGGCACTCTCTACAACACATATTCGTTCTTCGCCCTCTATGCGAACGTGGACGGTTTCGAAGCGTCGATGCCTGAAGTCGAGGCTGGCGAACTGCGAGAGATAGACCTCTGGCTCGTTTCGCTGCTGAACTCTCTCATCAGGAAGGTCGAGGAGCGCTACGAAGACTACGACATAACGACTGCCGGCCGCCTGCTGCAGGATTTCGTCTGCGACGACCTCAGCAACTGGTATGTCCGCCTCAACCGCAAACGCTTCTGGGGAGGCGGCTTGACCCGCGATAAACTCGCTGCATATCAGACGCTTTACAAGGCTCTTCGCACAGTTGCCGTCCTCGCAGCCCCTATAGCTCCGTTCTATATGGACCGCCTGTACTGCGACCTTGTGCCTGGCGCAAAATCCGTCCATTTCGAGCAGATGCCTGCCTTCGATGCGACGGCTGTGGACGAAAGCCTCGAGGAGAGGATGTCCCTCGCGCAGCTCAGCTGCTCGATGATTCTGGCACTCCGCCGCAAGGTCAACATAAAGGTGCGACAGCCTCTTGCAAAGATCATAATCCCTGTGCTCGACAGCCGTATCGAAGAGCAGCTTGCAAAAGTGCGGCAGATTGTCCTCAGCGAAGTCAATGTAAAGGAAGCTGAATTCATCCGCGACACGACTGGCCTGATCACAAAGAAGATAAAGCCTAACTTCAAGACCCTCGGCAAGAAATACGGACCTCGTATGAAAGAGATTGCGGCCTTCTTCGCCACAATGGACCAGAAGACAATTTCCGATATCGAACGCTCCGGCGAGATGGAACTGCAGCTTCAGGGCGGTCCCGTCTGCCTTGCCAAGGAGGATTATCAGATAACATCCGAAGATATGCCGGGCTGGCTCGTAGCTACGGAAGGTGCTCTTACGGTGGCACTTGACGTGACCGTCACAGAAGACCTCCGTCTCGAGGGCATCGCCCGCGAGCTCATCAACCGCATACAGAACATCCGCAAGGACAGCGGCTTCGAAGTGACCGACAGAGTGAAGGTTACAATCGCCTCCGGCGCCGGTGTTGAAAAGTCTGTTGAAAAATTCGGCAGCTACATATGCGACCAGACTCTGGCGGAGGAAATCGGCTTTGCACAGCAGCCTGAGGGCGCAGTCGAGGTAGAATGGGAGGACGGCACCCTGGCAATCAGCGTCCGCAAGGTGAAATAATGTTGTAAATTTCTCCTGAAATGGTTATATTTACATTTTAATGAAAAAATGGAGGCAAGACTATGGCAACCGAAATGAAAGAAGAAAAATTAGAGAAGGTTCGCTACAGCGACGAAGAACTTCAGGAGTTCAAGGAACTGATTCTCGAGAAGCTTGCAAAGGCAAAGGAGGATTACGAAATGCTGAAGGCCGCTATCGACCACAGCGAGAGCAACGACACCGAAGATACGTCACCTTCTTTCAAGGTGCTTGAAGAGGGCTCTTCTTCACAGGCCAAGGAGGAGGCGAGCCAGCTGGCAGGCCGTCAGTACAAGTTTATCCAGAGCCTCGAAGCGGCCCTGGTGCGCATCGAAAACAAGACCTACGGAATCTGCCGCGAGACCGGCAAACTCATTCCGAAAGAGAGACTCAAGCTGGTTCCGCACGCAACCTTGAGCGTGGAAGCGAAAAACAAGCAGAGATAGGCGGATGAAGCTTTCAAAGGACGCAAAAATCACCGCCTTTGTGGTACTGCTCCTCGTCATTGACCAGGCAATCAAGATTCTGGTCAAGACGAATATGCGGCTGGGTGAGAGCATCAGTGTAATAGGCAGCTGGTTCCAGCTCCTTTTCATTGAGAACAACGGCTTTGCCTTCGGAATGCAGCTGGGTGGCAGCGTCGGCAAGTTCATCCTCAGCACCGGCCGCATCGCGATAATAATTCTGCTGATAATATACATCCGCCGTCAGGTCCGCCGGGAAAACACCCCTACGGGCGTGCTCGTCGGCCTTTCGCTCATACTCGCGGGAGCGGTCGGCAACATTATCGACTGTGTCTTCTACGGCTGGATTTTCGGCTATGCCCCGATTCTTTTCGGCAAGGTGGTGGATATGTTCTACTTTCCGATAATCGACACTGTACTCCCGGCGGGTTTTCCGATATGGGGAGGCCGCCACATAATATTCTTCAGGCCTATATTCAACTTTGCGGACAGCTGCATAACCTGCGGCGCCATCTACCTGATAATTTTCAAGTGGCGCTATTTCGCCGCTTCCGACCGAAAACAGTAAAAAAATGAACGCGCTACTCATCCTCTTTGCAGTAATCATTTTCACCTGCATATTCCTCAACAGCATCTCCAGCAAGGCCGGAGTTCCGGTCCTTCTGCTCTTCATTGTTTTCGGAATCCTCTTCGGACTGGCGGAGCCTGACAGCAACAGTAAGGAAGCCCTCTGGCTCGTGGAAAAGGTCAGCACGGTGGCCCTCATCTTCATAATGTTCTACGGCGGGTTCGGCACAAAGTGGTCGTCAGCACGCCCCGTGGTGGTTGAATCCGGCATTCTCGCGACGCTTGGAGTAATACTGACAGCCGCCCTTGTCGGCCTCTTCTGCCACTTCGTGCTCGGCTGGGGACTGGTCGAAGGCCTTCTGATGGGCTCCGTCGTAAGTTCCACCGACGCAGCCTCGGTCTTCAGCATCCTGCGCTCGCGCAAGCTGGGCCTTAAAAACAATACCGCACCTCTTCTCGAGATTGAAAGCGGTTCGAACGACCCTTGCTCATATATGATGACCGCCATAATGCTTTCAATGCTGGGCGGCAGCGCCAGCGGCGGACAGGTTGTCTGGATGATATTTTCCCAGCTCGTCTTCGGCGCCCTTTGCGGAGCGCTCGTGGCGCAGGGCGCGATCTTCGTTCTCAGGCGCTTCAACATTTCAGCCGCAGGTTTCGATTCCCTCTTCATACTGGCAGTGGCAATCGTGGCCTATGCGCTTCCTTCTCTGATAGGCGGCAACGGCTACCTCAGCACATACATTGTCGGCATAATCCTGGGCAACACTTCATTCCGCGGCAGAAAGCCGCTTGTGCACTTCTTTGACGGAGTCACAAGCCTTATGCAGATTCTCATCTTCTTCCTGCTCGGTTTCATAGCAAACCCCGAATCGCTGCACAAGGCGGTGGTGCCGGCCCTTATAATTTACGCCTTCCTCACGATAGTGGCAAGGCCGCTTGCGGTGGCGTCTATTCTGACTCCTTTCCGCAAGTACGGCATCAAGCAGCAGACTCTCATATCGTTCGTCGGCCTCAGGGGTGCGGCCTCGATCGTATTTGCCATAATGGCCATTTCCGGCGGCGTGCCTATAGAGCACGACATATTCAACATAGTCTTCTGTATAGTCCTGATTTCCATATCATTGCAGGGAAGCCTCATTCCTTTTGCGGCAAAGAAGCTGGATATGATAGACACGAGCGAAGATGTCCTGAAGACCTTCAACGACTTTGCCGACGAGAGCGACATAGCCTTCAGCAAGATTGAGATAGGTCCGCAGAATCCTTGGAAAGACAAGATGGTAAAAGACCTCGGCATCCCGCACAACGTGCTTCTGACAATGATTGTAAGGGGGCAGGAAAACATTATCCCGACAGGGTCCACCGTCATTCTCGAGGGTGATGTCATAATATCCAGTACGAAAGCATTCGACAGCGAGAATCTTGTAAATCTGAGGGAGCACACTGTCAGAAAAGGCAGCCGGTGGGCCGGCCGTCCTATAAAAGAATATCCGAACAGGCATAGAGACCTCGTGGTCCTTGTGCGCCGCGGCGATGACAGCCTCATTCCGAACGGGGAAACCGTTCTGGAAGAGGGAGACACCCTTGTCATAATGAACAGATAGTCAGTTTGAGATGGAGACAGGAAAACAGTGGAAAGGCAGGACAGGCGGAGGAAATTTCGGCCTGAGGTTCCTGATTTCCACTCTGTCGGCGATGCCGCTTTGGTGCGCATATCTTCTGCTCGAAGTGGGGTTGCCGTTCCACCTGCTTTTCAACCCGCGCTATTTCCGCTCGACGAGGCACTACTTCTCGCGCCGTCTTGGCTACGGCAGATTCGCCGCCTGGCGGGCCGCATACGCCACGCACAGGCAGTTCGGCCGGATGATGTTCGACCGCTTCCGCTTCTTTCGCAGCGGCGGCAAGGGCTATACAGTAAGGGTCGAGGATGAGGATCTTATCCGGAAACTCGCTTCCTCCTGCGGCGGTCTTGTAATCGGAGGCTCCCACGTCGGAAGTATGGAGATGGCGGGCTATATGCTGGGTCTCAAGGAGTTGCCCATAAATGCCATAGTTTTCGGCGGCGAAAACGCCTATCTGCAACAGTGGCGAAGGGGGGTTCTTGGAGAAGGCGGAGTGAAGATGATACCGGTGAGCGCCGACCTTTCTCATCTTTTCATCGCGAAAGCCGCTCTGGATAAGGGCGAATGCGTGTCGATGCCGTGTGACCGCGTATACGGTTCAAACAAATGCGCCGAGGTCGATTTCCTCGGGGCGAAGGCCTCCTTCCCGATAGGCGCTTTCACTCTTGCCGCCCAGCTGGAAAAGGAGATGGTGCTGCTCTTCTGTATGAAGGAGGGCAGGAGGGGATACAACGTCATAACGCGCCACATAACCGTGGATAGAGTTGGAAAGGGCTCCAGAAAGATAGCCCTCGAACTCGTTGAAAAATATGCTGAGGTGCTCGAAGAAATAGTGCGCCGCTACCCAACGCAATGGTTTAATTTTTATGAATTCTGGAAAGAAGATGGAGATAACCGAAATTGACATTCAGACCCTGCTTCCGCAGAGGCCGCCTTTTCTGCTGGTGGACCGTCTCCTGCATTTCGATATGCAGAAGACCGTGACCGAATTTGAAGTACGCGCCGACAACCCCCTTGTCAGGGATGGCCGCCTGAGCGAGGCCGGCATAATGGAAAACATAGCCCAGACCTGCGCCTCCCGCATAGGCTACATAAACGTATATATCCTGAAGGACATAGTCCGCATAGGTGTGATAGGCTCGGTCAAAGACCTTGTAATCAATCAGATGCCTCCGGTTGGAAGCCGTCTTGTGACAACCGTGGACCTCGTCAGCGAGGTTTTCAACATAACGCTTGTAAACGCCAAGGTTACCTGCGGGGAAGAGGTCGTAGCCTCGGCCCAGATGAAAATTTCACTCACAGATAAAATTTCGGAGGATTGATATGAAAGAACTTACTACAATCAGACACAGCAGCGTGCATTTCAGCGAGGTGGATTCGCTGGGAATAGTCTGGCACGGCAACTACGTGAAGTATTTCGAAGATGCGCGCGAGCAGTTCGGCGAGGAGTATGGCCTCGGGTACCTCAATATGTACTCCAACGGCTTCGTGGCTCCGGTGGTGAAATTCGAAGTGGAATACAAGAAGCCTCTTGCCTTCGGCGAGGCCTTCGACGTGGAAATCCGCTATGTCCCTTGTATGTCCGCCAAACTGATTTTCACGTATGTGCTTCGCAAGAGCGCTACCGGAGAGATTGCCGCCACAGGCACTTCCGTGCAGGCTTTTGTCGACCTCAGTTACAACCTTCTGCTCTATGCTCCCGATTATGTGGAGCAGTGGCGCGAGCAGCACGGCGTAAAAATGTAGCATATGATAAGCATACTGGGACACAACATCTTTACGGGCGTGGGCCTGGGCAGCGTGAAGGTCTATGAAGAGCTTCTCGCGGGCCGCACCGGCCTTGCCCCGAGAGAAGGTGTCTTCGGTGTGCCCGATCCGTTCTACTCTTCTCTTTTCGAGGATAGAGATATGACGCTTGAAGAGGCGATGACCCTTTCCGCCGAGGACGCCATCCGTATGTCAGGCATCGATCCCGCAAGCGAAAAAACCATTTTCATAATATCATCCACAAAGGGCAACGTCAAGCTTCTGGAGCAGGATCCTTCGGGCCTGCACGCTGACCTTCCGATATGCGTGACGGCTCGAAAAGTGGCCGCCCGTTTCGGCAATGCCATTGATCCTGTGTGCGTCACGAATGCCTGCGCCTCCGGCATTGTGGCGCAGACCTGCGCCCTGAGGGCCATCGAAAGCGGAGAGTTCGATTATGCCGTAGTCATCGGCGCGGATATGCTTTCGCGTTTCATTGTCGCCGGCTTCCAGAGCCTCAAGGCTCTTTCTTCCCAGAGGTGTCGTCCATTCGACATCAACCGCAAGGGCTTGAACCTCAGCGAGGCAGTAGCCACGATAGTTTTCGGCCGCGACGGAAAAGGCATCGGCGTGGGCCTCGAGAGGGGTTGCATCCGCAACGACGCGAACCACATCTCCGCTCCTTCCCGTACGGGAGAGGGGCAGCTTGCGGCCCTTCAAGGCATAATGCAGGGCGTGTCCGCCCGGGACGTCGCATTCGTGAACGTCCACGGCACGGCCACTCTATACAACGACAATATGGAAAGCGTGGCGCTCCACCGCGCTGGGCTCGACAGTGTGCCGGCCGTAAGCCTTAAAAGCTTCTTCGGCCACACTCTCGGCGCCGCAGGCGTGATGGAGACCGTAATAAGCTCTCTTGCCTTTCTGGACGGTCTGGTGCCGCCGACCTTCTGCTACCAGGAGTGCGGCGTGGACTATCCGTTGAACATATCGCCAAGCGTCAGACCTGCTCAGGGCAGTTGCTTTATAAAGATAATGTCAGGTTTCGGCGGCATCAACGCCGCCACGCTTTACAGGAGGACCGGCCTATGATGAAGATCGTGTCCCGTTTCTCTTTTCCGAGAGCCCTGTGCGACGGCCACCTGACAGATATGTACAGGGAAAAGGGCATCGACTACCCTAAATTCTTCAAGATGGACCCTCTCGCGAAGGCAGGTTTTCTCGCGGCGGAGGAGACTCTCGGCGCGGCCGGCCTGCGCAGCGGAGAGCCCAAGCCGGATATGTCCCTCGTGCTTGTCAACAGGACTTCGTCCACCGTGGACGACGTGGCTTTCCAAAAAGGTCTTTCTCCCGACAACTATTTCCCGTCACCGGCCCTTTTCGTCTATACACTCTCCAACATAGTGTGCGGCGAGATTGCGATCCGCAACAAAATCCTCGGCGAGACATCGTTTTACATCGACCCCGAGCCTTCGCCAAAGCGCCTGATGCGTTATGTAAGGTGGGCTTTTGCAGACCCCGCCATAAACCGAGTCCTTCTCGGATGGGTGGAGCCGCTCTGCGGAGACGCCCCTGTCACAATGATGCTCGTCGAGCGCGATTCTTCTGAAGGAGAGGACTTTACATTAGAAAATATTGAAAAACTCATAAAATAAAATGGAAGAACTGGTAAACCAACTTAAACAGCAGATAATCGAAGCTCTGAATTTCGAGGGTATGAAACCTGAAGACATCGACTCCGCGGCTCCTCTCTTCGTCGAGGGTCTCGGACTCGATTCAATAGACGCTCTTGAGCTCATAGTGCTTCTTGAGAAGAACTACGGCATAAAGCTTTCAGATCCTTCGGCAAGCAAGCAGATTCTGCAGTCGGTTGACACGATGGCGGCCTATGTGGCGGCCAACCGCACTAAATAGAGGGTGAAGGAAAGGATTTTCATAACGGGAATGGGCATAGTCTCCGCACTCGGATGCGGGGTTGCCGCCACGAGGGAGGCTCTTCTCTCGCGCCGCGGCGGCGTCGGCCCTATGCGTCACCTCGATTCAGTCCACGCCGACCTCCCGGTTGGCGAGGTGCCGCTAAGTGGCGCCCAACTGAGCGACCTGCTGGGTCTGCCGCAAGGCGGGGAGTACGCCCGTACGGCTCTTCTTGGCGCCGTGGCGGTGAAGGAGGCTCTCTCCTCGGCGGGGTTGCTGCATCCTGCAGACAGGCATATGGCCCTCATTTCCGGCACGACAGTAGGCGGAATGGACCGTACGGAAGCGCATTTTGCCTCCGGCCTGGCCTCAGGTACAAGATTTATCCGCACTCAGGACTGCGGCTCTGCAACCGAATTTGCGGCAAGCCTCTTTCCTGTCTTCGATATGTCCACTACAAGCTCGACTGCCTGCTCGTCAGCCGCCAACGCGATAATCTTCGCCGCGGACCTTATCCGCACGGGCCGCTATGACAGGGTGGTGGCGGGCGGAAGCGAGAGTCTTTCGAAGTTCCACCTCAACGGCTTCAATACGCTTATGATTCTTGACGGCAAGCCTTGCCGCCCCTATGACGCCACCCGCGCTGGGCTGAATCTGGGCGAGGGCGCAGGCTATGTGGTGCTCGAGTCGGAGCGAAGCGCCCGGGAGCGAGGCGCGAGGCCTCTTTGCATTTTGGGAGGCTGCGGCAACGCCTGCGACGCGTTCCACCAGACCGCCTCTTCGCCGGACGGCGAAGGAGCTTTCCTCGCTATGAGCAAAGCGCTGAAAGACAGTGGATTAAATCCTTGTGACATAGATTATGTCAACGCCCACGGCACCGGCACTCCGAACAATGACCTCAGCGAGGGGCGTGCCCTCGAGAGGGTTTTCGGAAAGGGCAGCGTTCCTCCCGTCTCCTCCACGAAAGGCTTTACCGGCCACACTACAAGCGCCAGCGGCGGCATCGAGGCCGTCATATCCATACTTGCCCTGCAAGGCGGCTTTATCCCGGTCAACCTGAATTTCTCCAACCGGATGGAGGAACTCTCTTTCACTCCGGCTGTCTCATCCCAGGCGCGCGGCCCGATAAGAAATGTCCTGTGCAACTCTTTCGGTTTCGGCGGCAACGATTCGGCTGTGATTTATTCAAAAGCGGAGGAAACCCTATGACGGCATACATTCAGTCTTCATCCCAGATCTCTAATCAGGAACCTCTGACAGACAGGTGGTTCACGGCCCCACAGGAGTGCTCCGGACGGATGAACTGCAGCGTCGATGCCTCCTACGGCGAATTCATACCGCCTATGGTGGCCCGCCGTATGGGAAAGATACTCAAGCGCGCCGCCGCCGTTTCGCTCAGCGCTCTGAAAGAGGCTCAAATCGCCGTCCCCGAGGCGATAATCTTCGGGACGGGCCTTGGCTGCATAGAGAATTCCGAAAAGTTCCTCCGGGCAATGGTAGAGCAGGGTGAAACCTGCCTGCAGCCTACATATTTCATAAATTCGACGCACAATACCGTGGCTTCTCAGGTGGCGACGCTCATCAAGTGCCACGGCTACAACAACACATACGCCCACAAAGGAGTCTCCTTCGAAAGCGCACTGCTTGACTGTCTGATGCAGTTCGAGACGGGCCGCATAAAGAGCGCCCTTGTGGGAGGCTTCGACGAACTCACCCCGACCGTCTTCGATCTCACAGACCGCGAAGGGTATTGGAGCGGGGGTGCCGTGGCCGGCGAAACTTCAGTCGCCTTCGCCCTTTCCGGCGAAAGAAACTCCCGCACGAAGTGCGCTCTGAAGGATGTCGCACTTTGCCTCGAAGAGTCCGCAGACGAAGTGGAGGAGGCTCTCCGGAGGTTCCTCGCCCGTAGCGGTAACCCGGCCGTGGACCTTGTCGTCACGGGCCGCAGCGGCGACGAAAGCTTTGACGGCGAATATGACTCTCTTGTGGCCGGAGTCCTTGGAAAAGATGTGCCCGAGGCCCGCTACAAGCATATTTTCGGCGAATCCTTCACCGCCGGAGCCTTCGGTGTGATGCTCGCCGCCGAGACAATAGCCCAAGGCTGCCTGCATCCCGCCTTCCTTTGCGGAGGGGCCGTGCCTCAAAGATTCGACCGTGTACTTGTGATTAACTCATTCCGGTCCGGCGACCGGTCATTTATATTGTTGGAAAGATGAGCTTGAAACTTTTATTGCTTTCAGTGCTGCAGAGCCTTATGCTGGCCGGCGGGCAGTTGTGCCTCAAGCTGGCAATGGTGCGCACACCGCATTTCCGCTTCACCTGGGAGGTGATACGGCAGTATCTGCTCAACTACTGGCTTGCCCTGTGCGGCCTTCTTATGGGCGGAGCCACCGTCCTTTGGATGCATATCCTCAAGCATTATCCGTTCAGTCAGGCATATCCTATGTCAAGTATGGCGTATGTCTTCGGCATATTGGCGGGCGTGTTCATTTTTCACGAGACTTCGACGCTGACAAAATGGATAGGCGCGGCTCTCATAATAGCGGGTGCCGTCCTTCTGGCACGGGAATAGAAAGAGAAGGGTTATGAGAAGATTTTCATTGATACTGCTTTTTGCCGCGGCTTCCATTTTAGGGGCCCCCGCCCAGACACTTGATTTCAACGCTCTGGCGGTCAAGACTCTCGACGGCCGTTTTACTCAGGTGCTGGAATCTCCGCTTCTCGAGAAACCCGATGTCTCGACGGGCAGGATGCAGTATGTAAGAGGCGACAAACTTGTCTGGAAGTATGAAACGCCCAAGCTCTATCAGCTCTCGATGCTGAAAGACAGGCTGGTGGTCACTTCCTCCGCCGGAGCGAAGGTTACAAGTTACGCCGACAACCCTATGATGGAGCAGAAGAGGGACCTGATGATGGGGCTCATCAGCGGAGACAGCCTCCGCCCCGATGCGGGCAAATTCGACGTCAGTGTCCGGGAAGACGGAAACCTCACAATAGTGACGATGGTCCCCCGCATCAGACAGATGAAAAAGTCGTTCTCCACTATTGAATTGACATTCAGGGGTTTGCAATATACAATTTCAAAAGTCGTCCTTTCGGCCCCTGACGGAGGAAAGACGACAATCACATTTTCGGACGTAAAGACAGAAAGATGATAGAATACTTTTACAATATTGAATCGTTTGAGGCAGCTGACGGCCGTTTCAGCGCAAGAATATCTCTGGTAAAGGACAATCCAATTTACAGGGCGCATTTCCCTGGCCACCCGATAACTCCCGGAGCCTGCCAGCTGGAAATCGTGCGCGCCGTCGCTTCGCGCGCCGTCGGGAGTCCCGCTGCAATCACATCCGTGAAGAACCTCAAATATGTGGAGGTTGTGGACCCTGCCCGGACAGACGCCTTCACTGTGGAAGGTCAGATCGCTCCCGACGGGGAACTTTTCAAGTGCACCGCTTCCGTCGCGGACGGCGACACCGTTTTTACAAAGGTCAGCCTTTATTTGAAAAAGTAGCCTATGGAGCAGAAAGTCTGTGTCGTGATTCCGACCTACAACAATAGCGGAACCATTTCTAAAGTGGTAGAGGCCGCTCTTGAACGTTGCCCGGACGTCTATGTGGTCAGCGACGGCGCCGACGCTCCGACTCTTGCCGCGATAGATTCCTTCGGGGACCGTATCCGCAAGGTTGCCTATACGCCCAACCGCGGCAAAGGCTTCGCCCTGAAGACCGCTTTCGACAAGGCTCTCTCCGACGGTTTCGATTATGCCGTGACTATGGATTCCGACGGCCAGCACTTCGCCGAGGACATTCCTGCCTTTATGGACTCCATTTCCCGTAATGCAGGCGCCCTGATAATCGGCAGCCGCTGCCTATGGGCTGAAAATATGCCCGTCAAACATACCTTTATGAACAAATTCTCGAATTTCTGGTTTTCGGTGATGACCCTGCAGAGCGTTCCCGACACCCAGACGGGATTCCGAGCATACCCTCTCCAGAGTGTGCCGAGGCCTCATACGAACCGCTATGAAGCTGAACTCGAGATGCTTGTGCACTCCGCCTGGAAAGGCATAAAGCTTATCCCGATGCCGATAAAGGTCTATTATCCGCCGGGAAAGGAGAGAGTTTCGTTCTATCGCTACGGAAAAGACACCGTGAGGATCAGCGCAATGTACACGGTCCTTTTTTTCGCCGCGATTTTCTACGGCTGGCCTTCGATGTTGTACCATAAACTGAAAGGCAAAAGGGGATGAAAGGTCTTTTCCTGAAAATATACGATTTCCTTTCTTCGCGTCCGGCCCTGCGGTGGGGACTGCTCCTCTTCGCGGTTGCGGCGCTTGCCCTTGCCTCCACACGGATGAGGGTCAAGGAGGATATCGGAGATTTTCTGCCTGCGGACAAACGCAACGCGGACGTCAGCTGGGCGTTCACGCATCTTAACAACGCCAACCGGGTGGTGGTCACGCTCAGCGCGGCCCGGGAAGGGGACGGCGACGTGCAGTATCTTCTGATGGACGCCGTCGATACTTTGGAAGCTTATATTGAAAGACTTGTCCCTGAGGAATATATATCATCTCTCGTGGGTCGGATAGACTCCGGCAGCGTCGAGGATGTCACCGATTTCGTCCTTGCCAATCTGCCATACTACCTGACAGAGGAGGATTACGCCCGCCTTGACAGTATGCTCGCGCAGCCTTCGCTCGAGGGGCAGTTGCAGGCAGACCGCTCGATAGTGGCTTCGCCGGGAGCGAGCTTTATGCGGGCCGTCGTCACGCGCGATCCGCTTCTTCTCTCCACGGAGAGGCTCAAGTCTCTCGAGGGATTCAAGCTCAACGACTCCTTCAGCCTGACGGACGATTATATCTTCACAGAGGACGGATGTGCCCTTCTGACAGTAGATCTGGCATTTGGCGGCAGCGACACGATGAAAGGGGAGAAGTTCATCCGCGGCCTTGACGAGGCTATGGCCCGCTGCGAGGCTGCATTCGGCTCCGAGGTAAAATGCGACGCTCTTGGCTCGATCTATATAGCGCAGACAAATGCCAGTCAGCTCAAGAAGGACAGCGTTGTCTCGATTGTCATAGCCGTCGCGCTGATTGCCCTGCTTCTGGTGGTCTTCTTCCGTCGCGGACGGAGCATTCTCCTGGTAGGCGTGGCAATAACCTTCGGCTTCCTTCTGGCCTTCGGCTGCACGGCTCTCATACGAGGCAGCATCTCGCTGATAGTCATAGGAATGGGTGCTGTGATAATCGGCATAGCCGCAAACTATCCGCTGCATTTTCTGGCCCACATAAAGCAGGGCTATTCGCCCCGCGAGTCGCTCTCGGACATCGTGCTTCCGCTGACGACCGGCAACATAACGACAGTCGGAGCCTTTCTCAGCCTTATGTTCCTTTCTTCCCCGGCGATGAGGGACCTCGGGCTGTTCGCGGCGCTGCTGCTGGTGGGCACGATACTTTTCAGCCTCATCTTCCTGCCGCATATGGCAGGGGCGGAAAGCCCCGAAAAGACAGGCCTTCCGTCCTGGGGCGGGATGTCTCGTATGAGGCTGGAAACCAACAAGTTTGTAATTCTGGCAGTTGTTCTCGTCACGATAGTCCTCAGTTTCTTCGACGACAATGTGCGCTTCGAGACCAGCCTGCACAACATAAACTATATGACCGAGAGGCAGAAGGCCAATATGGGCCGTATGCTCTCTCTAGCTCAGGGCGGCAACTGTGTCACCTACATTGCCGTCACCGGTGAGGATGCGGACAGCGCGATGGACAACTATCAGGCGCTGCTGCCGCGTATCGATTCCCTTGCCGGAGCTCTGCCCGAGGGTGCCGCGCTTCACGGAGTGCGGGATTTCATCCCGAGCCGGAAGATGCAGCAGGCATCTCTCGAGAGGTGGAACAGTTTCGTGGCCTCCCGCGGAGAGGAGACGGCCGCGAAGGTGGGCCGCGCCGCTTCCGCCGTAGGTTTCAAGGAGGACGCCTTCAGTCCGTTCCTGGCCCTGCTTGACGGCAAATATGAGGTCGAACCGGCGGAGTATTTCTCTCCTATAAAGGACAATCTTGCCTCAAGCTACTTCATAACGGACTCGGACCGCTCGGCGGTTCTGACCATCGTGACATCTCCAGAAGACTGCACGGCCGCCGTGGCGAATCTTCTGAAAGATGAGGCGGGAGTCATCGTCTTCGACGGCTCGACGCTCACCGGCGAAATGGTGCGCACGCTGTCTGATGATTTCGACAAGGTGCTGTATATCTGCGCCTTCATAGTGTTCGCCCTGCTTCTGGCCTCGTTCGGTCGCGCGGAACTAGCGTTGATTGCCTTCCTTCCGTTGACGGTAGGCTGGATATGGATCTTGGGAATAATGTCGCTTTGCGGCATCAACTTCAACATAGTCAACATCATACTTGCCACCTTCATTTTCGGTATGGGCGACGACTACACCATATTCATAACAGAGGGTGCAATGTATGAACACACCTATGGCAAGAAGATGCTCGACACCTACAAGAGCACGATAATCCTCTCGGCACTCATAATGTTCGTGGGCATAGGAGCCCTTATATTCGCCAAGCACCCCGCGATGCTCTCCCTGTCGTATGTCATTATGATAGGAATGTTTACAGTCGTGCTGATGGCCATTATAGTGCCTCCTTTCATCTACAGGTGGCTTACCGAGCGGAAAGGCCGCCGGCGCAGCGAACCGCTGACTCTTGTCAATCTGTCCGCCACGCTTCTGGCATTCGTCTTATTCCTCATCGGATCGGTCATAATAACGCTGGCTGGATTCTTCCTGATTACCTGCACGTTTGGCTCAAAACGCGGCAAAGATATGTACCACAAGCTGCTGTGCTTTGTAGCCGGGCTCGTTTACCGAAGTGTGTTCTTCACCCGTAGCCACCTTGAAACCGGCTGTGAGACATTCGAAAAGCCTGCAGTAATAGTTGCCAACCATCAGTCGCATCTCGACCTTATGGCGCTCTTGCAGCTGACCCCGAAGATGATAGTGCTGACCAACAAGTGGGTATGGAACAATCCTTTCTACGGAATTCTCATCCGTTATGCCGAGTTCTGCCCGGTGGAGGACATCCTTTCCGGCGACCTCTCCCGTCTGGATAAAAAGATAAAGGAGGGCTACAGCGTGCTTGTGTTCCCAGAGGGAACTCGGACCGTGAACGGAAGTATCGGCCGTTTCCAGGGCGGAGCTTTTTATTTGGCCAAGAAGTATTCGCTTGATATTCTGCCGGTTGTGCTGCACGGCATAAACGACGTCCTGCCTAAGGTGGACTTCCTCTTGAGGAAGGGCGAGATGTCCGTAAGGGTGCTCGGCAGAATACATCCGACCGACACGTCTTTCGGCGAAGACTACAGGGAAAGGGCAAAACTTGTCAGGCAGCATATGGTCCGCTCTTTCGAGGCTCTTGCCTCCGAGAGGGAGACGGCGGACTACTTTGCTCCAAGAGTCATACACAACTATATTTATAAAGGTGCCGACATAGAAAGGGCCGTGCGCCGCTCGATGAAGGCCTCCGGCAATTTCCGCGAGCTCTCCGAGGCTCTGCCGCGGGGCGGCCGAGTGCTTTTCCTCAGTCCGCTTCTTGGCGAGCCTTCTCTCGTGTGTGCGCTCTGTCGCAAAGACCTGCAGATAGATGCCGTCATTGAAGATGAGATGACGCGCGCCCTCGCCTCCTGCTGCGAGGCCGTCCCGGCCAATCTGCACTATCTTGCCTCCGCCCGGGAGGGCGTCGTCTATGACGCAGAAGTTGTCTTTGAGAATGGAGGCTACAGGATAAAGTGATGAAACCGGGGAGAAAGATTTTTGCCGTTTTGATTCTGGCTCTCGCCGCTGCACCGCTTTGCCGCGCAGACGGCACTGCCCGCATCGACACGGTGCGCCTGACGCCGGGAAAGCACGTCCGCCACGGCGACGCTCTGATGTACTGCTTCGTCCCCCGGGACCCCTGCGGCGCCGCGGCTGTCATCTGCCCCGGCGGAAGTTACTGCTGGCTCGATATGGAAAACGAAGGCGCCCACGTCGCACGGTGGCTCAACAGTCAGGGCATCACGGCGTTTCTGCTCCACTACAGGACGATAGGCTTCGGTGCTTTTTTCTGGCATTCGCGTCTCGTATCGAGAGGAAACCGCCATCCGGATATGCTGGAAGACATTCAGACGGCCCTTCAGCGGGCCGACTCGCTTGCCTCTGACTACAGATTTGACCGCAGGCGGCTGGGCGTCATCGGATTCTCGGCCGGAGGCCATCTCGCGATGTCGTCCGCCTGCTTCAGCGGCCCAGTGCGTCCCGCTTTCGTGGCTCCGATATACCCTGTCGTCACGATGCGGAGCCCCTATGTGCACAAGCGTTCGCGTCGCGCACTGCTTGGAGATGATTTTCAAAGGAACAAGATATTGATAGATTCACTATCTTTGGAGTTCCATATTCCGGCGGGCTGTCCTCCCGTGTTTTTGGTAAACTGCAGGGATGACAGAGTGGTGGATTACCACAACAGCGTGCTTCTGGATTCGGCCCTCACGGCCGAGGGAATCAGGCACAACTACCGCCAATATGAAACGGGAGGCCACGGATTCGGCGTAAGCGAGGATCTGGGCTCCGAGGAGAGCCGCCGGTGGAAACAGGAGTTCCTGGAGTGGCTGAAAGATATTGATATATTGGGTAATTGATTATGATACAGAAAGATATAGAATTCGAAAGTCCTGCCGCAATCAAGGCTTTTCAGGAGGAGAAACTCCGCGAGGCTCTTGCCTATCTGAAAGAGCGTTCGCCATATTACCGCCGTATGTTTGCGGAGAAGAACGTGGACGTAGATTCAATCAAGACGCTGGAAGATCTGACGAAAATTCCTTTCACAGAGAAAAAGGACCTTCAGCTCTACAACTGGGACTTCCTGTGCTGCAACCGTTCGGATGTAGTGGATTACGTCACTACCTCCGGCACGCTTGGCGAACCTGTGTCATTCGCCTGCACTGAGAAGGATCTCCAAAGGCTTGCATACAACGAGAAGAAGTCCTTCGAGTGTGCCGGCCTGAAGAAAGGCGACACCCTCCAGCTTATGACCACAATCGACAAGAGATTTATGGCCGGTCTTGCATACTTTCTGGGTATCAGGGAGATGGGCGCCAGCATCATACGCGTTGGCAACGGTATCCCAGAGCTTCAGTGGGACACGATACAAAGGCTGAATCCTACCGCCATAATGTGCGTTCCTTCCTTCATCCCGCGCCTTATCCAGTACGCCGAGGATCACGGCATTGATTATCAGCGCAGCAGCGTCCGCAAGATAATCGGCATAGGCGAGGGAATGCGCGACCAGGATTTCAATTTGAATCTTCTTGGCCGACGCATAAAGGAAAAATGGGACGTGGAACTCTACGCGACATACTCTTCGACCGAGATGAGCTCCACTTTCTCAGAGTGCGGTTACGGCTGCGGAGGCCACGTGCATCCGGAGCTCATAATAGTGGAAATTATAGGCGAGGACGACAAACCTGTGCCGGACGGAGAGGTCGGAGAAATAGTCGTCACGACTCTCGGCGTAGAGGGAATGCCTCTGCTGAGGTTCCGAACCGGCGATATGGCCGCAAAGCGCACGGAGCAGTGCCGTTGCGGACGTAACTCCTACCGCCTGACTCCTCTTGTGGGCCGCAAGAACAATATGATAAAGTTCAAGGGCACGACCCTGTACCCTCCGATGATAATAGACGTCCTCGACAACTGCAAGGAAATCGCAGGATATCAGGTGGTTCTTCGTTTGAACGATCTGGGTAACGATGATGTCCTGGTGCGCATCGGCCTTCCTGCTCCCGACCCTGAGAAGGACGCCGCGCTCGTAGCGGACCTCAAGAACACTTTCAGAGCCAAGATAAGAGTGGCGCCTGCAATAGAGATATGCAGAGCCGACATTCTTGCTAAAGACGTATATAAGGAAACCGGCAGAAAGCCGATAAAAGTTCTGGACCTCAGAGCGAAGAATAGATAGTATGATACAGCTGCCCTCAAGATTCGACGACATAAGGCCGTACTACGACAGTGAGATTCCTGCCGCAATGGAGAGGATCGCCTCCGACCCGCTGCTGGAGAAGATTCTGTCGTTTCTGGGAAAAGAGGGCCGCCTGGGACAGGTGCAGCAGATGCTGCGCGGCATCAGCACCACAGATCAGTTCCAGCACGAGGTGATGGCCCGCATTCTGGGCTCAATAGTGGAGCGCACGACAGACTCTTTCACATACGATGGCGTCAGGGAGAATGCCTCGGCCGCCACAGGCCGGCTTTTCGTCTCGAACCACCGCGACATTGTGATGGATGCCTATCTGCAGCAGTTCGCCCAGATGGAAAATGGCATTCCGACTTCGCATATAACCTTCGGCAGCAATCTTATGAACCCTCAGTTCGTGGTGGACATAGGCTGCTCCAACAAAATGTTCAGGACGGTCAGAAAAGTGCCTGAGGCAAAGGCTTTTCTTGAAGCCTCCATCCATCTTTCGGATTATATAAACTACGTCACCGCGCACGGCGAGTCGCTTTGGATCGCCCAGCGCAACGGCCGCACGAAAGACGGCTTCGACAAGACGGAGCCGGGCCTTCTGCGGATGCTGCTTCTAGACGGAGACAAACTTCAGGCTTTGAAGAGCCTCCACATAACGCCGGTGGCGATTTCCTACCAGTGGGAGCCGTGCGACGAGCTCAAGGCCGTCGAGCTTTACCGTTCGATGGGCGGGCCGTATGTCAAGGCTAAGGGAGAGGACCTCCACAGCATAGTGACCGGCATAACCCAAAGGAAAGGGGAAGTGCATCTTGCAATCTGCCCTGAAGTTGAGGCATCGCGCTTCAGCGGCCTGCTCAGCCGCGACGATATGGAGTCCGTGGTAAAGGAGATGGACGATAAGATCTATGGCGGCTACAAGATCTGGGATACGAACTTGGTGGCGAGCGACATTTTCTCCGGGTCCGGACGTTTCGAAGGGGTGTACTCTCCTGCGTTGAAAGATGAATTTATGGAGAGACTGAGCAAAATGCTTGAAAACCATAAAGATATGGATAGGGATACGCTGCGGCGCATCTATCTTGGAATATACGCCGGACCTGTGTCCAACAGTCCGGTTTACGGCAAAGAATTGAACAAATGACAGATATGAACTACATTCCTTTTTCAAAAGCGGAGGAAATCGTTTTCAACGGCGGGAAGATCGACATTGAAAAGCTTCCCCTGGGCGAAGTAGAGAAATGCTACCAATTTCTCGAAGATTTTGCAAAGCAGAAAGTCATCTATGGCATCAACACCGGTTTCGGTCCGATGGCACAGTGGAGGGTCGATGACAGGTATCTCAAAGACCTTCAGTACAATATTATCAGATCCCACTCCACGGGAGCCGGCGAGCCTCTCCCCGAGAAATATGTGAAGGCGGCCCTCATCGCCCGTTTGGGCACCATTCTGCAGGCCCGGAGCGGCATCCACCCGAGCGTTGCCCGACTGATAGCCGAGTTCATCAACCGTGACATCTATCCGTTCATACCGGAACACGGCAGCGTGGGCGCCAGCGGTGACTTGGTGCAGCTGGCCCATATCGCGCTGACGCTCATCGGCGAGGGCAAAGTGAAATACAAGGGCGAGTGGCGTCCGACAGCAGAAGTCCTCAGGGAAAACGGCCTGGAGCCTATCGGCATCCACGTGCGCGAGGGCCTTTCGATAACAAACGGAACTTCAGTGATGACCGGCCTTAGCGTAGTCAACCAGCACTACGCCGAGCTGCTTCTCGATCTTTCTGTACTTGCCGCAGTTATGATGAACGAAATCGCCTCTTCGTTCGACGACCTTATGGCGGAGCCTCTCAACGAGTGCCGCCGCCACAAAGGGCAGATAGAGATTGCCGCCCGTATGAGAAAACTCTCCCAGGGAAGCGGCTGTATGCAGAAGAGGGAGCACGCCCTCTACGACGAAGGCCACGGTGACACGAAAGTCTTCGAGCATAAGGTGCAGGCATACTACTCCCTGCGCTGCGCTCCGCAGATTCTGGGCCCGATCCTCGAGACCCTCGAGAACAGCCGCCGGATAATCGAAGAGGAACTCAACTGCGCTTCCGACAACCCTATAGTCGATCCCGCAACCAAAAACGTATATCACGGCGGAAACTTCCACGGCGACTATATCTCCCTCGAAGAGGACAAGGTCAAAATAGCGGTCGTCCGTCTGGCTATGACTGCCGAGCGCCAGATGAACTACCTCTTCCACGACCGCATCAACGGCATCCTGCCTCCGTTCCTGAACCTCGGCACCCTCGGCCTGAACTACGGTATGCAGGCCTGCCAGTTCACCGCCACTTCGACGACGGCCGAGTGCCAGACCCTGGCAATGCCTAACTATGTCCACAGCATCCCTAACAACAACGACAATCAGGACATAGTGAGTATGGGAACCAACACGGCCCTGATCACCCGCCGCGTCATCGACAACGCCTTCCAGGTGATGTCAATTCAATATATGGCTCTTGCGCAGGCTGTTGACTGCCTCGGTATCAAAGACTCGCTTGCTCCTGCAACCCGAAAGGTTTACGACGTGGTCCGCGGCATCTGCGGCACGATCGTGGATGACAAGCCTTTCTATGAAGACATCGCAAAGATAGAAACAATGCTCCGTGAAGGCGGAGTGCTTTAAAATAAAGAAATTATGAAAAAGTTATTTATCGCAGCTGCCGCGCTGCTTCTGTTTGTAACCGGAGCAGCCGCTTATGAGGTTCAGAACGGAACCGGTTATTTTGAAGTTGAAAAGGGGTCCCTTTCCATTTTCAAACAGAATGTGACAGCCTACCTTGTCATAGACTACTCCTCTACCGAGGTCGTGGAATTCGGTAAAAAGAATCAGATCAGCAAGAATCTCGGTCCTGTGGATGCCTATATGGAGTCAAAGGGTCAGCAGTGGGTCGAGGACTGGCCGATTATGAAGGAAAACACCCAGGCCCGCGCCGAAGAGGAGATCAACAAACGCAATAAAATGCAGATCGTGGACAAGAGCGAGGCTCAGTACGAGGTCCGTCTTGTGATCACGCATCTCGATTTCGGCAACACGGGAGTTTCAATGTTCCACAATCCTTTCGCAAACGAGGATGGCGGAGCCAAGATCGAAGGCCGCCTGATCGTTACTGAAATCGCCTCCGGCGCTGTTGCCTGCGATATGCGTATAGACTGGGTTCAGGGAGTCGGCAACTACACCCAGAACCAGCGTATGATGTACACCGTCGGAACAGCTCTTTTCGGCAAGTTCATACCTAAGTTTGCCGGCAAGCTCAAAGCCAATTAGCTTTTGACGCGTCTTTACCGGTTTGAAGTGCCGCAGCCTCTTTCTGACGAAACCCTCAAGGCTGCCCTCGGAGAGCTGCCCGCGTGGCGGCTCTCCCGCGCTTTGTCATACAGAAGGCCTCTGGACCGTTTTCTTTCGGCCCAGGCCTATATACTTTTGCGCCGGGGACTTCGGGAGGTCTTCTCTTTTGATGAAGATTTTTCTTTCGAATATGAGGCGCTCGGCAAGCCGCGCATAGCCGGTCGGCCTGATATCCATTTTTCCATAAGCCACTGCCCGCGGTGCGTCTGTTGCGCCGTTTCAGATGCCCCCGTGGGGGTTGATGTCGAGCAGATTCAGTACGACGGAGCGCTCGCCCGGCAGGTCTTTTGTGCGGATGAGCTTTCGCTTATAGAGGCAGCTTCGGACCGGCCGCTGGAGTTCACCCGCCTTTGGACTATGAAGGAGAGTTACCTGAAAATGACGGGAGAAGGCCTTCGCGACGACCTTCGCGGCATTCTTTGCGGCGTCGGAGCGTCATTCTCTGCCGACCTGTGTCTCGAGAAGGGATATGTGCTGTGCGTTTGCGATTTTTTGTAACTTTGCGGTATGAGAATTGGCAGGTGTTTGATTACGGTTCTGCTGGCGGTCGGCTGCGCGTTTTGCGCCTTCGGCCAGCAGCGTCTTACAAGGGCTCAGTATATTGAAAAATACAGCGCCCTGGCTGTGGAACAGATGATCCGCAGCGGCATTCCTGCCAGCATAACTCTTGCCCAGGGTTGTCTGGAAAGCGGCGACGGCAACAGTTTCCTGGCCCGCGAGGGAAACAATCATTTCGGCATCAAGTGCCATAGCGGCTGGAGGGGAATGACCATTCGCCACGCGGACGACCGCTCGGGAGAGTGCTTTCGCAAGTACGGCTCCGTCGAGGAGTCGTTCAAGGACCACAGCGATTTTCTCCGCGCGGGAGACAGGTATGCCGATCTCTTCAAACTCGACAGGACTGACTACCGTGGCTGGGCCTACGGCCTCAAGAAGGCCGGCTACGCCACCGATCAAAGTTATGCCCAGCGTCTTATAAAGATAATCGAAGACAATAATCTCCAGCGTTTCGACCGTCTGGAGGTCTCGTATTCCCGCCACGAACTTCTCAAGGAGAGGGGCCGCTACTATACAGTCGCCGCGGCGGGCGATACCTACGCCTCCATCGCGCGAGAGTTCAATATATTCAAGAGAGAAATCCTCGTTTATAACGGTTTGCGCGGGGACAGGCCCCTCAAGGCCGGCACTCGTGTATATCTGGAGCGGAAGAAGAAATTTTAAAATCCCCGACTGATTATGAAGAAAAAGAAGAAAGGAGGCCTGAAGAGAGCCCTGATAATAATCCTAGCCGTCATTGTGGTGGCCGGAGCGCTTGCACTGCTCGACTACTGCAACACATTCCGCAGTGACAATGTCACGGGGGAGGGTGCCGTGAAGATATATCACGACTATGACTACGGGCAGCTGTGTGAAGCCGTCGAGGCGAGCGGAGTGATCGGGGATGTGAAGACTTTCCGCAGGGCCGCGCGCCATATGGACCTTATGTCAGGCTTCAAGCCAGGATACTACAAGCTCAAGCCCGGTATGAACAACAAGGCAATCGTCAGGATGATAGCCAACGGCTGGCAGAGTCCTACGGACATATCTTTCTCGGGCTATATCCGCTCCTTGGAGCGTTTCGCGGCCATTCTCGGAGAGAAGATGGAGGCCGATTCGGCGAGTTTCGCGGCGGCTCTGCTGGATACTGCCGTGATGCGGAAATATGGTTTCGAGCCGGAGAGTTTCATCGGTATGTTCATTCCGAACACATATGAAGTCTATTGGACCGCCTCTCCCGAAAAGTTCATCGACCGTATGAACAAGGAGTACAAGGCTTTCTGGAATGAAGACAGGCGCGCTAAGGCCGATGCCATCGGTCTTAGTCAAAAGCAGGTGAGCACTCTTGCCTCCATAGTCATCGAGGAGAGCAAATACGAGCCGGAGATGCCGCGCATTGCCGGAGTCTATATGAACCGTCTCCACAAAGGAATGCTTCTGCAAGCCGACCCGACCGTGAAATACGCCCTCAATATGAAGGGTATCACGCGCATTCTCAACAAGCACCTGAAAGTTGATTCGCCCTATAACACCTACGTCTATAAGGGGCTGCCTCCGGGGCCTATCACTATGCCGCCAGTGGCAGCGCTTGACGCCGTGCTGAATTACGAGCGTCACAACTACATATTCTTCTGTGCGCGAGAGACTTTCGACGGGCAGCACAATTTCGCCGCCACTCTCTCTCAGCATCGCGAGAACGCCCGCCGCTACCACCGCGCCCTCGACAGCCGCGGCCGCTGATGCGCTTATAAAGGGGAATTATATACGATTTGACCTGCTTCGCGGCCTAACCCTATGAAAACGTCCTGCTTCGCAGGACCCCTCCCGGGCGCTACGGCCTACGGCCTGCTCGGGCCCCTCCCTCTTATAAGGCCGAGGGTGGCATATTTTTCAGTAGGGTTAGGCCGTCTCGCTTTCAGGTCAAATCGTATATAATTCCCTTGTAAAGACTCCGGTGGAGGGGATATGCGTGGTAGCGCGGTAATGTTTGGAGAAACGGGGCAAAATGCGTAACTTTAGGGTTTGAAGAAAAATACCAAAGAGATGAAACGAATATTTTTGCTCCTGTGCATCGCCCTTGTGGCAGGCGTGGCCTGCACGCCGAAGGAAAAAATCGAAAACGGCTACAAGAAAACCGAAGTGATGATAGAAATGAGGGACGGCGTGAAGCTCTTCACCGCCATCTACAGTCCCGTGGACTGCTCCGAGCCGAGACCTATCATAATGAGGCGCACGCCGTACAGCAGCCGCCCCTATGGAAGGGACTTTCGCAGCGACGACCTCTTCGAGGATGAGATGCACTCATTTACCGAGCATAAATATATAGTTGTATATCAGGACGTAAGAGGCCGCTACGAAAGCGAGGGAATTTATCATCATATCCGTCCGCTGGGCACCGAGGTCAATGACGCCACCGACACATACGACACAATCGAATGGCTCGTAGGCAACGTTCCCGGCAACAATGGCTGCGTGGGTATGTGCGGCATCTCATACCCCGGCTATTACTCCACAATCGGTGCCCTGTGCGGTCATCCGGCACTGAAGGCCTGCTCCCCGCAGGCTCCTATCGGAGACTGGTTCATAGGTGACGATATGCACCACAACGGAGCTTATATGCTCCTCGACACAGACGACTTCGGCTCATACGTCTTCCGCAGCCGCGAAGCCTTCGCTGAAAAGCCGTACGACGTCAACGTAAACTATGGCGACGACAAATACGAATACTATCGCAATCTTCTGACTACGAAGAATATAATAGGTGCATACGGCGATGAGCAGACTCTTAAGACATATTATCCTTTCTGGTATGAAATAGTCAACCATCCGAACTACGACGAGTTCTGGGAGAGCGTGGCGCACCTTCCATACGTGAAAGACGTCAAGCCTGCTATGCTTGTAGTAGGCGCCCTGTTCGACGCTGAAGACTGCTACGGTGCAGTTGAGACCTACAAGAAACTCCTGAAAGATTCTCCGGACAACGAGACATACTATCTCAACGGCCCGTGGATTCACGGTTCGTGGCTTTACCAGTCATACGACCACCTTGGAGCTTGGCAATTCGGTCCGGGACTCTTCGACTTCTTCTATGAGAAGGTCGAGTATCCTTTCTTCGCGCATTACCTCGAGGGCGCTCCTGAGGCTCCTGCTAAAGTGACTCTCGTGCCGTCGTTCGCGACCACAGACAGCACTGCAGCGGCTTTCCAGACCCTCTATCTCGACAAAATGCCTGACTACAAGATGGTAAAGATGCCTTTCAAGGCCGAGGGACGCTCGGAGAGCACCTATACTTCAGACCCTCTCAACCCGCTCCGTTACCTGCATCCTTCCAAGAAAGACGTCAGAGACCGCAGCTATATGGCTGACAATTACGTAGATGACAGTACCGCCTTCATAAACTTCGACTACAAGGCTGTCAGCGACACACTCTTCCTCTGCGGCCCGATCGACGTCAATCTCTACTACAAGACAAGCGGCGAGGACCTCGATTTCATAGTTAAGGTCTTGGATGTGACTCCGGAAGGGGAGGAGATGATGATCCGCGGCGACGTGTTCCGCGCCCGCTATGCGAAGAGTTACGCTCACCCCGAGTTCCTGACTCCGGGCAAGGTCGAGACGCTGAATTTCCAGCTTTGCGACGTCGTGCACTATGTTCTGCCCGGCCACAGCATCAGAGTCCAGATCCAGAGCACCTGGTTCCCGCTCGTGGACGTCAATCCGCAGACCGCCGTCGAGAACATCTACAAGGCTGACCTGAGCGACTACAAGGCCGCTGACGTCACCGTCCTCCACAGCGCTCAGTACCCGTCTTCAATCAGCCTCCCTGTCGCCACGAAGTAAAAACTCTAGTGAAGTCTGCGGGCATTTTTGCGTTGTCGAAAAAATCTTAAATCATAAACAAATTCAATTTTCTAAACGATGGAAAAGAAAGAATTTTGCGGCGAGTACCTTGCGCCGAAAGTCAAGGTAGTAGAGATGCAGATCCGGCAGCAGATGCTCTCAGGGTCGCCCT
>R20__coassemble_140_pt1 | contig 55989 bp, 49 predicted proteins | sample R20__metabat2_high_PE_056 | metagenome-assembled genome bin R20 | reverse complement strand
CGCCCGTATAGACGTGCTTGCGGCATATTATAAATTACAGTATATAAGTGCAACATTATAAATTTCGGAAATTATGAAAATGAGAAAAAAGATAGCGGTAAACGCAGTTGTGATAACCCTCCTCGTCGTGGGCATAGGCTGGATAGTATCAACCTTCATCCACTTGGGCGGCGCCTGGACAGAAAACGCGCAGGTGCGCCGCGACATCGTGACCCTCTCGGCACGTGTGCCGGGCTTTGTCAGCGAGGTCCGTTTCAAGGATTTCCAGAAGGTCAGCAAGGGTGACACTCTTGTCATAATCGAAGACTCCGAATACCGTCTGCACGTGGCTCAGGCCGCGGCGGATCTGGAGAATGCACGCACAGGCCGCAAGGCTATGGGCACAAGCATCAGCGCGACCGACAACAACATTGCGGTTTCCGACGCTGCTCTCCAGGAAGTGCGCATACAGTTTGAAAACGCCGAGCGCGAATACAAGCGCTTCAGCGACCTTTACGCAAAGGAGGCAGTCACACGTCAGCAGTACGACGGCGTCAAGACTCAGTATGAGGCCCTCAAGGCCAAGATGCAGACTATGGAAGCCCAAAAGCGCACGACACGCCTCGTAAAGACCGAACAGGAGCAGAGACTCTCCCAGAGCGAAGGCGGCATCGCGATTTGCGAGGCAGCCCTGCGTCTTGCCGAAATAAACCTTTCATACACAGTGATAGTTGCAACCTGCGACGGCTACGTATCCGAGAAATTCATACAGGAGGGCCAGCTTGTCAATCCGGGCACCCCTCTTGTCGCGATCGTCAGCGACGCGCGCCCTTGGGTGATTGCAAACTACCGCGAGAAGCAGATGAGCCGCATCGCTGTCGGCGACCCTGTAACAATAAAGGTGGACGCTCTCGGCAGCAAGACTTTCAAAGGCACCGTAAGTTCCATTGCCTCCGCAACCGGAGCATCCTTCTCCCCTATGGCTCCCGACAACAGCACCGGCAACTATGTCAAAGTAGCGCAGAAAGTGCCTGTGAAGATTGAATTTGACTCAGCCGAAGACCTCGATGCACTCGCAGGCGGTATGAGTGTCGAATGCAAGGTACGCCATAAATAATGGAGCAGCAAAATCAATGGAAGGCTCCCCTTCCCAACTTCCGTGACTGGGTGCCGGATTGGGCCCGCGTAGCTCTCTACGCGGTGTTCCTTGTCATATTCCAGTTTACCAACGGAATGTACTTCACCGCTTTCGAGCAGATGAAGGGAGGCCTGGGCCTTGTCGGCGGAGACGTCGCGATGATGGGCCAGACGGTGCTCATAGGACTGAGCTTTTACTTTCCTCTCGCCTTCAGGCTCAAGTTCCGCTTCCCCAACAAATGGAACTTCATTCTGGCGGCATCAGTGCAGATTGTCTGCAATCTTGCGTTCCCGCACCTTACCACTATGCCAGGCAGGCTGCTGGTCTGCTACCTTGGGGGGTTCTGCAGACTTTACGGCACATTTGAGTGCTTCTCCAACCTGCTGCTGAGAATCGCCCCGACCTACAACTACTCCGTATTCCTGTCAGTCGTATTCTTCATAGTGCTGGGCTGCATCAACGTGTTCGACTGGATCCAGATACGCATAATCTACACCTACGGCTGGCCAATGATGCACACGGCCTCCGTCGCCTGCCTGCTTCTTCTCATAGCGCTTGTCCTGATATTTATGAAGACATACAGGGCCCAGCCGAAAATGCCTCTTTACGGCATAAGCTGGATCGGGATGGTGGTATGGAGCATATTCATCCTCTCCCTGATATACGTCTTCTGCTACGGCAACCAGCTCGAATGGCTGGCATCTCCGAAGATAAGGGTGGCGCTTGGAGTTTCTTTACTCTCGCTCGCCTACGGAATATGGTCGATGTTCAACCTCAGGCATCCTTTCATCCGCAAGGAGGTGTTTCAGGTCCGTCACATCTGGACATTCCTCGCGATATTCCTCTTTCTTGACGTGCTTCTTTCATCGCAGACGGTTCTTCAGAACACTTTCTGCTCAGCTGTAATGGGAATGGACTATCTGGCCCTTTCGGACCTCAAGTGGTTCGATTTTCTCGGCGCAGGCATAGGCGCGATTTTCAGCTGGAAGGCGCTTTCTTCCTGGAATTGGAGCCCGCGGTCTCTGACGGCCATCGGTCTGGGCTGCGTGACTGCATACACTCTCATAATGCACTTTATCGTCTCGGCCACCACCCCGACCCACGCGCTTGCCCTGCCTCTCATACTCTGCGGCATAGGACACGTTATGGTCTTCATTGTCCTGACGGTCTATGTGCAGGCCAACTGCAACCTTGCCTTCTATTTCCAGGTTATCTGCATTCTGGGCTTTGTCAGAACAGGAGTGGGCGGCCCCCTGGGCGACGCTTTTTATGAGCGCAGCCTCTCCGCTCTTGTACCATACAACGGTCTGATAAATACCCTGCGAGAATTGTACGGCGCGGCAACGCTGATCGGCACTGTGGCAATTCTGATCATACTTTGCACCAGACTGCCATACACCGACTTTCAGCACCACTGGAACAAGCTCCGGTCGAAATTCGGCCGCGTGGTGCGCCTTTATTACAGGGTTATGAAAAGCAGCAACTAGGCCAGCCTTATGCCTGCCTTAAGGCAGCGCTCAACCATATCTTCAGGCCAGATGCTGCTCTGAATCTCACCGATGTGGATTTTGCGAAGCAGGAACATACACAGGCGCGACTGCCCGATGCCGCCTCCGATCGTGAGCGGAAGTTCGCCGGCAAGAAGGCGCCTGTGGTAAAGCAGGTCTTTCTTCCACTCTTCACCTTTGATTGCAAGCTGACGCAGAAGCGCCTCCTCATCCACGCGTATTCCCATGCTGGACACTTCGAACGCGCTCTGCAGAAGAGGGTTCCACAGCAGGATGTCGCCGTTGAGAGTCCAGTCGTCATAGTCGGCGGCGCGGGTGTCGTGGATTGTACCGTCCGAAAGTTTACCGCCTATGCCAATAATGAAAACGGCCTTGTACTCGCGCGCGATGGCGTTTTCACGCTCCTTGGCCGAAAGATTCGGGTAGCGGTCGAGAAGTTCCTGCGAGGTTATGAACTTTATGGTGTCAGGAAGTATCGGTTCTATCTGCGGAAATTCTACAAATAGCTTGTTTTCAGTCACTTTAATGGCCTCGAATATGCGGATGACAGTTTTTTTGAGAAAATCGAGATTGCGGTCTTCCTTTGTTATGACCTTCTCCCAGTCCCACTGGTCAACGTATATGGAGTGGATGTTGTCGAGGTCCTCGTCAGGACGCAGCGCGTTCATATCTGTATAGATGCCGCGGCCCGGCTTTACACCGAGTTCGGCGAGCTTCACTCTCTTCCACTTTGCCAGAGAATGGACCACTTCGGCCCTGCGCTCCCCCATCCCCTTGATCGGGAATGCCACGGGACGCTCCACACCGTTGAGGTCGTCGTTCAGGCCGACTCCGCTGAGGACGACCATCGGCGCTGTAACTCTCAAAAGAGCCAGCTGTGCCGACAGATTGTCCTGAAACATCGTTTTTACGGACTTTATCGCCTTTTCTGTATCTTCCTGAGATCCGAGTATATTGGTATAATTATCGGGGATAAAAAGAGCCATAATCGCTATTTTATAGGGTGGTCGGCCTCAAATGCGGCCATTCTTTCTTCAAGGACCGGATACTGGTCTTCTCTCATCCTGCTCGTGCAGGCGCGTACACCCTGATGCTCGCTGCCTGTTGTCGAAAGGTTGATGCTGCTGACGCCGTAGTGCATCAGTTCCACAAGAAGCTCCGCACCGGTCATATCGCCGTAGCCGAGCGTATAGAAGAAGCCGTCGGCAATCTTGTCCGTGACGTCCTTTTCATAGACGATATGGAAGCCGTGGCGCAGGAAAATCTCCTTCATACGCTTTGCCCTGACGCTGTACTCGCGGGTATCTTCCACGAAATTGATTTCTCCTGTGCAGGAAAGGCGAAGCATCTCGGCATAGCCGTACTGCGTCGTAGCGGTGCAGCCGCTCGTTATCATATAGAGTATCGAGGCGGTCAGCGAGACGCCGAAAATTCCGGCATCGTGGTAACGCTCCGCGAGTGCAGGATAATGCTTTCCGTAAAGAGAGTCGCCGATGCAGCACAGCGCGATTCGCTGTCCGGCATAGCTGAATATCTTGGATGCGGAGAGCATCAATATGTAATTGTCTGTGTATCTTGCGACTGTAGGCACGAATGGAGCCTTGTACGGATGGCTCAGGTCGCGGCGGCTGTCCATGCAGAAGTATGCCAGGTCCTCGAGCACGACTATATCCTTTTCAGTGGCAATCTTGCCGATAACGGCAAGTTCCTCCTCTTCGAGGCAGGTCCAGGCCGGATTGTTCGGGTTCGAGTAGAGAATTGCCGCGATGTCGCCCGAAGCGGTCATCTCTTCGAGCTTCGCGCGAAGCTTTTCCGCGCCGCGATACTCATATATGTCGAACTCTTTCCACTCTATGCCGAGCACCCTGAGCTGGGACTTGTTTATAGGAAAGCCCGGATCAATGAAAAGGACCTTGTTTTTGCCAGGAATGCGCTGGGTCGTGGCGATGAAGGAGCCGAACGCCGCTGCCACACCGCCCGTCGTAGGGACGCACCCTTTCGGGTCTATGTCAATGTCTATGAAGGCCTTGACGAAGTCTGAGGCAGCTTTCTTGAGCTCGGGTACGCCCGCCGCTGCAGGATACTGCGAACCGATGCCCGAATCCAGAGCGCGCTTCTCGGCCTCCACTCCGTAGCGGTTTATCGGCAGACCCGGAGAGCCCTGGTCCATACGGATGAACTGAAGGCCGGTAGCCTTCTCGAGATATTGGGCCACAAGCAGGACCTCTCCTATCGTTGCGTTCGCCAGATTGCTCACGCTGCTCGCCCCGCAAGCCTCTTTTACAAGTTCTTCAGAAAACAATTTCATATATAATCATCATTTTATTTGCGGCGCAGCAATATTCCGTAAGCGAGCCTTTTCCCCTCATCCGGGCGAGCGTCGGAATATTGCTGCAGAGCAAATATCACCTTAATTGCTCTTTATATAGTTTGCCACCCAGTCGCCGACATCGCTTGTTGAGTATGCCTTTCCGCTGCCTGCGAGGTCTTCCGTGACGACGCCCGCTTTAATTGACGCCGAAACGGCCTGGCGGATGACGCGGCCCTCCTCCATCAGGGAGAAAGCATATTCGAACATCATCGCTGCCGAAAGAATAGTTGCCAAAGGGTTCGCTATGTTCTTGCCAGCAGCCTGAGGATACGAGCCGTGGATAGGCTCGAAAACGCCCGTGTGTTCTCCGATCGAAGCCGAAGCCAGAAGACCCATCGAGCCTGAAACGCAGCTGGCCTCGTCCGTAAGGATGTCGCCGAAAGTGTTTTCGGTCACGAGAACGTCGAAGAACTTCGGACCCGTGATGAGCTTCATCGCGGCATTGTCCACATACATATAATCTGTCTGAACGTCAGGATACTCGGGAGCCATCTCCTGGGCAATCTGCCTCCAGAGGCGTGAAGACTCGAGCACGTTCGCCTTGTCCACCACCGTAACGTGACTGCGGCGGCGGCGCGCATACTCGAAGGCAAGGCGCAAGATGCGCTCCACCTCGTAGCGGTGGTAGAGATTGGTGTCGAAAGCGGTGTCGCCGCCGTCTCTGCGGCCCTTCTCGCCGAAATACATTCCGCCGGTCAACTCCCTAAGGCACAAGAAATCCGCTCCGTCCACAAGCTCCCTCTTGAGCGGACTCTTGTCCACAAGTTCGCTGAAAGTCTCTACAGGACGCAGATTTGCGAAAAGACCGAGCTTCTTGCGCATAGCGAGAAGGCCCTGCTCCGGACGCACCTTCGCCGTCGGATTGTTGTCATATTTCGGGTCACCCACGGCGCCGAAGAGCACAGCGTCGCTCTCCATACAGACATTGAATGTCTCCTCAGGGAAAGGATCGCCGCACTTGTCGATGGCGCAAGCGCCTGCAAGAGCGAATTTATACGATACTTCGTGACCGAAACGGGCTGCGACGGCGTCAACCGCCTTTACTGCCTGCTCCACAACTTCAGGTCCGATGCCGTCACCCGGCAATTTCGCGATTTTAATCTTCATCTTTATTTCAACTTTTTAATGTTCATATTCTCTATAATGTTGAGCATCTTGACGGTAGCCTTTATGGCGGCCTCAGTCTGGTCGGAGTCGATGCCCCTTGTCTTGAACTCGGAATCAGCTGTCTTCCAAGAGATTGTAGCAGCCACGATAGCGTCTGACTTTCCTCCCGGAGGAATAGTGATCTGGTAGTCGGTCAGCACCGGATGCGTCTTTCCGAGGCTGTCGTATATTTTCCACAGCGCCTTCATAAAGGCGTCGTACTGGCCGTCTCCGGCCGAATTCTCTTCATACTCCTTCCCGTGGATGCTGACCTTTACAATCGCCACGGGCCGCATATTGCGGGCGAGCTGCAGAGAGTAGTTGACTATGTGGATATTGTCCTCGGTGGCCGTCTGGCTGCCCTTCAGAACGTCGGCAATGATGAAAGGAAGATCTTCCGCCGTCATCGCCTCCTTCTTGTCGCCCAGCTCCACCACCCTGTCGGTCACGAGCTTTATCTGCTCGGGAGTAAGGTGAATACCCAGAGAGTCCAGATTCTTGATTATGTTAGCCTTGCCGCTGACCTTGCCGAGGGCGTAGGTGCGCTTGCGGCCGAAACGCTCCGGCAGCAGCAGATTGGCGTAGAGATTGTCTTTCTTGTCGCCGTCGGCGTGCACTCCGCTGCTCTGCGTGAAGACGTTCTCTCCTATTACAGGGGCATTGCCCGGCACTCTGATGCCGGAGATGCTCTCCACATAGCGGCAGACGTGGGTCAGCTGGCTCTCGAGCACGTTGTTTTCAATCTTCACCTGATCGTTCAGGCCTGCCACGACGCTGGCAAGAGGCGCATTGCCGCTCCTCTCTCCGAGGCCGTTCACCGTCACGTGAAGACCGCCGAAGCCTGCCTTTGCCGCCGCAAGAGAGTTCGCCACCGCAAGCCCGTAATCGTTGTGGGCGTGAAAATCGAACCGTACCGTAGGGTATTTCTCTTTTATGCGGAAACAGTATTCTTCGGTTTGCCAAGGGTTTAGAATACCTAAAGTATCAGGTAACATAAACCTCATTATAGGCTCATTCTCAAGAGCATCAAGAAGCTGGAAAACATACTCCGGAGAATGCACCATACCGTTGGACCAGTCCTCCAGATAAATATTGGCCTTCAGTCCCCTTTTCTGCGCCGCGGCGAGCACCTGACGGATATCGGCTATGTGCTCCTCCGGGGTTTTTCTGAGTTGTTTGGTCAGATGCCGCAGGGAACCCTTTGCTAGAATGTTCACCACTTTGCCGCCGTGGTCGGCAATCCAGTCCACCGACTTTCCGCCATCCACGAAACCGAGAGCCTCCACGCGGTCCAGGCAGCCTTTTGCTGCCGCCCACTGGCAAACTCCGCGGAACGAATCGGATTCGCCCTTTGACACAAGGGCCGAAGCCACTTCAATGCGATCTATGTGCAGTTCCTCCAGAAGCAGGCTCGCGATAGCGATCTTCTCGCCCTTGTTGAACGATACGCCGGCCGTCTGCTCTCCGTCGCGCAGAGTGGTGTCCATCAGTTCTATCATACTGTCCTCGCCTTTTCGAATTCCTCAATCTTGGATTTCTGCTCGAGCAGATAGTCTATGTCGTCGAGAGCGTTCTCGAGGCAGTATTTCTTGTAACCGACCACCTCGAAACTTTCGCAGCGACCGGTCGCCATATTAGTAACTGTCTGAGACGGAAGGTCTATGCGCACTTTTGCAGCACTGTCTTCCTTGATGCTCCGATGAAGCTCGGAGAGGAAATCTTCGCTCACTTCCACAGGAAGCACGAAATTGTTGAGCTCGTTGTTGCGGTGGATATCGGCGAATGAACTCGCAATTACGGCTCTGAAACCATAGCCTGCAATAGCCCAAGCAGCGTGCTCGCGGCTGGAGCCGGAACCGAAATTTTTGCCGGCAACAAGGACACAACCGCCATACTGCGGGTCGTTGAGTACAAAGTCTTTCTTAGGGCTTCCGTCGGCATTGTAGCGCCAGTCGCAGAAGAGATTGTCGCCGAAGAACTTCTCGTCGCGGCTCGTGGCCTTCAGGAAGCGGGCCGGAATTATCTGGTCCGTATCCACGTTGTCAACCGGCAACGGCACGCAAGTGCTTTCTATAATGTTGAATTTCTGTTTCATAGCATTAGTCCATAAGTGTTCTCGGATCTGTCACGACGCCTGTCACTGCAGCTGCCGCAGCTGTAAGAGGGCTGGCAAGAAGGGTGCGCGAGAGCGGGCCCTGGCGACCTTCGAAATTGCGGTTTGAAGTGCTGACGGCATATTTGCCTGCAGGCACCTTGTCGTCGTTCATTGCCAGGCAGGCGGAGCAGCCCGGCTGACGGATTTCAAACCCGGCCTCTTCCAGTTCCTTGTCAAGGCCTTCGGCCTCTATCTGCTTCTTGACCGCCCAGGAACCCGGCACAAGCCAGGCAACGACTCCGTCCGCCTTCTTTCTGCCCCTTACAATGGAGGCGAAAGCGCGGAAATCCTCGATGCGGCCGTTCGTGCAGGCGCCGAGGAAGACATAGTCTATCTTCTTGCCGAGAAGCTTCTCCCCTTGCTTGAAGCCCATATATTCCAGAGCCCTCTTAGGGGTTCCTTCAGGCACGGAGCCGTCCACAGGAATGCCCATTCCGGGGTTTGTGCCGTAGGTTATCATCGGCTTTATGTCTGCGGCGTCAAAGACGACCTCGCGGTCGAAAACGGCGTCGTCGTCGCTGCGGAGAGTCTTCCAATAGGCGACAGCCTTGTCCCAGTCCTCTCCTTTCGGAGCGAACTCCCTTCCCCGCAGATACTCGAAAGTAGTCTCGTCAGGGGCGATGAAGCCTCCTCTTGCGCCCATCTCGATGGAGAGGTTGCTCAGCGTCAGACGGCCTTCCATCGAAAGCGAGCGGACGGCGGAGCCGCGATATTCGACAAAATATCCGGTAGCTCCGCTCGTAGTGAGCTTCATCATAAGATAAAGAGCTATATCTTTCGCCGTAACTCCCTTGCCAAGAGCTCCTTCTATGCGGATGCTCATAGTTTTCGGCTTGTTCTGCAGAATGCACTGCGAAGCGAGAACCATCTCCACTTCGCTTGTGCCGATGCCGAAGGCCACGGCACCCATCGCTCCGTGGGTGGATGTGTGCGAGTCGCCGCAGACTATCGTCATTCCGGGCAGAGAAAGGCCTTTTTCAGGGCCTACGACGTGAATGATGCCGTTATTGGGGTCATTCATTCCGTAATATGTGAGACCGAACTCGGCGGCATTGCGCTCCAGAGTGTCGACCTGCGTCTTTGAAACCGGGTCTTCAATAGGTTTGTCCTGATCGTGGGTCGGAGTGTTGTGGTCCGGCATACAGAAGATGCGCTCCGGACGAAGACACTTCACACCCCTTGCCCTCAGACCTTCAAACGCCTGAGGGGAAGTCACTTCGTGGCAGTAAAGCCTGTCTATGTAAACCTGATCGGGACCGTCCTCTATGCGGGAGACAATGTGCGAATCCCAGATCTTGTCGAAAAGAGTGTTCATCTAAAACTTGTTAATACAGTCAATATATGCTTCCACAGAAGCGGTAACTATGTCTGTGTTCGCGCCGAAACCGTAGTACACACGACCGTCGTACTCGACCTGCATATGCACCTTGCCCACGTCGTCAGAACCCTTTGTAATGTTCTGAATGGTGAACTCCTTGATTGTCATCTGACGCTTGACGATAGTCTTGAGAGCATTGATGGCAGAGTCCACAGGACCGTTTCCGTGGGCTGCACCCTCAAATTTCTCGCCCGCTATGTCGAGGCCTATGCTGGCAACGGGACGGAGCCCCTTGCCGCTTGTAACCTGCAGATAATCAAGCTTGATATGGGATTCAGTAGCGCGCTCTGCGCCTGCAAGCACGAGAAGGTCGTCGTCGTTGACCTGCTTCTTCTGATCGGCAAGCTTGAGGAATTGCTGATAGAGGGAGTTGAGTTTTTCTTCGGACACCTTTATGCCGAGCACTTCAAGTCTGTACTTGAGGGCGGCGTGGCCGCTGCGGGCGGTCAGAATTATGCTGTTGTCGTCGATTCCGACATCCTTCGGGTCGATTATCTCATATGTGGATACGTCCTTCAGAACGCCGTCCTGATGAATTCCTGAAGAGTGGGCGAACGCGTTGCGTCCCACAATGGCCTTGTTGGCCTGCACAGGCATATTCATCAGGCTTGAGACCATCCTGCTGAGAGGATATATCTTGACGGTGTTGATATTGGTCTGGAGAGGAATGTCTTTGTGGCACTTGAGAATCATCGCAATCTCCTCGAGAGAGGTGTTGCCTGCCCTCTCGCCCACTCCGTTGATGGTCACTTCAGCCTGACGCGCGCCGCCCAGAAGGCCTGCCATAGTGTTGGCGGTAGCCATTCCGAGGTCGTTGTGGCAATGGGTGGAGATTATCGCCTTGTCTATGCCGTCGACGTGCTCCATCAGATATTTGATCTTCGCGCCGTACTCGGCAGGGAGACAATATCCGGTTGTGTCCGGAATATTGACCACTGTCGCGCCGGCCTTGATGACGGCCTCCACGACCCTTGCAAGATATTCGTTGTCGGTACGTCCCGCATCTTCTGCGTAGAACTCCACGTCCTCCACATACTGCTTGGCGTACTTGACGGCCCTTACCGCGCGCTCGATTATTTCCTCGCGGGTAGAATTGAACTTATACTTTATATGAGAGTCGGAAGTTCCTATGCCAGTGTGAATTCTCTTATGCTTTGCATACTTGAGAGCTTCCACTGCAACATCTATGTCCTTCTGGACGGAACGGGTCAGAGCGCATATTGTCGGCCAAGTGACAGCTTTGGAAATCTCCACGACCGAATTGAAGTCGCCGGGACTCGAAGCCGGAAAACCGGCCTCTATCACATCGACGCCCAGTTCCTCGAGGGCTTTGGCCACCTGGATTTTCTCAACTGTGTTGAGCTGGCATCCGGGCACCTGTTCCCCGTCGCGGAGCGTCGTGTCAAATATGTAGACTCTGTCGCTCATTACTTCTTGCTGTTTTCAGGTCTGAGAGTTCTGACTGTTTCGCCTGTACGCCACATTTCGCTCTCGCGCAGAGCCTTGAGTTCCTGCTCGAGACCCACTCTGTAGTCAGGCTTGCTGTTGGCGTCGATCGAGATCTGAGCCTCGTTGCCGCATTTTACGCTTGCATAAAGTTTCTCGACAACCGGCTTGATTGCATCGTGGAACGGACCCATCCAGTCGAGAGCGCCTCTCTGAGCTGTGGTAGAGCAGTTTGCATACATCCAGTCCATACCCTTTGCAGCGAAAAGAGGCATAAGGCTCTGGGTGAGCTCTTCAACTGTCTCGTTGAACGCCTCGCTAGGAGTGTGGCCGTTCTCGCGGAGAACTTCGTACTGTGCAAGGAGAAGACCCTGGATTGCGCCCATCAGAGAGCCGCGCTCGCCTGTAAGGTCGCTTGTAGCTTCCCTCTGGAAAGTTGTCTCGAAGAGGTAACCTGAACCGATACCGATGCCGAGGGCGATTGTGTTCTCTTTTGCCTTGCCTGTAACATCCTGATATACAGCGAATGAGGAGTTGATGCCGCGGCCTTCGAGATAGAGCGAGCGGACAGTTGTGCCGGAACCCTTAGGTGCAACCATTATGACGTCCACGTCTGCAGGAGGAACGCATCCTGTGCGGTCGCTCCAGGTGATTGCGAAGCCGTGTGAGAAGTAGAGGCTCTTGCCGGCTGTCAGATATTTCTTGATTGTAGGCCATACGGACATTACCGCAGCGTCTGAAAGGAGGCACATTATGATGTCGCCCTTCTGGCAAGCTTCCTCGATTCCGAAGAGAGTCTGACCCGGCACCCAACCGTCAGCGATTGCCTTTTCATATGTCTTGCCTGGACGCTGGCCTACGATTACCTTGAAACCGTTGTCCCTCAGGTTAAGAGACTGGCCCGGACCCTGAACGCCGTAACCGATGACTGCGAGAGTCTTGTCCTTGAGTGTTTCACGTGCCTGTTCGAGAGTAAATTCTTCGCGGGTTACTACATTTTCTTCAACGCCGCCGAAATTCATTTTTGCCATTGTTGTAAGTTTTTGATTATTTATTAGTTATTGCTTTATTTGCGAGATATGTGGAGACTACGTCGTGCTCGTTTGCGAGCGACGCGTCCACCAGAAAATGGAAGGCCTTGATGACTTCGACCTTCTTTTCGATGAATTTCACCACCTGCGCCGCACCCTTTTCAGTAGTATAGCAGCGGAACGTGAAGTGGTGGATTCCCGGAAATTCGGAAGGAAACACCGTAAGGCTTTCTATATTGATGTTTCTTCTTGTGAATATGCCGGATATGGAACTCAGAAGACCCACCTGGTTTTCTGAATAAACGGAGATTATATAGAGATTATTTTCCATCGTCGAACCATTCTTTTGCATTGATAAGCATTTCATCCACTCTCCTGCCGGCAGGAACCATAGGATAGACCATTCCCAACTCGCGGACGTGCACGTCGAGAATGAAGGCCTCCGGACTCGCGAGCATTTCCTTTACAGCATCGTCGAGCTGCGAACGCTCTTCAACCATACGGTATTTTATGCCATACGCCTTGGCTATCAGAGAGTAATCCGGATTTACCATACGAGTCTGGGAGTAGCGCTCGCCGAAGAAGAGCTCCTGCCACTGACGCACGTTTCCAAGCCAGTTGTTGTTGAGAAGGACTATCTTCACGGCAGTCTTCTCCTGCATTATCGTGCCCAGCTCCTGCATCGTCATCTGGATGCCGCCGTCGCCCACGAAGAGACATACCTGACGCTCCGGCACACCTGTCTTGGCGCCGATTGCGGCAGGAAGGCCGAATCCCATCGTACCAAGGCCTCCGGAAGAGATGAAACTGCGGCTTCGGACGTAACGCGAGTAGCGCGCGCCGCTCATCTGATTCTGTCCGACGTCAGTCACTATTATCGCGTCATTTCCTGACAGGGATGCAACTTTGGAGACCACCTCGCCCATATTTATGGGACCGTCTGAAGGATTGACCTCCGGGTCGATCACTTCCCTCTTTTCCACCTCGTTGTAACGGCGGGAAACCACCGCCCACTCGTCGTGGAAAGAGAATTTCATCTTCTCTGTAAGAAGTTCGAGAACACGCGCGGCGTCGCCCAAAATTCCCACTTCCGCCGGGATTATCTTGCCTATTTCGCTGTCATCTATGTCTATATGGATGACTTTGGCCTGCTTTGCATACTCGGAAGTTTTGCCGGTGACGCGGTCGTCGAAGCGCATTCCGATGCCGATGAGAAGATCGCACTTCTGAGTCATCATATTGGCGGCGATATTGCCGTGCATTCCGACCATTCCCACATAATACGGGAAATCCGACGGAAGCGCGCTGAGGCCCAGCATAGTCGAAGCTGCAGGTATGCCGCCCTTCTTGAGGAACTCGGCAAGCTGCTTTTCAGCGTGGGAAAGAACAACTCCCTGGCCGAACACCACGAACGGCCTTTCAGCCTCGTCTATAAGCTTTGCGGCAGCCTCAATCGAAGCCATATCAGGCTCCGGAAAAGGATTGTAGCTGCGGATACTTGAGCAAGGCTTATAATCGTCAAACAGGGCCACCCCCTTTTGGGCATCTTTGGTAAAGTCCAGTACCACAGGACCAGGACGGCCCGTGGATGCTATATGGAAGGCTTTTGCAACCGCGGGAGCCACATCCTCCGGACGGCGGATCTGGTAGGTCCACTTGTCGATAGGACCTGTCATACCGAGGACGTCCGTCTCCTGGAAGGAGTCCGTACCCAGAAGATCGAGTGGCACCTGCCCCGCAATCACAATCACGGGAGTCGAATCCACCATCGCGTCGGCTACGCCAGTTATGACGTTCGTCGCTCCAGGGCCGGAAGTCACAATGACCACTCCCGGTTTTCCTGTGGCGCGGGCATAACCCTGCGCTGCGTGGATAGCGCCCTGCTCGTGACGCACGAGTATGTGTTTCAGTTTGTCCTGATAGGCGTACAGTTTGTCATACACGTTGACAATCTGTCCGCCCGGATAGCCGAAGACGGTATCGACTCCTTCGGCCAGAAGAGATTCGATCAGAATCTCGGAACCTGTCATTTCCTTTCCCATAGTTTTCTAATCTTCTATTATTCTGACAGCACCTTTGTCGGCGCTGCTGACCATCGATGCGTATGCCTTGAGGCTCTTTGAGACTTCCCTCTTGCGGAAAGGCGCCGTGAAGGCCTTCGGTCCGCGGGCAAGCTCCTTCTCCCTGCGGGAGGCGAGCTCTTCGTCGCTCAGGCGGACGTTGATGCTGCGTCCCGGGATATCGATGACTATCGTGTCACCGTCCTGCAGAAGAGCTATGTTTCCGCCGGAAGCGGCCTCAGGAGAGACGTGGCCTATGCTCAGGCCGGAAGTGCCGCCGCTGAAGCGGCCGTCTGTAATCAGGGCACACTCTTTTCCGAGGTGCATTGATTTGATGTAGGAAGTCGGATAGAGCATTTCCTGCATTCCCGGACCTCCCTTAGGGCCTTCGTGGGTTATCACCACGACATCGCCGCTCTTTACCTTGCCGCCGAGAATGCCGTCGCAGGCAGCTTCCTGCGAATCAAACACTTTTGCAGTGCCTTCGAAGTGCCAGAGGCTTTCGTCAACACCGGCGGTCTTTATTATGCAGCCGTCCTGGGCTATATTGCCGAAGAGGACTCCGAGGCCGCCGTCTTTCGTGTAGGCGTGCTGCAGGTCGCGTATGCAGCCTTCCGCACGGTCCAGGTCGAAACTGTCGTATTTCGAATCGTGCCATCCGAGCAGGTTGCAAGCCTTGTTTGCAGGCGCGCAGGAGTAGATTGTGCGGGCATCGGCGCAGCAATTCGCCGACTCGATGTCGTAGGCCGCAATCTCCTCGGAGAGAGTCATTCCGTCAACGCGGCTGACCGAGGTGTCAACGAGCCCTGCGGCCGCGAGCTGCGCCATAATGGCGACTATGCCGCCGGCGCGGTTCACGTCCTGGATATGGTATTTCTGCGTGTTCGGTGCGACCTTGCAGATGCAAGGCACTTTCCTCGAGAGGGCGTCTATGTCTTTCATCTTGAAGTCCACTCCCGCCTCGGAAGCTACTGCAAGAAGGTGCAGGACCGTGTTTGTCGAGCCGCCCATAGCTATGTCGAGAGTCATCGCGTTGAGGAACGCCTCGCGTGAAGCTATGCTGCGCGGCAGCACGCTGATGTCGTCTTTCTCATAGTATTTGAAGGCGTTCTCCACGATCAGGCGCGCCGCTTTCCTGAAGAGTTCCGTGCGCTGGGCGTGGGTTGCCAGGACGGTGCCGTTGCCCGGCAGGGCGAGGCCGATAGCCTCCGTAAGGCAGTTCATCGAGTTTGCGGTGAACATTCCGGAGCAGCTTCCGCAGGTCGGGCAGGCGCTCGCCTCGATTGCGGCCACGTCTTCGTCCGACATTGAAGGGTCTGCCGACTTCACCATAGCGTCGATCAGATCGAGCCTCTCCTTCCCCAGCACTCCTGCCTCCATCGGGCCTCCTGAAACGAACACTGTCGGGATGTTGAGCCTCATTGCGGCCATAAGCATTCCCGGGGTTATCTTGTCGCAGTTGCTGATGCATACGAGGGCGTCAGCTTTGTGCGCTCCTACCATATATTCCACGCTGTCGGCGATTATGTCTCTTGAAGGAAGGCTGTAGAGCATTCCGTCGTGACCCATGGCGATGCCGTCGTCAACTGCAATTGTATTGAACTCGCTTGCGTAGCAGCCGAGTTTTTCGATTTCCTGCTTGATTATCTGTCCGGCCTCGTGCAGATGGGTGTGACCCGGCACGAACTGGGTGAAGGAGTTTGCAATCGCAATCACAGGTTTGCCGAACTGCTCCCTTTTCATTCCGTTTGCCTGCCACAGAGCCCTTGCTCCCGCCATTCTCCTGCCTTCCAATGTTTGAGCGCTACGTAACTTCATAACCGTTTTTTCTCAAATAAAGTAACTATAATGTCTTTGTCTGTTCATTTTATCCCGCGGAGGCGTAGGTTCTTGTTACAATTTATAACCGGAAGCTTTTCCGCCGAAATTTTCACAACCTGCAAATTTACGAAAAATATGCTTTCAATCTACTTCAAACGCACACATTTCTTTTAGTTGCAAATCATCACTTATCCTCCCTAAGAGCAGTGGAGGCCCTTACAACTACCGTATGTTCGTAACAGTCGAACATTTCATCCACCTTGCCCTTGTCTTCCACCTTTGTGAAGGCGCTCACTCCAGGCACAATCACCAGGCCGGCGAGCATTGCCAGAACGCCCGCGTTGATAGGTGAAGTAAAGTATTCATTGATGAAAACCTTGCCCGTAAAGGTGCACAGCATACAGCCGCACATTATCGCAACGCCCACTATAAAGCTGGCCCAGACCGCAGCGGGAGTGGTTTTTTTCCAATAGAGACCGTAGAGGAAAGGCGCTATGAACGCTCCGGAGAGAGCTCCCCAGGAAATACCCATCAGCTGGGCTATGAACGTGACTGAGCTCTTGGCCTGAACAATTGCAAGTACCGATGACACTGCAATGAAGAAAACGACCAGCAGCCTTATGCAGGCAAGCGTTGATTTTTCACCCATTTTCCCTCCGGTAAGTCTTGAACGCGACGGCACAATTATATCGAGAGTAAGCGTTGAACCGGATGTCAGAACGAGCGACGAAAGTGTTGACATAGAGGCAGAAAGCACCAATATTATGACAATACCTATCATAAGGTCCGGCAGCGTGCCGAGCATCGAAGGGACAATGCTGTCATATACCGGAACGCCCGGACGGATGTACTCTATCTTGTCTGCATAGAGCCTTCCGAAACCGCCGAGAAAGTAGCAGCCGCCCGCAACTATCAGTGCGAAGAATGTCGAGATGAAGGTGCCCTTGCGGATTGCCGCCTCGTCGCGGATAGCGTAGAACTTGCCTACCATCTGCGGAAGTCCCCACGTGCCGAGGGAGGTCAGAAGCACTACTCCCAGCAGCATCAGAGGCTGCGGTCCGAAGAAGGAGACGAATGCACCGTTTAATCCCGGAGCGCTTTCGGATGTAACCTTGGAAAGCGACTCGATTGCCGCGCTGAAACCTCCGTTGCCGCTTAGCACCGTAGCCACCACCGCGCATATGCCGCCTATCATAATTATGCCCTGTATAAAATCATTCACAGCAGTCGCCATATAGCCTCCGACGAGAACATAAATGCCTGTAAGAATGGCCATTGCAACTACGCACCAAATATAGTCTATGCCGAATGCCATACCGAAGAGACGGCTCAGGCCGTTGTAGAGCGAAGCGGTGTAGGGAATCAGAAATATGAAAATTATGACCGAAGCCGCCGCCTTCAGAGCGCCGCTGCCGAAGCGTCTGCCGAAGAAGTCAGGCATCGTGGCGCTGCCAAGGTGCTGCGTCATCAGCCTTGTCCTGCGGCCGAGTATGCGCCAGGCCAGAAGAGAGCCTATAAGGGCGTTGCCTATGCCTATCCAGGTCGATGCCAGACCGAATCTCCACCCGAACTGCCCCGCATAACCCACGAAAATCACAGCCGAAAAATAGGATGTTCCGAATGCGAATGCCGTGAGCCAGCTGCCCACGTTGCGGCCGCCGAGGACAAAGCCCTGCACATCTTTTGCGCTTTTGCGGCAATGGATTCCGACGCCGATCATCACGGCGAAGAAGAGAATCAGGAGAGAGATTTTTAAAATCATTGTTTTATATTTAAAAAAAAGACCCGCCCCAAAGTGGAGCAGGTCAATGTATTCAATTCAATGCAAAACATTTACTTGCCCCACTGCTGCGTGCGGTAAAGTACAAGGTAAATGTAAAGATTGCGGTTCATCTGCGTTTGCTTAACGGATGCAAATGTAGGAAATAAAATTCAATTGCGGCAATTATTTCAATTATATTTTTCTCTCTTGTAGCCCAGACGGCGCAGTTCGAGCGCCTCTCCCACCCTGTACATCACTGAGTAGCAGCGCGCAAGGGCATAGAAGCCGTATTCGGTCTGAAGATCCACTTTCTCGTGGCGCAGCAGCGCGAGGGTCGCCTGCACGCAGGAGTAAACTATCGAAGATATGTGTTCGGCCTCGAAAGACGGTACCTGCAGGATCTCCATCAGGATGTGGTCATCCATATTGTCGAAGCCGCGGGAGCCGTAGTAGCAGCTGTAGGAGTCGTCTTTGTGGGCTGTCCAGTCGCGGTCCCAGTGGAAGGTCACTCCCATCGCAAGGAACGCGGCAAAGCCGAGGGCGGCGTTCGGATATGAATTGATATTTTCCACTGCGTCAGCGACATAGTCCTTTATAAAGACTTCCCACCGCTCGTCTATGTCCGGCGACGAAATGAGGTCGTCAAGCGCTCCTGCGCTCTTGCATAGTTTCACCAGACCGTCCTCGAGGACCTGTTCGAAATTGTCGAGCTGCTGCTGCATCTTGTCTATCGTATGCCGTATTTGAACAATATGGTCAGGAGCGGAGCCTCGATCGACTGTTCCCAGAGTGAATAGCCGTGGTCGTTCGGGTGAACACCGTCGGCGGTGCTGGATTCACCGTCGTGGCGGGCTGCGTCAGGCACGAGATAATAGACGTCTTTGTACTTCTGGCAGGCGATGCTCATAATGCTGTCCGTAGCGGCCCAGCGTGCCTGGATTTCTGCGCGGTGCGCCGTATTGAAATTGTCTTTCTCCCAGTAGATTGTCTTCTGGAATATCATAGGCTTGCCAGGGTGCGCTTTTACCATTCTGTCGATGAAGATCATAAGGTACTGCTTGATAACTTTCGCGCTAGGATTTGAGAACGGGTCGAACACATATGCGTCCGCCTCCACGTCTGCAAGGACGTCAGCGAAATACGGCTGCATCTTGCAGTTGCCGCTGAAGCCCAGAGGCACTACCTGAAGGCCCGTGCGGCGCATGAACTGCATAGGGTAGCTCATACCGGAGCGGGTCGTGCTGATGCCGTGGGTGAAGCTGCTGCCGTGGAACACTATCCGGTGGCGGAATTGGGATTCCATCTTCTCTATCTTGCAGCCCTTCGGCACGCAGACCTGGCAGGAGAGGAGTTCACAGCAGAGAGGGAAATAGAGTATGCACTCCTTCTCCCCCGGCGCCATATCCGTTACAAGATCCCTGACGGCATTCTTGTCGTTCCAATCGTAAGGGAAATGGCATCTTCCGGCCCAGAGCCAGCTGCCGTCCTTCTTTATATAAAGGTCAAATCCCTGATAGGAAGCGAAAGGACCGTTGTCGCGCACGTTGCCGAGTTCGATGCTGACTCCGATGCGGTCCGCGTCAGTCTTGAAGAGGACTGTATAGCCGGCCGGCATACGGCACTGTCTGTTCTCGCTCGTCGTGAAGCCCTTGTATTTGACCGTGTCGATGCGGTGATACGGATTTGGCGTATCTGCGAAAGGTTTTCCGAGAATGCCGAGCTCCGAAGCCTCGACCTTTGTCCATTCCACCTTGGCCTCCAGCCCGAATGGAATCATAAGCAGCACTGCCGCCGCTATTGCGAATATTTTTTTCATATCCCACAAAGTTACTACAATCTTACAAACTTTCAAAGGTATTTTCCATATGAAGCCGTAAGCGGAGCGGATATTTCGGAGAGGCGGGCTTTTCACCTCATCGCCGCCCGCCTCTCCGAAATATCCGCTCAGCTGCAGGCTTGCGTGAAAGCGTTACAGCGTCAGTATGCCCGCCGGGTCAGGCTGCATATTGCACTTCATAAATTTTGTCATTAATTTTGCCGCCTGTTTTTCAAGAAATAACTGGTATATGATGCATATTGTCTGGGAGGCTCTGCTCAATGCGGTTCTGATCACCGGTCTGGTGGTCATAATGATGATGCTCATCGAATGTTTCAACGTATGGTCAAAGGGCCGTTTCGTCGGCGCGTTCAAAGGTAAGGGGCCGCTGCAAATCATAATTTCCGCATTTTTGGGAGCCGTTCCGGGCTGTATGGGAGGATTCGCGGTGGTGTCGATGTACACCCACGGAATGGTCAGCTTCGGCGCCCTGATCGCAATGATGATAGCCACCTCCGGCGACGAATCCTTCGTGATGCTGGCCCTTATGCCCGAAAAGGCCTTGTGGATAACGCTGGGGCTGTTTGTCTTCGCGATTGTCGCAGGAATAGTCGTGGACCTTGTCCACAAGCCGTCTCCGCGAAGGGACCTTTGCAGTGAAAACTTCAGCCTGCACGAAGACGACCGCCACGAGGGCGGCAGCCGCACCCTCTCCTGGAAGAGAATCCTTATGTTCGCCGCGACAGCAGCCTTCATCGTGCTTCTCGCCGCAGGCCTGCTCGAACACGAGCACGCAGAAGAAGCCGAAGCACCCTCCGGCGGCATCAATCTTCTGAGCGAAGACTGGATGAATATGATGTTCGCGGCCCTGAGCCTCATTGTGCTGGCCGTTCTGGCCGTGGCAAAGGACCACTTCGTGGAAGAGCACCTTTGGCATCACGTCATCTGCCGCCACCTGCCGTCGATCTTCGCCTGGACCTTCGGCACCCTTGTGGTCATCGGACTCGGACTCCACTGCTTCGACATCGCCACCTGGATAAGCGACAACACGGCCCTGATGATTCTGCTTGCCGCCGCCGTCGGCATAATCCCGGAATCGGGACCGCATCTGATATTCGTCACCCTTTTCGCGTCTGGCGTAGTGCCTCTTCCTGTGCTGCTCGCAAGCTGCATCAGCCAGGACGGCCACGCCGCTCTCCCCCTCCTTGCCGAGACAAAAAGCGGATTCATAAAAGCCAAGGCAATCAATTTCCTTCTGGCGCTGGCAGTCGGCTACGTGACTATGCTCCTATAAAATCAAAGCCGGCTGGAGATGATATCCAACCGGCTATGAATCTATAGATCAGGAATATTACTTCTTAATCTCTTTCTTGAGTCTCTCGGTAAGAGCAGGAACAACCTTGTTGAGGTCGCATACGATACCGAGGTCAGCAACGCTGAAGATAGGTGCGAACTTGTCTTTGTTCACTGCGATGATGCAGTCAGACTCTTCCATACCTGCGAGGTGCTGGATAGCGCCTGAAATACCCATTGCGAAGTAAACTGCAGGACGGACGGTCTTACCTGTCTGACCTACCTGACGGTCGTGAGGCATAACGCCTGCGTCAACCATTGCACGTGATGAAGAAACTTCGCCGCCGATAACTGTAGCAAGGCCCTGAAGCATTTCAAAACCTTCCTTGCAGCCTACGCCGCGACCGCCTGATACGAGGATCTTCGCCTCGGAGATATCTACGGTGTTCTTCTTCTCCTTCACTGTCTCGACAAGCTTTACGATGAATTTGCTTTCATCGAATGCAGGCTTGAAATCAACGACCTCACCCTTGCGGCTCTTGTCCGGATCTGCCTTAGGCATAACGCCCGGGCGGACTGTTGACATCTGAGGACGATGGTTAGGGCACATGATGGTAGCCATCAGGTTGCCGCCGAATGCAGGACGGGTCATCTGAAGCTCGTGAGTGTCTTCAGTGATTGCGAGTTTTGTACAGTCTGCGGTAAGACCTGTGCCGAGGCGGGCTGCGATACGTGGAGCCATATCACGGCCGATAGTGGTAGCACCGTACATTATGATTGAAGGCTTGAACGCCATAACTGCCTGATAGACAGCCTGAGTATACTGCTCAGTAACATAGTCCTTGAGGTTCTTGTCGTCGATTACGATAACCTTGTCAGCACCGTACTCGATGAGGGTCTGAGCCTGATTGGCGATCTGATAACCAGCGAGGATAGCGACAACTTTCTCATTTGTTACAGTTGAAAGTTCTCTTGCCTTGCCGATGAGTTCCAAAGCGACAGACTGAATCTTACCGTCTCTCTGCTCTGCAAATACATAAATGTCTTTATATTCTGAAAAATCCATTGTATTAATATTTTAGACGGTTAGATAATGTGTTTTTCCTTGAGTTTTGCAACGATGAGTTCAACTGCCTCTTCTGCATCCACTTCGTGGATCTGGCCAGGCTGCTTGAGCTCCTTGGTGAATGACTTCACGACCTTTGTAGGAGAGCCCTTCAGACCGAGTTCGGTCTCAGGAACTTCGATGCGGTCAGCGCCCCAGATTTCAACCTCTTTGCCGTATGCATCAACAATGCCGCCTACTGACATATAGCGAGGCTTGACAGCTGATGCGAGGCAAGTGAGGAGAACTTTGCCCTGGAACTCGAGAACCTGATAGCCGTCTTCGGTTTCCTTCTTTACAGTGAATTTCTTTGAAGCCTCGTCATACTGAACGTCAGCTACATAAGAAATCTGAGGGATTCCCAGATGCTCTGCCATTTCAGGACCTACCTGTGCGGTGTCACCGTCGATAGCCTGACGGCCTGCGATGATAAGATCCCATTCCATCTTGCGTGCAGCGCCTGCAAGAGCCTTTGATGTTGCGAGGGTATCCGCGCCACCGAGCTTGCGGTCTGTCAGGAGGACAGCCTTGTCAGCGCCCATTGCGAAAGCTTCGCGAAGGATCAGATCTGCCTGAGGAAGACCCATTGTGATTACTGTTACTTCAGCGCCGAATTTGTCTTTGAGCTGAAGAGCGAATTCCAGACCGCCTTTGTCGTCAGGGTTCATGATTGCAGGAACGCCGTCGCGAACGAGGGTCTTGGTTACCGGATCGATCTTGATTTCGGTAGTGTCAGGAACTTGTTTAATACAAACTAATATTTTCATTTTGAGTCCTCCTACTTGATTTTGCCAAACAATTTACCTGCGATGACCATTCTCTGAACCTCTGAAGTACCTTCGTAGATTTCAGTGATCTTAGCGTCACGCATCATTCTTTCTACAGGATATTCACGGGTGTAACCGTAACCGCCGTGATACTGGACGCACTTTGTGGTGACCTCCATTGCGGTTTCTGCAGCATAAAGCTTGGCCATTGCAGCATCAGCGGAGAAGTTGACCTTCTCGTTCTTGACGTGCTCGTCCTCGCGGAAAGCGGCGCTGCGGACAAGAAGACGTGCAGCCTCGACCTTGGTCTTAAGGTCTGCCATCTGGAACTGGGTGTTCTGGAACTTGGCGATAGCCTTGCCGAACTGCTTGCGCTCCTTGGTGTACTTGACAGTCTCGTCGAGAGCGCCCTGAGCGATACCCAGAGCCTGTGAAGCGATACCGATACGGCCGCCGTCGAGAGTCATCATAGCGATCTTGAAGCCCTCTCCTACCTTGCCGAGGATATTGCTCTTAGGGATGCGTACGTTTGTGAAGATAAGCTCAGCAGTTGCGCTTCCGCGGATACCCATCTTGAGTTCCTTCTTGCCGATTGTGAAGCCCGGAGTGGTCGCTTCAACGATGAAAGCGGAGATGCCCTTTGTTCCGAGGCTCTTGTCTGTCATTGCGACTACTACATATACGTCGGCGTGACCTGCGTTGGTGATGAAAATCTTGTTGCCGTTGATGACCCACTCTTCACCGTCGAGGACAGCGGTTGTCTGCTGGCCTGCAGCGTCTGTGCCGGCATTAGGCTCAGTGAGGCCGAATGCGCCGATCCACTCGCCGGAAGCGAGCTTAGGCAGATATTTCATCTTCTGCTCCTCTGTACCGAACTTGAGAATAGGGTTCATACACAGAGAAGTGTGTGCAGATACGACTACACCTGTGGTTGCGCAGCAGCGTGAAAGTTCTTCCACTGCGATTGAGTACATAATATTGTCGCCACCGGCGCCACCATACTGTTTTGGTACAGGAATACCGAAGATGCCGAGTTTTGCCATCTTTTCAACGGTCTCCTGAGGGAAACGTTCCTGTTCGTCGATTTCAGCTGCGAGAGGCTTCACCTCTTTCTCAGCGAACTCGCGAATCATCTGTTTGAACAGAGCTTGAGTTTTGGTTAAATTGAAATCCATATTCGTTTAATTGACTGATATTCTATTTGTTGTAGTTGTAGAAACCTTCTCCGGTCTTTCTGCCGAGCAGACCTGCGCGGACCATCTTGCGAAGAAGCGGGTGCGGACGATACTTGTCGTCGCCGTATTCCTTGTGGAGAACTTCCATAATTGCAAGGCATACGTCAAGGCCGATGAGGTCACCGAGCTCGAGCGGACCCATAGGGTGGTTTGCACCGAGCTTCATTGCAGCATCGATTTCGTCGCGGCTTGCAACGCCGTCAGCGAGAATGCCGATACCCTCGTTCACCAGCGGAATGAGGATGCGGTTTACGACAAAGCCAGGAGCCTCATTGACCATTACAGGAGTCTTGCCGATTGACTCGGAAAGAGCCTTGATGTCAGATGCAACCTGCTCGGATGTCTTCTGTCCCTTGATGATCTCGACGAGCTTCATCACAGGAGCAGGATTGAAGAAGTGCATACCGATGACCTTGTCAGGGCGGTTGGTTGCAGCGGCGATCTCGGTGATTGACAGAGATGAGCTGTTTGTAGCCAGAACTGCCTCAGGCTTCACGAGTTCATCGAGCATCTTGAAGACTTCCTTCTTCAGCTCCATTGATTCAACGGCTGCCTCGATGATGAGGTCGCAGTCTTTGCATTTTGAGTAATCGTCTGCAGGAGTGATGTTTGCAAGAGTTGCATCCATCTTTGCCTGATCGATCTTGCCTTTCTCAACAAGTCTGGCCAGACCCTTGGAGATCCTTGCGACAGCCTTGTTGCAGCTTTCCATGCTTCTGCTCTTCATAACGACAGGAACACCTGCCTGAGCGAAAGCCTGAACGATTCCGGAACCCATTGTACCGGTTCCAATAACGCAAATTTTCATGATTGTTAAACTTTAGTACATTAAAGATAGTGAATGTTATTCGTTTTTGAATGTCGCCGGACGCTTGCCCAGGAATGCTGCCATTCCTTCTTTCTGGTCCTTGGTAGCGAAGCATTTTGCGAAATACTTGTTCTCAAGGGCGAGGGCGTCGTCCACGTTCATATCGAAATTCTCATTTATGCTCTTCTTTGCAAGACTCACGGCCCGAGGGGCGTTCTTGACAATCGAAGCGACAAGAGAATCCACGGCCTCCTGGAATGCCTCCGGAGCGACCACGCTGTTGACGAGGCCTATGCGGAGAGCTTCAGCGGCTGTAATCATCTTGCCTGTGTAGATGAGCTCTTTGGCAATTCCCTGCCCCACCAGCTTCGGAAGGCGGTATGTTCCGGAGAATCCCGGTATGATGCCGAGACCCACCTCAGGCTGACCGAACTTGGCCTTCTCTGAAGCGATGCGGATGTCGCAGGCCATTGCAAGCTCGCAGCCTCCGCCGAGGGCGAAGCCGTTGATGGCTGCAACCACCGGGAAAGGAAGATCTTCGATCTTCTTGAAAACCGCAGCGCCTTTCTGACCGAAAGCAAGTCCTTCAGCCTCGGAGAGATTGCTCATCTCGGAGATGTCGGCTCCGGCAACGAAGCTCTTGCCCTCTCCGGTGATGACCAGAACGCGGGTTGAAGTCTTGTCGATGCTGCCCACAAACGAGTCTATTTCCGACAGTATGGTGGAATTGAGAGCGTTCAGAGTAGCGGGAGACGAAATGGTCATTGTGACCACTCCGCTCTCGCTGACACTTTGTTTGAGAAATTTATATTCCATCACTCTAGCACATAGGTTTGAGATCCTTTGCTATGATGAGCTGTGCATCTGTAGCGGCCTGGACCTGTTCCACTGTGAATTCAGGGTTGATTTCCTTGAGCACGATGCCTTCAGGGGTGATGTCCATCACACCCATTTCGGTGATGATCATATTCACCTGCTTTGCGGCAGTGAGAGGGAGGTTGCACTTCTTCATGATCTTAGGAGCGCCTTTCTGGGTGTGTTCCATTGCGACGATGACGCGGCGTGCGCCGACAACGAGGTCCATTGCGCCGCCCATACCCGGAGTAAGTTTGCCCGGAATCATCCAGTTTGCGAGGTTTCCTTCCTCGTCAACCTGCATTGCGCCGAGGAACGTGCAATCCACGTGACCGCCGCGGATTACAAGGAATGAATCAGCTGAAGAGCAAGCGTATGCGCCAGGGAAAGCTGTAATGTAGGCTCCACCTGCGTTTACATAGTCCTTGTCCTCCTTGCCTGCTTCAGGTGCAGGACCCATACCGATAAGACCGTTCTCACTCTGGAGAGTGACGTTGATACCCTGAGGCAGATAAGCCGGAATGGCTGTAGGAAGACCGATTCCGAGGTTAACTACATCACCGTCTTTTAATTCGAGAGCCGCTCTTTTTGCGATTGTCTCTCTGATCTGATTTTTGTCCATAGTTGATAATTAGTATTTATTTCTTTGTATTTGCCCTTTTTACGAATTCCTGCGCAATGTATGAAGCCACGTCGTCAGCATAGCTGCCGGCGCCGAAACCTGCGTCATAGCCAAGCTCCTTTGCAAGCTCGTGCGAGATGCGCGGACCGCCGCAGATGAGAATCATCTTGTCGCGGAGGCCTTCGGCTTCCATAAGTTCCACAAGTTCAGTGAGGTTCTTGATGTGAACGTCTTTCTGGGTCACGGTCTGCGATACGAGAAGAGCGTCTGCGTGGAGCTCGATGGCCTTTGCGAGGAACTCCTCGTTAGGAACCTGGCTGCCGAGGTTGTACGCCTCGAACATATCGTAACGCTCGATGCCGTAGTGGCCTGCGTAACCCTTCATGTTCATAATTGCGTCGATGCCTACGGTGTGGGCGTCGGTACCTGTAGATGCGCCTACGACCACAAGCTTGCGGCCGATGTTCTCGGTGATATATTTGTCGGTCTCCTTCATCTCCATTACCGTGGATTCAACCTTCGGAACGTAGATAGAGGTGTAATCGACTGTGTGAGTGCAGCTTCCGTAGCAGTTGAAGAAGGTGTAGCCCGGAGTCAGCTCGCGGTAGTACACTACGAGGGGATTCTCGAATCCCATCTTCTTTATAAGCTGCTTTGCAGCTTCCACTGCCTCTGCGCCTGCCGGCACAGGAAGAGTAAAGCTCAACTGAACTTTACCGTCGTTCATTGTGTCGCCGTAAGGCTTAACTTTGGTGAGGTCCAGGGTCTTGTCAAAATCCTTGGAATCCATTGAATAAAGTCCGCCGCTCATATTACTTCTTTCCTTTCATAAGTTCAACAAATGGGTTCATATACTGCTGAGCCTTCTCGCATACGCCGTCGAGGCCCTTTCCGCCTGTCTTCGGACGCTTGACGTCAGCGAATTTGCCTTTCTCGAGAGCATTGAAGAGACCCTCTTTCACGAGGTCTTCGAGAAGCTCTACGGCCTTGTCGAGAACCTCGGCTGCGCGTTTCTTCACGATACCGCCCTCCTTGAACTCGACCTCGTCACCTATATTCCTCATATTGTTGAAGATATAGCGTGCGTTCTCGATAGAGAGGTAACGGTCGCTCATAAACGGAGTGTGGATTGCCTCTGTAGGCATACCGAGGAGCTGGATTCCCTGCTGGGTCCAGATGCCGATCATATTGAAGAGAGCGTCCTGAATGTGGCCTCTGAAGATGTTTCCAGTCATGAACTTCGTAGGAGGCATATACTTGAGGGTAGCCTTCGGGAATATCTCGCGGGTCATCTGAGCCTGTGCGAGTTCATAGAGGAAGCCGTTCTCGAGCATAGGATCCATCTCGAATGCGTGGCCGAGGCCCATCTGCTCTGCAGGGAGTCCTGCGAGCTCGGCGAGCTGCTCGTTGATGAGGTCTGAAGCCAGAACCGTGTGCGCAGCTTCAACAGCGTCGGCAGTTGTAAGATAGTTGTCCTCACCTGTGTTGATGATGACGCCTGCAAAGCCGTTGATGATTCTTGAGAAATACTGGTCGATGAGGGTGCGCTGCATATTGATGTCGCGGAAGAGGATTCCGTAGAGAGCGTCGTTGAGCATCACGTCGAGACCTTCGTATGCGCCCATAATGGCGATTTCAGGCATACACAGACCTGAGCAGTAGTTGCAAAGGCGGATGTAGCGGCCTACCTCCTCGCCCACCTTGTCGAGAGCAGACCTCATTATGCGGAAGTTCTCCTGGGTAGCGTAGGTACCGCCGAAACCTTCGGTTGTGGCGCCGTAAGGCACATAGTCGAGAAGAGACTGGCCTGTAGTACGGATTACGGCAATCACGTCAGCTCCCTGACGGGCACCGGCTTCAGCCTGGATTACGTCTTCGTAGATGTTGCCGGTAGCCACAATAATATAAAGGTATGGCTTCGGGCCCTCACCGATAGTGTTGAGATAGCCCTCGCGGCGCTGACGGCGTGCACGGATTCTTTCAACTGAAGCGTTTACAATAGGCTGAATAGCCTCTTCGATCTTTTTCTTGTCTGCAACTGCAAGGCGGTCAAGTTCGAGTTTGCCCTCTGCAATAGCCTCGGCAATTTCCTGAGGATTCTTGCCTGTCTGCACCATTGCGTTGCCGATGCAGAAAATTGTTCCCTGAGGGAGAAGACCCTTGTCTTTGAGATGGTCGACCACTACATTTGGAAGAGGCACCTGGTTTGCATCCACTCCGTCGATTCCGAGCAGACGCGCGAGGGTACGCTCCACTGCCACTGTGGTTCTTGTCTCGACAAATGCCTGAACATCGTCTGCGATGCTGCGGGCAAGCGAGCGGGCCTTTTCGACCTTCCCATAGTCCAGTCCTAATTTACTTTTCTGTGTCATAGATAGATAAGTTATTAATATTTAATGTGTTTCTGTGTTCAAATATATATTGGCCTCATTTATCCACCAGTCGCTCACGTGGAGCTCGCGGGCTATGTTGAGCGCCTCGTGCGGAACTTCGTTGCTCGAGGTCTTGAGCAGCTGATAGTCCATCTTCAGCCCGGCGGACCCTCCTTGCAGACCCTTCACCCTCCAGCACTGGCCGGAGTACTCCACGCGGTAGTGGGTTGTAAGGATCAGCGAAAGGTTCTCCTTTCCGCTGAGAATCTTCAGAAGGGCGCTTACAAGGGCGCTTCCCTCCACAGGATTTGTCGTGCGGGCAGGTTCGTCTATCAGGGCGAGCAGCTTCACGCCCTTCTCGGCGACAACAATAACATTGTTTATGCGCAGGATTTCCGCCGCAAACGACGAAAGGCCCTTCTGCTGGCTCTGCTCGTCGCCTATGCAGAAGAGTATCTTCTCGTACGGGGTCATCACAGCCTCCAGCGCCGGCACTGCAAAGCCGAACTGGAAGAGATATTGTGCAAGGCATAACGTCTTCATCGCCACCGTCTTGCCGCCCATATTCGCCCCTATGACAGTAGATGTCGAGCCGACTGCGTAGTCGAAATCCACCTTCTGGAACGATTTTCCTTTCGAGCGAAGGATTGCGCTCACCTCGGGGTTGAACATACCCTTGAATGAAGTGCCGCTGCCGCACTGCGGGATTATCAGTTCCATAGTCTTCATCTGCAGCGCTTTGGCAATGCCGAGGTCTATGTCCGAAAGGGCGTTCATCACACCTCTCAGAGCGCCCGCAAACGGACTTAAGGCGCCGCTGAGCCGCTGCTTGACGGCATCTTCGATGTTCATCACAGCATCCTTCAACTCGTCGCTCTCGGGTTCTGCCTCAAGGGCACGGCGAGCCTCGCGAAGCTCAGGGGAATATGCGTCATATATATAAAAGGTACCCATCCTCTGCCCTTCCGGATCAAGAAGGTCGATTACCTTTTCATATTCAAAATCAAGTCCGGCTACGTCAATCTGATCTGCGAGAAGACGGGAAACTTCCTCTCCGAGCATTGCAAGATGCTTAATCTCAAAGAGTTCTATATCGTCCAGAATATTTCCCGCTTCCAGCGAGCCGAGAGTGCCGGAGATATCGCGAAGGCTCTGCAGCTTCATCTGCAAGGTCTCCACCTTTCGAGGCTCCTCACCGAGAAGGGCCGCGAAGCGCTTCAGAGAGGCCTGCGACTCCTCTATGGCCTCGGGCGAGGTCATCATCTCCTGCTCGAGGAGATTGCGGCGCGCAAGTCCGCTCTGCAGGTCGAGATTGTCGAAGCAGTAGCGAAGGCCGCACGGAGAGTCAACTATTTCTCTGAATTTCATTTGTTCTTATAATTCTTAACTATGTCATAAACAGGCAGATGGATGGCCTCGGAGAGAGTCCGGCACAAAAGGTCCGAGTCGAGCACCATACCGTTGGGCGCCACCGGATTCACGGTGACGGCCAGGAGGTCGCTTTTCATCCGCACGGAGATTCTGCCTCCCCTGCGGACAAAGGCACGGTAGAGTTCGGCAGAAGCGAAGATGCGGGTAAAATCGTTGACCACCAGCTCTTTGACTCCGTGCTGAAGGCTGTTTTTCACTGCCTGCAGCAGACGGTCCGTCAGAGCGCCTTCCACCTCTATCACCTCACTCTCGCGGAACTCTTCTGAAGTGAAGTCGCTGAATGAGGAGACTTTCATCTCGGGAGTCTCTCCCACATACAACGGCAGCCCTATGAGCTCCACTATGTAAGCCGTTCTCGAAACCAGATCCTTTATGTTTGCCGAATATGCGGCTCCCGTCGAAAGAATCATCGCTTCGCTGATTGCGGGCGAAGCGGTGCTCAACCTCGAAAGAGCGCCGTCAACAAGCACCAGATCCATTCCAAACCTGTTCAATGAACTCATCCATCTGCGAAGCGCGCTTCCAGAAGAAGGGCCGCTCAAGAGCACTTTCCCCTCTCCCAGCGCCTTTGCAGTCACCACGCGCCCGAGGGCCGTAGTCTCATCGCTCACGTCATAAAGCTCGCTTAGCAGCTTCCTTTCCCTGTAATGCTTTTCGCTTGTGGCGAAGAACATTCCCTCCCTCAGAGTTATCTCAGGCTTGGCGGTGGAAGTCACTTGATCAAGTGACTCCCCGTCAATCCCGATAGAAGTCACCGCGACGTTGAAATAGTCGAGCGGCAACCGTTTGAGTATGTAGTTGAGACACTCTGTCTTGCCGGTGTTCTTCTCGAGTCCGACAATAGACACGCTGCGATGCTTGAGTATCTCATCTACAAATGGCATTACTTGCGGTTCTTGCTGCGTTCCTTACGTGCCAGCACTGCAGGCTCGATTGCCATTCTCTGGCCTTCGAGGCAGCTGAGAACACCTTCCTGCTCCTTAGCCGCGCCCTTGCGTTTTGCCTCGCACTCAGGGCAGTGGCAGTCGCTATGGTATTCTGCAGGTTCGGTGTAGGTTGTGATGACGCCTTCGAAGTTGCGCAGGACAACCTTGCCCGGAGCCTGTGAAATCACATACTGAGGCATTACAGGAGTCTTTCCACCTCCGCCCGGCGCGTCAACTACAAATGTAGGAACTGCGTAGCCTGAGGTGTGGCCGCGGAGACCTTCGATGATTTCGATACCCTTTGAAACAGGGGTACGGAAATGCTCGAGGCCCATTGAAAGGTCGCACTGGTAGATGTAGTACGGACGTACTCTCATCTTGACGAGTTCGTGCACGAGCTTCTTCATCACGAATACGCAGTCGTTCACGCCGCGAAGCAGCACGCTCTGGTTTCCGAGTGGAACACCTGCGTCAGCCAGTCTTGCGCAAGCCGCTGCAGACTCTGCAGTAACCTCGTTAGGATGGTTGAAGTGGGTGTTGAGCCATACAGGATGGTATTTCTTGAGCATGTTGCAGAGCTCCGGAGTGATACGCTGAGGGCAGACGACAGGAGTACGGCTGCCGATACGGACGATCTCCACGTGAGGTATGGCGCGGATGCGGGAGATGATGTTCTCCAGCTTCTCGTCAGGGACCATCAGGGCGTCACCGCCTGAAAGGAGGACGTCGCGTACCTGAGGGGTGCGTGCGATGTAGTCGATTGCCTTGTCTATGCGCTCCATAGGGCTCTCGTCATCTTTCTGGCCGGCGAAACGGCGGCGTGTGCAGTGACGGCAGTACATTGAGCACATATCGGTGATAAGAAGGAGCACTCTGTCCGGATAGCGGTGGGTCAGACCAGGTGTAGGGCTGTCCTCGTCCTCGTGCAGAGGGTCGAGAAGGTCAGCTGCTGCCTGATGTGTCTCAGCGGCTGTAGGTATGCACTGACGACGTACAGGGTCGAACGGATCGTCAGGATTGATAAGAGATATATAATAAGGTGTGATGGCCATTCTCAGGGTTGAGAGGCATTTCTTCACGCCTTCCTCCTCCTCCGGAGTGAGTTTTACATATTTCTTGAGCTCGTCGAGAGTCTCGATTCTGTTCCTTACCTGCCACTTCCAGTCATTCCACTGGGCGTCAGTTACTTCTGGAAACAGTTCTTTTCTTCTTGAAACGTTCATGGCAAATTGATTATGCGTAGAGTTCTTCGAAAATCTTGCGGAGTTTCTCGCTTTCGCGCAGCTCCTGGAGAGTGAATTCAGCGTGGCCCTTGGTGTAGCCGTTGCCCATTATCATATTGACGTCTGCGCCGATGCCTTCTGCACCGAGAGATGCCTTTGTGAAGCTTGTAGCCATTGAGAAGAAGTAAACTGTACCGTCATCCTTTGTGCAGAGGATTGCAGTCATCTCCTGGTCAGGAACGTTCACGCAGTTGATGGTAACGTCAGCCATCTTGCCGCCTGTAAGTTCGTAAACGAGCTCGTAAACCTCAGCAGGGGTCTTGCCCTTGATGCTCTCGACTACGTCGCAGAAGCCGAGTTCTTTGATGCGCTGGGTTGACTTAGGGCTGTTTGCAAGGCCGATAACCTTACCTGTAACGCCTACTCTCTTCTTTGCCTCGTAGCAGCAGAGCATACCGCTCTTTCCGCCTGCGCCGAGGATAACCACGTTCTGGCCATACTGGCAGAGCTTTGCAGTCTGTGCAGGAGCGCCTGCTACGTCGAGAGCTGACAGAGCGAGCTTCTCAGGCATATCTGTAGGAATCTTTGCGTAGATACCTGACTCGAAGAGGATAGCCTTTCCCTTGATGTCGACCTGGTCGATTTCAGGACGGATCTCGTTGATTTCGTCAATGCGCAGAGGAGTAAGCGAGAGAGATACGAGAGTTGCGATTCTGTCGCCTTCCTTGAGGTCGATCTTGCCCTTGAGAGCGTCGCCGATCTTCTCTACCTTGCCAAGGAGCATACCGCCTGAACCTGTTCTGCGGTTGCGGTGCTTTCCCTGGAGTTCCACGTTGTAGAAAATCTCCTTCTTGACTTCTTCGATGACCTTCTCCTGGCTTGCACCCTCACCTGCCTGTGCCTTTGCATAGTTCATGATGTCGGTGAAAGAAGCTGAGTCGATGTTGAGGGTCTGGACGTCGATGAGGATTTCGTTGTCGTAGATTTCGTCCATGTTGTTGTCAACCTTGTTGGCTGGCTGTGGGAGAACACCTGCCGGCTCGATTACGCGGTGTGTTCCGAATTTGTTTCCGTGTTTCTGTGCCATTTTGTCTGAATGGTTTTTTATTGTTTATAATTAATTTCTTGGTTTGAGGCCGAGTATCTGGCGGGCCTCTGCGCTTGTTGCGATGTCGCGGCCGAGTTCATTGGCAAGTCTCACGACCTTTGCCACGAGTTCGCCGTTTGATTTTGCAGGAACGCCCTTTGCGAGGTTGAGGTTGTCCTCGAAGCCGACGCGGACGTTGCCGCCCATCACGATTGCGCAAGCTGCGAGGGTGAAGGCGCTTCGGCCGATGCCGGTAGCGGTCCAGGTCGAGCCTGCTGGGATGTTCTTCACAAGCCAGGCGAGGTTTTCAGGAGTTGCAGGGGTGCAGCCCGGTACGCCGAGGACGAAGTTGAACTGCATAGGATCGCCCGGAACCTGACCTTTGCGTGCCATTGTGAGGATTGTGTCGAGGTGACCCATCTCGAAGCACTCGTATTCAGGCTTGATGCCCTTTTCGAGCATACGCTTTCCGAATGCGCGCATCGTCGGCATTGTGTTGTCGAAGATTTCGTCGCCGAAATTGCAGGTACCGCAGTCGAGGGTTGCCATTTCAGGTATCGGAGTCGTGTTGGTGGAGTCGAGTCTCTCGTCCGGAGTCATACCGACGGCGCCGCCGGTAGAAGGGATGAGGATAACGTCAGGGCAAACCTTGTAGATAGCCTCTTCGCACTCCTGGAAGCGTTTGTGGCTCTGTGTAGGGGTGCCGTCGTCCTCGCGGACGTGGAGGTGTACGATAGCGGCGCCTGCATCCACTGCAGACTTTGCCTCGCGAGCGATTTCCTCTACGGTGTAAGGAACTGCCGGGTTCTGGGCTTTGGTAACTTCAGCGCCGCAGATGGCGGCTGTGATTATCAGTTTGTCCATCTCCTACTTCCTCTGGCATTTCTTAGGGGTTACGCAGGTACCGCTTGCACGGCATACCACGATAGGCTCTTCGAGAAGGTCTGCAGCGCTGTCTGAGATGTCAGGACGAGGGCAGATGACCTTTCTTGCCTCGAATACCATCTTGCGTGAAGAATTGCCTTCTGAAACGATTTCGCCCACTGCCTCGATGAAGTCGCCTGCATATACAGGAGCGATGAATTCAACCATGTCGTAAGCCTTGAACAGACCCTCGTCACCGTCGCGGAGGATGAGGAGTTCTGTAGCCACGTCACCGAAAAGATGGAGCATATGCGCTCCGTCAACGAGATTTCCGCCATAGTGAGCGTCTTTTGCGCTCATGCGGACTCTGATCATAGATTTGTATTCTGCCATAATTACTTTGTGTATAGATAGTTAATGATTATTGTTCAACATAGATGTAGTCCACGAAAAGAGCAGGTGTGTGAACGCATTCAGGCTCGATTTCACCTACCTTGACGATCTTTTCAGCCTCCACGATGACAGTGTCTGCAGCCTGTGCCATCATAGGGTTGAAGTTCTTTGTGGTGCCGCGATAGAAGACGTTTCCGCTTTCATCCACGATGCTGCCCTTGATGAGGGCGAAGTCAGCTCCGATAGGCTCCTCGAGGAGGTAATCCTTGCCCTGGACGTTGACGACCTTCTTGCCTTCGGCAACTACGGTGCCCATACCTGTAGGAGTGAGGATGCCGCCCAGACCTGCGCCCTTTGCACGGATCTTCTCGGCAAGTGTGCCCTGAGGAACGAGGTTCATCTTCAGGAGGCCGTCGTTCATCTGCTGGATGGAAGCCTTGCTGCCGCCGATGTATGTTGCGTAGATTTCCTTGACCTGATGGTTCTCGATGAGCTTGCTCCAGCCCTTGCCGTCGAATACGGTGTCATTGCAGATGATTGTCAGGTCCTTCACGCCGCTCTCGACGAGAGCGTCGATGATTTGTGCAGGAGCGCCGCAGCCGAGAAAGCCGCCGACCATGATTGATGAGCCGTCTTTGATCATTGCGACTGCATCCTTGAGAGAAATGTTCTTTTTCATAATCCCGTAGATAGTTTTATTGTATTTTGAAATTTATGTCTTTTTAAGCGGTTTGTTAATGCTTTAACTTGCAATCTGCAAATATAGCAATACATTTCGGTTTCGCAATAAGAATAAAAAAAACGCTCCCGTATCATACGGAAGCGCCTTTTTTCCGGAGTGCCGGGGTTGCGAAAATCGTTATTAGATTTTTCCTGACCTGGGCAGGTTCGGAGACCCCCGAAACTTCCTTCATTTTGCGGTCCAGATATTCATTGAACCATTTATATATCTCAGGCTCAGGAGGTTCAGTACCCAAAATAATAGCCGCGGCAGTCTCGTTGGTCGGCCATATCCTGTAACCGTCCAGAATCCTCCCGTCTATGATTTCCGCAAGGCGGCGGAACTTTTCGTTTCCTTCAAGAGCGTCGCACTCGCGAAGTTCGTCTTCGGTTATCGGAGGGCAGAACGAGATATGCACCCTTCCCTTTTCCTGCACTACGCCCGTTATGATGCTCTTTATGTCCTCTCCCGGGCGTTTCAGGTACTTGCCCATCACGCCCTTCAGATAGGTCTCATAGGCCTTCTGTATGGCGCAGCTTTCTATCTCATACGAAATGGACACCGGCATTATGGAAACCTCCTTCATATCGTCCACGAAAGAGCCGCAGCCGCTCATTGAAATCATCTTGAGAAGGCCCTGCTCCGTACGGTCGTCCCCGTTCTTTGCACGTCCGTTGCGCTGGGCTATCCAGATTGAAGAGGGATTCTCGGGGTCCGTCAGCCTGCCGCGCATATATGACGAGAGGACCTTGGATGTTTGGTACACCTCCCGCGGATTAGAACTTCTGATGACCTTGACCATCCTGTTGGAACGCATAAGGTCTTCCATGAACTGGTTTGCAAGAAGATTGTCCCCTGCCGCTATCTCACTGAAAGGCAGGTCGTTATTATTGAAAACATATTGTATGAAAGCTGGGTCCAGCACTATGTCGCGGTGGTTTGACAGCATCAGGTAGCGCCTGCCGCGCGAGAAATGCTGCAGGCCGTCGTATGAAAGGCCTCTCGTGGTCTTGCTTATGATGGACCCGATTGCGGGGCACATCACCCTCCGCTGGAAATCGTCCACTCCCGAGACCGTGTTGAGGGTGTTCTTCAGGATGTCGGGGTCTTTTCCCGGAAAAAGAAAGGCGGAGAATCTGTCCATCAGAGGATTGTTGGAAACCCTCCTCAGGGCCTGCGTCGTCTGGACGTCGTCGTATGGTCTTATGTCTTCGTACATTGCCCTTTGTCAGCTAGATTGCCTGCTCCTTGCGGCAGTAGAGGTCGCAAAGCGGCACCAGCAGGGCGAGATACAGCAACGAAAATGCCAGAGCGGAAGCCAGAGCGCCGAATTTATAGGCGGCCCAGGTGCCGTAGATGAATACCATAGCCTGCGCTGTCACGGATACAATCGCAACCAGAAGCCATCCTCTCCAGCGGCAGAACTTGCGAAGGATCATACAGAGCAGGATTGAGCCGAGCGGAGCCAGAATGAAATAGTTGTCGCCGCTTTTCAGCGTCATAAAGAAAAAGAGGACGGTCACCGCCATTGCCGCCAGAAGGGCGCCGTGGAGCATCGTGCGTGCATATTTGACCTCCCCCACGCCGGATGCGCTGCGGCGGATTGAACTGCCGGAGACCTCATTCGCAAAACGCCTTCTGCGGGCAAAATAGCGCCAGATGAAGGCTGCGCCTACAACGCCTGTGGAAATCCACGTCACGAGAGAGGGCATCGACGTCTTGACGAATCTTGTCACAAGAATGCCGGCGATATAGAGAATCAGCAGCCAGATAAGGATTTTGAGCCCTTTGACGGCAGACTGCACAAATCTGCTCTTGCCTCCTATTATGCTGAAAATCAACACAATGCAATATAACATAAATGTTACAGCATTAAAAAGGGTCTTGAGACCGAGGGAAAGCTCCTTCTGGTGGAAATTGAACGAAGGATCCTGGATTGCATATACCACTCCTGCAACTGTCGCCAGAATAGCTGCGATAAGGATATAAGGTCTTGCTTTTCTTATCATTACAGTTTATTTTTTGTCCGTCTGCCTTTGCAGGAGCGAAGAGTCGCCGTAGCTGAGGAAACGGAAGTTGTTTTCCAATGCAAATTTGTAAATTTTTTTCCAATTTTCTCCCACAAGAGCCCCTATCAGAAGCAGGAGCGTGCTTTGAGGCTGATGAAAATTCGTGACAAGGTAGTCTATGACCCTGTAGCGGTAGCCCGGCACGATGATTATGCGGGTTTCGGCTGTCAGCTTGTCCTCTCCCCGCGCATCCAGGCAGGCTACAAGAGCGTCGATTGCCTCCTTGAGCGTATAGTCATAGCCCTCGGAGCGGTATGGCTCCCACTGCGAGACGGTGTCGAATCCTCCTTTTTCAATACACTGTACGCCAAGATAGTACAAGGATTCCAGCGTTCTGGTGGAGGTGGTGCCTACGGAAACGATTGGGTCCGTGCTGCGGCGGGAAAGCAGCTCGAGGAAGCTCTTTTCCACGACGAAAGGCTCGCGGTGCATCGTGTGTCCGCCGATTGTGTCGCTCTTTACGGGAAGGAATGTGCCCGCGCCTACGTGCAGGCATACATTTGCGCGCGTAATGCCCTTTGCATCAATGGCATCCAACTCTTTCTGCGTGAAATGCAGGCCGGCGGTCGGGGCCGCGACGGAACCCTCGTTGAGAGCATAATAGGTCTGGTAACGTTCAAGGTCTATCGCTTCAGTCTCGCGCTTGAGATATGGCGGAATAGGTATGTTGCCGCACTTTTCCATCACCTTCGAGAAGCTTTCACCGCCTTTCCAGGTGAATTCCACGATGAAAGTCTCTCCGCGCTCGACAATTTCGGCCTGAAGATCGATGCCGCTGTCGGCATAAAGCTTCAATTTACCTGTTTTCCAGCGCTTTGCGTTGCCTACAATAGTCATCCAGCGGCATTTTTCCCTCTGGGCGAAACATTGTTCATAGTCGGTGGGGAGGACAGGTTTCAGGCAGAATATTTCGATTACAGCGCCTGTTTCCTTCCGGAAAAAGAGCCTTGCAGGGACCACTTTGGTGTTGTTGAACACCATAAGCGCATTTGAGGGAATGTGATCTGCTATAGAGGTAAACTTCTCTTCGCGAGGCTCACGGAGAGTCTCGTCTGTGTATAGGAGGAGTTTTGAATCATCCCTGCACGCGAGAGGATACTTAGCGATTCTCTCCTCCGGGAGAGGGTAGGTGAAATCTTCTATGCGTATGTCCTGTACCATTTCCATTTCGATGGCAAAATTACAATATTATAAAGAATAAACAACCCTCAAAATCTACGCAGAGGTTTTCCGATAGGCAAGTAGCACAGTATCTGATGTTTAAATAATGTGTACAGTTGTTGACAACTCTCTGAGAATCGAAAATTCAGGTTGTTCGCGGGGATCGATGCGAAATAGCCTTGAAAATGCCAGAAATGCCGTTTTTGGCTGATTTTTGGTTTACAAATTTAATTTACAAATGTTACATAACTAACCAAATTATCCTGTTTACAAGATTAAATCCTTGAATATGCATACATATGTTTAGATTTGTAACATATACCGTTGTGGAACAAATCTAAATTTATTTAAAAGGATTTAATATACTAAAACTCAATATTTTATGCTTTTTATATAAAGTAAGGTTTTATCTATATCTCGTTGCCACAACCCACAAAATCCTGCAAAGACAGCCTCCGTGACTGAATTAACAATTGCTTTTATATTGTATGTCAGTATTTTATAACTTTTACTTACTTCATTACTATAATAAAATATGAATTATTCTACCTGTTTGACTCGTTTTATACTTGTAAAACATAGAATTTTCACATTTGTAAACTAACCCTTTTGTAAATTGTTGGTAACTTTTCTTTTTTATCCTACATTTTTATTTTACATTTGTACCATATAAATTTTACAATTATGAATGAGCGTTTGAAGCAGTTTTTGACGATGGAAGGCATCTCCCCTGCCCGTTTTGCGGAGATTGTCGGCATCAACCGTTCGGGCATCTCCCACCTTCTCTCGGGAAGGAACAACCCGAGTTTCGAGTTTATCCAGAAGATGCTCTCCTCCTTCCCCGACCTGAACCCCGAATGGCTCATCCTCGGGAAGGGCAAACCTTACAAAACAGGCGAAAAGAACGGATCACTGCCTCAAAGCGAACCGGAAATTTTCGAAGAACCAGTTGAGACTGAGTTGTTTACGGAAGAAATTCCGCTTCCTGAACTTCCTGAGAATCCAAAAATTAACCCGGTCACCACAGATGACCGGGCAAAATCGGCTAAAAAAATAGCCAGAATTACCGTTTTCTTTACTGACGGCAGCTACGAGGACCGCTAGTAGCCCATCGCCTCCTCTATCTTCTGCATCACGTCATATCTGTCCCAGTCCGCCCTGTTGGCGAAGATAAGGACAAGAGCGTCTGACTGCGGGTAGCGTGCCGCGAGAATCTTGAAGCCGCCGTTGTCGCCGGTGTGGTAGATCACTTCTTTTGTAGTGTCGGTGGCAGGCTCGATGAACCAGCCGTAGCCGTACCAGGTGTTAGGCCTGTTCTGATAGTCGCTGTAGGAACTTCCGCTTATGTCGGTTTTCGGAGTCTGCGCCAGAGTGCGGCTTTCTTCGCTGATGACTTTGTTCTCGCGAAGAGCTTTTTCCCAATTTACAAACTGGTGGGTTGAAGTGTAGATGCCTCCGTCTGGCTTTGTTGCGAAGAAGGTTTCCTCTCCGTAGTCGAGCTCATACCAGGTCTTCGGCTCGGCGTTTTTTTCAGCAGGAGCCGTGCGCTCTTCAGGCATATTCTCCACGTCTTCATATTCATATCCGTGAGCCATATTAGGAATCTGGCTCTCGATTGCAGGATCAAAATAGAGCGTCTCGCCCATTCCGGCAGGGATGAACACATTCTCCTTCATATACTCTGTAAACGGCATTCCACTGACCTTGGAGATTATGTCTCCGCAAAGCACGAATGTCGGATTCATATATTCGTAGCCCTCGCCCTCCTTGAAGTTCTGGAAATCCAGATCCACGAAATATTGCATTGCAAGAGCGTCGTCGCCGTGGATTCTCTGCTCGCGGGTGAGCCCCCTGCGGGCATCCGGAATGCCGCTGCTATGCGAAAGCAAATGTTTGATTTTCACGTTTTTCCAAAAATCCGCCTTGAATTCCGGATGATACATTGCAACGTTGTCCTCCAGCGAGAGTTTCCCCTCCTCCATCAGTTTCAGTATGCCGGTTGCAGTGAACTGTTTCGAAACTGAAGCGATGTTGAAGAACGTGTCGCCGGTGATAGGCGCCATTGTGTTGATGTCGGCCACGCCGTAGCCTTTGTCGAAGATGATCTCGTCACCCTGCAGGATCAGGACCGCGGCTCCCGGTTCACCTTCGGGGAAGAGTTCCGAGCAGAGTTCATCCACCTTCTGCAGAGCCTCTTTCTGAGGATTTGAGCAAGCTGTTGCCATTGCAAGAATTGATGCAAAGATTAAAATTGTACGTTTCATAATATCTGTTTTCTCAATAAGTCCAGTGCATTTGAAGCGAAGCGTTCGATGTTGACGGCTCGTGAAGAGGCGAAGTGCACGCATCTGGTCGCGACGTCCACGCTGCCGTCCGGATTCCTTCGCGCTGCCGCCAGCCAAGCTGTACCGACAGGCTTGCCGGGAGTTGCTCCGCCTGGGCCAGCGATGCCGGAAGTTGCCACAGAATAATCCGTATCGAGCCTCTGCAGCACTCCGCGCGCCATTGCGCTGACGCACTCCTGGCTCACGGCGCCATATTTCTCGATTACTTCAGGCGGAACCCCCAACACTCCGATTTTCACGGAGTTGGAATACGAAGTCACAGACCCTTTATAGTACTCGCTGCAGCCGGCCACAGAGGTTATAAGCTGCGAGATGCGGCCTCCTGTGCAGGATTCGGCCGCAGAGAGGGTCTTGCCCTTCTCCCGGAGCAGGCTGCCGATGACGCTCTGGAGAGAGTCATCCCCTTCTCCGTAGATTGCATCCCCAAGTATTTCACGAAGACGGGCCACCAGCGGCTCGAAATCGGCCTTGCCGCCCATCTGCGTCAGGCGCAGACGCACTCCGAGAGTGGGATTCGGCAAGTATGCGAGATGCACGTTTTCGGGCAGGGAGTCTTCCCAACCGGAAATCCGCTCTGCGAGCACAGATTCGGCTATGCCGAAAGTAAGTATGGTTCTGTGGGTTATCTCCTCAAGACTGTAATGGGCCTTTATGTCGTCCATCACGAGAGGAAGCAGACCCTCGGCCTCGAAAGGCACTCCCGGAAGGGAGTAGAGCGAACTGCCGCGGCTGCGGCCAAGGCCGTGGAAGGCCATACCCGGCGCCGTGCCGAGACTATTAGGCAGAACCGTGCAGGCTGACGGCACATCGGCCTGCGCCAGATTGGAGGCGATCAGAGGAATGCCTCTGGCCTCCAGAATCCGCTTGACGTGGGAGAGCTGCTCCTGGGATACCACATACCCGTCGGAGCGGGAAAGCTCCCTCAGGGCGTCTTTGGTGATGTCGTCTTTTGTGGGGCCAAGGCCTCCCGTAACTATCACAATGTCAGTCTCGTCGAGACATCTGCCAAGCTCGGAGATTATTTTTGCGCGGTCATCGCCGATGGAGGTCATATACTTGACCGCTATGCCGAGCCTGCCCAGCTGCCGGGCAATGCGCGAAGAATTTGTATCCACTATCTGCCCTATCAATATCTCATCACCGATAGTGCATACGGAAGCTGTCTTCATATCTTTTTCTGAAGATTTTTTAGAGTTTTCTTTATAAATGACGGACCATAGACGTCCGGTTTGTTTGTAATTGCAACTGCTACCGCTCCAGCATCCAGAGCCGAAGCCACGTCGGCGGCGTTTTCGAAGACTCCGCAGCACATCACGTCAAGATGGGCGCTCGACAGGGAGACTGTCTTTTCCAGCAGGCGCCGCGGCACGATAATGCCGTCTATGCCGCTGCTGAGCGCGAAATCGACGGCCTTATCCATATTTTCATCCGTTACGGCGTCGTTGAATTTGAAAAGGACAGGCTTGTATTCATCATTGAACTGACGCAGCTGCAGAATCCTGTCGATGGTCGCACCTTCGAAATTCATAGGCGGAATATTGAGCACTACCGCGTCAACGAAATCGTATATGAGCTGGAATGACTTTTCCTCTTCGCTGCCGGAAATATTTGCCAGCACCGGCACAGGAGAAGGATTTTCGCGAAGGTTTGCAATCGCCCCGCGCACGTCGTGCAGAGGGCCTATCTCGAGAAATGCCGCTCCGTGGGAGGCCGCAACGGAGCAGTAGGCTCCCGTACGGTCCAGTCCGGAGGCCACGCCCAGAGGATGCTCCAGTTCTATGCCTGCAAGGCAGGTTTTCAAGTCGGGTTGCGCATCGGCCTTGTATATGAGCTCCGTAAGCCAAGTTACGCCGGGAATGGAACTCATCGCCCTGCGCAGGCGGAGAATGCGCTCGCTCCTGCTATATGACTGTATGATCATCTAGTCGTTGATCCATTCGTTGAGAGGGAGCCTTTCGCCGAACATCTGCTCGAGCAGAGGGTCGAGGAAATCGTGGCCGTGGGCGGAATCCGTGAAATAGACGAACACCTCTTCCGTTGCAGGATGCATCAGCCAGAGTGCCTTGAAGTTGCCGTTGTCGCCCCAGTGCCAGTAGTAATCCTCTCCGACTGCGCCGAAACCAAGACACCAGAAAACAGTGGAGTCGCACTCCCTTGGCTCATATGCGTAACGCTGCGCGTGCACCTGATGGGTGAACATCTCCTTGTGAGAGGCCTCGGAAAGGCCTTCGCCTTTCATAAGGGCATTCACGAAGCGTGAATATTCAGTAGCGTTCGTACGGAGTGTGTAGGCGCTGTTCTCCCTCGGGTGACGGCCCTGTCCCCTGTTGACGCCGGCGTCATTGAAACCGTTGACTGCCAGGCTGTCATACTGCGGAAGCCAGCCGTAGGAAGTGTTAGGCATACCGAGAGGATCGAACACCATCTCGCGGGCAACCTCGTCGAGGGTCTTGCCTTTGATTTTCTCCACGGCTCTTTGGAGGAAAGCATATCCTTCTCCGGAGTATGCGAAGCAGGAATCGGCTGGATATCTGAAGGTTATGGTGCTTGTAGGCCACTCGTCCGATGAAGGACCGGCGGCCCAGTTAGGAAGGCCCGTCTGATGTGAAAGGACTATCCTCGGAGTAAGCTTTGCCGCCATTTCCTTGTCCGCAAAGCGGTCGGTGTCTGTATATTCGGAGATTGAAGTATCGAGATCTATCTCACCCTCGTCCACCATCTTCATCACTATATAGGCAAACAGGGGCTTGCTGAGTGAAGCCGCCTGGAATATCGAGTTTTCATCCACCAGCGAACCCACCTCGAATATCGTGTCGCGGCACATCACCACGCCAGCGTCACGCACTCCCGGAGCTGTATATACATATTGAAACACAGGCACCTTGTTCTGATTGATAAGCGTATCCACGCCTTGAAGGGCTGAAATCGCCTTAAGATTGACGTGGCTCTGGCCGCAGCCGGCAACGAGTACGGCTGCAAGAAGGATGAAACCGAGAAGTTTTTTCATTTTATTTTTGCATTTTTAAAATTAATATCTACATTTGCAGTCCCAAATCAACGGGAGCATAGCTCAGCTGGTTTAGAGCACCTGCCTTACAAGCAGGGGGTCATAGGTTCGAATCCTATTGCTCCCACCAAAAAAAAGTCACCGAAAACGGTGACTTTTTTCTTTTGTTCGCTTCGGCAGTCCAAAGGTACTGCTTTTTTTGAAATTATTAAAGTTTTCTGACGGCAAGTGGATGGACATATATTCCGTCATAGCTGTCGAGTATTCCGCGGGCGCTGACATTGACCTCCACGAGGTCGCCCACGCCCACTTTCTGCGCGAGGTCGCCCACCAGTCCATAGGCCGATTCATAGAGAACGCCGAGTTTCACGCCTTCCCCTTCTACATCTACCGTAAGTTCCACGAGGTCAAGATTCCAGGCCTCGGCGCTGTACATCGATGTCTGACCGGGCGCAAGCGGATAATTGAAAAGGCCTCCGCTGCAAGGCACGCCTTCAAACTTTGAAAGTGCACCGACCGATGTCACAGTGCCTTTTACATAATGCTGATTGCTCTTTCCCCACCAATCGGAGCAAGTCGAACGGTCGTCATTGAAAGCCCTGATTTCCTCCTTCGTCAGATACTGAGTTCCGTCCCAGCCCCTCTGGCGTATCAGCACAGGGTAATTGAAGTACTTGAATCCCTTGATTTTACAGATTTCAAGCGGGCGCACGTGCACAAGGATGTCGCGCGTCAGGCTGAGCATTTCCCCGTCCACTCTGATTTCTTCGATTTCATTTGTTGTCACAGTAAATTGAGGACGGGAGCTTGCGTCGCAGCTGCAGTCGGCCACGTTGTCGACAATCGTGCTCTCAAACGGAAGGTTAGCCTTGAATGCAATCGGAGTTTCTCCGCCCGTGGCCTCGAAATAATTGGCACTCACGGCGCTTGTCACGTCAAAAGTGTAGTCGTACTCATTTTCACTGATTTGTGGAGTGATGTCGCTGCAGGATGCAGCCAGCACTGCTGCAATCGCGAAGATTGCCTTGATTCTTAAGTTTTTCATAGTTTTTTATGCTTAGTTGTAATACCATTTATTACCCGATACAGTGACGCTTCTGCTCGCCTGAAGCACTGCGCCGGACTGGCTTGTGAAATATATCGTGAAAGTGTGGTCGCCGCTGCTGAAGTTCTTCGCCTCAGCCTCCACGCCCGCATCAATGCGGGTTCCATCCACAGTCCAGTAGTCGCAGGAGCCGTTTACGAGGGAGTCATATCCCTTTGTGTCGATCCATCTTGCCCTGAAAGACGGTTTCGTCGAAGTTCTCCCATCGCTTCCGGCGACAACCTCTATAAGATCGTAACACCTCTGCCCGGCCGTGAAGGAGAAGCTTGCGCTGCGGCAGCCATAGGAGGCCGTTCCGTTTAGAGTATAGTCCGTCGTCAGGCCTGATCTGTTGTGGGTATAAGTGGTACCCGACACTGAAGTGTAACTGCCCGCATAGGGCACGCTCAAGGTCGAACTGCCTGTCACATCTGCCGAGGATCCGTCTGAATAATTTGCCGTTACGCTGACGGTCGTGCTCTGGCCGTAATATATCTTCGACTTGCTGACGGAAGCCTGCAGTGACGATGTGCCCACCATCGTATAATACGCCTCCGAGTCGCCTATAATGGCGTAAGGGCAATGATAATAGACAAACACATTATGTGTAGTCCCGTCATCAAACGGACTAACGGTCAATGTGTTGCCGCTGACCGACGACCAGCTGTTGTTGGTATATTTTTCAGGGGTGAACGTGCCGTACGTAGTCCTGCCTGAGGCCCAGGTATAGGTTATCTTACACTCGCCTCCGCTGATAGTCGCCGTTCCTCCTTCAGGCGTGAAATATGACTTGGACAGACTTATCGGGCTGATGCTGTAATTCGTATACAGGATATAGTCCTCGAATGTAACGTCGGCCGCAATGCCGCTGATCAGGTTCCCTTCGAGGGCTACATATCCGTCAAGTACTTGATCCTGTTTGGACACCAGACTGTTGCTAATATCATAAGTAACTCTCACATAATAACTTCCGGGGACTACCCAGATATCGTTGGAAGATGAAAGAGGGATATTTTCTTCCGCCGCCACACTTGACCAGGATCCTGTTTTAATATCGAAAGTTCCAGATCTGCGCGCCCTTATAGACGCGGATTTCAACGTGACGCTCATCCCTGAAGGCGGATTGAGCGTCAACGAACCTATCCTTGCATAAACGTGCCTGAATGCCAGATTGTTGGATGACCTGTAAGCAGGTGATGCAAGGTATGCGTATATTACGTCGGTATCGGCCGGGCAGGCCACTTTTGAGCAATCCGTCCCCTCGAGCATCCGCACGTTTGAAGCATAGAAATGATAGTCCTGATTTGATGAGGGCCAGTAAAGGTCACCGGAAAACACGCTTCCTGAGACCTTGCTGAAGGGAACATTGCAGGAGACGACGGTCTGCGAATCTCCCCGCGTCGTATTGAGATAGAAGCCCGAAAGATTTGACTGCGTAACCGCTGTCACTTTGGTGTTGTCATAAAAAACCCTGAATGCGGAATCCCTGCCCGCGGCGGACGCAGGTCCACCCTTGGTCTGCAGTCCGGATTCCTCGCGGACCGAGAAGACGACCGACTCGGTATCATCCTGCCTGTAATCATACAAAGTGCAGGAGACGGCGGCAAAAAGAAGCGCCAGAAAGCAAATGACTCTATTCATCATTTCCAAATATTTCTATATTCTCCTCTTCCCAAGGAGTGACTGTCACAGAGATTGCCAGCTGCGAATAGTCAACGGTTATTTCCATATCGTCCAGACTCTCGGCAGACCAGTCGTAGCCGGCCTGCGTAATGTAGCTGCCCAGATCGATGCGGGTTTTTTCCTCACCGGACTCGGAGTCATTCAAAATCAAATATATAGGATCATCGGGCGACTGTCTTGTGAGTATGAATTCAGTCTGCAGCAGGTCATCCGTCAGAGGCTCGACGAGATATTCACCCTCACATCCCTCGAGAGTCACCAGATCAAACCCGTTCCTGCAGCCGGAAACTTCCACAGAGTAAGGAAAATCCTCTTCACTCTCACTTGTGAAACGCACTCTTACAAGAGCGTGCTGTTTTTTCAGCACTCCTTCGACAAGCACATCGTCGGAGTATCTTGAGGCCTGTGACGTTTCTGTCCGCAGCAGGCTGAAGGCATAAACCGGCGCGGCCTCCCTGCCCTCCCGGCAATAGACGACCTGCCCGTCGCGGAGAGCCATATCCCATTTATCCTTCAGCACGGATACATAGAATTCCCCCCTTTCCAGCCTGGTAACGTTATTGCCGCTGCACATATCTTCAGCCGCTATGAACCTGCACTCCAGCAAGGAGCCGTCAAGAGCGAAGAAAGAGACCAGACAGTCACTGTCCGAGAGCGCCTTGACCGAGACATATATCGGACACGCGCTGCGGTCTTCCTTCACGGAGCAGGAAACAGCCACAAGTGCAGCAAATACCAATATCGACAGTCTGTGTCTCATACCTCAGACAGTACTAACTCAAAGTCATTGCAACACTGCAGGTTTCCCAGGCGGCAACCGAGACGTTGAACTGAATCGCAGTGGCATTTCCACCTACGGCTGTACCTGTGATGGAGTTCTTCTTTCCGGCCTGCAGGGTGACGTCGGAGCTTTTTGTGAACGATTGCACATAGTCTCCCTTTGTCAATGTGTATGAAACAGTTACAGTATATTTGCCGGGAATCAGATAAAGATCTGACGAACTGGTAATCGCCTGCTCGGAAAGAGCCGTCGTCGCTGTCGCGCCCCAGCCTGTACCTATCGTATAAGTGCCGGCAGTTCCGCTTGCAGAGCCTGAGGACTTTATTTTCCAGGATACGTTGGAAAGAGTATATCCGCTCTGCGTATTCAAAGTCAACGCAGCGGTACGTGCGAATATGTGATTCAATGTCACCGTGCAGCTGTTGCTGGAGACACCGGAAGCCGTGCCAACCACAATGTCTGTGGCATTGGTGGCGGAAATCGCTCCGGTCGAAGTGGTGAAGGCCACATTGGAAACCATATAATCATACGTCGCGCCGAGCGGCCAGTATTTTCCCGTATTGACCGCACCGCCCGAAACGGCATAAGATGCCACTGCGTGTTTGACCGAGCCGCTTTGTTTGGCCTCCCAATATACTGATGACACACCTGTCACTTCGCTTGCCTTTGTCATCACGTCAACTTTAATCGCATCCCCGTCGACCCGGAAGGAAATTTCCGAGCCTTCAACTGCTGTCTTGATTTCTCCCTTGTCACAACTGATGAAAATCAGAAGTGAGGCGATAATTGAAAACGATAATTGGATTTTTTTCATAAAATGTGTTTTTAAAAGTTTATAACTGCTGATCTTCTTGTTTGTTCAAGCCGTATCGTCTTATGAGTGAACTGATTTCAGGATCGAGGTTGCCTCTGTGGGCAAACGACGGATTCTGGGCGCAGGACCTCAGATAACACTCCACCGCCTCCCTGTCCCGACCCTGCCTTGAGTTTATGACTGCAAGCAGATAATTGACCTGCGCTGTCTTTTCAAGATTTTCAAGTATTGCACGGGCACTTGCATTGTAGTCCAGCGCACAGAAAGCCACTGCCGAATTGTAGTCTCCGTATAATCTGAGGAGTGTAACGGCCCTCTCATAATCACGATCTTTAAGAGCCTGAAGGCCTGCGCGATAGACAGTATCCGGCACAGTGGTCTCAACAGATTCTTCCACCATTCCCTTTCTGTGGAGATAGAAGTCGAATCTTACCGTCCGGGTCCTCGGATAAAGCGTCTGTCGGTAATATGCGTACTTGCGGTCTGAGTGCATCGCCGCCTCACGGGCATCCGGATCGGTCAGGGTGCTGTGAGAGAAATACTCCTCCTTCTCGCCGTCATCCATCACTATGTCGCTTCGCACAAGAGCATCAAGCATCTTCCAGTTTTCCGGCACTGTATGTGTAATGAAGCGTATATCGCTGTTTTTAAGCTCGTTGCCTTCATCAAAAGCATCATCTAAATTGTATGTCACGCCCCGCTCTCCGGCAAGAGAATCCGCGCACCATTTGACATATTTTTCGAAATAGGCCCCTGCCGAACGGCTTCTCAGCGCGGAAAGCTTCTCATTGTATTTGTAAGTACCTTCAGGCGAGCCAGATGCAGTCAAAACTATGGAATCCAGATCGAACTCCTTGTTGCTCAGAAGGCTCGCCAGATTGCCCTTGATCCGGCCTATTTCGGCCGCATTGTTTGAGAGCGTATCGACGATCCTTTCGTCTCCAAGTTTGAAATCGATATAGCAGGCAGTATTTGCTTCCACCCGGCGGTAAACTGTCTTCGAGATATAGCGAGTCCTTTCTTCTACCAGCGATGAGAGCGATGAGATGTAGAACGTGAGCGGTTCCGATTCGGGTATGCTGTATATTTTCTTGTCTTGCTGATAGATAGAACCTGACAGCAGTATGTCGGCCTTGCGCAGGAGGGGCCTTGTCGAGAGAGTCTGCACATAATTGTACACGAAGTCACCGTCGGGAGCAGTCAGGACTGTGTCCAGCCTTGCTCCGCTCCGATAGGGGCTTTTGACATAACGGCGCAGCATCCTCTCGCTGTTGGCCTTCTTCCAATTGTTGCGCAGAAGCAGCAGCTGCCTCGTGTAATGGTCTGCAGCGTCCCGCCCGGTCACGCCGAACACCGACTCGAACTGAGCGTCTGTAACATATGTTGAATCTTCCCTGAACTTGTATAACAGGGGGATGTTGCGTTCTATGAATCGTTCCAGCTGCCCCTCGAAGACAAACTTTGTAGTGTCAGTTATTATCGAATTTATGAATCTGCGGTATCTCATATATCCACGGTCCTGTTCGCGGCGATATTCACTGCCGGTCACGAGGACTTCGTCGAGAGAAATTGTATCTCCCATCACCACCATCCTCGGGGTGAACCGCAGCTGCCAATCCTTGTCAAGCATATCTTCCGGCACCCTTATCTGATACTCCAGGTCTATGCGGCCGCGCCTCTCGGGGACATTACGGAACCGGGCCGTCACCACGGCTGCCTGCAAGACATCGTGGGCTACCATCTCGCCTGTCCCATCCTCCTTTACAGCATTCATTATCAGCGACTGATGTCCGTCCAGGTCCACTATTGCGAGGGTGTCGGACGGCTTGTAATCGTCCTTGAACTCGTGAAATTCAGCCTGCCTCTCCTCGGGGAGCGCAAGCTGCGCACTCAACTGCCGCCGGCTGAGGCCAGTTATCTTTCTGCCCGGGCCGCAGGAGACTGCCAGAAGCAGAATCGCCGAAATTGTTATGACAGAAGCTCTTCTCATAATCAGAACACAAATACCACTGAAATCTGGCTGTCGGCTGAAGGCCTCAGGAAAGTCTTCCTTCCCTCGCCTGTCACTCTGCCGCAACGCGGACAGGCGAAAGTCCTGTAATCGGCAACGCCCCACCATCCGCCGAGGCCGAAGTCCAGATTCCAGTGTTTTGAAAGCATATATGAATATCCGGCGGAAAAACCGGCGCCGAACGCATCGCCCTCTTCTGTCGATTTTCGGCGCAGCAATCCGCCGCGGTTATACTCTTCAAAGCGCGCCTGCGCCGAGGCCCACCAACCTGAATAGGTATTCCATACCCAGTATCTCGCCCCGAGGGCGATTCCTCTCGCGCGATTTTGAAAGGCATTGTCTTCAGCCTCCGAGCCGTAACTCCAATTGTTGTATCGCCCCTGAATGGTCGCGGTCCAATGTCGGGCTATGGCAAAGGAGATCTGGGTATTCAAGGTCCCGAGGTTAGCGGCGTCGAGCATATTTATCTGGACTGCCGTCCTCTGGGCGGAGGCTGCTGGCGCGGAGACTATCGTCAGGGCGGCGGCAAACATTATTTTCAGCGCAAAGTTCATTTCGTTTCCGGTTTCTGCAGTGCAAAAGTATCGGCCGAAACCTTCATAAAAAACACTCCAGAGCCGATTTTCAGTTTTCTGAACAAGATTTACCCGAATGCGGAAAAACGCTTGTTTTTTTTAAAACTGACAAAATGTCCTGTTTTGTCTGCTGGTATCTTTTTTGATTTTTTGCCACGCAGTTGGAAATATTTAAAAAATCAAGATATGGCTAAAGGAAAAATCGGAGTTACCACGGAAAATATCTTTCCGGTAATCAAAAAATTCTTGTATTCAGACCACGACATTTTCATCCGCGAGATTGTCGCCAACGCCGTTGACGCCACTCAGAAGCTGAAGGCCCTCGCCGGAACTGGCGAAATTAAGGGCGAACTTGGCGATCTGACGATCCACGTGGACGTGGATTCCAAAGAAAAGACAATCAAAATCACGGACCGCGGCATAGGTATGACCGAAGAGGAGGTCGAAAAATACATCAACCAGATTGCATTCTCATCCGCAGGAGAGTTCCTCGAGAAGTACAAAGACAAGATTGACGGCATCATAGGCCACTTCGGTCTGGGATTCTACTCCTCTTTTATGGTCTCCGAGAAGGTGACAATCGAAACTCTCTCCTGGAAGGAAGGCGCAAAGGCCGTCAAATGGAGCTGCACCGGCGATCCCGAGTACACTATGGAAGCCTCTGACAAGGCCGACAGAGGCACGGTCATCACCCTCCACCTTGACAAGGACAGCGAAGAGTTCGCCGAGGAGGCGAAGATCGGCGCGCTCCTGCACAAATACTGCAAGTTTATGCCGGTTCCTGTGGCGATGGGCAAGCAGAAGGAGTGGAAAGACGACAAATATGTAGATACAGACAAAGACAACATCATCAACGACACCGAGCCGCTGTGGGCAAAGAAGCCGTCCGACCTCAAGGACGAAGACTACATCAACTTCTACCACAAGCTCTACCCGATGCAGGACGACCCTCTCTTCCACATCCACCTCAATGTAGATTATCCTTTCAATCTTACAGGCATCCTCTACTTCCCGAAGATCAAGAACCAGCTGGAAATCAGCAAGAACAAGATTCAGCTCTACTGCAACCAGATGTACGTGACCGATTCTGTCGAAAACATCGTTCCCGAGTTCCTGACACTTCTGCACGGCGTCATCGACTCTCCCGACATTCCTCTTAACGTCTCAAGAAGCTACCTTCAGGAAGACGCCAATGTCAAGAAGATTTCTTCATACATCACCAAGAAGGTGGCAGACCGTCTCGAGGAGATTGCAAAAAACAGCAAGGACGAGTTCCGCGAGAAGTGGGACAATCTGAAGCTCTTTATAGAATATGGTATGATAACGGACGAGAAGTTCTCGGAGCGCGCTATGAAATTCGCACTTCTCAAGAACACGGACGGCAAATACTTCAGCTTCGACGACTATGCAAAAGCCGTTTCAGCCGAGCAGACAGACAAGGACAAGAAGGTCGTTTACCTCTACTGCACAGATCCCGTGGCGCAGTATCAGCAGATAGAAGCCGCCAAAAGCAAGGGCTGGGACGTTCTCGTCTTCGACTGCCCTCTTGACGCGCACTACGTGAATCTGCTTGAGAGCAAGCTGAAAGACACTGTCTTCAAGAGAGTTGACGCCGAAGCTACGGACCGTCTGATCTGCAAGGAAGAGGCCTCGAAGTTCGAAATGAGCGACGACGACAAGAAGAAAGTCCAGGCCGTTTTCGAGGAGATTCTCCCAAAGGAGAACAAGTATGAGGTAGCAGTCGAAAATCTCGGCGAGGAGCAGGCTCCAGTAGTAATAACACAGAGCGAATTCATGCGCCGCTACCGCGAGATGGCGGCTCTTGGCGGAGGTATGAATTTCTACGGCGAAATCCCTGAGTCATACAACATTACGATCAACGCCGAAAATCCTGTGATAAAGAAAATCGCAGGCGAAGCGGGAATCGCCTCCGTCACGGCCGACAACGACCTTCTCAAGCAGGTGACCGACCTTGCGCTCCTCTCCTGCGGAATGCTCAAGGGCAAATCCCTCGCCGACTTCATCAAGCGCAGCCAGCAACTGCTCCGGTAGCCGCCGGCATAATGCAGCAGGGCGACGCTGACAACGAATCGCTTTAATTTGCAGAAATCCAATAAAATCTATATTTTTACACGATTTTTTCGGAAAAGCCTATGAAGCGTATTGTACTATATATTTTCCTGTCCGTTGCGGCTTTCGCAGCGTCTTCCTGCTCCACATACAAGGACATCGCATATTTTCAAAACATAGACGAGGTGAGCTTGAGCCCTCTTTCAAATGAATACGAAGCAGTCATAAAGAAAGACGACAGGCTCTCCATCATCGTCAGCGGCCCCGACAAAATTGTCACCGCGCCTTACAACCTGACGCTCGGCGAGCTGTCGGAAAGCGGTTATGCGTCCGGAAGCCCTGAGTCCTCGACACTAACCTATCTTGTAGATGCCGAGGGCAATATAGAGTTCCCGATTCTCGGCACAATCCACGTGGAAGGGATGACGCGCAAGCAACTGATAACGTACCTGACGGAAAGAATAGGCAAGGACATCAAGGACCCTATAGTCTACGTCGCCTTCAAAAACTACCACATCACCATTCTGGGAGAGGTCCGAAGTCCGGGAACATACAGCTTCGAAAACGAGAAGATAAACATACTTCAGGCTCTCGGCCGCGCCGGGGACCTTCAGCTCACCGCGCAGAGGGACGGCATACTTCTGCTGCGTGAAGTTGGCGGCGTCCAGCAGCATTATACGATCAACCTCAAGGACAGCAATCTTTTGCAGTCTCCGTATTTCTATCTGCAGCAGAACGACATAATCGTCGTTCCGCCAAGCCCGACCAGAGTCGCTTCCGCCACCACTGCGACGGGAATCTGGAGCACCATCCTTTCTTCCGTCACCACAATCATCGCCATCATTTCCCTTATATTGAGATAAAGATGAACAAAGAATCCAAGAACATTAACTCTCAGGAAGAGATTTCCGCCAAGGATGTAGTCGACTTCTTCTGGCGTCTGCGGTATTGGATCGCCGCTTCCGTCGTGGTTGCGGGCCTGCTGGGTTTCTTCTACGTAAAAATGCAGCCCAAGGTATATGAGCGTCAGAGCTGGATAATGCTCAACAAGAATGACGGCTCCAACGCAGACCTCGCATTGCTTGCCGATATGACCGGCCGAACCGTTCAGAAAAAGATCGACAACGAAGTCTTCATTCTCAGAAGCCCATCCATAATGCAGAAGGTGGTTGAGGAGTACGGTATGAACAGGCGCTATTGGCAGTGGGTGTCCCCTATCGGGAAAAACATCGGCCTGAAGCTGAAAAAAACGGAGTTCTACAAAAACAGTCCGTTTCTGGCCACTATGGAGCTCGATTCTCTGGCGGCGGGTACCGACGTATCCTACCCTTCCGTATATGTGGAATTCCGCAATCGCAAGGCCACTACCTTTGTCATAAAAGAGATAAAGGTGGCCGGCAAGCCCTTCGAGCCGGAAAAGAGCGAATACCGCTATGGGGAGCCGGTGCATATAGGTTCCCTGACCCTATACTTCACCGTGACCGACCCGGAGACGATGCTGAAGACGAGCAGTCGCTTCGCCTATTCCTACAGCCCCTCATTTTCCTGCGCGCAGTCATTCATCAAGAATCTCGATGCTGAGACCGTGCGCAAGAAGGGAAGCAATACCGGCACCGGCAGCAACTCCACGGATGTAGTCACAATGACCTACAGAGATGTTTCCCCGGCAAGGGCGGAAGACATCCTGAACGCCGTCGTACGGGTGTCCAATATGGAATCCCTGAACTACGCCAACATCGCCTCAGTCAACAGCATAAGGTTCATAGACTCCCGTCTCGCGGATCTAGCCGCGGAACTTGGAGATGCTGAACGCACCTACCAGCAGTACCAGTCCCACAACGTGGTGCTGGACCTCCAATCCCAGTCCCAGATGGCGATGAATACAGATATGACATACCAGAAGCAGCTTGTGGACGTTCGCCTGCAGCTCAGCGTTCTGGATATGATCACCAAATATCTCAACGAGACGCCTCCCGGGGAGTACAGGGTCATCCCGACAAACATAGGAATCTCCGATGTGGGCCTGAACTCCATAATCAGCAAGTACAACGACCTCGTGGCCAGCCGCAACAGGATGGTTGCCAACTCGTCCGAGAACAACCCTCGCGTGCTGAATATGAACTCGCAGCTGTCCGACGGACGCAAGAGCATCGAAATTTCCATAAACAACCTCGTGAATGTCAACAAGATACGCGAACACGACCTGGAAAAGACTCTTGACGAAGGCAAGAGCAAGATGGCTTCCATCCCAAAACAGCAGTTCGAGGTGCAGCAGTTCAGCCGCAAGATCAACATCATCGAGCCTCTGTATCTGATGCTTCAGGAGAAAAGGGAGGAATCCCAGATTGCGATGTACTCTCAGGCGGACAACTTCCGCGTAATCGAGGGCGCGTTCGGCTCGTCCACTCCCGTCAGTCCAAGCGGAAAGAAAATCCTGCTTCTTTTTATGCTGATCGGCTTCTGCATTCCTCCCGGCATCGTATGGCTGAGGATGCAGCTCAAGAGCAAGGTGGAGACCAAGTCCGATGTCACTGACTGTATCTCGGCTCCCGTGGTCGCCGTCCTGCCTAAAGCGCCGAAGGACTTCGACGGACTTATTTCCCGCAGCGGAAGAGACATCCTGTCGGAATCATTCCGAATGTTGCGTTCGAGCCTTCAGTATATGCCGGGATGCAAGGTCATTCAGGTCACATCTTCAGTCCCCCACGAAGGAAAGTCATTTGTGTCTTCCAACCTTGCAATGAGCATAGCCAATGTGGGAAAGCGTGTCCTGCTGATAGGAATGGACATCCGCAAACCCGCTCTGCGCCAGCATTTCCCGAAGGCAGTCCAGACCAATAATCACAACACCGTGGTAGGCTATCTGATCGGTAAGAGCACAGGCCTGGACGACCTGCCGACAAACAGCGTTGTCAACCCCAATCTTGACGTCATCTTCGCGGGTCCTGTTCCGCCAAATCCTTCGGAACTGCTCACCTGCGGAGGGCAGAGGGAAATAATCGAACATTTCCGCGACAAATATGAGCTGAATTCAATTTGCTAGCGCAACGCTAGCGGGTGTAAAGTTAAACAATTT
>R20__coassemble_134_pt1 | contig 56716 bp, 51 predicted proteins | sample R20__metabat2_high_PE_056 | metagenome-assembled genome bin R20 | reverse complement strand
GAAGCATATGTTTATGTCAGATTATGCCACGGAAGTTTGCAAGTGTCCCAAAAAATGTATAACTTTACACCTGATAGTGCTGTTGCACTGTCAAATTAAATTCGGCTGTGAAAATTAAATTATGAATCTAAAAGATAACAACCAAATGAGCAACGAAGTCAACTCAAACCCCAACGACATCAGCCGCATAGCCAAAGGGACGAACATCATAAAAGGTGAAATCGAAACATCGGCCGATATGCGTTTTGACGGAAATTTCACAGGCAAAATAGTCTCCAAAGGCCGTGTAATCATCGGCGAGACAGCTCTGCTGGGCGGTGAAATCATATGCGCCAATCTGGACATCTGGGGAAATTTCAAGGAAGGTGTCTGCTACGTGCAGGACACTCTTTCCCTCAAGAAAAGCGGCAACTTTACCGGAGAAATCCACACCGGAAAATTCGCCGTCGAGCTCGGATCCAAATTTGACGGCACAGTCAAGATGATCTCCGACGAGGAATTCCAGAAGTTCGCCAAGGTTCCTCAGGTTCCTCAGGCTCCTCAGGCCCCTCAGCAGCCTTCAGGCAAGTAGGTCAACGGTATAGGGTTAAGCCGCGGCTACATTCCCATACCGCCGTCCACACGGATAACCTCTCCGGTGACATATGAGGCAAGGTCTGAGGCGAGAAAGCAGCAGACCTTAGCCACTTCTTCGGGCTGCCCGCCGCGGCGCAGCGGAATTCCAGCCTCCCACTCCTTGAGTTTGTCTGCGGGCATCTGACTCGTCATATCGGTCAGGATGAAGCCCGGCGCTACAACATTGGCGCGGATTCCCCTGCCGCCCAACTCTTTGGCGATACTCTTCGAAAGGCCCACAAGACCGGCCTTCGACGCCGAGTAACTGCATTGTCCGGCGTTGCCGTGAAGGCCTACCACCGAGCTTATGCTGATTATGGAACCACCTCTCTGCGAAGCCATTACGGGAGTCACCGCGTGAATGAAGGCAAAGGCTCCTTTAAGATTGACATTCAGCACGTCGTCCCACTGTTCCTCCTTCATTCTGAGCATCAGGGAGTCTTTCGTTATACCTGCATTGTTAACCAGAACGTCTATGCGGCCGAAGGCCTCCACGACCTTGGCTACAGCAGCGTGCGCCTGCTGAAAATCAGACGAATCGGCGACAACAGGCAGCGCCTTTACGCCGAAGGCCTCCACGGCGGCGCGAGTGGCCTCGGAGTTTTCATTGACAGCCCTTACGGTAAAGGCCACGTCGGCCCCCTCGGAAGCGAATTTAATGGCAATCTGACGGCCTATCCCGCGTGCCGCGCCTGTAACGAGCGCTACTTTTCCCTTTAACAGTTCCATATTCTAAATCAATTCAGCCAGCAGGTCATACTCGCCGGCACTTTTTATCTGTACATTGGCAAAACTACCTATAAGAGAGCTAGGTACGAATCCTCCGAGAGACTTCTCGTCACCGATGAGAATCTCGCCGTCAACTTCGGGCGACTCGCTCTGCGAACGCGCCACAAGCACCCCGTCGGTGAAACTGTCCACTATAACTCTTTCCCGGGAGCCTATGCGGGCTACGTTGAACTTCTCGGAAATGCCGCTCTGAAGCTCCATCAGACGGTTGTACCGTTCCTGCTTTACAGCCTCCGGCACCTCGTCGCGCAGATGCGCGGCGCCCCAGGTGCCGTCCTCCTCCGAATAGGTGAATGCGCCGAGGCGTTCGAAAGGATAGTCCTTCACAAAGCTTAGGAGATCCTCGAATTCAGCCTCGCCCTCGCCGGGATGGCCCACCATCATAGTTGTGCGAAGCACGACGCCCGGCACCATCCTGCGCATCTTTTCCACAAGAGCGCGTGTCTGCCGGCCGTCAACGGAGCGGCGCATAGCCTCGAGCACCTTGTCGGCTGAGTGCTGAAGAGGAATGTCTATATATTTGCACACCTTCGGATTTTCCGCCATTATGCGCAGCACGTCCTCCGGAAAGCCGTCCGGATAGCTGTAGTGCAGCCTTATCCACTCTATGCCCGGAATGAGCGCAAGCTTCTCCAGAAGGTCCCCCAGACGGCGACGGCCGTAAAGGTCCAGACCATAGAAGGTAGTGTCCTGCGCGATGACTATCAGCTCCTTGACGCCCTGCCCGGCAAGAAGGGTCGCCTCCTCCACCAGTTTTTCCATAGGCACGGAGACGTGCGGCCCTCTGATATGCGGGATTGCGCAATAGGAGCAGCGGCGGTCGCAGCCCTCGGAAATCTTAAGATAGGCGTAGTGACCCGGAGTCGTCAGAAGACGGTCCGTGTTTTCGAAGGTCAGTATGCCGTCGAAGCGGTCCACTTCCGGAATCTCCTCGATGAGTTCATCGCGGTAGCGCTGGGAGAGGCATCCGAAGACCCTGATACTCTTGATAAAGCCCTGTTTCTTGGCCTCGACGGCCTCGAGTATGGCCTCTATCGACTCCTCCTTGGCATCCTTGATGAAGCCGCAGGTGTTGATTATCACTTCATCCACGCCGGCCGTGACCAGATCCTCGCCTTCGGGCGAAATGATGCAGCCCTGCCGCTGGAGCCTACGCAGGAGGTGCTCCGAATCTACGCGATTCTTGGAGCAGCCCATCGTTATGAGCTGTACCTTTTTCACTATTGCTGCTCTGCAGGGGTTTCCTCTTCGTCGGCGAACTCGAGATTACCATACTGCTGGAGGCAGTTGTACCAGTCGAGGACCTTCTTCATATGGGAGAAGTAGAAGCGGTCGGCGTCATACTCCGGAATGACTTCGCCGAAGAAAGCCTTTATCTCTTTCTCCGCAGCCTTTGAAGAGAGGGCGGCCTTGCCGGAGAGTTTCTCGGCCATTGTCTCGAGAACCTTGCGCAGGGTCACCTCGGCGGAAGTTGTGTATATCGATATATCAGCAAGCGAGCTGACTTTTGCATTCTGGCCGAAAGCCTTGCGCTGCCCGGTAATGAGGGACTGGGCTATCATACCGTTGCGTGACTGCGCAACATATTGATACAAACCGTGTTCTCCACCTATGGAGAGGATTTTCTTAAGATCTGTCTTTTCCATTTTTTATTTTTTCAACAATATTTATCAGTTCAGGCAGTATCGGATGCCTGTCGTCCGTTACAATTATAAAATCCGCGCGGCTCTCGCGAGCGGCGTCTGTCCACTGGCGGGACATCCTTTCGAGCACGCCCTCGCGGGAGGCCCCGTCGCGGGCCATAGTTCTTTCTATGCGCATCTCAAGCGGCGCGCTGACGGCGAGGACAAAATCGTACAGCGAGTCGAAAGAGCTGTTTTCCAGCAATATAGCTGATTCTATTATACATATCGGCGCCTTGCAGGCTTCTTTCCACCGCAGAAAATCCCGTATCACGGCAGGGTGCACCAAAGCCTCTATGCGGGCGAGCAGCGAGGCGTCGGCGAATATCTTCGCGGCAAGCGCCTTGCGGTCGAGACGGCCGCCCCGGACCACGTCACCTCCGGCCACGGAAGCTACCTGCGCGAGCAGACGGGCGTCTGTGTCGTAGAGCCTCTTCGCGGCCGCATCGCAGTCGTATGACGGAAGGCCCAGCGACCCGAGAGCTTTGACAATGTTGCTTTTGCCGCAACCTATGCCGCCTGTTACGAGAAGTGTGACAGTCCCCTTCATATCAGTCTGCAACGGAAATGCATTCTACCATACGCGGTTCTATCTCATACGAGAGTATCTCCTTGCCTCCTCCCACCATACGGGGTATCAACTTTGAGCCCGCCGCGCGGACATAGTCACGATAGTCAACCTCAAAGTGGAAATCTTTCTGCCTGGCTCGCACCGGAGTGCGATAAGTCACTGTGACAGAGGAAGGAAGCACCATAAGATTCCTGCCCGCAGGAGTGTTCTCCACAGTTACCGGCACGGTGACGGTACGCTCGACATAACGCGTGACGGCGAAAGAGTAGTGCACATCGCTAAGGTTCGTATCGAAACCGTCCATCTTCTCAAGCGCGACTATACCCTCGACCGACTTGTCCACGTGTCTGAGGGCCACAGATCGGGTCATTACCTTGCTTATGCCCTCCAGTTCCTTCGCATTGCCCGACACGGTCACGGAGTCGGGATTCAGCTCTATGTCGCCGACTATCATATACTGAGGCTCACAGTGGATATCTGAGGCAAGGACGACCGGCACCTTCTTGAAAGCCTGCGGCTCGAGGGTGAAAGTGAGGGTCTCAGTCTCGATGAAGTCTATCTCAAAATCCTCCACGGACTCCCTGATCTTCTCCGCCACGTCGCTCACTTTCAGCATAAACACGCCTTCCTCCCCCTTTACCGGCGTCAGATATTTGCGGCCGACTGCCAGTTCTATGCGGGAAAAGGTGTGCCTGCGGACCTTCGTCTTGAGGATATAAAAGCCCGAGCCCTTGCCTCTGAGGAGAAGAACCTCGTTGGAAAGAGCCGTGGACCGGTAGCCTTCAATGTCAGTGCTCAGTCTGACGCGGTACTGCAGATACGACGAATAGTCGAGAGAAAGATTGTGCAGCAGCCAGACAAAGAACGCGACAACCAAGGCCAGGGCATACTGCCGAACCTTGACTGTACCTTCTTTCATTATGCCTGCTGGACGTCTGAGAAGTCCTTGACGAGTGAAGCCTTGTCAACCTTTATCTTGACATCCTTGTCGATCTCGAGAAGCACCTGTGCGGAGCCTTCCTTGACTTCCGCCACAGTGCCGTAGATACCGCCGGCGGTGACGACCTTGTCACCCTTCTTGAGGGCATCGCGGAATTTGTTGAGTTCTTTCTGCTTCTTCTGCTGAGGACGGATCATAAAGAGCCACATTATGACAAAGATGAGGACAATCATAATGAGGAACGACATTGAGCCGCCGCCCTGCTGACCGCCTGCCGCGGTCTGGAGAAATGTTAAAATCTGCATATTTTATCGTTTTATGTTATTATTATAAGTATCAATGATCGAGCAGGCCGCGGCCGCGCTTGACTATCTCGCCGCTGGCAAGCTTTTCCTGAATTGCCATATCGAGCATTCCGTTCACGAAGACACGGCTGTTAGGCGTGCTGTAGTACTTTGAAATCTCCACATACTCGTTTATGGTGACCTTCACAGGGATAGTAGGGAAATTCGAGGCTTCTGCTATGCCGAGGACTATGAGAGTCGTGTCCGCAGGCACGAGACGCTCGATTTTCCAGTTGGAGAGTTTGGAGGCCACATAGTCACGGTATTCGTCGTAGTGGATTATCGCCTCGTCGAGAAGGCGCAGGGCGAACTCCTTGTCGTCTTCCTTCTGGAACACGGCCGGATGGAAGACAGTCTTCTTGCGCTTCGAAACCTCGATGCCCGCTATTATCGCGTTCAGAGCATAGGCGACGTCGTCTATCCAGTAGAGGGAAAGATCCTCGAGAATCGAGAGAAGCTCCTCGTTGTCCTCGAACTCGTTCTGGAAGATGCAGGAGACAAGGTCGCAGTCCTCTTCGAAGGAATCCTTGCCGGAGTTCATGTAATTTATATAGTAGTCCTTTGTTATCATACTGTTGTACACCCTTTTGACAAACGGGTCGTACTCACCCCAGACAAGGCCCTTCCTCTGGCAGTAGCGGCCGAATTCGGGGTCGTCCTCAAGCATCTTCACATATCTGTTGTGCACGAACTTCATATTCGGATTGGCCTCCTGCTCGGTCGGATGGAACTTGCGCAGGCCCACGGCAATCCTTTCGGATGCTACCTCCACTATGGATGACGTAATGTTCAACAGGAAATAATACAGATCCCTCACCTTCTCGCAGGATTGTATAAGATCTTTCTCTGCAGCCGCCAGATTATCGGCGCCTGAGCCCTCGTATGCGAAGAGGCATTTGAATGCCTTGATACGTACAAGCCTTCTGGATATCATAATGAACTCAAGAATTTTTTACAAATCTTTTGCAAAGATAACCTTTCATTTGAAAATATAATTTATCTTTGTGAGAGAATTTTAAAAAAATCAATATGTATTACGAAGATTACGACAACGCAGGATCTCAAGAGCGCGGCGGAGACGACGTTTATTCAAAACCGGTCAGAGCAGGAAAGAGAACTTATTTCTTCGACGTGAAAGCCACAAAAGGCAACGATTACTATCTCACAATAACCGAAAGCAAGCGCCGCATCGAGCGCGACGGCCGCTATGTCTATGACAAGCACAAGATCTTCCTCTACAAGGAAGACTTCGAGAAGTTCGCCGAGGGCCTTCAGGAAGTGGTCGCCTACATCAGGGAAAGATGCCCAGTCTCAGATTTCACCGCGCCTCAGGGCAGCCGTGACGATGAGGACGGCGCTCCATTCTCAAACGTCAATTTCGAAGAACTTTGATTTTTCACACGTTTTTCAATAAAAGTCGGCCTCCGGTCGACTTTTTTTTGTGTATTTAGAAAAAGTATTCCTAATTTTGTAACAAATTTGTTAAAAAGATCAGGAATTGAGAGAGTATCCATTTGCATATGAGAAACTTGCCTCCGGAGAAGGCATTTTGGGAAGAAGTGCCGAAGTGTCCGCCCTCGTAGGATCCATACGCATCAAGGAAAAAGGCGCCGCAATCTACGACACCCCACGGAGCGGAAAAGAGACTGTGGTGCGCGAAGCTCTGGACATTCTGACGCGGTCAAACCGCGATTACATAGTCTGCGAACTCAATCTTTTCAATGTCAGGTCTTTCAAAGCCTTCATAGCGCTGCTTCGCGAAAAGCTGACGGAATGCGCGCGCGAGGCCAACCGCGACGCGATGATACCCTTCGACATCGACACCACGGACCTTCCGGCAAAAAAGATTCTCGACCTGCCGCAGATAATAGCCAAGGAATCCTGCAAGACCATCATAGTATATATAAAAGAGTTCCAAAACACCCTCCTTTTCGAGGACAAGGACTCCGCAGTCGAGGAGCTCAGCAAAATATGGTCCCGCCACAAGAACGTGCGGTATATCCTCACAGGCTCTATGGTCAACGCTATGAAGGCAATCTTCGAAGAGAGGAAACTCTTCTCCTCGATGACGACAATCATAGAACTGAGCCTCGTCAGCAGACGCCTGATAGTAAGGTATATAATTGACGCATTCCTCAGCTTCGGCAGAGTCATCGAAGCCGAAGAAGCCCTTGAAATATGCGCCATCGCCGGTGACAAGATAAGCATCGTGGACCAGCTCTGCGCAATCTGTTTCGCCCAGCCCGCCGGCTACATCAACCGCCACGTGGTCAATCAGGCGAGAGACCGCATCATCTCCCGTAGCGAACCGCATTTCCGCCACACGATGACGGACCTTACCTCAAACCAGATAAGTTTTCTGAAAGCCATACTCGACGGGGTGAAGAAGTTCAGCAGCGCCGAAATAATGGACGCCTACAAGCTGAACTCCTCGGCCAACGTCTTCCGTATCAAGGATGCCCTCAAGAAGAAGGAAGTCATCACCTTCAACTCTGACGACACCCCGAAAATTCAGGACCCTCTTTTCGAATATTGGCTCAGACACTATTATTTCACCTGACAAAATCCCGAGTATATGAAAAAGACACTGCTTTCACTGGCGGCTGCGGCCCTCGCGCTGACACTTTCAGCTCAGACCTCTCCGATAAAGTTCGCCTATCTCTCCGACGTGCACCTGACGCACGGCAATCCGCGCATCGGCAACCTCGAAAACTGCATCTCCGACATCAACTCCCAGAGTGACATACAGTTCACCATATTCGGCGGAGACATCACCGAATTCGGCAACGACGAAGAGATTGTAATGGCAAAAGGCATAATCGACAAACTCGAAAGGCCGTATTACATAGTCGCCGGCAACCACGACGCGAAGTGGTCCGAGAGCGGCTGCAACACCTTCGCCAAAGTGTTCGGCTACGAAAGGTTTGAATTCGAGAAGGGCGGCATAAAGTTCCTCGGCTGCAACTGCGGTCCGAATATGCGTATGGCCCCTGCCCTCCTGCCTCACGAAACCCTCGTCTGGCTCGACTCTATCGCCCGCGCCACACCTCCCCAGAAGCCTGTCATTCTCGTGAACCACTACCCTCAGGACACCTCGATGCTCAACTACTTCCAGGTGATGAACGCCGTCAAGCAGTGCAACGTGCAGCTTCTCATAGGCGGCCACTGGCACACCAACAATATCCTCAACTACGAAGGCGTGCCGGGAATCCTCGGCCGCTCGCCGGACAAGGGCAAGGAAGTGGGTTACAACATCGTTGACATAGCAGACGGAAAGATAACCGTACACGAGCGCATCATAGTCAACAAGCAGGGCGAAGCCGAAGTCTCCGACAGGGAGCCGTGGTACACCCAAACCCTCAGCGACAAGCCTCTCTACAAGCCTGACACCGAAGCCTTTGCTGACAACAAGTTCGGCCTGCCGAAAGACTATCCGTTCGTAGGTTTCAACGTAAACGCGAAATATCCCAATGTCAGGACCGTCTGGGAGCATCAGGACGAAGGCGACATAGGCTGCGGCGCAGTGCCGGCCGGCAAATATGTCCTTTATGACAACACTCAGGGCATAATCAAGGCTCTTGACGCCTCCACGGGCGAGGAACTTTGGCGCTTCGCCACCCGCGGCAAGACATTCTCCACACCTGCCGTAAAAGGAGGCAGGGTCGTGGTCGGCTCCTCCGACGGCTACATCTACTGTCTCTCCCTTAAGGAGGGTAAGCTCCAGTGGAAGTTCAAGTGCGGCAAGAGCGTGCTGGCAACGCCTGTAATTCAGGACGGCATAGCCTACTGCGGCACTTCAGACCATATTTTCAGGGCCATCCGCGTCAAGGACGGCAAGCTTGTCTGGCAGTTCGACGCCGTCAAGGGCTTCGTCGAGTGCAAGCCTTTCATAGACAAGCAGCAGGTGGTATTCGGAGATTGGGGCAACACCCTTTATTCCCTCGACCCGAAGACAGGCGCCCTCCAGTGGAAATGGACTGTCGGAGGCTCACGGATGCTCTCTCCGGCAGCCGTTTATCCCGTCAAGGCCAACGGCCGCATCTTCTTCGTCACCCCTGAGCGCAAGACATACGCCCTCGACGCCGCAACAGGCAAGCAGCTCTGGAGAGGCGACGGCGGACGCGAAAGCATCGCCCTCTCTCCCGACGGCTCCAAAATCTACGTAAAGAATATGTTCGGCAAGATGCACGCTTTCTCCACGACCGCAGACGAGTGTCAGACAATCTGGGAGGCGAAGATTCCGGGAATGGGCTATGAGATCGGCCCTACTCCTTGCGCCTGCGAGGGTGACAACGTCTTTATGCCGACCGACAAGGGCAACATCTACTGTCTGAGCGCCGCCGACGGCTCTGTCAAATGGATTCACAAAGTGAGCGTGGCCCTCATAAACAACATAGTCCCTCTGCCGGGCAACAAATTACTGCTCAGTACAATGGACGGTATAGTCACAGTACTGCAATATTAATTTGAACAGATGACCTACTCCGGCGAAGTTGCCATAATCACCTTGTAGTGTTCCCGCTTGGCGATATTCATCAGAGCCACCACCTCTTTGACCGGAACGGTCTCGTCGGCGTAAATTGAGAAAGTAGGATCATCCTCGTCGGCAAGCAGGCCTACAAGAGCGGGCTCTATCTCGTCGAATCCGACAGGCACGGCATTGCCGTTTATATGATAAGACACTGTCCCCTGCTGGGGATAGTGTTTTATCGATACGCTTACAGTGGCCTTTGCCGCCACCTGCCCGGTGCTTTTCGGCAGCAGCAGTTTCAGGGCGTTCGGATTGACCAGAGTCGACGTTACAAGAAAGAATATCAGCAGCAGGAACACGATGTCAGTCATCGACGACATCGAAAAAGCCGCGTCTATCTTTGTGCTTCTCTTTATCTTCATAGCCTACTCCCCGTCACTTTTGTCCTTTGCAGCCTGCACTATGTCCAGAAAGAGCACCGAAGCGGTCTCCATCTTGGCGACCACGCGGTTGACGCAGGATGTCAGATAGTTGTATCCAAAGTATGCGAGGATGCCCACGATAAGGCCGCCCACTGTGGTTATCATTGCCTCATAAATACCTGATGACAAAAGAGTTATGTCTATATTGTTGCCTGCCTGAGCCATATTGAAGAATGCTCGGATCATACCCGTCACCGTGCCGAGGAAACCGATCATAGGGGCGCCGCCGGCGATTGTCGCGAGAGCTGGAAGACCTTTCTCGAGCTTTGCCACCTCGAGGGTCGCGACATTCTCCATAGCGGACTCGATCTCCGCCGCCGGCTTTTCAATTTTGTCCACGCCGCGGCTTATGACGCGCGAGAGAGCGCTTTCGGATCTCTTGCAGAGAGCCTTCGCGCTGCGCACCTTGCCTGCGAAAATATAATCCTTTATGTCTTTCATAAATGATTTGTCAACCTTTAGAGCCTTGCGTATTGCATAGAGTCTCTCTGCGAAAATGTAGATTGCCGCGAGCGAGAGAATTGCCAGTACAATCATAAGCCAGCCGCCCTTTGCGGCCATACTGATCAGTGAGAATGATGTTTCTTCCATATTTTCAATCGTTTATTTTATTCAAAGTGTAAGGATATCTGACGTCCGCGAGGAAAAGCGCCTCTCCCTTGGCGGACTGTCCGGCGCTGCCTCTGTCACGCTTTTCAAGAACCTCTGCCACCCACTCAGGCGAACGCTTGCCGCCACCGACCTCAAGAAGCGTGCCCACAACCGCGCGCACCATATTGCGCAGAAAGCGGTTGGCTGTTATCGTGAAGACATATTTTCCTCCGCCGAGAGCCTCCCAGCGGGCCTCCGTCACAGTGCAGATTGAGGTGAGGTTGCCTCCGCCAACCTTTTCAAAGCTGGAAAAGTCGTGCTCACCCAGCAGATATTCCGCGGCGTGGTTCATCGCTTCTATGTCGAGGCGATACTTGAAGTAAAGCGAGCGCACCGCAAACGGATCTTTTTCGGTGTGAAGAAAGTAGCGGTATGTGCGACTGACGGCGTCATATCGCGCGTGCGCGTCCGCGTGCACGAAAAATAGGTCAAAAACTCGTATCTCAGGAGGCAGAATGGCATTTATTTTGCTGCAAATTCTTTTTGCTCCCGACGTAAAGTCCGAGGAAATGTCGAAATGGGCGTAGTAGAGCGAGGCGTTGACGCCCGCATCGGTCCTCCCCGCCCCGACGACGGAGATTTTCTCGCCAAAGGCAATTGAAAGGGCTCTTTCGAGCTCTTCCTGCACCGAAGGAGCGTCGGGTTGCGACTGCCACCCACAGAAAGGGGCTCCGTTGTATGAAAGAGAGACGAACAGTCGCATTGCTTGCAAAAATTGAATTGAAATACAAAAATACAAAACTTTTAAATATCATTTATGGATAGCGTAAATATCAAAGAGCTCAACGACCGCATCGAAAAGGAAAGCGCGTTCGTGGACATCATCCAGATGGAGATGAACAAGGTCATCGTAGGCCAGAGGCAGCTCGTCGAGAATCTTCTCATCGGTCTGCTGGCAGACGGACACATCCTCCTCGAAGGTATGCCGGGTCTTGCAAAGACTCTTGCAATCAACACTCTGGCAAAAATCGTAGACGCAAAGTTCAGCCGCATTCAGTTCACCCCTGACCTTCTGCCTGCAGATGTAGTCGGCACGATGATCTACAGCCAGAAGAGCGAAGAGTTCACAATCAAGAAGGGTCCCGTGTTCGCGAACTTCGTGCTCGCGGATGAAATAAACCGAAGCCCCGCAAAAGTGCAGTCCGCCCTCCTCGAGGCGATGCAGGAGCGTCAGGTGACCATCGGCGAAGAGACATTCAAGCTTCCTCAGCCGTTCCTCGTGCTGGCAACCCAGAACCCTATCGAGCAGGAAGGCACCTACCCTCTCCCAGAGGCTCAAGTTGACCGTTTTATGCTGAAGGTGAAGGTCACATATCCGAAGAAGGACGAAGAAAAGAGAATCATCCGTATGAACAACAGCGGCGAGTTCCCTCAGCCGACCACTTCCCTCAAGCCGGAAGACATCATCCGCGCCCGCAGCGTGGTCCGCGACGTATATATGGACGAAAAGATTGAAAAATACATCGTCGACATAGTCTTCGCGACAAGAACTCCTGAAGAGTACGGTCTTGCCAAGCTCAAGGATATGATCTCATTCGGAGGCTCTCCTCGCGCCAGCATCTCCCTCTCGATGGCAGCCAAGGCATACGCCTTCATCCGCCGCCGCGGCTACGTGATTCCTGAAGACGTCAGGGCCGTCTGCTACGACGTCCTGCGCCACCGCATCGGCCTGACCTACGAGGCAGAAGCCGAAAACATCACGACAGAAGACATCATCACAGACATCCTCAACGCAGTTGAAGTTCCATAATGGAAAACGATTTGTTAAAAAAGGTAAGGAAGATTGAGATCCGCACCAAGGCTCTCTCACACCAGATCTTCGCCGGCGAATACCACTCCGCCTTCAAGGGGCGCGGTATGGCCTTCAGCGAGGTCCGCGAATACCAGTACGGCGACGATGTCCGCAGTATGGACTGGAACGTCACGGCGCGCCTGCGCTCTCCGTACATCAAGGTGTTCGAAGAGGAGAGGGAACTTACGGTGATGCTGCTGGTCGACGTCAGCGGCTCGCGCTTTTTCGGCACCAGATGCCGTTCGAAGAGAGATCTTCTCTCCGAAATAGCGGCAGTCCTCTCCTTCTCCGCCTCCATCAACAACGACAAGGTCGGCGCCCTCTTCTTCAGCAGCAAGGTGGAGAAGTTCATCCCTCCGAAAAAAGGCCGCTCGCACCTGCTTCGCATAATCCGCGAACTGGTCGAGTTCGAGCCCGAGGAAAAGGGAACCGACATCGGAGTGGCTCTCGAATACCTTACAAACGCCCTCAAGAAGCGCTGCACGGCCTTCCTGCTCTCCGATATGATGGACTGCACCGCCGAAGGCGAACCGAGGTTCGAAGGCGCCCTCAAGATTGCCGCCGGCCGTCACGACCTCTCCGTCATCAACATCTACGACCCTCGCGAAAGGGAGATTCCGGACGTGGGGCTCGTCAGAGTGCAGGACGCCGAGACTCTCCGCGGCTTCTGGGTGGACACCTCTTCGGCCAAGGTCCGCAAAGACTTCCGCCTGTGGAATGAAAAGGCTCTCTCCCGGACAGTTTCACTGCTTCGCAAATACCGCATCGACTCGGTCAGCATCAGCACCGAACAGGACTATGTAAAAGAACTTATCTCTTTCTTCAAAAGCAGAGCATAGGAAATGAAAAAGACAATGGCACTTGTCGCAGCTCTGGTCTGCAGCCTCGCGCAGCTCCTCGCGCAAGAAGAGCAGCCCGCAACCCGTCTTAGCCGCGACACCATACTGATAGGAGACCAGATAGAGTGGATTCTCGACCTCAAGATAAGACAGGGCGAGGAATTCTATGTGGAAAAGCCTGAAGAAGAGCCCGCTCCCGGCGTGGAAACCATCACCCCGCTGCACTTCGACACCCTTTCAGTAAAAAAAGGCGTGATGAACATAAAGGGCAGCACCGTCCTCACCTGCTTCGACAGCGGAAGCTTCTTCCTGCCGCCGATGATAGTGGCAATCCAGCGGGAAAGCGGGCAGGTGGACACGATATTCTACGACGGCCCTATTATGGAGGTCACCACAATTCCGGTGGACACCTCAAATTTCGAAGCGAAGGACATCAAGGGGCAGATCAAGTATCCGGTGACATTCAAGGAACTTCTGCCGTGGATAGGCCTTCTGCTCGTTTTGGCAGGCATCGTCTATGTGGTCGTACGCTGGATAAAGCTCCGACGGGAAAACCGTTCGTTCTTCGGACGCCCTATTGTGCAGGATCCTCCGCACATCACGGCTCTTCGCGCTCTTGAAAAGATCCGCTCCCAGAAACTCTGGCAAAGCGACAAGCAGAAGCAGTTCTACACCGCCGTCACCGACACTCTCCGCCAGTATATGGCCGCCCGCTACGACATAGCGGCTCTCGAAGAGACCTCCGCCGAGATTTTCGCCGACCTCTCCGACAAGGAGATAGACCCCGCTCTGCTCGACAAGGTGAAGGACCTCTTCACGACAGCCGACTTCGTCAAGTTCGCAAAGCACTCGGCCTCCAGCGATGAGAACGAAGATGCGATTCCGACCGCCGTACGCTTTGTCAACGAGACATTTATGCAACAGATGGAAAACGAAAAAGAGGAGGAATAGAAAGTGTTTTTTGAATATCCGAATCTGCTTTGGCTCGAACTCATAATCCTGCCACTCACGGCCCTCTACGTCTGGAGGGAGCTCGGCGGCAAGGCACCGTACCTTCGCGTCTCCTCCGCCACCCCGTGGCAGAACAGCGCCGGCCTGGCCAAGCGCATCGCCCGTCATATCCCGTTCGCGCTCAGAATGATAGCCGTAGCGGCAATAATACTCGCAATAGCCCGTCCGAGAAGCTCCGAGCAGTTTGAAAAGACAGACACCGAAGGCATCGACATAGTCCTTACGATGGACGTCTCCACTTCGATGCTCGCGCGGGACTTCAAGCCCGACCGCATCGGCGCCGCAAAGGACATTGCAATTGAATTCGTGGCCAGCAGACCTTCCGACCGCATCGGCATAGTGGTCTTCGCCGGCGAAAGCTACACCCAGTCACCGCTTACGACAGACCGCGTGACCCTGATCAACCTTATGAAGGAGATCGAGACAGGTCTCATAGACGACGGCACCGCCATCGGCAACGGCCTTGCGACTGCAGTGGCAAGGCTCAAGGACTCCGACGCCAAGAGCAAGGTCGTGATACTGCTGACAGACGGCGTGAACAACTGCGGAGAGATTGCTCCGGCAACGGCCGCTGAAATCGCAAAGACCTATGACGTAAGGGTTTACACTATCGGCGTCGGCGCAATGGGAGAAGCCCCGTATCCGGTGATGACTCCGTGGGGAGTGCAGACCCAGAACATAAAGGTGGAAATCGACGAGCCTCTGCTTCAGGATATTGCCCGCCAGACCGGAGGCAAGTACTTCCGCGCCACAGACAACACGAAACTGATGGAAATCTACTCCGAAATCAACGAAATGGAGAAGACCCGCACCTCCGTGGACAGTTTCCCGGTCTACAGCGAAATGTTTATGAAGTTCGCCCTTATAGCTCTCGCGGCGCTTCTTCTCGAACTTGTCTTAAGATTTGCAATAAGGAGGTTGCCGTAATATGATACACATCGCACAGGGAGATTACCTCCTTCTACTTCTCATAATTCCGCTGCTTTTCGTCTTCTACGCCCTCTATCTGAAGGGGCGCAGGCGCAGGATGGCCCGCCTTGGCGATCCGGAGCTCGTGGAACAGCTTATGCCTGCCTGCTCTACAGGCAAGGGATGGCTCAAGATAAGCCTTCTGGCGGCCGCCTGGCTCTTCTTTGTCATCGGCCTGAGCCGCCCGCAGATGGGTGCACGCCTGAAGGAGCACGAAAGTCAGGGCATCGAGGTGATGATAGCCCTCGACGTCTCCAACTCGATGCTGGCGGAGGACTACTCCCCCAACCGCCTGGAGCGCTCGAAACTCGCCATCTCAAGGCTCGTGGACAAACTGCAGGGCGACCGCATCGGTCTGATAGTCTTCGCCGGAGAGTCGTTCGTGCAGCTGCCTATCACGGCAGACTACGTCTCCGCCAAGATTTTCCTCAGCAGCATCACCACAGGCTCGGTTCCTATCCAAGGCACGGCGCTTGCCGACGCACTGATGTCGGCGGCCCGCAGTTTCAGCTCGCAGAGCGAACGCTCGAGAGCCATAATCCTCATAACTGACGGCGAGGACCACGAAGGAGACGTGATAGAAGCCGCCAGGAGCATTGCCCAGGAAGGCATCCATATCTACACGATAGGCGTCGGCTCGCCTCAAGGCAAACCTATTCCGCTCAATGGAGAGCTGATGAAGGACTCAAGCGGCGAGATTGTCGTAAGCCGTCTCGACGAGGGCATCCTGCAGGAAATCGCCGGCATCGGCGGCGGCAAATACGCAAGGGCCGGCAACAGCGAATTCGGCCTCAACCCTATAATCGACGACATCCGTCAGATGGACAAGGAGAAGTTCCAGTCCGTCGTCTTCGAGGATTTCGACGAACAGTTCATGTACTTTTTCGCGATAGCGCTTTTCTTCCTCATCCTGGAGGCGGCAGTGCCATCGACAAAATCGAAAAAGAGGCTTTTTAAAGACTGATTATGAAAAGATTGATTTTTACAACCATATTGATTCTGGGGGCATTCTCCCTCTGCCTGGCGCAGAGCGAGAGGCGGAGCGTGCGCAGCGGCAACCGCGACTTTCGCAAGTCGCACTACGAGGAGGCTGAAATAAACTACAAGAAAGCTCTTGTGGCCGACAGTCTCTCCGCAGCTGCAGCCTACAATCTGGGCAACACCTACTACCGCCTCGAGAACTACACCGAAGCCGACAAATATTTCAAGAGTGCCGCGGATTCCCTTGCCCCTACAAAATACGGAGCTCAGACCTACCACAATATGGGCAACTCCTTCCTCCAGCAGAGAAACTGGCAGGCAGCCATAGACGCCTACAAGAACGCCCTGCGCCGCAATCCTGACGATATGGACACAAAGACCAACCTGGCCTATGCCAAGAAGATGCTGGAAAACGAGCAGCAGAATCAGCAGAATCAGAACAACGATCAGAATCAAGACCAGAATCAGGATCAAAACCAGAACAATCAGGATCAAAACAACGATCAGAATCAGGATCAAGACAAGAACGACGATCAGAACAAGAACAACGATCAGAACAAGAACAACGACGACAATAAAGACAACAAAGACAATAATCAGGACCAGAGCCAAAACCAAAACAACGACCAGAACGACGACCAGAATCAGAATCAACAGCCTCCTCAGGGCGGGCAACAGCCCAAGATAAGCCCGCAGGCAGCCCAGCAGATGCTGCAGGCAATCCAGGCCCAGGAGAAGGACACACAGGACAAGGTCAAGAAGGAAAAGGCCCTGAAGCTTCAGTCAAAACAGAAGGAAAAGAATTGGTAATGAAACGTTTTCTCTCATTTTTAATGCTTTTCAGCGCTGTTCTCTGCGCTGCACAGAATACATTGACGGTAGATGCACCGAGAGTTGTCTCGATGGATGAGACATTCCGCGTGGTTTTCACCGCCGACGGCAAGATGTCAGACTTCAACTGGACGGGAACCTCCGATTTCGACGTAGTCTGGGGGCCGCAGACCGGTTATATGTCAAGCACGAGCATCGTCAACGGCAAACGCACTTCAGTGCATCAGGAGACTGTCACTTATCTGCTTCAGCCTAAAGGCGAAGGAACATTCTCCCTCCCCGGCGCCACCGCGAAAATCGAAAAGCAGGAATGCTCTTCCGCAGATTTTACGATAGAGGTCGTGCAGTCGCAGCAGCAGAGCGCCGCGGCCCAGTCGGGAAGCAGTCAGCAGCAGAGCGCCGGCCAGCAGCAAAGCCCGGACCGGAGTTCCGATGACGCCGCCACGACCGGAACTGTCCCTAGCAGCGACATATTCCTGAAAATGACTGTAAGCAAGACGAATGTCGTCAAGGGAGAGCCTGTGATGGCCACGCTCAAGATATACACGAAAGTGGATATCACGGCGTTCGAGGACATCCACTTCCCTACCTTCAACGGCTTCTGGAGCAAGGAGACAGTTTCAGTTCAGAACCTCGAGTTCAACCGCGAAAACGTAGGCGGCACGATTTACAACAGCGCGCTTCTGCGCCAATATATGCTGACCCCGCAGCAGACGGGAGACCTCACGATCGACCCGGCCGAAATGGTCTGCCAGATACGCGTGCGCGGTTCCAACAACGGTATGCGCTCGATTTTTGACGATTTCTTCGATTCATACCAGACGATTCGCAAGCGCATCTCCACGCAGAGCGTCACAATCCACGTCAAAGACCTTCCTGCAGGCGCACCGGCCTCCTTCGGCGGCGGCGTTGGCTCGTTCTCGATGACGGCAAAGCCTAGCAAGGACGGAATAAAATCCAATGAAGCCGCATCTCTTGTCATAACGATTTCCGGCAAGGGAAATATCGCGATGCTGGAGGCTCCGAAAGTGGAATTCCCGTCCGATTTCGAGGTATATGACATGAAGACCACCGACAAGGTGTCGGCAGACGGCACCACCGGATCGAAGACCTTCGAGTTCCCGTTCATCCCGCGCAGCCACGGCGATTTCACGATTCCGTCAATCCAGTACTCATACTATAATATCGCGACCGGGCGCTATGAAACAGTATCCAGCGGAGATATCGGTTTCCATATCGAAAAGGGTGAGGAAATCGACGGCGGAGGAGTCGTAACAAGCGGCGTCAACCGTCAGGGAGTCAGGAACCTTGCTGAAGACATCCGTTACATTTCCCTTGGAAATCCGAATCTCAAGGAGAGCGGCCGCTTCTTCGCGGGTTCCCCTTTGTTCTATATTCTGGCGGCAGTCCTCGTCGCGCTCTTCTTCCTTGCTGATTTCCTTGTCAGATTCGCCCGCGAAAGGCGCGCGGACGTCGCCGGCAGCCGCAACCGCCGCGCCAACAAGATGGCCCGCGGCCGTCTGAAAGTGGCGGAGGACTATCTGAAAAAGAATCTCAGCGGCGCCTACTACGAGGAACTTCACAAAGCGCTTCTTTCCTATGTTTCCTTCAAGCTTTTCATTCCTGCGGCGGAACTTTCCAAAGACACGATAAGGGAGTCTCTCTCCGGGAAGAATGTCAGCGAAAGCACGATAGACGATCTGCTCTCCCTTGTGGACAAATGCGAATTCGCCCGCTACTCTCCAGACAGCGAGCAGGTTCAGATGGAAAACGAATACAATGAAGCAATACGCATCATCTCTCAGCTCGAAAATCAGGTGAAAAACAAGAATACAAAATCAGGCCCCCGCAAGATGGCCGTCACGGCACTGTTCCTTCTTCTCGGCCTTTCGGCCTACGCCCAGGAGACAGCCGATCTGGAAGAACTCTGGAACAAGGGCAACGAGGCCTTCGGTCAGGAGCAGTGGCAGAGCGCCATATCCTGCTACAAGACAATAGCCGACAGCGGGATGACGAGCGCCGACCTCTTCTACAACACAGGCTGCGCATACTTCAAGGACGGCGACACGCCGCACGCAATCCTATATTTTGAGAAAGCCCTCAAGATGGATCCGGGCCACAGCGACGCAGCCAACAACCTTGCTATCGCCCGGCAGCTTACTCTCGACAAAATCGAAAGCGTGCCGGAGTTCTTCCTCTCAAGTTGGACAGGCAATCTCCGCCACACGCTGTCGGCAGACGGCTGGGCGTGGGTTACGCTCGCCCTGCTGACGGCAGCTCTCGCGCTTGCGGTAGTATTCCGCCGTTCGGAGGTTCTCGCAGCCAGAAAAGTCTCATTCATAGCGGCCTGCGTGGCCGCAGCGCTGGCAGTTGCGACCTTCTGCTTCTCGCTTGCCGGCCGTAGCGACATCACCAGCACCGACAGGGCCATCGTAACCGTTCCGGTATCCTCTGTCAAGAGTTCCCCTTCCGAAAACGGCAAATCGATATTCGTCCTTCACGAAGGCACTGCCGTGGAAATCCTCGACAATGTCGGAGAGTGGACCAAAGTCCAGATAGCAGACGGCCGCCAAGGCTGGCTTCTGGCCTCCGCCGTTGAAGTGATATGATTGTCCTGCTCGCCATATTCTTTCTTCTGGCTCCGGCCGGAGCGCTGTGGCTCTGCCGGAGGGTGAAGTTTTTCGGCAAGATCGGGCCCGTGCTCCTGCTCTACATCGCGGGCATAATCGTGGGCAACCTGTTCCACCCGGAAGGAATGGCACAGCTTCAGGACCTTCTCACCGGTGCGATGGTGCCTCTAGCCATTCCGCTGATGCTTTTTTCCTGCACCTTCAGCCGCACAGAGACGCGCAGCCAGCTGCTGGCGCTCATTACCGGAATGGTCGCGGTGGTGGCGGCGGTGGTGATCGGTTTCTTCCTTTTCGGCCGCGACATACCTGACGGAGCAAAGATCGGCGGAATGCTGACAGGTGTCTATACCGGAGGCACAATCAATCTTGCCGCGCTCAAGACAATGCTGGGTGTACCCGAGGAGACCTTCATACTCCTGAACTCCTACGATATGATCATCTCCTTCCTCTATCTGACTTTCCTGCTGAGCATCGGCATCAAGCTCTTCCGCAAATGGCTTCCAAATGAGACTCAAGCCCTTAGCAAGGAAGACGCAAAGGCTCTCCAGAGGGCAGTGGACACGACGGGGGAGAATCCATACAAAGGTCTCCTCACGAAAAAAGGGCTCAAGGACGTGGGATTCCTGCTGGCGGTGGATGCCGTCATAATCGGCATTTCCGCAGGGCTCGGACTGCTGTGCTCAGACGGATGGTTTATGACGGTGCTGGTTCTGATGCTCACTACCCTCGGCATCGCAGCTTCCTTCAACAAGAAGATCAAGGCCCGCAAATACGGCTACGAGGTCGGAATGTATTTCATATACATTTTCTCGATTGTAGTGGCTTCTATGGCAGATTTGAGCAAGTTTGAAATCAGCAGCAGCCTCGGCACTCTGTTCTATCTTACGTTCGTCATTTTCGGTTCGCTTCTGATACAGGTTCTGCTTGCGAAGATTTTCCGCATCGACGCCGACACGATGACAATCAGTTCGGTGACATACATCTGCTCACCGCCTTTCGTGCCGATGATGGCCGCCGCTATGCGCAACCGCTCGGTCCTTGCCGGCGGCCTTGCCATCGGCGTCGTGGGCTACGCCGTCGGCAACTACTTGGGCTTCCTTCTCGCCACCCTCCTCGGCGGATAATTTTGCTTTTACGAACATATCCGTTCGGAATATATGCGGTATATTTGCGCGGATATGAAAAGACTCAACGACTGTCGCATAAGCCTGGATGCGGCTTTCAAATCTCTTGGTACCAACAGGTTAAGGACAGGGCTCACGGTGGCTATAATCGCCGTGGGCATAATGTCGCTCGTAAGCATACAGACCGCTCTGGCAATAATGACGGAGAAGGTTGCCGGCAGTTTTTCCAAAATGGGAGCGGACGTCTTCACCGTCACTTCACAGGATGCCGGGGCCCCGATCAGTCTGCGGCAGGCGCGCCTGTTCAAAGAGAGCGCGCCTGAAGGGATGTTCGCCGCGGTCGGCCTGAGTCTGGAACGCGGCTCGCTGCTGCAGGCGAAATATGCCTCCGCCGTGACAGATCCGCTCGTGACGCTTGTCGAGGCGGACGAAAACTATCTGACGCTCGCGCAAGGGGCCGTTGCCGAAGGGAGAATGTTCAGTGCATCGGAGGCGGCCTCGCGCTCGGCCGTCGCCGTCATCGGCGACAATGTCCGCAGAAAACTGTTTTCAGCCTCAGACGGCACTTCGCCTGTCGGCGAGACAATTCTGGCCAGCGGACGCCACTTCAAGGTGACGGGAGTCATTGAAAGGCAGGGCTCGATGCTTGGCAACGGGCTGGACAACAGTATCATAACTCCGATATGCGCAGACGGGGACTTCTGCATCACGCTTATACCGGCCCCGGGCGTGGCACCCTCCGACGCTCTGGAGGCGGCCCGTGCGCGGCTTTCCGCCATCCGGCGCCTGGCGCCCGGCGCCGACGCGGACTTTATCATCGCCCGCGCAGACTCTCTTCAAGACAAGCTGTCGTCAATCCGCACCAAGCTTTCGCTGGCGGCGCTCGTAATCGGGCTCATAACTCTTCTCGGCTCGGCGGTCGGTCTTATGAACATTATGCTGGTGACCGTCAAGGAGCGCACGCGTGAAATAGGCATCCGCAAGGCGATAGGCGCCGGCCGCTCCCAGATCAGCCTGCAGTTTCTGTCCGAGGCTGTCGTCATAGGGCAGATAGGCGGCTGTGCCGGCATCATTCTCGGGGTATTGAGCGGCAATCTCGTGGGCATTATTATGGAAGGCACTTTCACTCTCCTCTGGGGCTGGATCATCGCCTCCGTCCTTATCTGCCTTGCCGTCAGCATCCTCTCCGGCGTAATTCCCGCCCGCCGCGCCGCCTCCCTCGACCCTATAGAGGCCCTCCGGTAGCTCTCCTACTGTTATTCAGCCGCCGATATGCCCGCCGTGCCAGGCTGTGATGAGGGGAAATGCCTGTCCCGGCGGGCATATCGGTCTCTGAATAACGCCAATATACAGGTCGCTACTCTGTGGCATACAAATTGAAAGTCCGGAGTCTTCGGAAAACTTATAAACACCCGGTATATATGAAAAAGATTCTCTCAATCGCAGCGATGCTCACAGTAGCGTTCTGCGCGGTGGCTCAACCGCAGGGCGGGAGGCCGCAAGGTGGCCCGCAGCAGCAAGGCGGGGAGCTCAATCGCGAGAAAGTTAATCCTGCACAGATGAAAGCCGACAGGATGAAGCAAGAACTCTCTCTCACCGACAAGCAGTACAAACAAGTTCTCAAGGTTTACAAGCAGGAGGAAAACTCTATGCACCCGCAGAATGACGGCGGAATGCAGGGTGGTCCCGGTATGGGCGGTCCCGGCGGTATGCCAGGCGGTATGGGTGGCCCGGGTATGGGTCCAGGCGGTATGCAGGGTGGCCCCGGTATGGGTGGCCCGGGTATGGGCGGTCCCGGTATGGGCCCCGGCAACGGTCAGCGCCCGCAGGGTCCTCCTCCGGGAATGCAGCAGCTTTCTGACGAAGAAATGGAAAAGATTCTGAGCAAGAAGGAGAAGAGCCTTCGCAAGATTCTCACTCCCGAGCAGTTCGACTCCTGGTCACGCAAGCACCCCGAAGAGTTCAGACTCGAGATGCCCGACTGGAACAACGGTGGCATCTAAACATCTTACACGCAGCGTTTTACACAAAGTGCTACCCCCTGAAACGAGGGGTAGCACTTTTCATTATGCGCTGATTAACAGAGCTTTAAGCGCCACCGGAGCGACAGCCAAATAAAGTTCCCGAAATTCGAAAGGATTTATTACTTTTGCAGGTTGAAAAATTATGGAAAAGAAGACCTATACAAGAAAATCTGCGGACGGAAAGGCGCCGCGCAGAAGCACCAGCAGGGAGACGGCCAAGGCCGTCGGCAGGGCATTCGGCAAAACATCGGGCCGCAGCGCCGGCCGTGACGGCGAGAAGCCCGCAAGAAGGGCGTTCGCCAAGGCCGAGGGCGAAGAGCGTCCGGCAAGGAGAACGTATCGCAGGGCCGAGGGCGAAGAGCGTCCGGCAAGAAGAACGTATCGCAGAGCCGAGAGCGAAGAGCGTCCGGCAAGAAGGACATTCGTCAAGGATGCGCCGAAAGCAGTCAAGAAAGTTGCGCCTAAAAGCGACGAAGTGCGCCTCAACAAGTTCATCGCCAACAGCGGCATATGCTCCCGCAGGGAGGCCGACACCTATATCCAGACAGGTCTGGTGAAGGTCAACGGCAAGATAGTCACCGAACTCGGAACGAAAGTCAACCCCGAGAAGGACGATATCCGCTTCAACAACGAACCTATCCACGGCGAGAAGAAGGTCTATATCGTGATGAACAAGCCGAAAGACTACGTCACCACCCTCTCCGACCCGCACGCCGAACACACCGTGATGGAACTCATAAGTCCAAGCAAATGTCCCGAGAGGATTGTCCCCGTAGGGCGCCTCGACAAGGCCACCACAGGCGTGCTGATGTTCACCAACGACGGCGACCTTACAGAAAAGCTCACCCACCCTTCCCATCAGGTGAAGAAAATATATCACGCCACCCTCGACAAGAACCTCACAAGGGAGGACTTCAACAAGATTCTTGAAGGAATCGTCCTCGAAGACGGCCCTATCGCAGCAGACTCACTCTCCTACGTAGGTGATGACAAATCTCAAGTGGGCCTCGAGATACACAGCGGCCGCAACCGCATCGTGCGCCGCATATTCGAAAGTCTGGGCTACCGCGTAAAGAAACTCGACAGAGTCTATTTCGCCGGTCTGACAAAAAAGAACATCCGCCGCGGCCAGTGGCGGTTCCTCACCGAAAAAGAAGTCAATATCCTTAAAATGGGATCGTTCGAGTAATGGAAAACAAAACTCCCCAGCCGCACCGCGCCGGATTCGTAAACATAATCGGCAACCCCAACGTCGGCAAATCGACTCTGATGAACGCCCTCGTGGGTGAAAATCTCTCGATTGTCACCGCCAAGGCGCAGACTACGCGCCACCGCATAATGGGAATCGTCAACGGAGATGACTGGCAGATAGTCTATTCCGACACTCCGGGCATCCTCAAACCCAGCTACGCCCTGCAGCAGAGCATGCTCGACTTCGTGGACGTGGCAATAGGCGACGCCGACATAATTCTCTACGTCACGGACGTTGTGGAAAAGAAGGACAAGAACGCCGAATATGTGGAGAAACTCCGCAAGCTGGAATGTCCTGTCATAATAGTAATCAACAAGATAGACATCAGCGACCAACCTACGGTCCTCTCCCTTATGGAGGAATGGAAGTCTCTGGTGCCGAACGCCGAAATAATCCCCGCCTCCGCCCAGGAAAAATTCAATCTGGACAACATTTTCGACCGTGTAGTGGAAAAACTGCCTGTATGCCCGCCGTGGTACGACAAGGAGCAGTTCACCGACAAGAGCATGCGATTCTTCGCCTCGGAGATAATCCGCGAGAAGATTCTGCAGCAGTTCGAAAAGGAGATTCCGTACTGCACCGAAGTTGTCGTGGAATCTTTCAAGGAGGGCGAGGAACGCTACGACATCGGCGCCGTCATCAACGTTATGCGCAACTCCCAGAAGGGCATCATCATCGGAAAGGGAGGCAGCGCGCTTAAGAAGCTGGGCACCGCCGCCCGCATCGAGATGGAGGATTTTTTCCAGAAGAAGGTGTTCCTGCAGCTTTTCGTGAAGGTTGAGCCGGACTGGAGAGAAGACAAGAAGATGCTCAAAAAATTCGGATACATTCAAGACTGACGACAGATATGATTAAAGACGACATTGAAGGATACGAGGATGCTCCTCTTGACGAAGAAGAGATTGCCGCCGAGGAAGAGATTGAAGACTCCGGCGATATGCTGGACGAAGACAACATCGACCAGAACGAACTTGACAAATTTGACAAGCTCGTCTCCGAGGGCGAGAACAAGTACAAACTTTCGGGTATGTACAAGGACTGGTTCCTCGATTACGCGTCTTATGTCATTCTGGACCGCGCCGTCCCGCACATAGAAGACGGCCTCAAGCCTGTGCAGCGCCGAATCCTGCACGCAATGCAGAAGGTTGACGACGGCCACTACCACAAAGTTGCCGGCATCGTGGGCGACACGATGAAATACCATCCCCACGGCGATGCCTCCATCAAGGACGCTCTCGTGGGACTCGGCCAGAAAGACTATCTGGTCGATTGCCAGGGCAACTGGGGCAACATCTTCACAGGAGACCCGGCCGCGGCCTCGCGATACATAGAGGCCCGCCTGAGCAAATTCGCGCTTGAAGTCGCATTCAACAAGAAAATAACCGAATGGGTGCCTTCCTACGACGGCACGAATATGGAACCGGTCGTGCTGCCGATGAAGTTCCCTCTGCTTCTGGCGCAGGGCACCGAAGGCATCGCCGTCGGCCTTGCGGTGAAGATTCTGCCGCACAACTTCAACGAGCTGCTCGACGCCTGCATCGCCGCTCTGAGAGACAAGCCGTTCGAAATCTATCCGGATTTCCCTACCGGAGGTCTGATAGACTGCTCGCGTTATAACCGCGGTATGAGGGGAGGCAAGGTAAAAATCCGCGCCCGCATTGTCAAGACAGACAAGAAAACCTTGACAATCAAAGAAATACCATTCAGCCAGACCACCGAAACCCTTATCGACTCGATAATCAAGGCAAACGACAAGGGCAAGATAAAAATAAAAAAGATAGACGATATGTCGTCTGACGGAGTCGAAATCACAATCCAGCTGCAGAACGACATCTCGCCGGACAAGACTATCGACGCCCTCTACGCCTTCACCAACTGCGAGGTTGCCCTCTCCCCGAACGCCTGCGTCATCAAAGACCGCAAGCCGCACTTTATGGGGGTGGACGAAATCCTTACTTTCAATGCCTTCCACACCAAGGACCTCTTCGAGAGGGAACTGCGCGTGATTCTCGATGAACTGGAGCAGGACTGGCATTATTCTTCTCTGGAGAAGATATTCTTCGAGAAGAAGGTGTTCCATATTCTGGAGAACGACGCCGCATCCTGGGAGCAGCAGCTGCGCGACGTGGAGCAGGGAATGCTGCAATATCAGAATCTCCTGCGCAGACCTATCACTTCCGAAGACATCGCAAAGCTCGTGGAGAAGCCTGTCAGGAAGATATCCCGCTTCGACATCAAGGCGGCGGAAGAGAAAATCCGTTCGCTGGAGGTGAACATAGACGAAGTAAAGAACAATCTTGAACACCTTACCGAGTTTACAATCAGATATTTCCAGAATCTGAAAAAGAAATACGGGGCCCGCTTCCCGCGCCGCACCGAAATTCAGACCTTCGAAAACATCCAGGCCGAGAAAGTGGTGACAATGAACGCCAAGCTCTATGCCAACAAGGCAGACGGCTTCGTGGGCACAGACCAGAAGAAGATAGACGGCTGCGAGTACATATGCGACTGCTCAGACATAGCCGAGATAGTGGTCTTTATGAAAAACGGCAAGTACCTCGTAACCAAAGTAAAGGACAAAGCCTTCATAGGCAAGGACATAATCCACGCCGCCGTATTCAACCGCAAGGATGAGCGCACAGTGTATAACGTCATCTACCGGGACGGCAAGGCCGGAGCGCCATATTTTGCCAAGCGTTTCTCCATAACCGGCATCACCCGCGACAAGGAGTACGACCTTACGACAGGCGCCGAAGGCTCTACGGTCGTATGGTTCACCGCCAACGGCAACGGCGAGGCCGAAGTGCTGAAGCTCCACTACCGCCCGCGTCCGAAGATCAAGAAACTCTCCGAAGATTTCGATTTCGCCTCCCTAGCCATCAAGGGCCGCGCTTCGCGCGGAAATCTCGTCACGAAAAAGAACATAATCTCCCGCGTGACGCTCAAGAGCAAGGGAGTCTCGACCCTTTCCGGCAAACAGATATGGTTCGACAGCGACATAAACCGCCTGATTGACTCCGACCACGGCATCTACCTCGGCGAGTTCTCCGACTCCGACAAGATACTTGTCGTATGCTCCGACGGCAGCTACTACACGACTTCGTTCGACCTGAGCAACCACTATCAGGGCGACATAATGAAAATCGAGAAATTCGACCCTGAGAAGACATTCTCCGCCCTGTACTACGACGGCGAAGCCAAAGCATTCTACATCAAACGCTTCAGCTTCGAGCCGAATGGCGGCATACCGGTCAGGTTCATTTCGGAAGACAAGAAGTCCAAGCTCATCGCCCTGAGCGAGGACAAATACCCGCAGATACTCGTCACCTTCGGCGGCAAGAACGCCGAGAAGGAGCCCGAAGCCGTTGACGTGGAGCAATATATAGGCAAGAAAGGCTTCAAAGCTATGGGAAAGAAAGTTTCCTATCTGGAAGTCAAGGATGTCAAATTCATCGAACCTCTCGAAAAGGAAGAACCCGAAGAAGACGAGCCGGATATCGAGCCCGAAGCAGAGCTTGAATCAGAGCCAGACACCGACGCCCCAGTTTGGACCAACCCTGAAGAACCTACCTTATTTTAATAAAATATGGTAGTCGCTTTGACAGGATTTATGGCAAGCGGAAAATCGACGCTGGGCCGCGCCGCGGCGGAGCGTCTCGGCTGGAAATTCCTCGATACCGATAAAATATTGGAAGAGCTCCACGGCTGCACGGCCGGCGAACTGTTTTCACGCCGCGGCGAAGAATTCTTCCGCCGCTCGGAGGGGGAAGTTCTCTCGAAAGCCCTCTGCGAGAAAGGCAACCTCATACTTGCCCTCGGCGGCGGCACAGTCAAGAGCACGAAAAACCGTAAACTACTGAAAGAAAGAGCCAAAGTGGTCTGGCTCGACACCTCCATCGACATCGTGATGAGCGAACTTGGCAACAGCGACCGCCCCCTCGTAAAAGGAAAGACGCGCTGCGAAGTGGAAGCCCTATACGAAGAGCGAAAGCCCTTGTACAGAGCCGCCGCCGACTACGTATTTACAATAAATTCAACAGATTACGGAAAGGTCGTCGAAGATCTGGCGGCCCTTGTCAGAACAATTCCTTCTCTTTGATGTCCTTCACCCTGAGCTGGATGTTGGCTATGCCGCGATAGTAGTTTTCAGCTATCGAGTAGCAGATATCCACAGGGTTGCCTGCCTGCATATGCTCGAAATGCTCGGAGAGATTGAAGGCGATTGCGGAGATGTGGTGGTACGGCTCGTCTTCCTGAATGAGCTCGAGCTTGAGATGCTTGAGGTCTCCGCCTTCGGCGGCACCAACCTTGCGACCGTTGCCGTTGTCATAGACGTTCTCCGTGATGAACACAGGAGACTGGTTGCCGGGGCCGAACGGCTGGAACTGCTTGAGCAGGCGGAAGAACTTAGGAGTTATCTGATTGAAATCCAGATAGGAATCGATGCTTACCACAGGCGTCAGGTCCACATCCTTTATCTTTTCGGCTACAGTCTTTTCAAACCTTTCGCAGAACTCCTCGAAATTTTCCTCCTTTATGGTGAGTCCTGCGGCGTACATATGTCCGCCGAAGTTTTCCAGAAGGTCGGAGCAGCTCTCGATTGCATCATAGAGGTCGAAGCCTGCTACGGAGCGCGCTGAGCCTGTGATGAATCCGTTCGACTTGGTCATCACTATCGTCGGACGGTAATATGCCTCCACGAGACGTGAGGCCACGATTCCGACCACTCCCTTGTGCCAGTTAGGATTATATACGAGAGTCGATTTCTTCTTGTCGAAATCGGGTATCTGAAGCACCATCTTGAGAGCCTCTTCCGTGATTTCGCGGTCTATCTTCTTGCGGTCGTTGTTATGCTCGTTGATATGGGTTCCTATCTCGAGGGCGTTGTCGTCGTCGCTGGCTGTCAGCATATCTACGGCCGTGCGGCCGGACTCCATACGGCCTGCGGCGTTGATGCGCGGACCTATCTTGAAGACTATCTCGTCGATCGCGATGCGATGCTTCTCCAGGCCGGAGAGCTTTATGATGCTCATAAGGCCCTTGCGAGGATTTTCATTGAGCTGCTTGAGGCCGTAATATGCCAGAACCCTGTTTTCGCCCGTGACGGAGACAAGGTCGGAAGCTATGCTGACGACAAGAAGGTCCAGCAGGGAGGCTATCTTCTCGAAAGGCATTCCGTGGCGCTGGGCATAGGCCTGCACGAGTTTGAAGCCCACTCCGCAGCCGGAGAGGTCGTCGAACGGATAGTGGCAGTCGTCCCTCTTCGGGTCCAGGACGGCCACTGCCGGAGGGAGTTCGCTGTCCGGAAGATGATGGTCGCAGATTATGACGTCTATGCCGAGAGTCTTCGCGTATTTGACCTTCTCGATGGCCTTTATGCCGCAGTCCAGAGTTATGATGAGGGTGCAGCCGTGCGCCTTGGCGGTATCGATGCCTTTGTAGGAGACTCCGTAGCCTTCGTCGTAGCGGTCAGGAATGTAATACTCCAGATTCGGAGTGAATTTGCGAAAGAAGGAATATACGAGTGAAACGGCTGTCGTCCCGTCGACGTCGTAGTCGCCGTAGATGAAGATGCGCTCCTTGGCGGCGACGGCCTTGTCCAGACGGTCTACGGCCTTGTCCATATCGGTCATAAGATATGGGTCGTGCAGCATACTGAGGTCCGGGCGGAAAAACTCACGCGCCTTGGCGAACGAGTCTATGCCGCGCTGTACCAGCAGATTGGCAAGAACCTGATCGATGCCCAGTTCCTGAGAAAGCTGCCTTACGGTAGCCGGATTGCCCGGCTCTTTGACCACCCATTTCTTATCTATTCCCATAACGTACAAAGATACGCATTTTTATTGGCATTTTCCTAAAAAAACTTAACTTTGTGGGTTGAAATTTAATTTGACTTGAAAGTTTTATGGAAGTAACCGATTTAAACGAGCAGGAGCTGAATCGCCGCGAGTCGCTGCGCAAGCTCAATGATCTTGGCATAAACCCCTACCCTGCCGCAGAATTCAAGGTAAACACCAGTTCTCAGGAGATAAAGGATGAATTTGACCCCGAAAAAGGCAATTTCGACAGCGTCGTGATCGCCGGCCGAATGATGAGCCGCCGCATTATGGGCGCCGCCTCCTTCATAGAGCTGCAGGATTCGAAGGGCCGCATACAGGTCTATGTCAAACGCGACGAAATCTGCCCGGGCGAGGACAAGACCCTCTACAACACCGTCTTCAAGAAACTTCTCGACATAGGTGACATAATCGGCATCGAAGGTTACGCCTTCATCACGCAGACCGGCCAACTCTCCGTCCACGCGAAGAGCCTCGTCGTGCTGAGCAAGTCACTGCGCGTGCTTCCTATAGTCAAGGAAAAGGAGGGCGAAGTGTTCGACGCATTCTCCGATCCGGAGCTCCGCTACCGTATGCGTTACGTAGACCTCATCGTGAACCCCGGCACAAGGGAAATCTTCCGCAAGAGGACCAAGATCATCCAGACGATGCGCGAATTCTTCAACGAGCACGGATACCTCGAGGTGGAAACCCCTATCCTTCAGTCAATTCCTGGCGGAGCAACCGCACGGCCTTTTGTGACGCACCACAACGCCCTCGACATTCCGCTCTATATGCGAATCGCCAACGAGCTCTACCTCAAGCGTCTGATAGTGGGCGGCTTCGACGGCGTCTATGAGTTCGCGAAGGACTTCCGCAACGAAGGAATGGACCACACCCACAACCCTGAATTCACCTGTATGGAGATATATGTAGCCTACAAAGACTACAACTGGATGATGAAATTCGTCGAGAATATGCTCGAGAGAATCGCCGTGGCCATCAACGGCTCCACCAGATGCAAGGTCTGGGGCGACGAAATCGAATTCAAGGCTCCTTACCGCAGGCTCCCTATGCTCGAGGCCATCAAGATATACGCCGGAGTGGACATCACCGGTATGGACGAAGACCAGCTCCGCAAGACCTGTCAGAACCTCAAAGTCCCGATCTCTCCTTCAATGGGCGCAGGCAAGCTGATAGACGCCATCTTCGGCGAATTCTGCGAGAAGAACCTCATCCAGCCTACCTTCATTACCGACTACCCTGTCGCGATGAGTCCTCTGACAAAGCGTCACCGCAGCAATCCTGACCTCACCGAGCGCTTCGAACTTTTCGTCAAGGGCAAGGAACTGGCAAACGCCTACAGCGAGCTCAACGACCCTATCGACCAGCTCGGCCGTTTCAACGAGCAGGCCCGTCTGAAGAACGCAGGCGACGACGAGGCTATGTACATCGATATGGACTTCGTCCGTGCCCTCGAATACGGTATGCCTCCTACGTCAGGTCTCGGAATGGGAATTGACCGCCTCACTATGATGATGACGGATTCCCCTGCAATCCAGGATGTTCTCTTCTTCCCTCAGATGAGGCCGCAGAAAGCCCCCGGCGCGGAGAAAGAAGAAAAGGAATGATAACGTCCCTTCAGAATCAGAAGATAAAGGACATCGTCTCGCTCGAGACAAAATCGCGCGAACGCCGCGAGAAAGGTCTGTTCGTCGTGGAGGGGGTGCGCGAAGTCGAGCGCGCCCTCGCCTGCGGCTACGAGGCTGTCGAGACGCTTCGCCGCGGCATCGACGTAAGCGACGCCGTCTATGAAAAAATCGCCTACCGCGGCAGCACGGAAGGCATTGTGGCGGTGCTCAGAGAGCGCAGACTGCTGCTCGAAGACCTCAGACCGAAGCCCAGTCCGCTGGTAATCGTTCTGGAAAGCGTGGAGAAGCCCGGCAACTTGGGCGCAGTCCTCAGGACCGCCGACGCCGCCGGAGCCGACGCCGTGATAGTCTGCGACCCCCTGACCGACATCTACAACCCGAACGTCATCCGAGCAAGCCTCGGAGCCGTATTTTCAGTCCCGACTGTCGCCTGCACCTCGCAGGAGGCCTTCGACTGGATCAAGGCCTGCGGCCTGAGCATCCTCACCGCCCAGCTTCAGGACTCCGAGCTGTACTACGACACCGATATGACGGGCGGCACCGCCATAGTCTTCGGCGCGGAAGCCCCCGGCCTGACCGATTTCTGGCGTGAACGTTCCGACAAGAAGATACGCATACCGATGGCGGGCCTTATGGACTCCCTCAACGTGTCGGTTTCAGCCGCCGTACTCTGCTATGAGGCAGTAAGACAAAGAAACTCAAGCACAAAGGGGCGATGAAGAAATTCGGCCTCATCGGAAATCCCATATCCCGCAGTCTCAGCCCGAAGCTGTTCCGCGCCGCTTATCCGGACGGCGGAATGACCTACGACCTGATTGAAACAGGCACCGTGGAGGAAGCTCTCGAGAGTTTCAGGAAAAACTACGACGCCGTCAACGTCACCGCCCCGTACAAGGAGAGCGCCTTCAAGGCCGCAGACCGGGCCGACGTCATTTCGCGAAGTCTCGGCGCCACAAACCTCCTTATAAAGAAAGACGGCCGCCTCGAGGCCTTCAACACCGATTTCTGGGCAGTGACCAACATACTCCGCCTGCACAAGATGCGGTTCGACGATGCCAATGTCCTTGTGGTCGGATGCGGAGGAGCAGGCAAAGCCGCGGCGCTCGCATCAGTCAATCTCCACCTGACGACAATCCTGGCCAACCGCAGCATGAAGAGGGCCCGCGATTTCTGCTTCAGCACGGGCGGCATCGCGCCTATATCCCTTGAAAGCATCCCCGATCAGGTACAGGCGAGCAACATAGGCATAATCATCTACACCGTACCGGCGGCCATAGACTCTCTGGGGAAGATACCCTTGAAGGGCAAGGTCGTCATCGAAGCCAATTACAGCAATCCTTGTCTGAAAGAGCTTTGCGCCGAAAAGGGGGCTCTGTACGTTCCTGGGCAGGAATGGCTCGTGGAGCAGGCCCTCACAGGCTTCACGCTGATGACAGGTACGGCCCCTGACGAGCAAGTTCTGAGAGATTGCTGCTTACAACAGACACCATGCTAAATTTTATTTTTCGGAACATTTTTTTTTGTTCTGCCTCTCGCGGCTGAAGCGGCCGCAATAATCTTTCTATCCATAAAACTAGGCCGGGCGAGAAGGTCTCTTCTTGAAGTCCGCAGGAAACTCACCCTGCTCTCCGAGAGCAAATCGCGCGACATAGAGGAGTGCGTGAAGATGGCCGTGGACATTATGAACGCGGCCGCGGACAGCGGCAACAACGGACAACTCCTCTACAGACGGGTGCGCCGCTATTTCTCCGGAGGCCAGGCCGAGTGGACATTCGGCGCCGGCGCAAGGGCTCTGGCCAACGTCTATTTCGACGGCCTGGCCACATTTCTCGAAGAGACGTACCCAGCCCTCACCCCGTCAGAAGTCCAGATGTGCTGTCTGATTGCGCTCGGAGCCACTCCGTCGTGCATCAGTCTGGCCTGCGGCTACGAGCATCACGTCACCTTCTACAACAAACGCACGAAAATACGCAGGAAGATGAACCTCGAGACGTCTGAATCCTTTGAAGGACATCTGACAAAACTCTCCAGGAATCTTTCCGAATGGAATTTCAGCCATCTTGGCTGACAACAGTCTCATTGACAGGGACTGCGGCAGAACCTACATTAAAATGGCGATCTCCCGGAATTTACTGCCGCGGTCCCTTTTAAATTTTGAAAATCCATCCGATGTTTGTAAATTCGTAGTTTAAAACGAAAACAAAAATGTCAGACAGAGTAACTAAATTTATGAATGACAATCCGGTAGCGCGCTGGAGCGTCCTCGTTCTGATTGCGTCGATGATGTTCTTCGCATATATGTTCGTGGACGTGATGTCTCCGCTCAAGTCCCTCGTCGAGTCGTCCCTCGGCTGGAACAGCAGCGTCTTCGGCACCTACGCCGCTTCCGAATACATCCTCAACGTGTGCGGCTTCCTCATCATAGCCGGCGTCATTCTAGACAAACTTGGAGTAAGATTTTCAGGCGTCCTGTCGGCAGCCCTGATGGTTGTCGGCGCAGGCATCAAATTCATAGGCATAAGCGACTGGTTCCAGACCACCGCCTTCTGCCAGTGGCTCGGCACCTGGTGGACCGCAATGCCCGGCAGCGCGAAGATGGCTTCCCTTGGTTTCATGATCTTCGGCTGCGGCTGCGAAATGGAAGGCACCAATGTCTCGAAGATTCTCGCCAAATGGTTCAAGGGCAAGGAGATGGCTCTCGCGATGGGTCTTGAGATGGCTATCGCCCGCCTGGGCGTCTTCGGAGTGATGTGGATTGCTCCTATCATCGCCGGCCGCTTCGACGGCTCGGTGCTCGCCCCTGTGGGCTTCTGCGGCGCCCTTCTGTGCATCGGCCTGGTCAACTTCATAATCTTCGGCGTGATGGACCGCAAGTTCGACGCCCAGCTCAAGGCCGCCGGCGAGGCCACAGGCTCCGACTCCTCCGAAGACGAATTCCACATCAGCGACCTTGGCGCAATCTTCAAGAGCAAGATGTTCTGGATCGTGGCCCTGCTTTGCGTTCTCTACTACAGCGCAATCTTCCCGTTCCAGAGATATGCGACCAACTTCCTGGAGGAAACACTTGCGATCGAGGCCGCTTCGGCCGCGAAGCTCTTCAGTTGCTTCCCTATCCTGGCGATGTGCCTCACTCCTTTGCTCGGCATCTTCCTTGACCACAAGGGCAAAGGCGCCACAATGCTGATGCTGGGCTCCCTCATAATGATAGTATGCCACCTGAGCTTCGCCTTCCTGCTTCCTGCAGTTCCCGAGAAGTGGCTGGCCCTTACGCTCATAGTGGTGCTCGGAGTAAGTTTCTCGCTGGTCCCTGCCGCTCTCTGGCCAGCAGTGCCGAAAATCATTCCGGAAAAGATTCTGGGCTCGGCATACTGCCTCATCTTCTGGGTGCAGAACCTCGGCCTTTGCTTCGTTCCGATGATAATCGGCTCGCTGCGACAGTCAACGGGCTCATACCTCGTCCCGATGATAGTATTCTCTTCATTCGGCATCCTGGCATTCATATTCTCCCTCCTGCTCAAGAAGGAAGACCGCAGCAAAGGCTACGGCCTCGAGCTGCCTAACATAAAAGACGGACAATAATCTACAAAACTAAATATCATGACTGAAGTTCAAAAAGCAAAAACTCTGAAAGCAAGCAAGATAGCTTGCTGGATCGCTCTTGCGTGCCTCGTCGTGCCGATGTTCGGCTCGTACTTCTTCGACGATATGTTCTCGACCGTATCGCACATCTTCAAGAATCCTGAAAACCTCGCTCTCGGCTGGAATTCAGCAAACTTCGGCTTCTACGCCGGCGGTTACTCATTCCTCTGCGTATGGGGCGGCCTCATCATCTGCGGTATTCTCCTCGACAAATTCGGCGTAAGGCTCATCGGCTCGATTTTCGTGGGCCTGATGCTTCTGGGCGCCGCAATCGTCTTCACCGCCATCACAGTGCCTGCAATCGCTACAAAAGGTCCGGGCACATCCCTCCCTATCGCATATGTAGGCTGTATGATATTCGGCCTCGGCAGCGAGATAGCCGGAGTTGCGGTAACACGCTCTATCGCCAAATGGTTCAAGGGCAAGAATGTCGCCCTCGCAATGGGTCTGCAGCTCTCGATCGCCCGCATCGGTACCGGTCTCGCAATGATTCTCGCTCCGCGCCTCGTGCTTGCAAATGACAACGGATTCTACGAACTGGCAGCCACAAACCGTCCTGCCCTCCTCGGCCTCACCTTCATCTTCATCGGCGCAATCCTCTGGGCTTGCTTCGTTGCGATGGACGCAAAATATGACAAGGAAGAAGGCATCGTCTCCGAGCGCGGCGAGCAGAAGGAGGAAGACAAGTTCAAGTTCTCCGACATCATCAAGGTGCTCAAGAACCCTCGTTTCATTATGATCGCCCTCCTGTGCGTCTTCTTCTACTGCTGCGTCATCAGCTTCAAGAAGTTCGGAACCTCCATCATAATGCCACGCTTCGGCCTCGACGACAAGGTTGTTTCAGTGATGATTTCAATGATTGCATTCGCTCCTGTCATCTTCACTCCGCTCTTCGGCGCTCTCGTGGACAAGGTCGGAAAGGCTACAACCTGGATGATCACCGGCGCAATCCTCGTGTTTGCGGCTCACCTGATGCTCGCTTTCGCAACCGCAAAGTTCTTCGGATACTTCGCTATCGTGCTGCTCGGCATCGGCTACTCCCTCGTTCCTTCAGCAATGTGGCCTTCAGTGCCTAAGATCGTTCCTGAAAAGAACCTCGGTACCGCCTACTCCCTCATCTACTGGATCCAGAATATGGGTATGCTCCTCGTTCCTATCTTCGTAGGCAGGATAATGAGCAACGACGCTCTGGTTGAAGTCGAGAAATCAGTCCACTCTGAGTTCATCTTCATCACCCTCGGCGTGATCGCCATCACAGTGGCAGTCCTTCTGAAGTTCAACTCTAAGAAGCACCCTGAGCTCAAGCTCGACCGTCCTTCCAAGGAAGTTGCATAACTCTCTTTGAGACAACGTATAAAAGCCGGCAGAATTTTCCGCCGGCTTTTTTATTCAATTTAATTTGCCCAAACCGAAAAAATGGTGTACTTTTAGGCAAAATTAATTTAAGCGCATTATGTCAGTAAACAAAGTAATCTTAATCGGAAACGTAGGGAAAGAGCCGGAGATCAGACACCTCGAAAGCGGCATCTCAGTCGCGACAATAACATTGGCAACAAGCGAAAGATACAAAGACCGCAGCGGCGAGCAGAAGGAAATCACAGAATGGCACACGATAAACGCCTGGAGGCAGCTCGCCGACCTGGCCCAAGCCTACATCCACAAAGGCACCCAGATATACGTTGAAGGCCGCATCCGTTCCCGCAGCTGGGACGACCAGAACGGCCAGAAACACTATGTAACCGAAATCCAGGCGGATACAATCCAGCTTCTGGGCCGCCGCAGCGACAATCAGCCTGCCGGCGGGCAGCAATATGGTGGCGGACAGTCATACGGTGCTCCGCGCCCTGTCCAGCCGCAGCCTCAACCTCAGCCGCAGCCTGTCAGCACACCTGTCATATCGCCGCAGGACCTCAACGACGACGGCACAGACGATCTTCCATTCTGATAAAACATTCAGCCACAGATATGAGCAAAACCACACTTGACGTTGTTCTCGGTCTCCAGTGGGGAGATGAGGGCAAGGGTAAAATCGTTGACGTACTCGCACAGAAATATCCCGTCATCGCCAGATTTCAGGGCGGCCCGAACGCCGGCCACTCAATCCATTTCGGAGACACCTCTTTTGTGCTCCATTCAGTTCCTTCGGGCGTATTCAGAGAGGGTACTGTCAATATAATAGGAAACGGCGTCGTACTCGACCCTGTCATCTTCCGCGAGGAGTGTCAGGCCATTGAAAAACTCGGAATTCCGCTGCGCGAAAGGCTCAAGATAGCAAAGCGCACCCAGCTCATCCTCCCGACGCACCGCATTCTCGACGCAGCCGACGAGGCGGCTCTGGGAAAGGGCAAGATCGGTTCCACCCTGAAGGGCATCGGACCGGCATATTCAGACAAGACAGGCCGCAACGGCCTTCGCGTAGGCGATCTTCTCGGAGCTGATTTCAAAGAGAAATTCAACACTCTCAAAACCAAGCACATAACCCGTCTGAAGGCGTACGATTTCCAGTACAATGCCGAGGAGCACGAAGCTGAGTGGCTCGAGGCCGCGCAGTATCTCAAGACCTTCGACATAGTGGACTGCGAATACGAAGTCAACGCCTGCCTCGACGCAGGAAAGCCGATTCTCGCGGAGGGAGCTCAGGGCTCGATGCTGGACGTCGATTTCGGATCATATCCTTTCGTAACCTCCAGTTCTACAGCCTGCGCCGGCGCCTGCACCGGCCTCGGAGTGGCTCCGGGCCGCGTTGGAGAGGTCTACGGCATCTTCAAGGCATACTGCACAAGAGTCGGCAGCGGTCCGTTCCCTACCGAACTCTTCGACGAGACAGGCGAAGAACTCCGCCGCAAAGGTTTCGAGTTCGGCGCCACTACAGGCCGTCCACGCCGCACGGGCTGGATAGACCTCGTCGCCCTCAAATATGCCATAATGCTCAGCGGAGTGACCCAGCTCATAATGATGAAGGCCGACGTCCTCGACGGCTTCGCCACAATCAAAGCTGCCGTTGGTTACAAGGTCAATGGAGAGACTACAGACAGAGTCCCTTACGACGTGTATGCCGAGGTCGAGCCCGTATATCAGGAATTCAAAGGCTGGAGCAAGCCTGTAAGCGGCTGCCGCAGCGAAAAAGAGCTTCCTGCAGAATTCCTCGACTACGTAAGTTACATCGAACATTTCACCGGCGTTCCGGTGAAGGTCATCTCCCTCGGTCCCGACCGCGACCAGACTATAATAAGGTAACCCGCTCTTGGCAATTCTCGAGAACATAAACGATCCGTCGCAGATACGCTCCCTGAGCAGCGAAGAGCTCAGGACGCTCTGCGACGAACTTCGCAGGTATATGATCGAATGCTGTGCGGAGAATCCCGGCCATCTTGGCGCCAGCCTCGGCGCCGTCGAAATAGCCGTGGCTCTCCACAAAGTGTTCAACACGCCCGAAGACCGCATAGTCTGGGACGTGGGCCATCAGGCCTATGCCCATAAAATACTGACAGGCAGGAGGGAAGCATTTAAAAACAATAGAAAGAAGGACGGCATCAGCGGCTTCCCACGCCGCGACGAGAGCCCGTACGACGCCTTCGGCACCGGCCACTCCTCCACCTCAATTTCTGCAGCCCTCGGCCTCGCCGTGGCATCTCAGATGCTGGGCGAAGGCAGCCGCACCGTAGCCGTCATCGGCGACGGCGCCCTGACCGGTGGCCTGGCCTTCGAAGGCATCAACAACGCAGGTTCGCTCAAGACAGATCTTCTTGTCATACTGAACGACAACCAGATCTCCATAGACAAGAACACAGGCGCCCTGCACAACTACCTCCTCAAATTCGTAACGAGCCGCCACTACAACAAGCTCAAGAAAGACGTATGGGACCGCCTCGGAGCAAGCCGCCTGAGAAACCATATCCAGAAAAACGTCAAGAACGCCAAACGGTTCGTAGGGAAAGGTTCGGACGAGCGCTTCTCCCTCTTCGACTCCCTGGGTTTCAGATACTTCGGTCCTATAGACGGCAACGACGTGGAATTGCTTGCAAAGACCCTGGAAAGACTTAAGGCAATCGACGGCCCCAAACTTCTGCACGTCATAACTGTAAAGGGCAAGGGCTTCAAGCCCGCCGAAGAAAACCAGACCGTCTGGCACGCCCCTGGCACGTTCGACCCCAAAACCGGCCTTCGCACCGGCAAAAAATCCGACATCGCCAAGTTTCAGGAAGTCTTCGGCGAAACCCTTCTCGAACTGGCCCGTACCAATAATAAAATAGTTGGCATAACGCCCGCGATGGCCACGGGCTGCAGTATGGATCTGATGATGAAGGAGATGCCTCAGCGCGTCTTCGACGTCGGCATAGCCGAGCAGCACGCCCTGACATTCTCCGCCGGGCTTGCGGCAGGCGGCCTTCTGCCCGTATGCAACATCTATTCGTCGTTCTCCCAGAGGGCCTTCGACTCCCTGGTACACGACGTGGCGCTCCAAAAGCTTAAAGTGATACTCTGCCTAGACCGCGCGGGACTCGTGGGAGAAGACGGAGCAACGCACCACGGCGCCTTCGACCTCGCCTCATACAGGCCTGTCCCCAATCTCACCATAACCTCGCCACTCGACGAGGGCGAGCTGCGCAATATGCTCTATTCCGCCACTCTGCCTGAATATGGCGCGACAGTAATCCGTTATCCGCGCGGCTGCGGAAGCGGCGCTCCGTGGCGCGGCGCGGCGTTCAAAGCAGTCGAAAGGGGCAAAGCCGTGCTTCTCTCCGACGGAGAGGGCGTCGCCGTGCTCAGCATAGGCCCTGTCGGAGTCAAGGCCGCACAGGCCGTCCGTCAGGCCGCCCTCCAGGGAAAGCGCGCCATACATTATAATATGCGCTTCCTCAATCCTATAGATACCGAAGCGCTCGCCTACGCCTGCGCGAATGCCTCCAGAATCATAACGGTCGAGGACGGAGCCATCAAAGGAGGCCTGCACGGGGCCGTGGCGGAGTACATAGCGGACAACGCCTGCGACTGCAGACTGGTGGGACTCGGCATTCCGGACACCTTCATAGAGCAGGGAAAGCCCGAAGAGCTCTACACCGAATGCCGTTTCAACACCGACGACATACTGAAAGAAATCTTATCTTGATTTTTTTTGCAAAATATTTTGTCAATTAAGATAAAACGTCTATATTTGCAGTCCCGAAAAAAGCCGACGTAGCTCAGTTGGTCAGAGCAGCTGATTTGTAATCAGCAGGTCGTGGGTTCGACTCCCTCCATCGGCTCCAAGTAAAGTTTGACTTTACATTTGGGCAGATACCAGAGTGGCCAAATGGGGCAGACTGTAAATCTGCTGGCGCACGCCTACGGTGGTTCGAATCCATCTCTGCCCACTTTTTTTATGTCTAAAAGACAAAGGCGGAAGTAGCTCAGTTGGTAGAGCATCAGCCTTCCAAGCTGAGGGTCGCGGGTTCGAACCTCGTCTTCCGCTCCAATTGAAATAATGCCAATGTAGCTCAGGGGTAGAGCGCTTCCTTGGTAAGGAAGAGGTCGTGAGTTCAATTCTCACCATCGGCTCCATATTAAACACATAAAAAAGCTAAAACTATGGCAAAAGAAACCTTTAAAAGAGACAAACCGCATGTAAACATCGGTACCATCGGCCACGTAGACCATGGTAAGACCACTTTGACTGCAGCCATCACCAAAGTTCTTGCTAGCAAGATCGCCGGCAACGCTGACAAAGTAAAATCTTTCGACCAGATCGATAACGCTCCTGAAGAGAAAGAGCGTGGTATCACCATCAACACCGCTCACGTTGAGTACGAAACTGAAAACCGCCACTACGCACACGTAGACTGCCCGGGCCACGCCGACTATGTAAAGAACATGGTTACAGGTGCCGCTCAGATGGACGGTGCTATCCTCGTTTGCGCTGCAACTGACGGTCCTATGCCTCAGACTCGCGAGCACATCCTTCTCGCTCGTCAGGTGAACGTACCTCGTATCGTCGTATTCCTCAACAAGGTAGATATCGTTGACGATCCTGAAATGATCGACCTCGTTGAAATGGAAGTTCGCGAACTCCTGAGCTTCTACGAGTTTGACGGTGACAACGCTCCTGTTATCCGCGGTTCAGCTCTCGGCGCCCTCAACGGTGACCCACACTGGGAGGACGTAGTAATGGAACTCATGCACGCAGTTGACGAGTATATTCCACTCCCTGTACGTGACAACGAGAAGCCGTTCCTTATGCCTATCGAAGATATCTTCTCAATCACCGGCCGCGGTACAGTTGCTACAGGCCGTATCGAGACAGGTGTTGTAAAGGTTGGTGACGAGGTTCAGATCATCGGTCTCGGTGAAGAGCCTAAGAAGTCAGTCGTTACAGGTGTCGAAATGTTCCGCAAGCTCCTCGATCAGGGCGAAGCAGGTGACAACGTAGGTCTTCTCCTCCGTGGTATCGACAAGAAGGAAGTAAAGCGTGGTCAGGTTATCGCACACCCTAACACAATCACTCCTCACCAGCACTTCGAAGCAGCTATCTACGTACTGAAGAAAGATGAAGGTGGCCGTCACACTCCATTCCACAACCACTATCGTCCTCAGTTCTTCATCCGTACTCTCGACATCACCGGTGAGATCACTCTTCCGGAGGGCGTAGAGATGGTAATGCCTGGCGATAACGTAAAGATCAGCGTCGAGCTCATCTACCCTGTCGCACTGAACGAAGGTCTCCGTTTCGCAATCCGCGAAGGTGGTCGTACAGTCGGTTCAGGTCAGGTTACCAAGATTGACTAACAAGTAGCCCATACTTATATAATATATAAGTGCACTATGGTCGGGCTCAAAAGGTCCGACCATATTTAGGGGAATAGAACAAGGGTAGTTCAGCGGTCTCCAAAACCGTCGATGTGGGTTCGAATCCTGCTTCCCCTGCCAATCCGGCGGTTACGCACCGGAGTGTTATTAACCGGCAGGGACTTCGCTTCCAACTGTTTCTGCCAACAATTAAATAACAATGAGCAAAATTGGAACTTACGTAAAGGAGTCTTACAAAGAGCTTACAACCAAGGTTACTTGGCCTACTTGGGACAAGTTGCAGAGTTCTGCAATTCTTGTAATGGTTGTCACTCTCATCCTGGCTGTCATCGTCTGGCTGATCGACCTGATCATCAGAAGCGTCATGACCGGTATTTACCAACTTTAATTAACGCTATGAGTGAAGTTACCAAGAACTGGTATGTAGTTCGCACTGCAGGCGGGAAAGAAAAGAAGGCCAAAGAGTACATCGAGAAAGAAATCGAAGCGCTCGGCCTTGGAGACAAACTCACCCAGGTGCTTATCCCTACCGAAAAGTACTATCAGGTGAAGAACGGAAAGCGTGTCCTCGCTGAACGCATCTTCTACCCGGGTTATCTTTTGGTCGAGGCCGTGATGACGGGAGAAATCCAGCACGTCATCCGCAACATAACCTACGTGGCCGGCTTCCTCAGCGAAGGTAAAGACAGAGTTCCGGTGCCTGTCCGCAAGGCGGAAATGGACCGCATAATGGGCAAGGTGGACGAACTCGCAGACCAGGAGGAAGAGACAGTTACATCATTCCTCGTCGGAGAGGCTGTCAAGATTGTCGACGGTCCGTTCAACGGATTCGACGGCACGATTGAAGAGATTCTCGCAGACAAGAAGAAACTCAAGGTAATGGTAATGATCTTCGGAAGAAAAACCATGCTCGAGCTCAATTTTGCACAAGTAACAAAAGAATAAACACTAAACATTATGGCTAAAGAAATTGCCGGGCTCATTAAACTGCAGATTAAAGGTGGAGCTGCAAACCCTTCACCTCCAGTGGGACCTGCCCTTGGTTCAAAGGGTGTCAACATCATGGATTTCTGCAAGCAGTTTAACGCCCGCACTCAAGACAAAGCCGGCAAAGTATTGCCAGTGATCATCACTGTTTATAGTGACAAATCTTTCACTTTCATTGTTAAGCAGTCTCCGGTAGCTGTCCTCGTAAAGGAAGCTGCAAAGATTCAGACTGCTTCAGGCGAGCCTAACAGAAAGAAGGTGGCTTCCCTTACCTGGGACCAGGTACGCGAAATCGCCAAGGAAAAAATGCCGGACCTGAATGCATTTACCGAGAAATCAGCAATGAGTATGGTTGCCGGTACTGCACGCAGCATGGGTATCAATGTTGAGGGAGCATATCCTGAGGACGTAAAATAATCACACGCAATGAGCAAGTTAACAAAAAATCAGAAAGCAGCTGCTGCTAAAGTGGATTCCCACAAGCAGTATAGGTTGACCGAAGCATGCGCATTGGTAAAAGAGGTATCTTATGCCAAATTCGACGCTTCAGTGGAACTTTCAGTACGCTTGGGTGTCGACCCTCGTAAGGCGAACCAGATGGTTCGTGGCGTTGTGACCCTTCCTCACGGAACAGGTAAAGTGACCCGCGTATTGGTACTTTGTACTCCTGACAAGGAAGCCGAGGCAAAGGAAGCCGGAGCTGACTTTGTAGGCTTGGACGAATATATCGAGAAGATCAAAGGCGGTTGGACAGACATCGACGTCATCATCTGTACTCCTTCAGTGATGGCAAAGATCGGTCCTATCGGCCGTATTCTCGGTCCAAGAGGACTTATGCCTAACCCTAAGACCGGTACCGTAACAATGGAAATCGGTAATGCCGTAAAAGAGGTAAAGGCTGGTAAAATTGACTTTAAAGTTGACAAGCAGGGCATCATCCACAGCGCTATCGGCAAGGTTTCATTCGAGCCTCAGCAGATCGCTGAAAACGCCGTCGAACTGGTCAACACCATTTTGAAGTTGAAACCACAGGCACTCAAAGGCACATATGTAAAGAGCATCTATATGTCCTCTACTATGAGCCCGGGTATTTGTATTGACAGTAAGACATTCAGTGCTGCTGAATAAAATTTCAGACCAATTATGAGAAAAGAAGAAAAAGCTCAGATTATTGAGAACATAGCAGCATTGATTGCGGAGAATCCTAACTTCTACCTTGCAAACATTGAAGGACTCAATGCAGAACGCACCGCAGAACTCCGCCGCGCTTGCTTCGACAAAGGCGTCAAGCTCGTCGTTGTAAAGAACACTCTGCTCCACAGAGCAATCGAGCAGTTCGGCAACGAAGCCGTGAAGGCCGTTTACCCTACTCTTGCAGGTTCCACTGCAATTATGTTTACAACAGCTCCGAACGCTCCTGCAAAAATCATCAAGGAACTCGGCGCGAAGTTCGGCAAACCTGAACTCAAGGCCGCATACCTCCAGGAATGCGCTTACGTAGGTGCTGAGAACCTCAACACTCTTGTAAACATCAAGTCACGCGAAGAGATGATCGCCGATATCGTCGGTCTCCTCCAGTCTCCTATCAGAAGAGTCATTTCCGCTCTTGAAAACGCAAAGAAGGAAAATACAGAAGCTTCTGCTGAATAGGAACCAACCAAAACCAAGTAACAAACAAAAACAAAAAACAAACAATAATTATGGCAGACATCAAAGCTCTTGCGGAAGAATTGGTAAATTTGACCGTAAAAGACGTTCAGGAACTTGCACAGATCCTCAAAGACGAATATGGTATCGAACCAGCAGCAGCTCAGGTAGTAGTTGCAGGTGGTGAGGCAGGTGGCTCATCTGCAGAAGAAGAGCAGAGCGCATTCGACGTAATCCTCATTTCAGCCGGTCAGGCTAAACTCCAGATGGTTAAGGCAGTGAAGGAACTCACAGGCCTCGGACTGAAGGAAGCTAAGGAACTCGTAGACAAGGCTCCGGATGCAAAGATCAAAGAGAAAGTATCCAAAGCTGAAGCAGAACAGATTAAGGCAGCACTCGAGGAAGCTGGTGGAGAGGTTGAACTTAAATAAACTGAATCCATCCCTTTAACGGGTGTCAAAAAGTTTGGTTTAGAGCCGTAAAAGGCTCTAAACCTTTTTGTCGTTTTTTTAAGTATATTTTCAACCATCCTTCAGACAATGCCGCAAAAAACTAATAATCAGAGGATTACATTCGCTTCTGCAAAGTCCCTTCTCGATTATCCCGATTTTCTGGAAGTACAGCTGAAGTCCTTCAAGGACTTTTTCCAGCTTGAAACAACAGCGGAAAACCGCAAGAACGAGGGACTCTACAAAGTATTTCAGGAAGTATTCCCAATCACCGACACTCGAAACAATTTCGTTCTCGAGTTCATCGACTATTTCATTGAGCCTCCGCGCTATTCAATGGACGAGTGCCTCGACATGGGCCTCACCTACTCCGTTCCGTTGAAGGCGAAACTCAAGCTCTACTGCACTGACGAAGAGCACGAGGACTTTGATACAGTCATCCAGGATGTATATCTTGGCTCGATTCCGTATATGACACCTCGCGGAACCTTCATCATCAACGGTTCAGAGCGCATCGTGGTGTCCCAGCTGCACCGCTCTCCGGGCGTATTCTTCGGCCAGAGCATGCACGCCAACGGAACAAAACTTTATTCAGCACGAATCATTCCTTTCAAAGGCTCCTGGATCGAGTTCGCGACAGACATCAACAACGTGATGTACGCCTACATCGACCGCAAGAAGAAGTTGCCTGTGACCACATTGCTCCGAGCAATCGGTTTCGAGTCCGACAAGGACATCCTCAACATCTTCGGTCTTGCCGATGAAATCAAGGTCAACCGCCAGAACCTCAAGAAGTGCATCGGACGCACTCTCGCGGCCAGGGTTCTCAAGACCTGGAATGAAGACTTCGTGGATGAAGACACAGGAGAGGTTGTTTACATAGAGCGCAACAACATTATCGTTGAACGCGAAACCATCCTGGAAGAAAGACACATAGACGATATCCTCGACTCCGGCGTGGAGACTATCCTCGTACATAAGGAAGACGCTGCCGTAGCGGATTTCGCCATAATCCACAACACACTCCAAAAAGACCAGACCAACTCTGAAAAAGAGGCGATCTTCTACACATATCGACAGCTCCGCAATTCAGAACCGCCTGATGAGGCCACTGCACGTGACGTCATCGACAAACTGTTCTTCTCCGACAAGAGATATGACCTGGGAGAGGTCGGACGTTACCGTCTCAACAGAAAACTCACTCTCAAGACATCTCCGGACGTAAGGGTACTTACGAAAGAAGATATCATCGAGATTATCAGATATCTCATCCAGCTCATCAACTCAAAGGCTACCGTCGACGATATCGACCACTTGAGCAACCGCCGCATCCGCACTGTGGGTGAGCAGCTTGCAAATCAGTTCAGCGTAGGCCTCGCACGTATGGCACGCACCATCCGCGAGCGTATGAACGTCCGTGACAACGAAGTGTTCACCCCTACCGACCTGATCAATGCAAAGACACTCTCATCGGTCATCACAAGCTTCTTTGCGACAAGCCAGCTCAGCCAGTTCATGGACCAGACCAACCCTCTGGCGGAAATGACGCACAAGCGCCGTCTGTCAGCTCTCGGTCCGGGCGGTCTTTCACGAGACAGAGCAGGTTTCGAGGTTCGAGACGTGCACTACACCCACTACGGACGTCTGTGCCCTATCGAAACTCCTGAAGGTCCGAACATCGGCCTCATCTCTTCTCTTTGCGTTTATGCGAAAATCAACGATCTCGGATTCATCGAGACTCCGTACCGAAAGGTTGAAGGCGGCAAAGTCGACCTTTCAGACGCCGGTGTCGTATATCTGAGCGCTGAGGAGGAGGAGAACAAGGTCGTGGCTCAGGCAAGCGTCAAGATGGACGACGAAGGCAACATCGAGGACGACAGAATCAAATGCCGTCTCGAGGCCGACTTCCCTGTCCTGACCAAAGACGACATCCACCTTATGGACGTCGCTCCTAACCAGATTGCGTCAATAGCCGCATCACTGATTCCGTTCCTCGAGCACGACGACGCAAACCGCGCGCTGATGGGATCCAACATGATGCGTCAGGCGGTTCCTATCATCAAGCCTGAAGCTCCTATCGTGGGTACAGGCCTCGAAGGTCCTGTGGCACGCGACTCCAGAACCCAGATTGCCGCAGAAGGCAAGGGAGAAGTGGTGTTCGTGGACGCAAGAGAAATTCACATCAAATACGAAAGAACTGAAGCAGAGCGCTTTGTAAGCTTTGCTCCGGAAATTACAGTATACACTCTTCCTCAGTACAGAAAGACCAACCAGAGCACCTCTATCCACCTGACCCCTATCGTCAGAAAGGGCGACAAGGTAGTGCCGGGCCAGATCCTCACCGAAGGTTACGCAACCCAGAACGGTGAACTCGCTCTCGGCCGCAACTTGAAGGTAGCGTTCATGCCTTGGAAGGGTTACAACTACGAGGATGCAATCGTGCTCTCCGAGAGGATTATCCGTGAAGACATCTTCACCTCTATCCACGTCGACGAGTACATTATGGAAGTGCGTGACACCAAGCGCGGTATGGAAGAGCTCACAAGCGACATCCCTAACGTTAGCGAAGAAGCGACCAAAGACCTTGACGAGAACGGTATCGTCCGCATCGGCGCGCACATCGAGCCGGGCGACATCCTCATCGGCAAGATCACTCCTAAGGGCGAAAGCGATCCTTCACCTGAAGAGAAGCTCCTGCGCGCAATCTTCGGCGACAAGGCCGGCGACGTAAAGGACGCGTCTCTCAAGGCATCTCCTTCACTTTCAGGTACTATCATCGGAAAGAGACTCTTCTCCCGCGTCATCAAGGACAACACCAAGAAAGGCAAGCAGAAGAGCAAGGACCAGGCTCAGATAGCAAAGGACGATTTCGACAGGAAGGCAGGCGCGCTGACCGCTCTGTTCATCGACAAGCTCTGCGTGCTTACGGAAGGCAAGAAGAGCGCCGGCGTGAGCGACCTCTACGGCACTGAAATTCTGCCGAAGGGCGAATCATTCCAGAGAAGCGTTCTCGAGTCCATCGATTACAACAACATCAACCCTGTCAAATGGACTTCCGACAAGAAGACCAACGAGCAGATAAAGAAGCTCATCAACAACTACCTCATCGCTTGGAAAGAGTGCGACGCCGAGTACAAGAGAATCAGCTACAACCTCTCTATCGGTGACGAACTTCCTTCAGGTATCATGCAGCTTGCAAAAGTGTATGTTGCCAAGAAGAGAAAGATTCAGGTGGGCGACAAGATGGCAGGCCGTCACGGAAACAAGGGTATCGTAGCCAAAGTCGTACGTGACGAGGATATGCCGTTCCTCGAGGACGGTACTCCTGTCGACATCGTGCTCAACCCTCTCGGCGTGCCAAGCCGTATGAACCTCGGACAGATCTATGAAACTGTCCTCGGTTGGGCCGGACGCGAACTCGGTCTGAAGTTCAGCACCCCTATCTTCGACGGCGCAAGTCTCGAGGACATCTGCAAGTACACCGACCAGGCCGGTCTGCCGCGTTACGGACGCACCCAGCTGCGCGACGGCGGTACCGGTGAATTATTCGACCAGCCTGCCACCGTAGGCGTCATCTATATGATCAAGCTCGGCCATATGGTCGACGACAAGATGCACGCCCGCTCAATCGGTCCTTACTCTCTCATCACCCAGCAGCCACTCGGCGGTAAAGCGCAGTTCGGCGGCCAGAGATTCGGTGAGATGGAGGTTTGGGCTCTCGAGGCATTCGGCGCTTCCAACATCCTGCAGGAGATTCTGACCATCAAGTCAGATGACGTTACGGGACGAAGCAGGGCTTATGAAGCAATCGTCAAGGGCGACCCTATGCCTGCAGCAGGCATTCCGGAATCACTCAACGTGCTGCTCCACGAACTCAGAGGCCTGGGCCTCAGCGTCAAACTGGATTAATTCACTCTTTGTCTGACTAATAAAAAACAAAAATATGTCTTCTTCCAAGAAAGAGATAAAGGTAAAGAACAACTTCAACAAGATTACCATCGGTCTGGCATCTCCGGAAGAGATTCTGGAGCAGTCTTCAGGTGAAGTCCTGAAGCCTGAAACAGTGAACTACCGCACCTACAAGCCGGAGCGCGACGGACTCTTCTGCGAGCGCATCTTCGGTCCTACTAAGGACTACGAATGCCACTGCGGCAAATACAAGAGAATCCGCTACCGCGGCATAACCTGCGACCGTTGCGGCGTTGAAGTAACCGAAAAGAAGGTGCGCCGCGAGCGTATGGGCCACATCACCCTCACCGTTCCGGTAGCGCACATCTGGTATTTCCGCTCCACTCCGAACAAGATCGGTTACCTTCTCGGAATCCCTTCAAAGAAACTCGAGGCCATCATATATTACGAGAAGTATGTCGTAATGCAGGCCGGTGCCGCCAAAGAGCAGGGCGTCAACAATATGGACCTCCTCACAGAAGAGGAGTACATAGAGTTGCTCGACAAGCTCCCGAAGGACAACCAGTCTCTCGACAACACAAATCCCGAGAAGTTCATCGCCGGAATGGGCGCTGAAGCGATATATGAAATGCTCAAGGTCATCGACCTCGACACCCTCTCATACGAACTGCGCTCAAAGAGCGAGAGTGAGACCTCTCAGCAGAGAAAGGCTGAAGCCTTGAAGCGTCTGAGCGTAATCGAGTCATTCCGTGAGTCAAAGGAAATCAACCGTCCCGAGTGGATGATAATGAAGGTGATTCCGGTGATTCCGCCGGATCTCCGCCCTCTCGTTCCGCTGGACGGCGGCCGTTTCGCGACAAGCGACGTCAACGACCTCTATCGCCGCGTGATCATCCGCAACAACCGTCTCAAGAGACTCATCGAGATCAAGGCTCCTGAAGTCATCCTGCGCAACGAAAAGCGTATGCTCCAGGAGGCAGTCGACTCCCTCTTCGACAACTCACGCAAGTCAAATGCAGTCAAGAGCGAAGCCAACCGCACTCTCAAGTCTCTCTCCGACAGCCTTAAAGGCAAGCAGGGCCGTTTCCGCCAGAACCTCCTCGGAAAGCGCGTGGACTACTCCGCACGTTCAGTTATCGTCGTAGGTCCTGAACTTCAGATGCACGAATGCGGTCTTCCTAAATATATGGCAGCCGAACTTTACAAGCCATTCATCATCCGCAAGCTCATCGAGCGCGGCATCGTGAAGACCGTCAAGTCCGCAAAGAAGATTGTGGACCGCAAGGACCCTGTCATCTGGGACATTCTCGAGAACGTTATGAAGGGCCACCCTGTGCTCCTCAACCGTGCTCCTACATTGCACCGCCTCGGTATCCAGGCCTTCCAGCCTAGAATGATCGAAGGAAAGGCAATCCAGCTGCACCCTCTGGCTTGTACAGCATTCAACGCCGACTTCGACGGTGACCAGATGGCTGTGCACTTGCCGCTCGGCAACGCTGCAATACTTGAGGCTCAGCTCCTTATGCTCGGCTCCCACAACATTCTCCACCCTGCCAACGGCGCTCCTATCACAGTGCCTTCACAGGATATGGTCCTCGGCCTTTACTACATTACAAAGGAAAGACCGGGTGCAAAGGGCGAAGGAATGAAATTCTACGGTCCGGAAGAGGCTATCATCGCCAAGAACGAAGGACGCGTGGAGTGGCAGACCAAGGTATCGGTGAGAGTGCCTAAAGACAAATGCGACCTATCCAAGGGTTACGAGATGATCGACACCACAGTCGGCCGTATCCTCGTAAACCAGCTCGTTCCAGACGAGGTTCCGTTCATCAACCAGCTCCTCAAGAAGAAAGCTCTGCGTGACATTATCGGCAACGTGCTCAAATACACTTGCGTAGCGCGCACTGCTCAGTTCCTCGACGACATCAAGAACCTCGGCTACCGTATGGCATTCGAGGGCGGTCTGTCGTTCAACCTCGGCGACGTCATCATCCCTGACGAGAAAAAATCTCTCGTGGACGAAGGCTACAACGAGGTCGAGAGCATTCAGGAAAGCTTCGATATGGGTCTTATCACCAACAACGAGCGCTACAACAAGGTCATCGACGTCTGGACAAAGACCAACACGAAACTCACCAACATAGTCGAGCAGCAGATCAGAAGCGACAAGCAGGGCTTCAACCCTGTATATATGATGCTTGATTCAGGTGCCCGCGGTTCAAGAGAGCAGATACGTCAGCTCTGCGGTATGCGAGGTCTGATGGCGAAGCCTCAGAAGTCAGGCTCTACCGGCGCCGAGATCATCGAGAACCCTATTCTCGCCAACTTCAAGGAAGGCCTTAGCGTCCTCGAGTACTTCATCTCTACACACGGTGCTCGTAAAGGTCTGGCAGATACCGCTTTGAAGACAGCTGACGCAGGTTACCTGACCCGTCGTCTGGTAGACGTCTCACACGACGTCATCATCAACGAAGAGGACTGCGGCACACTCCGCGGCCTTGTTGCAACCGCCATCAAGAACAAGGATGAAATAGTCGAGACCCTCGGCGAGCGAATCCTCGGCCGTACATCCGTTCACGATATCTACAACCCTCTCACCGGCGAGAAGATTCTCAGCGCAGGCGACCAGATCACCGAAGACAAGGCCGACCTGATCGAATCCCTCCCTATCGAGCAAGTGGAAATCCGTTCGGTTCTCACCTGCGAATCCAAGAAGGGCGTATGTGCAAAATGCTACGGCAGAAACCTCGCTACAAACCGTATGGTCGAGATGGGAGAAGTTGTCGGCGTGATGGCTGCACAGTCAATCGGTGAGCCTGGTACTCAGTTGACTCTGCGTACATTCCACGTCGGTGGTACTGCTTCCAACGTGGCTTCAGAAAGTGAAATCGTCTCCAAATATGAAGGTAAGCTCGAGTTCGAAGAGCTCCGCACCATCACAAAGACAGACGAGAAGGGCGACCACACTATCGTCGTGAGCCGCGCAACCGAGCTGAAGATCACCCACCCTATCACAGGCATCACTCTCAGCCAGTACGACATCCCTTACGGTTCAGAACTCTTCATCGGCGACGGCGCTTCAGTTGTCAAAGGCGACAGAATATGCAACTGGGATGCTTACAATGCCGTAACAATCTCCGAAATTTCAGGTAAAGCCGAATACGACAATATGATCGACGGTGCAACTTACCGTGAGGAAGCTGCCGACGAGTTCTCAATCCACCGCGAGAAAGTTATCATCGAGTCCCGCGACAAGAGCAAGAACCCTGCGATCCGTCTCTTCGATGCTGACGGCAACGAATTGAAACAGTACAACTTGCCTGTAGGAGCACACATTATGGTCGAAGACGGACAGCAGATCAAGACAGGTGACGTGATCTTCAAGATTCCGCGCGCAATCGGCAAGTCCGGAGATATCACCGGCGGTCTGCCTCGCGTTACGGAGCTCTTCGAAGCCCGCAACCCTTCAAATCCTGCAGTCGTATCCGAAATCAACGGTGAAATCGAGATGGGCAAGAGCCGCCGCGGTAACCGTGAAATCATCGTCAAGGCTAAGAACGGCGAGAAGAAGAGCTACCTCGTGCCTCTGTCAAAGCAGATTCTCGTTCAGGAGAACGACTACGTACGCGCAGGTATGCCTCTGTCCGACGGTGCAATCTGTCCTTCAGACATCCTTTCAATCCTCGGCCCTATCAAGGTTCAGGAGTACATTGTCAACGAAGTTCAGGAAGTTTACCGTATGCAGGGCGTGAAGATCAACGACAAGCACTTTGAAGTCATTGTCCGTCAGATGATGCGCAAGGTTGAAATCGTGGATCCGGGCGACACCCGCTTCCTCCCTGAGCAGCTCGTGGACAAGATCGAATTCACCGAAGAGAACGACGCCATCTACGACAAGAAGATTGTAACAGATGCCGGAGATTCTGAGAATCTCCATAAAGGTCAGATAGTTACAGTGCGCCAGCTGCGCGACGAAAACTCACTGCTCAAGCGTGGAGACAAGAAGATTGTAGAAGCCCGCGACTGCGTGCCTGCAACCTCCAACCAGGTTCTTCAGGGTATCACCAGAGCCGCTCTCCGCACCAACAGCTTTATGAGCGCCGCTTCATTCCAGGAGACCACGAAAGTACTTTCCGACGCTGCAATCCGCGGCAAGGTGGATACTCTCGAAGGCCTCAAGGAAAATGTCATCTGCGGTCACCTCATCCCTGCCGGTACAGGCCAGAGAGAATTTGAGGATCTGATCGTCACCTCGAAGGACGAATACGAGAAACTCGCCCAGCGCAGAAGATAATTTGAAACATTTAATCAAGGGCGGCCCCATAGGTCGCCCTTCTTTTTAAAAATCATATGGCTATAATCAGGGAACTCAACGGAATAACCCCTAAAATCGGCAAGAACTGTTTCATTGCCGAAAATGCCGCCATAATAGGCGACGTTGAAATCGGAGACGACTGCAGCATCTGGTACGGAGTGGTTCTGCGCGGCGACGTGAACAAAATCATAATCAAGAACCGCGTGAACGTACAGGACAACGCCACAATCCATACCACGTACCAAAAATCAATTACAGTCCTCGATGACGATGTCTCAGTAGGCCACAATGCCGTGATTCACGGCGCCCACGTAGGCAAAGGTTGCCTTGTGGGGATGGGCTCCGTGCTGCTGGACAACGCCGAAATCGCTCCGGGCTCCATTATCGCCGCAGGCGCTGTGGTTCTGGCGGGCGCCAATCTCGAGCCGGGCATATATGCAGGCATTCCGGCAAAAAAAGTGAAGGATGGCTCCCCTGCCGTCACCGAGACCGCCGGTCACAATGCCAAGCAGTATATGATGTACAAAGACTGGTACAAGAGCGATGAAGCCGAGTAGGGCGATAACAATCTTTTGCACCCTCCTTCTTTGGATGTGCTGTTCGATCTGCAAGGCCGAGCCTGAGATTGTCAGCGGCCTCGTATTTTCCGGCAACGTGGAGAATATGGCGCTTGGAGATGCACCCGTGACAGCTCCTAAGCTGCTTTCAAGGCAACTTTCAGTGGACGGGGCCTGGTGCAGATGGGCTCCTGACGGCGCCGTGCAGAACGAATTCTCCGGCAGCGCCTTCATAGGAGCGGGCCACTCACTTGGCATAAATCTCCTTGCAAAAGGCATAAATTGCTCAGCGTCAGAATCAAAGGAGTTGATTGCCGGCGGCGGCATTTCCTTGAAGATAAGTGATGTCTTCTTCGTCGACGCCACATTCAAATACGCATCACAAACTGTTCAGGGCGCAAGTACAATCAAAGCATATTGCGCCGACGCGGGCCTTGCCTGGTCGGACTACGGCCTGACTGCCGGCGTAAAAATTTCCAACATAGGTTCAAAATCAGCCCCGACCAATGCAAAGGCCGGGATTTCATACCTCTTCAGCGCGGCTTTCCGACACCGTTTCCAACTTAGCGCAAACGCAGGCTACTACTTCCCCGAGGCCTGCAGGGCACTGGTTGCCGGAGGAGGTCTCGAGTACTCGTTCAACAACAGGTTTTTCCTGCGCGGCGGCTACCACTACTCTTCCGAAACGTCACGAATTCCATCCTTTGCCGGCATCGGCATAGGCGGAAGATACAACGGCTTCGGTCTGAAGGCGACATATCTGGTGACAACCTCCGGGAGCCCGTTCAAAAACGCATTCCTTCTTGGTCTTTCATTTGATATTTAACACAATATGATAGGAGTTTACGATTCAGGTCAGGGAGGAAGGTCAGTCCTCAAGGAACTTGTGGCGCTGATGCCGCAGGAAGACTACATCTACTACGCCGACTCGGCGCACTGCCCCTACGGACCACGCACTCCTGAATACATCATAGAGAGAGCCTGTGCAATAACAGACTTCCTACTCGACAGGGGCTGCGAGATGATAGTCGTGGCCTGCAACACCGCCACTGCAGCGGCAATCTCCTATCTCAGAGAACATTACACAATACCGTTCATCGGTATGGAGCCGGCCCTCAAGCCTGCTGCCCTTCAGAGCAAGACAGGGGTCGTCGGTGTCCTGGCGACCAGCGGCACTTTCAAAGGCAAGTTGTATCTCGGTACTCTGGCCCGCTTCTCGGAAGATGTAAAAGTAATCCAGAGAGTCGGCGAAGGTCTGGTGGAGACCGTTGAAAAAGGGGTTCTGGACGGCCCCGAGGTGGAAAAACTGGTCCACAACTGCATCGACCCGATGCTTGAGGCCGGGGCGGACCATATAGTTCTGGGATGTACCCACTACCCTTTCCTGCAGCCTGTAATCGAGCGCATTGCAGGCAGCGGCGTGACTGTAATCAACCCTGCTCCCGCAGTTGCGCGCCAGGCGAAGAAAGTTCTTGAAGGCATCAAAAAAATGGAGCCTTCCACAAGGAAAGGCTCCATCGAGTACTTTAACTCCTAAAGGAATTAGATAAGACCCTGCTCAAGCATAGCGGTAGCGACCTTCATAAAGCCGGCGATGTTTGCGCCCTTTACGTAGTCGATCTTGCCGTCCGGCTGAGTTCCGAACTTGACGCACTGCTCGTGGATTGAAGCCATGATAGTGTGGAGACGCTCGTCAACCTCTTTGCCTGACCAGCTGATGTGCTCAGCGTTCTGAGTCATTTCGAGACCTGAAGTAGCAACGCCACCTGCGTTCACTGCCTTGCCAGGAGCGAAGAGGAAGCCCGGAACGCTCTGGAAGTAGTGGATAGCTTCAGCCTGGCAACCCATGTTGGAGATCTCGCAGCAGCACCAAGTGCCGTTCTTTACGAGTTCCTCAGCGTCAGCCTTTGAAAGCTCATTCTGGAATGCTGCAGGAAGAGCGATGTCGCACTTCACTGACCAAGCCTTCTTGCCTGCTGTGAATTTTGCAGCACCAGGGAACTGAGTAGCCATATCCTCAACTTTGTTGCGGTTTGAAGCACGCATAACGAGCATATAGTCAATCATTTCCTTAGTGATACCGCCAGGGATTTCGCAAACGCCGTCCGGACCTGAGATAGCAACTACCTTAGCGCCGAGCTCAGTAGCCTTTGTGCAAGCACCCCAAGCAACGTTACCGAAACCTGAAACAGCTACGGTCTTGCCTTTGATGTCCTTGCCTGCAGTCTTGAGGACGTGCTCTGTGAAATAGAGAGCGCCGAAACCTGTAGCTTCAGGACGGAGGATTGAACCACCCCAAGTCATACCCTTGCCGGTGAGAACGCCTGTGTGATACTGACGTGCAAGTTTCTGATACATTCCGTTGAGGAAACCGATCTCGCGGCCGCCTACACCTACGTCACCTGCAGGAATATCCTGGTCAGGACCGATGCAACGCCAGAGTTCGAGCATGAATGCCTGGCAGAAACGCATGATTTCATCGTTTGACTTTCCTACTGGATCGAAGTCAGAACCGCCTTTGCCACCACCCATAGGGAGTGTGGTAAGAGCATTCTTGAATGTCTGCTCGAAACCGAGGAACTTGAGCATTGAAGGAGTTACTGCCTTGTGGAAGCGGAGACCACCCTTATAAGGGCCGATAGCGCTGTTGAACTGAACGCGGTAACCGAGGTTTGTGCAAACCTCACCCTTGTCGTTGACCCAGGTAACGCGGAAAGTGAAGATACGGTCTGGTTCAACCATTCTTTCAACGATCTTCGCTTTTTCGAATTCCGGATGCTGGTTGTAAACTTCCTCGATTGAATCGAGAACTTCGCGAACGGCCTGGAGATACTCGCTCTCGCCCGGGTGTTTAGCCTCGAGGTTGGCCATTATTTCAGCTACTTTCATGATTTTGTTTAAATTGTTTTGCCGAATTTAATTTGACAGTGCAACAGCACTATCGGATGTAAAGTTATACATTTT
>R20__coassemble_67_pt1 | contig 78792 bp, 76 predicted proteins | sample R20__metabat2_high_PE_056 | metagenome-assembled genome bin R20 | reverse complement strand
CGCGCCTTCACAATCTTACACCCTTGTTGCACTGTTCACTTGAATCGGGGAAATAAACAGACGCTATAATGAAGAAAGTATTGTTGGCTGCGGCAGCCTTTGCCGTGATAGCTCTGGCAGCGGGATGTTGCGGCCAGAAGAAAACTGCAAGTTTTGAGGAAAGCATTCCCGAAGGAGAGTTCGTGTTCAACCTCCCTTGCAAGGTTGTCGGCATCAATCAGGACAAGCCTGGCAAGAGCATAATGTTTCTCTGGCTCCACGGCGGCGTGGACGACGTTGCAAAGCACAGTCTTTTCGAGTTCAACCATCTGGACTGCTGCGCAGCCGACGACAGTGTTCTGAACTATCTGACAAAGAGAGGAATAAAGGCAATAGCCCTTTTCCCTGTATGCCATCAGGCGAGCGTCGAGCACTCCGTCACCTGGTATGACTGCTACTCAGACGTGAAGGCGATAATGGACGCTTTCATAGACAAAGGCTATGTAGATACTGACCGCATCTATCTTGCTGGCTCTTCAGACGGCGGCACCGGCACTTGGGATTATGCAGAGTTCTACCCAGACTATTTCGCAGTCGGTATGGCGCAGTCCTGCGGCCGCCCGCGCAAGGCCTCTCTCCCTGTATATTACTTCAACACCGCCAGCGAACTCGACCGCACCGAAGAAGTGCAGGCTCTTGTGGATGAAGGCTATCCTGTCTATTACAAACGCTGCGACGACGTAAAGCACGGCGGCGACGCCCGCGAGTGCACCGAAGAGTTCCTCGACAAATACTTCTCCTACCGCCGCTCCGACCGGCAGTAAAAAAGTTTTTAAAGCGATTGGTTTATGAATAAAAGTCAAACACTCGGCGAATACCTGGCGCCGAGTATAAAGGTAGTGGAGACGAAGTCTCAGGGCGTTCTGTGCACCTCTGGCGATACCGAGAACTACGGCGACGGCGCCTGGAAGTGGTAAGTTATTGATTTTTAAACGAAAAAAGATTATGAAAAAGACTGTAATCAATATACTTTTTGCAGCCCTCGCAGTACTCGCGGTTGCATCTTGCCAGAAAGAACCGGGCTTCGGACAGGAAAGCGAAGCGGGCGGAGCGCGCGTTCTCACAGCGTCATTTGCCGCTTCCGACACAAAATCAACCCTTGACGGCAAGACGCCGAAGTGGGAGGTGAACGATGAAGTGAAGCTCACAGACGGCACCGTGGCCAATACGCAGACATTCAAGCTTGTAACAAATGCTCAGAATGACAATGAGGCTCAGATTGCAAGCGGCGGCGCAAGCTTCACAGTGACCGTGCCGGAAGGCTGGGCCAACACAATTTACGCAGTGTATCCCGCAAGCGCATATTCATCGATAGACGGCAGCGGCAATATCGTCATCAGCATCCCTACCTCTCAAGACGGGAGCTTCGCCTCAGCCAACATCTGCGCCGCCAAGTGCACTGATGGCAAAGTTCTTTCCTTCCGGAACGCCACGGCAATCCTGAAGATCGATGGCAAGACGAGCACAATCTCCTCAATCGAAATTCCCGCTACCGACATCGCAGGCACGTATACCATTTCCGGCTTTGATGGCGGCACGCTATCAGCCTCTGTCAGTTCCGGTGAGGGCAAAATCACCCTTAGCGGTATGTCCGGCTCCGGCCCGTTCTACGTTGCCGTAGCACCTGTCGCAATACCTGCAAGCACAACGCTTACCTATAAAGACAGCGGCTCCACCGAAGTTGGAAGCAGAACCACCGGCTCTGCCAACACTCTTGCTCTCAACAAAATCTACAGCATCGGACCTGCGGTGCCCACAAACGCCATCCCCGGCCTTTTCTCTGTCAGCAGCAACAAGAAGGTAGCCTTCTCCAAGGGCAACCTGTGGTGCAATACTACGGCAAGCCCCATCGTCTGGCACTTCGAGGACAATCAGTACGACACAAATAATGCTTCAAACAGTTTATACAATTCAGAACACGTCTCGCGTTTCTTCTGGTCCAAGACTGCGTCTATCGCTTATGCCAAAGAATACAGCGAAAGCGGAAGCGCATCTGATGTTCTCTTCACCAATAAATCTGACGCCGCCGACGCGGCAAATCCAGATTTCACCGTCAGTAGCCAGAGCGGAATGTGGCGCGCCCTCACCGGAGGTGGAGAAGGCGAGTGGAAGTATCTTATCGAAACTCGCGAAAAGGCTGCCGATCTTCGTAAGAGCAACGTTACTGTATGTGATATCGGAAATTGTCTTGTCATAGCTCCGGACGGTTTTACCGGTACAATTGAAGACTCATACACTGAAGAGGCGTGGGTAGCCGCCGAGGCTTCAGGTCTTGTCTGCCTGTCGCCTGCAGGCTACCGCGAAAGTTCGCTTCTGAAAAACGTAGGCAAGGATAACTATTATTGGTCATCCACGCCGAATGGTGAGTACCAAGCTTACTTCCTGTACTTTTATAGCGAAGGTTTCTACACCGCAAACTCCGGAAATCGCAACTCCAAAGGCAGCTCTATCCGCCTCGTCACAGAATAGTTACTACTATTTCTTGATGCCGAATTTGGATTTGCCGGTGAGGCGGAATTCAACGGGAAGGACGATGCGGGTGCGGACTTTTTTGCCGCCTATCTGGCCGGGGATCCATTTAGGGGAGACATTGACAACGCGCAGCACCTCGTCGTCGAGACGCGGATCGAGGCTGTTCTCTATGTTGACGCCAGTCACCGTGCCGTCCTTTTCCACAATGAAACTGACCACTACCGTGCCTCTTATACCCTCATCTATGGCACTTTGCGGATAGCGGAGATATTTGTATACCCAGTTTTGCAGGAAATGCACCTCGGTAGAATGGAAGAACTGGGGCTTTTTGTCACATTCGCCCTGTGAATAGATTTTGTCGGACTTGATTTCCCTCGTCACCTTTCCTTCCTGGTCGATCTGCGGCAGGCTTTCCTCGGAGGCGAGAGTCATCAGGAAATGGTAGATATAGTTGCACGCCATCTCCATATCTGCATATGAGAGAGTCTGGGGAGTGTCTCTGAGCGTGTGGTATTCGCGTGTCAGGCCTGTCGTGAAATAGAACACCGGTATCTTCTTCTCGTAGAACGGCAGGTGGTCGGATGGAGCCACATCGGTCACATCAAGAGAAGGTGTCAGCACAACAGGCTGCTCGGCCGTCCGGTTCACAAGAAATTCCAGGTCTTTTCTGGAAAGTTGTGAAAACAGCTGGAAAGGATTCTCCGCCCCGCCGCGGCCTACCATATCGAGATTTATCATCGCCTTCACGGAGCCTATCTGTTCGAAGGCCCTGTTGGCAAAGTACCAGGAGCCGGCGTTGCCCTTTTCGGAGGCTCCGAAGCCGACGAAGATTATGGTTCGCGGGAACATAAAGCTGTACTGCGCCGCCATTTTGGCCAGTTCGATCATTATGGCCACGCCGGAAGCGTCGCCGTCTGCGCCGCTGTAAATCTGCAGATTCTTTTCGCCGTTCACGTCGATAACGTTGCAGCCCGGGCCATCGAAGTGGGCACCTACGACTATGTACTCCTCGCGGAGATTACGATCACTGCCCGGCACGGCCCCGACAATGTTCAAAGAAGAAAGCTCGCCCTGCGGGAGATCCATCTTGAAATCCTGCCCGTTTTCGTCGGTAAGCATCGTCACGCCTGCGCCCCGCAGGGCTTCGAACACGTATTCGGCCGCGTCACGTTCGCCAAGGCTGCCGGGGGCTCTTCCCTGAAGGTCCACGTCGCAAAGGCTTTCCACGTGGCGCCTAAGGTCGCCTCTGACATTAAAATTCTGCGCCGAGCAGAACACGGCGCAGAACAATCCCAAAATAAAAATAAGTCTTTTCAATTATTTCTTGTAAAATGGTGTCTTGACAACTTCGGCCTTCAGGAGCTTTCCGCGAATTTCGATGAAAATCTCGCTGCCGACCTTGTTGTAAGGTACATCTACATAACCCATGCCAACCGCTTTCTTTACGGTCGGGCCCATTGTGCCGGAAGTGACGTGGCCTATCTGCTTGCCTTCGGCGTCGCATATAGGCATTTCGTGGCGGGCGATGCCGCGGTCCACGAGTTCGAAGCCGACGAGCTTGCGCCCGACGCCGGCGGCCTTCTGGTCGAGAAGATACTGCTTGTCGATAAAGTCGCCCTTGACGTCGTTGAACTTCGTGATCCAGCCGAGACCTGCCTCAAGAGGAGAGGTCGTGTCGTCTATGTCGTTGCCGTAGAGGCAGAAGCCCATCTCGAGACGGAGGGTGTCACGCGCGCCCAGGCCGATAGGCTTGATGCCGAACTCCTCGCCTGCCTCGAAGACAGCCTTCCAGAGCTTGTCGCCATACTCGTTGGGTACATACACTTCGCATCCGCCGCTGCCGGTGTAGCCTGTAGTTGAGAGAATTGCGTCAGGAATGCCGCCCACTTCAATCTGCTTGAAGGTGTAGTACTCCATATCCATAATGTTTTCCTTGCAGATCTTCTGCATCACTTCCATAGCCTTCGGGCCCTGGATTGCGAGCTGGCAGGTTGCGTCGGAGGCGTTCACCAGATCTTTGCCTATCTCGATGCCGAAGCAAGGAGCGTACTTGCACAGGTGATTCCAGTCTTTTTCGATATTTGCCGCATTCACTGCAAGAAGATATTTCTCTGTGCTGAAGCAATATACGATGAAATCGTCAACTATGCCGCCCTTTCCGTTCGGGAAGCAGGTGTACTGCGCCTTGCCGGGGAAAAGAACGGATGCGTCGTTTGAAGAGACATATTGGATGAATGGAAGAGCTTTTGGCCCTGTAACCCATATCTCACCCATATGGGAGACGTCGAACACGCCTACGCCCTCACGGACAGTAGCGTGCTCTTCATTGATGCTTGTGTATTGGATAGGCATATTGAAGCCTGCGAACGGAGCCATCTTCGCGCCCAGCGCGATGTGCTTCTCTGTAAAAACTGTATTTTTCATCTGTATGTTTATAGTTTCATTGTCTGAATGTCGTACACCCAAGGCATATCATCCTCGAGGAAATCCTTTCCGTTAAGGGCTGCGCATTTTTCATAGGCGACAGGAAGATTGTCCGTGCCTTCCACGCCGACTGCGGCAAAGCCGTTGTTGAATTGGAACTTGACAGGGCTGTACCCCATTGAAGTGAGTTTGTCCATAAACCTGTCAGCATTGGAGTAATTGATGAATGAGCCAAGAATCACATAATAGCGGTATTGGGGTGCCGCAGGCCGGTTCGCTTCTTCGGCCTGTACCGTGTCCTTCGCGGCGAGGGCTGCGAGGGAATCTTTTTTGACCTTGCGGAGGGCTTCCTGCTCCATTCTGATTCGGGCGATATCCTTCGATGTTGGTTTGCCGAGGATGGACCGGACAAAATCGCAACCTGTCAGCAGGGATGCGGCAAGAGCGATGACGGCGAAAATTCTCAAATGTTTCATAGTCCTGACGATTTATGTGCGCAATCACACAAAGATAATAATTTTTATTAACTTTACTGCAATTACTGCATTGACTATGATAGAAAAGACAATCGTTCTTGAAGAAATCGACCCCGTGGAGATTTACGGCGTCAACAACAAACTGTTCAACCTGCTCTCCGGCCACTTTCCGAAACTCAAGGCCGTGGCTCGCGGTTCGGAAATCTATGTAGCCGGCCCGAACGACGAGATAGTGGATTTTGAAAAGAAAATCAACTCTCTGATTGCCAAACGTATGCGCAAGACAGGTCTGAACGAGTACGACGTGGAATCCCTCTTCGAGGATCAGGAGCAGAACGCCGAAAAAGGAATGGTCGACCTGTCTGAAGACCACGAGAGCATCATAGTTTACAGCACCGACGGCAAGCCAATCAAGGCCCGCACGACAAATCAGAAAAAGCTTGTCGGCGAATACTATAAAAACGACCTTCTCTTCGCTCTCGGCCCCGCCGGCAGCGGAAAGACCTATACCGCAATAGCCCTGGCGGTAAGGGCCCTCAAGAACAGGGAGGTCAAGCGCCTGATACTCACGCGCCCCGCAGTGGAGGCCGGCGAAAGGCTCGGATTCCTCCCCGGAGACCTGAAAGACAAGCTGGATCCATACCTTCAGCCGCTGTACGACGCCCTGGGCGATATGATTCCGGCCAAAAGGCTGCAGTCGTTTATGGAGGAGGGCATAATCCAGATAGCGCCGCTTGCGTATATGCGCGGCCGCACGCTCGACAAAGCTTTTGTCATTCTTGACGAGGCCCAGAACACGTCTCTCGGGCAGCTCAAGATGTTCCTCACCCGAATGGGCTGCGACGCGAAATTCATAGTTACAGGCGACGTCACGCAGATAGACCTCCCCAACAAGCGCGACTCGGGCCTTGAGCGCGGAGTACAGCTATGCCGCGGCATAAAGGGAGTCAGCGTGGTGCAATTCGGAAAAGAGGACATCGTGCGACATCCTCTTGTGACTAAAATTGTGGCTGCTTTTGAAAACGATCAGAAATCTACTGAGCAAGTCTGACGCATCTGACTGACGCGCCGAAGTCCGACTTGTCTGCGTAGTTCATCGGGAATGAGCCCAGATCGTAGTAGATGTAGCGGTAGTAGGCGTATTTGCCGTCCCTCTCTGAGGAACTCCACCAGAAACCGTATTTTTCGTAGTCGTTCACGTCCTCGTGATAGAAGGTCGTGTTGCCAACAGGCAGGGCGTTCCAGCCGAAAGTGTTTTTGTGGTCGTTTTTCGGAGAGTATGGCCAGAGCCTTTCTTCAAGAAGATATGCATCGGTGGAGGCTACGTCTCCGAGGCCTTCCCATCTGTCATTGAAAGGAAGTTCATCGCCGCCGTTCATTGCCTTTGCAAGGTCTTCCCAGTCTTCATTCGTAGGTACGCTCCATCCTTCAGGGCATGCGCCTTGAGGTCCGCCGCCGAGACCCGAGCCCGCAACGCCGCCGGTAGCGGTATCCCAGTGGTAATATCTGCCGAAGAGGCCGTCCATAATAGGGGAATTCTTGAATGTGGTGCCGGTCCTGTAGGCAAGGTTCTGTGAGAACCAGTCGAGGCTGCCTATCGTGACATAACTGTATTCTTTGCCGTCACGAGAGTCGGTGATTGATTTGCCGGAGCGGGTGATGCCGGTGAGGCTCTTGTTGAATGTCGTATCTATTACGTAAAGGATGAAGGATCCTGAACTTGAATAATAGTCCGGATGGGTGGCCAGTTCGACGAAGGTGAAGGAGTCGGTGGTGTCAGGCATCTGGACGGTTATCTTCTGCGCGGTCAGCGTGTCTTCCAGAAAGCCGGCGATATACCACTTGTACTTGACGTCTTCGGGGCAGAAAATGCCGGAGCCGTTTATTGTCAGGAGGTCGCCCACCGACGCATACGACGGGGCGTCGTTTGCGATGGAGCCTGACATATAAGGCTTTGTTTCTTCGTCGTCATCTGAAGAGCAGGCCGTCACAAATGACAGGCAGGCGAGCGCTGAAAGCAGAAAATATTTTTTCAATGTATCCATCAATCTTCCTTTTTACAACTTGCAAAGGTGCATAAATTATAGTAAATTTGCAAGCGTATCGGTAAACTAAAATCGTGCCACCAAATGCGCCGCACAACATCTCAGTCTCTGATTCTTTCCGCGTTGCTCGCGGCCGTCCTCCTTTCGGGATGCCGCGGCGTAAATTCAGGCTACGTCCAGATGCAGGGCTATGCCCAGGGCGGCACTTATCATATAATATACCATAAGCCTGCCGGTGTGGACGAAAAAGCCGTGGAGAGCTCCGTCGACAGCCTCCTCGCGGCAATCGACAATTCCCTGAGCGGCTACAACAAAGGCTCGATTCTGAGTAGATTCAACCGTGGGGAAGATCCAGCGCTGGACGGCCTCTTCGTCGAATGTTTTCTCCGCTCCAAGCAGATCTGGCTTGAGAGCGACGGTGCCTTCGACCCTTCGGCCGCTCCGTTCTTCGACCTTTGGGGCTTTGGCTTCGAAAGCGGCAGAGAGGTGTCTCAAAGCGCGATAGACAGCCTCTGGGGAGCCGTCGGAATGGAGAAATTCTCGCTCGAGGAGAGGACGGACGGCACGCACCTGAAAAAGGCGAGTGACGCTTGTCGGCTCAATTTCAACGCGATAGCGCAAGGCTTCAGCTGCGACGTCATAGCATCTCTGCTGCAGGACTTCGGAGTGGAGGACTATCTTGTAGAGGTAGGCCGAGAAATTGTCTGCAAGGGCCTCAGCCAGCGGGGAGACCTGTGGAACATAGGCCTCGACAGGCCTTCGGACGGCAACTTGGAGGAGGGTAAGGATCTGCAGGACGTTTTCGCCGTGACGGACCGCGGCGTAGTGACCAGCGGCAACTACCGCAAATTCTATATCAAGGACGGGCAGAAATACGCCCACACCATAGACCCCCGCACGGGCAGGCCTGTGTCCCACTCGCTTCTGAGCGCCACGGTCTTTGCCGAGGACGCGACGACAGCCGACGCCTACGCCACGTGGTTTATGGTCATAGGCCTCGACAGGGCCGTGGAGGCCCTGCAGCAGATGCCTGGAATCGACGCCTACCTCGTCTATGACGAAGACGGGCAGATGAAAGTCCGGCAGACGGAAGGCTGCAATGCAAGAAACAATTAACACCAATATAATATGAACAGAAGAGATTTTTTGAAAGCAACAGCGCTAGGTGCAGCGGCAGCAGGAATCAGCACGCTCCCGGGCTGCAAAAACGTCACCTCAAAAGATGACTTCGACGCCATCATCAAGAACGGCGTGATCTACGACGGCACCGGAAAGGCCGCAATCAAGGGCGACATCGGTATCCGTGAAGGCAAGATTGCCGCAATCGGCAAAAACCTCGGCAAGAATGCCGCAAATATCGTGGACGCCAAAGGTCTGGCAGTGTCGCCGGGCTTCATCGACATCCACACCCACACCGACACAAACCTTTTCCAGGCCCCTAAGGGCGACAGCCGCATCTTCCAGGGCATCACCTCTGAAGTGGGCGGAAACTGCGGTTACGCACCTTTCGTCTATTCAGACGCCGACTGGGAGAAGAGAAAAGACAAGACCCGCTTCGGCTACCCTGCGTGGAGAGACGTTGACGGCTTCTATGCGGCTCTCGAGCAGAACAAGATAGGCATCAACTACTCCAGCCTCGTGGGCCACGGAGACGTGCGTGACGCCGTTGTTGGCCCTTACAATGTGGAGGCTACAGACGAGCAGCTCAAAAAGATGTGCGAACTTCTCGACAAGGAACTCTCAATGGGTGCAATGGGTCTTTCGTTCGGCCTCGAATACGCTTCAGGCTGCTACTCCAACACGAAGGAGATGGTAGAGCTCTGCAAGGTCGTGAAGAATCACAATGCTCTCTATTCAATCCATATGCGCAACGAGGACGACCACGTTCTCGAGGCTATGGACGAGGCAATCATTGCTGCGAAGCTTTCAGGCGCGCGTCTTGAGATAAGCCACCTCAAGGCCCAGAACCCTGCAAACTTCGACAAGATCGACCGTATGCTCAAAAAGATAGACGACGCCAAGGCTGAAGGCATCGACATAGCGTTCGACCGCTACCCATACACCGCCTTCTCCACCGGCTTCACCTCATTCATTCCAATCGAGCTTCGCGACGGAACCCACGACGACATAATGGGCCGCCTCAACAACAAGCAGGCTTGCGAAAAAATCAAGAAATACGCATACAGCCGCCTCGAGCGCTTCGGCGGTCCTCAGCAGGTTGTGGTCGCAGGCTGCAAGAACCCTGACAACGCCGCTTATGCAGGCAAGAACCTTGCAGAATGCTGCAAGATTGCAGGTATGGACGAGTGGGAGATGATCCGCTATCTGCTCATCTCCGAGAATCTTGGCGTAAGCCAGGCAACCTTCGCAATGAAGGAGGAGAACCTCGAGAAGATTTATGCCCATTCTCTCTCGATGCCTGCTTCAGACGGCAGTGTTTACTCTCCTGAAGGCCCTCTCGGACAGACTCTTCCGCATCCTCGCTCATACGGTACTTTCGCCCGTTTCTTCGAGCAGTTCGTGCGCGAGAAGAAGATCATCGACCTGCCTACGGCCGTATGGAAATGCACAGGTTTCCCTGCTTCCCGTATGAAACTCAAGGACAGAGGTCTCATCGTTCCAGGCTACGCAGCCGACATAACGATCTTCAATCCTGACACGATTGCCGATATGGCAACCTACGCGAAGCCGCACACCTTCGCCGCCGGCATCCAGCACGTCTTCGTGAACGGTGTCCAGGCAATAAAGGACGGCGAGCACACCGGCGCCCTCGCCGGCGTTATCCTCGGCAACGACCAGCTCAGCCGCTAGGACCGCTTAACGCACAAAAAAGTTGTACACTACGCTGGGTCACCCAGCGTAGTGTACAACTTTTTTATTTGGGGAGATTACTTCTTCGGGGCGTCTTCGATGGCGGCGACGATGAATTTCCACCACTTTTCGACTGAAGGGATGAAGCAACGCTCGGCAGGGGAGTGAGGAGACTTGAGGGTAGGACCGCAGGAGATCATATCCCAAGCAGGGTATGCGCCTCCGAAGATTCCGCACTCGAGTCCGGCGTGGATTGCCATAACTGCGGGCTCCTTGCCGAAGAGTTTCTTGTACTGAGCCTTCATAGTCTTGAGGATAGGGGAATCCATATTAGGGCTCCAGCCTGAATAACCTCCGTCGAAGAACACTTTCGCGCCTGCGAGCTCGAAAGTTGCGCGGACAGCCTCTGCAAGGTCGGCCTTCAGGGTGTCTGTAGAGCCGCGAAGGAGAGTGTTGACAGAGATGACGTCCTTGTCGGTCTTCACGATTGCAAGGTTGTTTGAAGTGTCCACGAGGCCTTCCATCTCTAGGCTCATACGGTCAACGGCATTAGGGCAGGCATAGATTGCCTGGACAAGTTTGAGACCTGTTCTGCCTGCGATGACCTTCTTGACGCCCTTTGCTGCCTCGACTGTGATGACGAGACCCGGATCGATTTTGGCCAGTTCCTTCTTGATGGTGTCCTGAGTTGCAGCTGCGAGTGCTTCAACTTCTTTCACCTTGTCTGCAGGAACTGCGATGACAGCTTCAGCCTCGCGCGGGATAGCGTTTCTCATATTGCCGCCGTCGAAGCTTACGAGGAGGCCCTTGAAGCCCTTGATCACAGGAAGAAGCACGCGTGCCATCACCTTGTTGGCGTTGCCGCGGCCTTCGTTGATTTCCATACCTGAGTGACCGCCGCGAAGACCTGTTACGATAATCTTTACGGCTTTGTAGCCCTTAGGCATTTCCGCTGTCTTGTATTTGAAGGTGACGTTTGCGTCCAGACCGCCTGCGCAGCCGACATAGAGTTCGCCTTCTGTCTCGGAGTCGAGGTTGAGAAGGATGTCGCCCTTCATCACGCCCGGCTTGAGAGCCTTTGCGCCTACCATACGGGTCTCCTCGTCAACTGTGAAGAGAGCCTCGATAGGACCGTGTTTGATTGTCTTTGACTCGAGTACTGACATTGCAGCCGCGACTCCGAGACCGTCATCAGCGCCGAGGGTTGTGCCGCAGGCATATACCCAGTCTCCGTCGGCTTCCTTGACGATGCGTGTCTCGATAGGGTCTTTCACAAAATCGTGCACTTTGTCGTTGTTCTTCTGAGGAACCATATCCATATGGGCCTGGAGGATGATGCCCTTGCGGTTTTCCATCCCTTTGGTTGCCGGCTTGCGGATGATGACATTGCCGCATTCGTCCAGGAATGACTCGAGACCGAGGTCCTTGCCGAATTTCACAAGATATTTGGCAACTTTTGCAGTGTGTCCTGAAGGACGCGGAATCTGGGTGAGAGCATAGAAATTGTTCCAAACGCTCTTCGGTTCTAATTTGCGGATAGGCATAACTTTATCTTTTTTGGTTTTTATTGTTTCTGATTATAAAGGCATTGCAAGCTTTTCGCCAAGCTGATAGACAGGGATGCGGGATTCGGTCAGCATCTTGCCGCCATCTGAAATCCTGCAGGTGGCAACTGCCGGAACGCGGTAATATACGGTGATATTCTCGCGGCCCTTGCCCTGAGCTGATGCAGGGGTCTGAAGCTGTTCTGCCGTAATTTCCATAGTCAGCGCCCTGCCTGTGCCGGCGGAAGCGGGAGCGAGGCCCTGATCCGTGATGCGGCAGACTGTCTGGGTCTGTTTTGCGTTGGTGCTTGGCACGACGTCAAAGGTCTTGACCTGAGTGAAGGAGTCCTTCGCTCCGAAGAAGAGGCTCAGGTACTGCGATTCAAGGCGGTTGAGCTCGTCTATAGCAGCCTTAAGCGCCTCGCCGCTGAAAGTCGCGTCAGTGTCGCCGGTAACGATCTGCACGCGCTTCTCGCGAAGGGTGAATATCATATTTGCCGCCTCTTCGGCCTTCTTTTCAACGGATTTTTCGACTGTCTGGTTCTGCTGTACGGCTACTTTTTCATACTCTCCGCTTTCGCTGCGCACTGTCTTATAGAGAGTTGTGGTGACATTGGCAAGATTCGACGGCTCCTTGCCGACAAACTGCTCGGAGCCTGCCTGCGTAGGGAAGCGCAGTGCCGAACTGTGACTGCCGCAGCCTTCAGTTGCGGCTATCAGGCCCTGCGCGCAGAGAGCCATATATGCTGTCAGGCCTGAACCTTTCTCAGGCACGACCACGCAGTAGCGTGCCGACGGGTCGGCTTCGATGTATGGGCAGAGGGATATGCTGTTTATCCGGCACTCTGTCGTCGCGCTTTGCGGAGCGCTCGCGCCAAAATATTTCTGCGCGTAGCGGGCGTAAGGCCCGGGAGTCACCGTCTCCACGGTGGCCTCCACTGTCACGCACACTGCCGTGCGGGGCAGGGCATAGACTGCGGTCCCGCCCGGCTGAGCCTGCGCAAAGGCGCAGTTCATCACATTTGAGAGCAGCAGCGCGGCTGCTATTATCAATGACTTTTTCATAGCTTACATTGTTGACTTTTTGATTGACAGGTTGTCCACCGAAGCGAAGCTGATGTTTACCTTCTTCTGGAGAAGTTCGCCAACGTTGATTTTTGCGTGACCCCGCTCCAGAGTGAGCAGCACTTCGGTGCCCGAAAGGTCTGTGTAAACCACAAGGTCCTGAAGTTCTATCTCACCGGTGAACTGGTTGAATTTCAGCTCCCTGGCTTCGACTTTCTTGCCCAGCTTGCTGCTGAGCTGATTGAGAAGCATCTGTTCAAGCATTTCTCTTTTCCTTCAATTTAGTCGTTGATATATCTTGTCAGGAGGCTGAAGAGACGGTCGAAGTTCGCGTCGGTAGAGTTCTCGTAGGTGTCGCGAGGAGTGTGGTAATCCTTCAGATAGTCGCCTTCGGTGCTGAAATATACTGAAGGAACGCCCTTTTCTCCGAATGCGTAGTGGTCGGAGTTGTCGGTGAACGTCTGGAGGGCGATGTCAAATGGAGGGAAGGTGCCGTCGGCGTTGAGTTCGCGGATCTCTTCCAACTCGTCCATACCGTTTTCAGAGCATTCGGTTGCAAGATGGTCGCTGTTGTCGGCCACCATATCGAGATTGATCAGGAATTTGATCTTGTCCAGCGGACGGACCGCATTTTCGCAGTAGTAGAATGCTCCCAGAAGGTTGGTCTCCTCGGCGTCGAGCCAGATGAACTGGATTGATTTCTCCGGACGGTTCGCGCTGAAATATTTTGCAAGTGCGACGAGCATTGCAGCGCCTGAGGCGTTGTCGTTGGCGCCGTAGTAGATGTTGTCCCTTCCCATAAGGCCGAGGTGGTCGTAGTGGGCGATGAAGGTGTAGTATTCATCCTCATCCTTGTCTGTGCCCGGCAGCCAGGCTACGATGTTGTGGGCGTCCTTGTTGAGGATCATTTCGGCGTCGATGTCAACCTTGATGCTCTTTGCGTCGGCAGGGAAGTCTTCGGTGACCATCAGAACCGGCATATTTGTGGTGTAGTATGTGCGGGCCTTGAAATAAGGGAACATCTCGTCGCGGTCCCTCAAGATGATGCCGCCTACGTTCTGGAGCTTGCCCAGATAAGGGAGGTAACGTTCGAACGGGTGTGCGGGAAGTTCGAGATACTTGCTCCACTCGACGACGACGAAGCAATCCTTGAACTCTCCGCTGTCGAGCCACTTTACAAAGTCTTTTTCATTGACCTTGTCGTCAGGCATATATGCCACCTTGAACTCGCCGTGGCAGGCAGGGGAGAACTCCTTCGCGGTGAAATCGTATGTGGCGCGGAGCTCTTTGCCGTCAACGCTGACGGCCATATCGCCCCTCATCACGTTCATCGGGAAACTGAAGTTCTGCAGATAAGGGAGGTATTTGTCTTTGCCCTTGACATCTGCCCAACGGCCTTCGTCCCACGGACGGATCTTGCTTTTGAGGAAAGGCCTTGCGAACTGAGGCTCGGCTCCTGTGCCGCCGTCAGCCTCGAGGCCGCGGATTGAACTTATGCAGTCTATTATGTACTTTGCGGAGTTGACATCGCCGTTTTCATAGGCGCTGCGTCCGTAATACTTCTCGGATGAGATTTCTTTGAGCACACTGTTGTAGTATGCCTTGTAGTCGATTTCTTTTGAGCAGCCCATAAGTGTGAGCAAAAGTACGGGGATTAGTAATTTTTTCATATGACGTTGATTTTACATTTCTTATGCCATCGTGCCGCCGACTATGTCGAGCAGTTCGCTCGTGATTGCCTGCTGGCGGCGCTTGTTGTATTCGAGGTTGAGTTCTTCGAGCAGTTTGTCGGCGTTGTCGCTTGCCATCTGCATCGCTACGGTGCGGGCGGCGTTTTCGGCGGCGAAGCTGTCCATCACTACTGTGTATATCTTGAGCAGCAGCACTTTAGGGATGAGGGCCGTCACGAGGCTTTCGGCATCAGGCTCGAGGATTATGTCTTCTGCAGGCGGCGCGCTTTCATCCGCTTCCCTGCCGCCCAGGACAAGCGGAAGATAGTTTTCAGCCACAGGCGGCTGTGAGGAGTTGGAGGCGTAGTGGTTGTAGCAAAGGCACACGCGGCCGACCTCTCCCTCAGCAAACGATTCCATAAGCTCGCCTGCAAGAGCCGCCGCTTCCTCCCAGGAAGGTTTGTCCACCAGATGCGGAAGCTCTTTGTAGAGCCCATATCCCGCCTTGCGGATACCGTCGGCGGCTTTTTTGCCTACGGCATAGATGCGGATGTCGGCGGCTTCGGTGCCGCCATCCTCAAGGCTTCTTATGAGCTTGAGCGCGGATTTGACCGCCACGGAATTGAATGCGCCGCAAAGGGAACTGTTGGAGGAGAATGCGACGAGAGCCACTTTGCCGCCGCCGCTGCGGAGCATAGGGCTTTCCACGCGGGCGCCTCCGTCAATAAGATGGGTCAGGATACCTTGAAGTTTTTCGCTGTATGGCAGCATATTGCCGATGGCCCCCTGCGCGCGGTGCAGTTTAGCGGCGGCGACCATCTTCATTGCGGATGTAATCTGCAATGTGCTGCGCACTGAGGCGATTCTTCCTTTTATCTCTTTAAGCGATGACATCCTGTGCGGTTTGTGCTGCTACTGTTTTCAATATGGAGGTGATGTTCTCGTCTATGCGGCCGCTGCCAAGTGGCTCGAGCACGTCGGCACGGTGCTCGGCCCTCATTCTGCGAAGGAATTCCTTCTGGAAATCAGCCACTTTGCCAAGCGGAATGTCTTTCATAAGGGCGTTTGTGCCGCAGTAGAGAATCGCCACCTGTTCGCCTACAGGCATAGGGGAGTACTGAGGCTGTATGAGCAGAGCGTTGTTCTTGCGTCCCTTGTCTATCGTAAGGCTGGTGACGGCATCCATATCGCTCGAGAATTTGGTGAATGACTCGAGCTCGCGGTACTGAGCCTGGTCTATTTTCAGCGTACCGGCAACTTTCTTCATACTCTTGACCTGCGCGCTGCCGCCCACGCGGGAAACTGAGATACCCACGTTGATTGCCGGACGGAAGCCCTGATTGAAGAGGTCTGTCTCGAGAAATATCTGGCCGTCGGTGATTGAAATCACGTTGGTAGGGATGTATGCCGCCACGTCGCCGGCCTGAGTCTCGATTATAGGCAGCGCTGTGAGCGATCCGCCTCCGCGGACTTTGCCCTTGAGACTCTCGGGAAGGTCGTTCATATGTTCGGCAACTTCCTGCTGGTCAATGATTTTAGCGGACCTTTCAAGCAGTCTTGAGTGGAGGTAGAAGATATCTCCCGGATATGCCTCGCGGCCTGACGGACGGCGGAGAATCAGAGAGACTTCGCGGTAGGCGACGGCCTGCTTCGAGAGGTCGTCATAGACCACGAGGGCGTGGCGTCCCGTGTCGCGGAAATATTCGCCGATTGCTGCGCCGGCGAACGGGGCGTAGTACTGCAGGGCCGCAGGCTCTGCGGCGGAGGCGGATACGACTATCGTGTAGTCCATTGCGCCGTGCTTTTTAAGGGTGTCCACTATGCTTGCCACGGTCGAACCTTTCTGACCGATTGCGACATAGATGCAGTAAACAGGTTTGCCTGCTTCGTAATTTGCCCTCTGGTTGATGATAGTGTCGATTGCTATGGCTGTCTTTCCGGTCTGGCGGTCGCCGATTATGAGCTCTCTCTGGCCGCGGCCGATAGGAATCATCGCGTCGACCGATTTGAGACCGGTCTGCAGCGGCTCGTTGACCGGCTGACGGAAGATTACGCCCGGCGCCTTGCGCTCGAGAGGCATCTCTACGGTCTCGCCGGGAATTTCCCCCTCTCCGTCGATAGGCTCTCCGAGCGGATTGACCACGCGCCCGAGCATCTTCTCGCTTACCTTGATGGAAGCGATGCGGCCTGTTCGGCGGGCCGTCATACCCTCCTTCACCTTGTCTCCCGCGCCAAGGAGCACTGCTCCCACATTATCCTCCTCGAGGTTCATCACAACTCCCACGACGCCGCTGTCGAATTCGAGAAGTTCGCCCGCCCGGGCGTTAGACAGGCCGTAGAGACGCACGACGCCGTCGTGCACCTCGATTGTCTGCCCCACTTCTTCGTAGCGGACGTCGAGATTGATGTCTTCGAGCTGCCGGAGGATTATCTCCGATATTTCGCTTGCTTTGATATTGTCAGCCATAAAATCAAATTATTCTTTTGTTTTTCTCTTCCAATTCTTTTCTGATGGTATTCAGTTGCCTTGACAGCGAGGCGTCCAGCCTGCGGTCGTCTATCTGAAGCACAAATCCGCCGAGGAGATCCTCCCTGACCTCGCTCCGAAACTCGATGTTTTCGTAGCCCTCCTGCGAGAGGAGTCCTCTAATCTTGGCCTCGAGCGCAGGGTCTTCAGCTGCAGAAGCAAGAAAAGCGGTCTTTATTTTGTGATCTTTGCGGTAGAGACGGACAATCGAGCGCAGGATGCTGCCAAGCAGCTGCGTGCGTTTGTTGCGCACGACAAGCGCGAGCAGGTCCTTCATCTCCTGTACGGAGGAGTCGATGGCCGGGGCCATTTCCTCAGGTTTGTTCCAGGCGGAGAGAATCGCGAGGGCATCGGCGTAAACACTCTCTGTCACGCCCCGGTTGGAGGCGTGCTGGAGGATTGCCTTGGCATAACGCGTTGAGATGTGTCCTTCGTCCATACCGTCAGTTTCTTAGCTGGGAATTACTTCGTGCTTCGTCTATAAGGTTGTCAATGAGTGCACTTTGCTTCTCGGGGCTTTCCAGATGGGTGCGGACGAGCTTCTCGGCTATTTCAACAGACAGCGAGGCGACCTGGCGTCTGACTTCGCGCATCGCGTTTTCCTTCTGCTGCTCGATTTCGCCGCGGGCCTGCTCAAGGATAGCCGCAGTTTCGGCACGGGCCTTTTCGCGGGCTTCCTTTATTATGCTGTCGCGTGCGTCTGCCGCCTCATTGAGGATGCGGGACTGCTCCTTTCGTGCCTCGGATATCATCTTCTTGTGTTCCTCGGCCAGAGAGGCGAGCTGCTCCTGCGCTTTTTTGGCGTCAGAGAGGGATTTGCCGATATAGTCGTTCCTCTTTTTCACCATACCGGTGATAAGCGGAAAGCCGAACTTGGCAAGTATGAAGAATACTATGCCGAAGATCAGCGTCATCCATATGATGAGGCCGCTATCCGGAGTGATAAGTGACATAGGCTAGAAAATGGCGAGAAGGCAGACGATGATTGCGAAAAGGCAGGCACCTTCTATGAGGGCCGCGATGATGATTGCGGTGGTGCGGAGACTTCCGGCGATTTCAGGCTGGCGGGCTGAACTTTCGAGAACTGCCTTGCCGATTTTGCCGATGCCTACTGCTGCGGCGAAAGCCGCGATGCCGGTTGCAATTGCGATACCTGCTTTTCCGAGTGCTGCACCTGCTGCAGCCTGAAGTAACATTACTGATAACATAGCGTTTTGTGTGTTTTGATTATTATTGTTTTTACTGATTATTCATTTTCGGGTGTCTGCCGCGAGAGTCCGATGAAGACCGCGGAGAGTGTTGTAAAGACGTACGCCTGGAGGAATGCCACCAGAAGCTCGAGTATGTCGAGAAATACGCCGAAGAGCACTGCGACAACCGTCAGGGACCCGTTGATGGCGGGAGCCATCTTGGCTGTCATAAATATTACGGCAACCACGCACAGAATCATTATGTGGCCTGCCATTATGTTTGCAAAAAGCCTGACCATCAGAGAGAAAGGCTTTGTGAGGGTGCCTATTATCTCGATTGCCGGCATTATAGGGATAGCCTTGAGGAACAACGGCACGTCCGGCCAGAAAATGTCCTTGTAGTAGTGCTTGTTGCCGAAGAGGTTCACTGCGAGGAACGTGCACAGCGCAAGCACGAGGGTTATGGCGATGTTGCCCGTTACGTTTGCGCCGCCCGGGAAGAACGGCACGATGCCCATCAGGTTGTTGATGAGTATGAAGAAGAACGCCGTCAGAAGATACGGGGCGTATCGTTCGTGGTCCGGCCCGACGGCGTCTTTTATCACGTCGTCGTTTATCATCGCTATGACGGGCTCCAGCAGGGCCGCAAGGCCTGTCGGGGCTTCTTTCAGCACGTCGTGGCGGCGGTACCACCGCGCGCAGGAGAGGATAAGCACGACCAGAATTATGCTGGAGATTATCAGACCCGCCACGTTTTTGGTTATGGAGATGTCGAAAGGCCGCGAGATGGTCCCGTCAGCGGCGGTTTCCACTATCTTGTCCTTATATTTGCCTTCGGAGGCGATGCTCAGGCCTTCCCAGGAAGCGCCCTCCTCGAGGCGGGAGCTCAAGAAGCAGTGCCAGCCGCTGGTGCTGCTGTGAACTATGACAGGCAGCGGTATGCTGACTGGTTTGCCGTCTATGGAGGTGACGTGCCACTCGTAGGAGTCGCTTATGTGGCCGAAGATGTAAGACTGCATATCGAACTTCTCCTCTTCCTCCTGGGCCGAGGCCTTGAGAGGAAGAAGCGCGACTAACGCAATCAGAAGCAGTTTGAGTAATCTTGTCATTCTACGCACACTGTTACGACGTTGTCCTTTACTTCGGCAAATCCTGAATTGACGGGGACGGCGGCGGCCTTGCCGCCTACCTTATAATTAATCTGTCCCTTTTCTATTGAGGAGATAAGCGGAGCGTGACCGGGCAGAACCTCGAAGCGGCCGAGGCTGCCTGGGAGCTCGACGCTCTCCACCTCGGCGGAGAGAATTTCTTTTACTGGGGATATTATCTTAAGCAGCATCGTTTATCCGGCCTGTTCGAGTATCTTTTTGCCCTTTTCTATGGCATCCTCTATTGTGCCCACGTTGAGGAACGCCTGCTCCGGAAGGTGGTCGACTTCTCCGTCGAGAATCATATTGAAGCCCTTTATGGTGTCTTCGATAGAGACCATCACGCCCGGCACTCCGGTGAACTGCTCGGCAACGTTGAAAGGCTGCGAGAGGAATCTCTGGATGCGGCGCGCGCGGCTTACCGTAAGTTTGTCTTCGTCGGATAGTTCGTCCATTCCGAGGATGTTGATTATGTCCTGAAGCTCCTTGTTGCGCTGCAGGATCTGTTTCACCCGTTGCGCAGTGTTGTAGTGGTCCTCGCCTACGATGTTCGGGTCCAGAATCCTGGATGTGGATTCGAGAGGGTCCACGGCAGGGTAGATGCCGAGCTCCGCAATCTTTCGGCTGAGGACGGTCGTGGCGTCGAGGTGGGAGAAGGTGGTTGCCGGGGCAGGGTCAGTCAGGTCGTCCGCAGGTACGTAAACGGCTTGCACTGAGGTGATTGAGCCGTTTTTGGTGGAGGTGATACGCTCCTGCATTTGACCCATTTCGGTGGCAAGTGTAGGCTGGTAGCCCACTGCGGAAGGCATACGGCCCAGAAGGGCTGAAACCTCGCTGCCGGCCTGCGTGAAACGGAAGATGTTGTCTATGAACAGAAGGATGTCTTTCGGACCGTCGGCGCTGCCGCTGTCGCGGAACGACTCGGCCATCGTAAGGCCGGAAAGCGCCACGCTCTGGCGGGCTCCCGGCGGCTCGTTCATCTGACCGAACACCATCGCGACCTGTGATTTCTTGAGTTCTTCCTTGTCCACTTTGGAAAGGTCCCAGTGCCCCTGGGCCATAGACTCCTCGAACTCTTTGCCGTAGCGGATTACGCCAGACTCGATCATCTCCCTCAGCAGGTCGTTGCCCTCCCTCGTGCGCTCGCCCACTCCGGCGAACACGGAGAAACCGTTGTGCTTCTTTGCGATGTTGTTGATGAGTTCCTTGATGAGCACGGTCTTTCCCACGCCTGCGCCGCCGAAAAGTCCGATCTTTCCGCCCTTCAGGTAAGGCTCCAGAAGGTCGATGACCTTGATGCCGGTGAAAAGCACCTCCTGGGAGGTTGTAAGATCTTCGAATTTAGGCGGTTCGCGGTGAATCGGAAGGGCTCCGCCGTGGTCTAGTTGTCCCATTCCGTCAATAGTGTTTCCAACTACGTTCATCACGCGGCCGCGGAGCTGCGCTCCGACCGGCATCGCAATCGAGCCCCCTGTTGCAACCACTTCGGCGCCTCTTTTGAGGCCGTCGGTTGAATCCATTGCAACCGTGCGGATTGTGTCGTCGCCTATGTGGTGCTGCACTTCAAGCACGAGGTCGCTCTCGCCTTCGCGTTTGACGAGGAGGGCGTCGTGTATTGCCGGCAGACGCAGCCTCTCTTCCTCTGGAACTTCAAAATGGACATCGACTACCGGGCCGATGACCTGAGAAATATGTCCTGTCAGATTTGACATCTAATTGTTTTTTAGTTATTTATTACCAAGCAAGCGCTCCGGCGCCGAGTATTGCGGCGTCAGACTCCGGCAGACCGGAGGCGAGCAGTTTCACCTTGCCTTTCCAAAGGTGCACCACGTTTTCCTCCATAGCCTTTTTGCACGGCTCCATAATGAATTTGCCGGCCCTTGCCGCACCTCCGAAGAGAATTATCGCTTCAGGGGCGCTGAACGCGATGAAGTCTGCAAACTTCTCGCCGAGTTTTTTGCCGGTGTAGGCGAAGGTGTCGACAGCTATCTTGTCTCCCTGCAGGGCGGCATAGTAGATGTCTCTCGAGGTGAAGTCTTCGATGTCCCTCAGCGGGCTTGGGTCGGATGTCATTTCGAGCATCTCGCGGGCGGTGCGGCATATTCCGCCGCTGGAGGCATATGTTTCGAGGCAGCCTGTTTTGCCGCAGCCGCACTGGCGGCCGCCGTAGCGCACTGCGGTGGTGTGGCCGAGTTCGCCTGCGAAGCCGTCGTGGCCGTACACTACCTTGCCGTCGATTACGATGCCGCTGCCGACTCCCGTGCCGAGGGTTATCTCTATGAAGTTCTTCATACCCTTGGCGTTGCCGTAGATCATTTCTCCTTCTGCAGCTGCATTGGCATCATTGGTCACGGTTACCGGGAGACCGAGTTTGACATTGATGTAATCCTTCAACGGAACCGTCTTCCCCTTTGCCCAGGGAAGATTTACGGCGTCCACGATAGTGCCGTTGTAGTAGTTTCCGTCGGGAGCTCCGATTCCGACGCCTTGGACCGAGTTAAGTCCCACCTCGGAGCATACTTCTTTAATATTGTCGCAAAGCGTGTCGAGAAATTTTTCAGTGTCGTCCGCCCCGAAAGTGAGGGATGAGAAGACTTTTCTCTTGGAAATGTTGCCGAGACGGTCCACGAGACCGAGCTTTACGGACTGTCCGCCGACATCGACGCCTACTACGTAATCTTTTGCCATAGTGTTTATTCGGTTACAATATCTTTATTTACATTCTTTGAGCCAACGAGGGCGTAGAAGAGCATATATGCCATACCTGCCACGATGACCCAGTAGCTTGCCAGGTAGTTGCCTGTCGCATCGACGATTGCGTTCTGCAGGAGAGGGAGGATGCCGCCGCCGCATACGAGAGCCATAAAGATGCCGGAAGCCTTTTCGGTGTATTTGCCGAGGCCTTCAACCGCAAGGTTGAAGATGCCGCCCCACATCACTGATGTGCACAGGCCGACAAGCACGAGCAGGAGGGCGTTGACCGGGATGTTCACCAGACCGAATCCGCCCGCGCCGTTGAATACCGGCATATTGACGAGAGTGGTAGGAACGAAGATTGCGGCAAGGACGAGCACGATGCCGGCGCAGGATACAGTCGTGAGCATCGCTTTTGAAGATACTTTGCTTCCGATAGCCGCGCCCACGAGGCGTCCGACGAGCATCAGGAGCCAGTAAGTTGCTGCCACCGAGCCCGCAACGGCTGTATTGCTGATATAGCCTGCGATGTTGACGTCAGGGTTCTGGAGCCATTTCTGAAGCACGTTCGGGATGCCTACTTCAATACCTACATAGATGAAGATGGCAACAGCGCCGAGAATGAAGTGACGGAAGGAGAACGGACCGACCTTGCTCTTTTCTGACTGCACTGAAGCCTTCTGCTCTGCGCTCTTTTCCGGGATCTTGGTCAGAAGAATCACGACGAAAGCGAATGCGAAGATTGCCAGGGCCGCGAACATCAGAGGGAAGACGTCGCTGATCTTCGCTTCAGTGATAGAAGGGATCAGAAGGCCTGTCAGAATGATTACCGCCGTGCCGCACAGGGAGTTGAAGGCTCCTCCTGTCTGGATGAGCTGGTTGCCCTTGTTGCCGCCGCCGCCCAGATTGTTGAGCATCGGATTGACCACCGTGTTGAGAAGGCACATCGAGAAGCCTGCTATGAATGCGCCGAGCAGGTAGATGCCGAAACTTCCAGCAACGCCGGAGAGAGTCTGGATGCCTACGCCGACAAAACCTGTCGCTATGGCAATCAGAGCGGTCTTTTTGTATCCTGCTTTCTGGAGCAGGTTGCCTGCGGGAACACCCATTATCGCGTATGCGATGAAGTTCGCGAATACGCCGAGAGTGCCCATCCAGTTCTTGATTCCGAACTGATTTTTGAGGATGTCTCCCATAGGGGAGGCCAGGTTGGTTACGAATGAGATCATTCCGAAGAGGAAGATCATCACGATGATCGGAACTACGAAATTCTGTTTTTTAGTGGTGGTCATATCCGTTGCTTTTAATTGTTAATCAAGTTTGTGGATGGCAAGGCCGCTGCGGAGCTTCGGCTCGAACCAGGTGGTCTTCGGAGGCATTATGTTGCCGGTGTCGGCGATGTCGATGAGCTGCTTCATCGAAACAGGGTAGAGCGCGAGGGCTGCCACCATCTCACCGCTGTCGACTCTCTTCTTGAGTTCGCCCAGGCCTCTGATGCCGCCGACGAAGTCGATGCGGTTTGAGGTGCGAAGGTCGCCCAGGTTGAGGATCTTGTCGAAGATGAGGTTGGAACTGATCGTTACGTCGAGGACTCCGATAGGGTCGCTGTCGTTGTAGGTGCCTTCCTTTGCCGTCAGGCTGTACCACTTGCCGCCCAGGTAGAGCGAGAAGTTGTGCAGGGCGCAAGGCTTGTAGATGTCCGCTCCCTTCTCTTCGACTGTGAAGTATTCGCCCACCTTGGCGAGGAACTCTTGCTCCGTGAGGCCGTTGAGATCCTTGACGACGCGGTTGTAGTCGATGATCTTGAGCTGGTTGTCAGGGAAGCAGACTGCCATGAAGTAGTTGTACTCTTCGTCTCCGGTGTGGTTGGGATTCTGGCTCTTCTTTTCTGCTCCGACGCGGGCAGCTGCGGCTGTACGGTGGTGACCGTCAGCTACATAGAAAGCTGGGATGCCTGCGAAAATCTCGGTGATGCGGGCTATGTCCCTGTCGTCGTCTATTACCCAGAACTTGTGGCCGAAGCCGTCTTCGTCGGCGATGAAGTCGTATTCGGGGACGCGGGCGATGTAGCGGAACATTATGGCGTCGATCTCGGCGTTGTCGGGGTATGCGAAGAATACGGGCTCGATGTTGGCGTTCTGGATGCGGACGTGGATCATACGGTCATCCTCTTTCTCCTTGCGGGTGAGCTCGTGCTTCTTGATTGTGCCGCTAGCGTAGTCGTCTGTGTTGGCGCAAAGGACGATGCCGTACTGCGTGCGGCCTTCCATAGACTGGGCATATACATAGTAGCACTCCTTGGAATCCTGTACAAGCCAGCCCTTTTTCTGCCACTCCTTGAAGTTGGCTACAGCCTTGTCGTAGGTGCGCTGCTCGTGCTCGCCTGCGATAGGGTCGAAGTCTATTTCAGGCTTGGTGATGTGCAGAAGCGATTTTTCGCCGGCCTCGGCCTTTGCCTCGACTGAGTTCATCACGTCGTAAGGGCGCGCGGAGACCTCTTTGCCGTACTGCTTCGGCGGACGGACCGCTGCAAAAGGTTTTACTTTTACCATAGCCTTCTATTTGTTGAGTTGGAAACGTGTGTTGCCTGTAGCGAAGAAGTCGCAGATCTGGTTTGCAGCAGCGAGGCCCGCGTTGACGTTGGCTTCGCCTGTCTCTGCGCCCATCTTCTTAGGGGTGCCGAAGTAGCGCTTGCCGAACTTCTCAGCGAACTCTGCGGCCTTTTCAGGGGCAACGTCAGCTACATAGCGAAGGTCTTCACGCTCTTCGAGAACTGCCAGGAGTTCATCTTCGTTGATGACTTCCTTGCGGGCCGTGTTGATGAGGCATCCGCCCTTAGGCATTTTGCTCACGAGGCTGCGGCCGATCGAGCCTTTGGTCTCTGGAGTTGCAGGGATGTGCAGCGATACGAAGTCGCTCTTTGCGTAGAGGTCTTCGAGAGAAGCTGCCACTTTCGCGCCTGTCGCTTCGATTTTGTCTGCAGTCAGGTATGGGTCGAACGCGAGGACGTTCATTCCGAGGGCCATAGCTTTTTCACCTACGAGGCGGCCTACGTTGCCGTATGCCTGGATGCCGATTGTCTTGCCTTTGAGCTCGGCGCCGGTGCCCGGGGTGAACTGGTTGCGGTTCATATAGATCATCAGGCCGAGGGCGAGTTCCGCCACAGCGTTGGAGTTCTGGCCCGGAGTGTTCATTGCAACAATTTTGTGGGCTGAGCAGGCTGCAAGGTCGAGGTTGTCGAAGCCTGCGCCGGCGCGTACGACTATCTTGAGGTTCTTTGCGGCCTCGACAACTTCTGCGGTGACTTTGTCGGAGCGGACGATGAGGGCGTCGGCGTCTGCGACTGCCGCCACGAAGTCTGACTGCTGCTCATATTTCTCGAGAAGCGCGAGAGTGTGGCCGCTTTTTTCAACTATCTGACGGATTCCGTCAACTGCTGCCTTTGCGAAAGGCTTCTGTGTCGCTACAAGTACTTTCATTGTTTTGAGTATGGTTTTATATGATTCGTTTGCAGCTGCGGCGGGTTCCGGTTTCCTGCCGGAAACCCGCCGCAGCTGACTACGCTTGAATCAAAATTTTTGTTATTTGTGAAGCTGTTCGAATTCCTGCATTGTTGCGATGAGGGCGTCAACTGCCTCGACAGGGCAGGCGTTGTAGAGAGAGGCGCGGAAGCCGCCTACGCTGCGGTGGCCCTTGATGCCGACCATACCGCGCTCTTTGGCGAACGCCATGAATTCGTCCTGGAGGTTTTCATAGCCCGGAGCCATCACGAAGCATACGTTCATTATTGAACGGTCTTCCTTTGCGGCTGTACCTACGAAGAGAGGGTTGCGGTCGATCTCGTCATAGAGCTTCTGAGCCTTTGCGACGTTGATCTTGTTGATTGCCTCGACTCCGCCGATGCCCTTGAGCCACTTGAGGGTTTCGGTCATCACGAAGATAGGGAATACTGGAGGGGTGTTGAACATACTCTCGCCGTCGATGTGTGTCTGGTAGTTGAGCATTGTAGGGAGGTAGCGGGTGACCTTGCCCAGAACGTCTTTGCGGATGATTGCGAAGATTACGCCTGCGGGGCCTACGTTCTTCTGCGCGCCGCCGTAGATGAGGGCGTACTTGCTTACGTCCACAGGACGGCTCATTATGTCGGATGACATATCTGCCACGAGGTTTACAGGGCAGTCCATATCGTACTTGATTTCAGTACCGTAGATTGTGTTGTTGGTGGTGATGTGGAAGTAGTCGAGGTCTGCCGGGATCTCGTAGCCCTTAGGAATGTAGCTGTAGGTCTTGTCGGCTGAGGATGCGATGCAGACTGCGTTGCCGATGCCCTTCGCTTCTTTGAGAGCCTTCTTTGCCCATACGCCGGTCTCGAGGTAGCCGGCCTTGTTCTCGAGGAGGTTCATCGCCACATAGAGGAACTGGAGGGATGCGCCGCCGCCGAGGAAGAGAATTTCGTAGTTGTCAGGGATGTTGAGGAGTTCACGCCACAAAGCGCGGCACTCGTTCATAGTCTCCTCCCACTCCTTTGAGCGGTGCGAAACTGAGATTACAGGCATTCCTGTGCCTTTGAAATCCTGAAGGGCTGCGATGGCAGCGTCAATTGCCTGCTGCGGCAATACGCAAGGACCTGCGTTGAAGTTGTAAGCTTTTTTCATATGTATTATTATTTATTGTTTATTAAAAATGCTTCCAAAGCATAGGGGTTCTAGTCTTGCAAATTTAAGAATAAAACCAATAATTCGCAAAAATAATAGGTATGAATTGCGGGAAGCGGCCGTTTCGCTGCTCCGATTGGCTGCCTTGCTGCGGCGCCGCGGATTTTCGCGTCTTCCCGCAATTCACCCTCAACGGTTGCACGCGCTGGGGATGTCTCCAGAGGCTATGACCATTGACGGTGGGGCAAAATTGCCCCGCCGTCAACAGTACCCCGCCCTGCAACGCATTGCAGCCGTGGTGACCATTGAAGGTGATTTGCAGGAAGCGGCCTCAGAGTTCAATCCAGCGGATTGAGTTGTCGCGGCCCCACCAGGTCATCTGCTTTTTGGCGTAGTGGCGCGTGTTGCGCTTTATGAGGCGTACTGCCTCCTCGTAAGGGATGCGGCCGTCGAAGTAGTCGAACATCTCCTTGTAGCCTACTGTGTTGAGCGCCGGCAGATTACGATATTGAAGCAGGCCGCGCGCTTCGGCTTCGAGACCCTCCTCCAGCATAAGATCGACTCTTCTGTCGATGCGCTCGTAGAGTTCTTCGCGTGGGCGCGTCAACCCTATTTTTTCTATCTCGAACGGCCTCTCGCGATGCGGGCCGGTCTTGAATGAGGAGAATTTTCGCCCGGTGGCGAGCGTCACTTCCAGCGCCCGGACGATCCGTTGCGGATTGGCTATGTCGATGGTCATATAGGACTCGGGGTCCAGCCGTTTGAGCTCAAGGCGCAGCGACTCGACTCCTTCTGCCTTCATACGCTCGTTGAGACTTTCGCGCAGTTCCACGTCCGCCTCCGGAAAATCGTCCAGACCATTACACAGAGCGTCTATGTAAAGTCCTGAACCTCCGCAAAATACAATAGTTTCGTGCGTTTTGAAAAGTTCTTCGAGAAGCGCAAGGGCATCAAGCTCGTAGCGTCCTGCAGTATATCCCTCGACCACCGAGCGCGAGCCTATGAAATAGTGTTTTACGCGGGAAAGATGCCGGTCTGACGGCACGGCGGTGCCGATCTTCATTTCGCGGAAAATCTGTCTTGAGTCGCAGGAAACTATGGGGCTGCCCAGAGAGAGGGCAAGATCGATGCTGTAGTCTGTCTTTCCGACGGCGGTCGGGCCGAGGATTATCTTAATCCTCCGCTGAGCCTTCATTTTCGTCGTAGATTTCCTGGGTCTCGTCGTCCTTTTCGTCGTCTTCTTCGTCGTCCAGGTCGTCATCGTCGTCGAAATCGTCGCCGATAGGCTTGGCTACAGGGATAACCTCCTCGACCATTTTCTTGAACTGGTCTGGAGCGGAGCCCTTTTCTTCCGACAGGAACGGGTAGGCCCGCATAGGGGCGAAATCGCCCTCGCCCAAGAATTCCAGCTTTATGCAGCGGTCGTTGCGCATATCGAAGACGAAGTGCAGTTCGTTCTCCTCTTTTCCCAGTGTTTTGGCGAAGGTCACCTTGTCCATAGAGCCGTCACCCATATCGAAAAGGCCATACTCGCTTGTCATCTTGCCTTTTGCATCGTACCCCTCGAAGATTGTCATCTGATCCGGAGAGAACCCCAAATCGTTGACAATGAATTGGTTGAACTTGAAGAGAGACATATCGTCCTTCACTTCATAAACCCTCATGAAGAGCTTGCTTTCGGCAATTGTGGCCTTGTATCTTAAAATCATAATTTTTCGCGCCGGCCACCTTTACGGCCGTACCGAATACAAAGTTAATAAACTTTCTCCACTTCTCCTCCCCAAATGTCCAGAAATTTAAGGAAATCATCTTGGGAAATCACCACGCTGGCGGTGTTTTCACAGGGGTGGAAGCTGATTTTCGGAGCTGAAAAGAGATCATTGTCTATGTAATATTTCACTCTGTGGCCGTTTTCGAACAGTTCCTTCGGGTCGGCTCCGTCGAGGTTGATGTCATTGATCAGGCCGAAGGCGCAGACCGAACCGGGGCGCACGCCCAGGCAGCGCATCATCCTCTCCTCTGACGCGAAAGAGAGTTTGCCTTGATGCAACTGGTGCTCAAGGCCGTGGATGTCAAGGTCCTTGTGACACTCCATACTTACGAGGTAATGCCTGTTGCCTTTGTGGTTACGGAAAAAGAGGTTCTTGCAGTGCGTGGCGCCTGGAATGTCCTTCCAATATTCGAGGCACTCCTCGATTGAGGAAAGTTCGGGGTGCTCGTAAAGCTCATAAGCGATGTCGTGGGCCTCGAGAAAATCAAGGACTTTCCTGCGGAGTTGTTTTCTTTCTTCTGTATCTGTCATAGGCTGCAAATTTAGCGAAAATAACGAAAGAAAGTGCTAACTTTGTAACGTGGCAGCAGCAGAAGATACCTATAAGAGTATTGCATCGCCGTCAAAGGGCGTGTACAAGGAACTTGGCAGCAAGTTCCTCGCGTTCGCATTCCCCGTCGAGACGCAGGAGCAGGTCAAAGATATCGTAGCCACGCTCAAGAAAGAGTACTTCGACGCCCGCCACCACTGCTACGCCTACCGTCTCGGGCCGGACGGCGAGCCGTGGAGGGCCAACGACGACGGCGAGCCTTCCTCCAGCGCCGGGCGCCCGATCCTCGGGCAGCTGCTTTCTTGCGAATTGAGTGATGTTCTGGTAGTTGTGGTGCGCTACTTCGGCGGCGTCAAGCTCGGCGTTCCGGGCCTGATCAGAGCCTACAAAACCGCCACGCAGGACGCTCTCTCCGCCGCCGAGGTCATCGAAAAGATCGCCGCGGAAAGCCTGACTTTCGAGTTCGACTACCTGCAGATGAACGACGTTATGAAATTCCTCAAGGACAACGGCCTGCAGCCGTTCGACCAGCAGTTTGACCTCAGGTGCCGCCTCACCGTCCGCGTCCCCCTGTCACAAGTCAGCGGCGTTGTCGCCTCCATCCCCGCCTCAAGAGTGTGAAACGTCCGCTCTGAGGCCGCTTCCCGCAATTCACCTTCAACGGTTGCACGCGCTGTGGATATCTCCAGAGGCTATGGCTGTTGACTGTGGGGCGAAATTGCCACGCCGTCAACAGCGTCCTGCTCTGCAACGCATTGCAGCCGTGGTGACCGTTGAAGGTGAATTGCGGGAGCGCGAAGAAGCGCGAAGAGGCGCGCAAGCAAACGGCTAGTTGCCCATCTCGGAGAGGAACTTGATGCGTACCAGACGGACCTCTTCTTCGGTGTAGTCGCCGCCGAGCTCCTTCATCGCGTCGGTTACGGAGTCGCTGTCGGCTTCGTCCTTGAAGAAATAGTAGATGTCATCCACCTTGTCTTCGTCGATGGTCTGCCTGATGTAGTAGTCGATGTTCAGGCGGGTGCCGAAGGCGACGATGGACTCTATTTCGTCGAGAAGCTCCTCGTAGTCCATATCGCGGTTGCGGGCGATGTCCTCGAACGGAAGCTTGCGGTCGATGCTCTGGATTATGTACACCTTGTTGGAAGACTTGTTGGCCACTGACTTTACGATGAAGTCGTCCGGGCGGTCTATCTCGTTCTCTTCCACATACTTGGCAATGAGTTCCACGAACGGCTTGCCGAACTTGTGGGCCTTGCCTTCGCCGACGCCCTGACAGTTTTTCAGCTCTTCTATCGTGACGGGGTACTGGATTGCCATATCTTCCAGGCTAGGGTCTCCGAAAATCACCCAGGCAGGCAGATTGAGCTTGCGGGACAAGTCTTTCCGGACGTCTTTCAGCATCGACATCAGGGCGGGGTCGCCTCCGCCGCCGGCCTGATGCTTTATTGCAGCCGGCACTTCGTCGTCGTCATCTTCCTCTCCGTCGGAGAATTCGCGGTCTTCGGTCAGCATCAGTTCGTAAGGGTCTTCGTAGAACTTGCGGCCTTCGTCGGTGACGAATATCAGGCCGTAGCGCTCTATGTCCTTGTCCAGCAGGTGCAGCACGAGACCCTGACGGATTATTGCCGACCAGAAGCGCGGCCCGCGGTCTTTGCCGATGCCGAAGAGTTCGTGCTTATGGTGGTAGTATGACTTTATCAGAGAGTTGCTTGTGCCTGAAAGGATATTGGCCAGATGGTCGGGCTTGAAGGCCTCCTTCAGGGAGAGGATGAGCTCGATTACGATGCACATCTGCTCGCGGGCGTCGAAGCGCTTCTTCGGGTGCAGGCAGTTGTCGCAGGCTCCGCAGTTGTCCTGCAGATAGTCCTCGCCGAAGTAGTTGAGCAGGATCTTTCTGCGGCACTGGTTGGACTCGGCGTAGGAGACCGTCTCCATCAGCAGCTGCTTGCCTATTTCCTGCTCGGAGACAGGCTTGCCCTGCATGAATTTTTCCAGACGGAGGATATCCTTGTAGCTGTAGAAGGCTATGCAGCGGCCCTCCTTGCCGTCTCGCCCGGCGCGGCCCGTCTCCTGATAGTAGCCTTCAAGGCTCTTCGGGATGTCGTAGTGGATTACGAATCTCACGTCAGGCTTGTCGATGCCCATTCCGAAGGCTATGGTGGCGACTATGACGTCCACTTGCTCCATCAGGAAGGCGTCCTGATTGCGGGAGCGCGTGGCGGCGTCCATACCGGCGTGGTAGGGAAGGGCCTTTATGCCGTTGATGCACAGGAGTTCGGCTATCTCTTCCACTTTTTTGCGGCTCAGACAATATATTATGCCGCTCTTGCCCGGATTCTCCTTTATGAACTTTATTATGTCGTGCTTCGGATTGGATTTGTCGCGGATTTCATAGTAGAGGTTGGGACGGTTGAAGGAGGATTTGAAGACCTTCGCGTCCATCATTCCGAGGTTCTTCTGGATGTCGGACTGCACTTTCGGGGTGGCGGTCGCCGTGAGGGCGATTATAGGGGCGGCGCCTATCTCTTCGGTTATCTCTTTTATGCGGCGGTATTCGGGCCGGAAGTCGTGGCCCCATTCGGAGATGCAGTGGGCTTCGTCTATTGCGTAGAAGGATATCTTTATCTGCTGGAGAAGCTGTATGTTCTCCTCTTTTGTAAGGGATTCGGGGGCTACGTAGAGGAGTTTTGTCACACCGCTCAGGAGGTCTTCGCGCACTTCCTGCATCTGCGTCTTGTTCAGAGACGAGTTGAGGAAATGGGCTATGCCGGCCTGATTCTGGATGAAGCCGCGGATGGCGTCCACCTGGTTTTTCATCAGGGCGATGAGAGGGGATACGACTATCGCCGTGCCTTCAAGGCACAGGGCGGGGAGCTGATAGCAAAGCGATTTGCCGCCGCCTGTCGGCATCAACACGAATGCGTTCTTTCCGGCAATCAGGTGCGATATGATGGCTTCCTGATTGCCTTTGAAGGAATCGAATCCGAAAAATTCCTTCAATTTCTTATGTAAATCCTCAGATGTAAGGCTCATTTTATAGGTGCGAAAAATATTCCGACTATAAAGTTATACTAAAAAAATGATAAAAGCACAAATTTTTTTGACTTTTATTATCTTTGCAACCTGTTCCGCGTGGCGGAAAATGGGACGAAACAATAAACAAACTCAATAAAATGAAAAACTTAACATCAATTTTCGCAGTATGCGCTCTTGCGGTGCTCTCTCTTGCTTCCTGCAACAACAAGAGCTGTGACACACCTCAGCCGAAAGGCATAACCTCTTCAGACGTGGATTCAGTAAGCTTCGTTCTCGGTTATTCATTCGGAATGTCCCTCCAGAGAGACAATTTCGGAGCTCTCAACCTCAATCAGATCGCGAAGGGTATCCGCGCGGCTACAGGCGACGTGGACGCAGTGGACGAGGCTACTTTCTACCGCATTCTCAACGGCTTTATGGAGAAGAAACAGACTCTCACGATAGCTGCCAACAAGGAAGAAAGCATCAAGTTCCTCGAGGCCGCACAGAAGGAAGAAGGCGTTCAGACCACTGAATCAGGCCTTGTTTACAGAATCGACCGCGCCGGCAACGGCGTCAAGCCGACCTCAGTGAAGGATACTGTCGAAGTGAACTACGAAGGCTCTCTCGCTGACGGTACTGTCTTCGACTCTTCATACGAAAGAGGAGAAACCGCTGAATTCAGCCTCGGCGCAGTAATCAACGGTTGGGGCGAAGGCCTCCAGTATGTTGAAGAAGGCGGCCAGATCACCCTCTGGATCCCTTCAGACCTCGCCTACGGCGACATCGCACGTCCGGGCAGCCCTATCGGTCCTGCACAGGCCCTCAAGTTCAAGGTAGAACTTATCAAGGTAAAGCCTTTCGTAGAGAAAGAAGCTCAGACAAAATAAGTTGGGCACATTCAAAAGAATATTGTCCTACGCCAGGCCGTACGGAAAATATTGGCCGGGATATCTTGTCCTGTCCATATTTTCCGTTATTTTCGGCGTGGTCAACTATGCCCTGCTGGGGCCTCTGCTCACGGTGCTTTTCGAAAGCGACACGATAGAGCAGGCCGCCGCCTGCCCGGCTTTCGAACTGACGATAGACTGGTTCAAGGAGGCTTTCCACTTCTTCCTTTCGGACCTGATATGCCGCCAAGGCGTGATGAAGGGCCTTCTCTTCGTCTGCGGCACGATAGTCGTCACCTGTTTCCTATGTGACCTTTGCCGATACCTTTCGCAGCGCATTCTTGTCAGTATGAAGACCAATCTGATGAAGAACATCCGCCGCGACCTCTTCGCGAAGATTTCGTCGCTGCACATCGGGTACTTCAACGACAAGCGCAAGGGAGACATCCTCTCCGGTATATCCAACGACGTAAATGAGGTGCAGAACAGCGTGGCGAGCAGTTTCCACGTCATTTTCCGCGAACCGATACTGGTGGTCGGCTTTCTGGCGATGCTTTTCTATATGTCGCCGCGCCTTACCGCCGTGTCGCTGGTGGCGCTCCCGATATCGGCCGTGTTCGTTACGAAGCTGACACGCCGCCTGAGGGCCGGAAGCGTTGAGACGCAGAGCCTTATGGGCCGCATACTCAGCCAGTTCGAGGAGGCTATTTCGGGCTCCCGCATAATCAAGGCCTTCAATGCCGGCAAATATGTGGAGGGCTCTTTCGAACAGTTCAACGAGCGTCACAGAAAGGTCTCCCGTTCGGTCTTCAACCGTCAGGAGCTCGCTTCCCCGACATCGGAGTTTCTGGGCATAAGCATAGCCGCCATCGTGCTCTTCTACGGCGGATGGCTCAACCTCCACGGCAAGCTCGGAATGAGCTGGCAGGAGTTCATCGTGTACATAATGTTCTACTGGAAGGTGCTTGAGCCTGCGAAAGCAATTGCAAACTCCTATGCGGCAGTGCAGAAGGGCCTTGTGTCCGGTGAGCGAATCTTCGCCATACTCGACATCCCGGAGGGGATACCGGACGGCGACAAGCCGCTTGACGGCTTCCGCAGCTCGGTGCAGTTCGAAAACGTGAGTTTCGAGTACAATCAGGGCACTCCTGTGCTCAAAAATATAAACATAACTGTCCCGAAAGGCAAGATGGTGGCGGTGGTGGGTCCTTCCGGCGCCGGAAAATCCACTATGGCGGACCTTCTGCCAAGGTTCTGGGACGTGACGGGCGGCCGCATACTGATCGACGGAGTCGATATCCGCCAGGTGCGCAAGGCCGACCTTATTTCGCAGATGGGCATCGTGACGCAGGAATCCATCCTCTTCAACGATACGGTATTCAACAACATAGCCTTCGGAATGGAAGGCGTCACGCAGGAGCAGGTCGAGGCGGCGGCCAGAGTTGCCAACGCGCACGAATTCATCTGTGCGATGGAGGACGGCTATCAGACCAATATCGGTGACCGCGGCGCAAAACTCTCCGGAGGGCAGCGGCAGCGCATAGCCATTGCCCGCGCAGTCCTGAAGAATCCTCCTATAATGATTCTCGACGAGGCCACTTCCGCTCTCGACACGGAAAGCGAGAGAATTGTGCAGGACGCCCTCTCCCGCCTTATGGAAAACAGGACCTCGCTTGTTATAGCCCACCGCCTGTCCACAATCCGCCACGCGGACGAGATTGTCGTGCTGCAGGAAGGCAGGGTGGTAGAGCGCGGCTCTCACGACAGCCTTGTGGAGGCCGGCGGACTGTATGCGCATCTTTGTGAACTCCAGACATTTGCATAGAATCTAATATGGAAAGACAGAATAAGTTTGACAAAAGTTACCTCGAAATGGCCCGCGTCTGGGCGTCAAACTCATATTGCAAGAGGCGTCAGGTGGGCGCTCTCCTTGTAAAGGACAGGATGATTATATCCGACGGCTACAACGGCACTCCTTCCGGCTTTGAAAACGTGTGCGAAGATGACAACGGTGTAACCAAGCCATATGTACTTCACGCTGAGGCGAATGCGATTACTAAAGTGGCCAAGAGCGGCAACAGCAGCGACGGAGCGACCCTCTATGTGACAGCCTCGCCGTGCATCGAATGTGCCAAACTTATAATACAGGCCGGCATCAAAAGGGTCGTATATATGGACGAATACCGGATTACGGACGGAGTCGATCTTCTGAAAAGAGCCGGAATCGAAGTGCAAAAGTTCGAATAGATGAAGCAGGAGACTTTCAACAGACTGGTCAATGCCGTGCTGGCAGTGGCGGTTGTGATTCTCGTGGTGTTTGCCGTTCTGCGAATAAGCGGAGCGTCAAAGGCGCGTGGCAGCAGGCAGACCTCCGACCAGTGGGCCAAGCTGATGCTGGTGCTCGGGGCGGTGGACCGCGATTATGTGGATGACATAGACCGGGCGGCCGTGACGGAGGAGATTCTGCCCGAGCTTCTCTCAAAACTTGACCCACATTCCGTGTATCTTCCTCCTGTGGAGCTGAAGAAGTCGGAGGAGGACCTGCAGGGCGGCTTCGACGGTATCGGCGTGCAGTTCAACGTGCCTGAAGACACCGCCATCGTGACGAACATAATTGCCGGCGGCCCTGCCGAAAAGGCCGGATTGCTGACGGGCGACCGCCTGCTGAAGGTGGATGACCGCCCGATTGCCGGCGTGAAGATGGACCAGGACACGATGGTCTCCCTGATGAGAGGTCTTCGCGGCACGAAGGTGGTCATAACTGTCGGCAGGGAAAGGGTGAAGAACCCTATCCCGTTCGAGCTCGTGCGCGACAAGATTCCGGTCAACAGCGTGGACGTTTCGTTTATGCTCAACGACACCACCGGCTACGTCAAACTGTCAAAATTCTCCAAGACAAGCTATCAGGAGTTCCTGCTCGCCGTGGCCGGGCTCTTGAAACAGGGCATGAAGAAGCTGGTCTTCGACCTTCGCGAGAATAACGGAGGCTATTTCGATCAGGCCATCCTTCTTTGCAACGAGTTCCTGGAGAAGGGTTCACTTATAGTATATATGGAAGGACGCAACCGTCCTCGTGAGGATGTGTTCGCCGACGGTCGCGGCCTTTGCCGTGGGCTGGAGCTGGCGGTGCTCATAGACGAGCAGAGCGCCTCCTCGAGCGAGATATTCGCCGGCGCGATGCAGGACAACGACAGGGCTGTCATCTACGGGCTGCGCTCGTTCGGCAAGGGCCTTGTGCAGGAGCCTGTCTATTTCTCGGACGGTTCCGGCGTCAGGCTGACGGTGGCGCGTTTCTACACGCCGTCGGGCAGGTGCATCCAGAAGCCGTACCGCGACGACTACGCCTATGATATATATGAAAGGTATAGCACCGGCGAGATGCTCAGCGCCGACAGCATAAGGGTGAACGATTCCCTGCGCTATGAGACTGTCGGCGGCCGTACCGTTTATGGCGGCGGAGGCATAATCCCGGATGTGTTCGTGCCTCTGGATACAACCCGCGTCACAGAGTATCTGGTGCAGTGCAACAGGCGGAGTCTGCAGGTCAAATATGCCAACAAGGTGTCGGACCGCCACCGCGCACAGCTGCGCTCTCTGACCGACCTCGAAAAAGTCGAGGCGTTCCTTTCCACTTTGGATCTGGCCTCGGGTTTCAAGGCTTTTGCCGCTGGTGAGGGCGTGCCTTTCTCCGCAAAGGACTGGGCCGTTTCGGGCGATGTCATTCTGACTCAGATAAAGGCTCTCATAGCTCGCTATACCCCTATGTCGGACGAGGCGTTTTACCCGATTTATCTTCGTCTTGACAATAATATCGAGGCGGTTTTGGCCGAAAAGGAGCGATAATTGAAAAAAATTGAAACTTTTTATCAGCTTTTGCGTATAAATATTGTTTTTTGCGTAGTAAAATAAGATTTTCAATATGAAACTTTCACAATTCGGATTTGACCTTCCTGACGAGTTCATAGCAAAGTACCCGAGTGAGGACAGGGACGAGTGCAGACTGATGGTCGTCCACAGAGATACGGGAGAAATAGAACACAAGATATTCAAGGATATACTTCAGTATGCCAACTCGAACGATCTGTTCGTCTTCAACGACGCGAAGGTGTTCCCCGCAAGGCTCAACGGCAACAAGGAGAAGACCGGCGCCGAAATCGAGGTGTTCCTCCTCAGGGAACTCAATCCAGAGCAGCGTCTGTGGGACGTGCTGGTGGACCCTGCGCGCAAGATCCGAATCGGCAACAAGCTCTATTTCGGTGAGAACGACAGCCTCGTGGCTGAAGTGATAGACAACACGACTTCCCGTGGCCGCACGCTCCGCTTCCTTTTCGACGGCACATACGAGGAGTTCCAAGACACTCTCTACAAGATGGGCTCCCTTCCTGTTCCGAAGTGGATCCGTCCTGCCGCAGAAGAAATCGACAAGGAGCGTTTCCAGACGATCTATGCGAAGAACGACGGCGCGGTGGCTTCTCCTGCCGCTGGCCTGCATTTCAGCAAGATTCTCTTCAAGAAGATGGAAATCAACGATATAAATCGTGCATTCCTGACTCTTTATATGGGCAACGCGCATTTCCGTACGGTGGATGTGGAGGATCTGTCGAAGCATAAGATGGATTCGGAGCGGGTCGTCATCCCGGAAGTGACTGCAGATATGGTCAATGCCGCAAAGCGTCGCGGCTCTAAGGTGTTCGCCGTCGGCATCACAGTCGTCAGAGCCCTTGAGACATATGTCACGACGACCGGCGAGATCCGTCCTTACGACGATTGGACCAACAGATTCATATTCCCGCCCTACAAGTTCACGATTCCAGACGCTCTCGTGACAAATTTCCATCTTCCTTTCAGCACAATGCTTATGAACGCCGCCGCCTTCGGCGGATACGAGCACGTGATGAACGCCTACAAAGTCGCCATCGAAGAGGGCTACAAGTTCGGCACCTACGGCGACGCGATGCTCATCATCTAACGCGATGACCATACCTGCAACCATACAATCTTGTCAGTTTCGTACACACGCGAGTGACTCGCGTAGTGTACAAGTGACTGCTTCGGGGGGGGGGTATAACATCTTATAAATCAATTAGGTACGTAGTTTCAGGCTCTCTTTTGACCTGTTTTTTTGCTGCCTGCGGACGATTCCAGTCTGCGGGCGTTTTTGTGTGTTTATATTTATAAACCATTCAAATACAATCACTTATGAACAAAGACCAAACAAGAGGCGAATACCTTGCGCCGAGTGTCAAGGTAGTTGAGACGAGGTCTCAGGGCGTCCTGTGCACCTCGGGCAGCAACGAAAGCTACAACAGCGGCAGTTGGGAGTGGTAGAACTTTTAAAACGAAAGAAGATTATGAAAAAGACAATCAACAACATACTCTTTGCAGCCCTTGTGGTACTCGCGGCTGCATCCTGCCAGAAAGAACTGAGCTCTGAGGCTCAGAGCGAAGGCCTTCGCACCATCACTTGCTATATGGAAACTCCTTCGGATACCAAAGGGGGCGGAGCCACCCTTCCTGAATGGCATACAGGCGACCAGATTTGGATTTCCAACGGTACTTCTTCCGAGACCAAGACCCTTGAAGCAGGCGACATCGACGGCAATAAGGTCACTCTCAGCACCAGTCTCAGCGGCACTCTCTATGCTGTCTGTCCCGCAAGCGCCCAGAACGGCGTAACTGGGGGTAAGATAGGTATCAAGATTCCTACATCCACCGACGGCGCCTTTGCAAATGCACATATTGCCGTAGCCCAGGGCGATGGAACTCTCTCGTTCAAGAACGCCGTGACGATTCTGAATATTGCGACTTCAGACGAGATTGCAGCTGTCAACATCTCCTCTACGGCCAATATTGCCGGCGAGTTCAATGTGGCATACGGTCCCAGCCTTACGTTGGAGGCAGGCGCCAGTCAGGCCAAGAGCGTTACCTTGACTTCTTCTACAGGAGGGGCAAGATACGTTGCCATCGCTCCCGGCACGGCTTTCAACACAGTCACCTTCACTGCCATCAAGACCGCTACCAATTGGGCAGTGAAGACTTCGACCAGCACAAACTCCGCGGTAATCAACACTATTTATACTATTGGCAATGTTGCCAATAGTAGTGACGGCTGGACATACACGGGTGACAACAACGGTTCCCTCTGGGGACAATTCTCCGTCAGCGGCGACAAGAAGGTCCGCTTCTCAAAGGGCAACCTTCAGGCGACGTACAACGGCAGTTCGTACGATTGGGACTTCGCAGAGCATCAGTATGATTTCGTCGGCAATAATCCCGGCAACACTACAATCGGCTCCCAGACTGATGGCGCTAAGGTGGACCTCTTTACCTGGGTAGGAGAGGGCTGTTTATATGCCGCATACGGAATAAATACTGCCAATACCGGTTATAGCACCACTAGTAGGACATCTGCTCTCAAGTCCGACTGGGGCGTAGCCTATTGCACTTCGAAGAGCATCACCCCGACAACGACCTGATATACTCTCTCAAGCGATTATTGGGGGTATATAATCAATTCCCGTTCAGCATCAACAATAAACGGTAAGGCAAATGCCAGATATATGAAGTGCCAAGTAGACAGTAAATCCGGATTGTTGCTCTTCCCCGACAGTTTCGCCTGGCCGACCGTCAGCGGTGCTCCGGAGGAGTCAACCGCCACAAAAATAAATAATGATAATGCCGATTATTCAGTAACTTATACATCGGCCGAGTTCGCCAAGCTCGAGTCTGCCGGAGCTGTGTTCCTTCCCGCTGGCGGCAAACGCAACGGCTCATCTATAGAAAGTTCTGAGTACGGCTTTTACTGGTCGAGTACGCATAGCTCAACCGCTGACTATAACGCGTACTACCTCTACTTCAACTACAACGCTTACACCCACTATGTCGCTTCAACCGGAAACGACACCGGCGGCCACGGCCGGAGTGTGCGTCTCGTCACAGATTAATAAAAAAGCGGGCTTGCCCAATGCAGTAAGGCCCAAGGCAAGCCCACTAGTTGAAAATCCCATATCGTTCCCTGGTGGCAGGCAACCCGCTGGCACCCAACAATTAACGTAAACCGCTACCCCTCTTTTCAGGGGGTAGCGGTTTGCGTTAGTCGCTGTCTATCAGACATCTAGGTGCCACCCCTGCACTATAATCGTCTCCGCAGCGATGTTTTGCGGCGTAACTCGCAAGAGAGTAGTACGGTATATGCTTGTCCTTCGTGCGTTAATTTTTTCTGGGGTACGCTATCCTGCTCTGCAGGGGCTTCTGGGGCAGGGCTACGGAAATCAGGGCGCTTTTTTGGGGCTTGATTTCCGCAATGGTCCCTCTGAAGCGCCCCCAGGGCCAGTGTCTGTACCCTGAAAAAAATTAACAAGTACTCTTGCGGAATCAACATTGTGTTGGTCCCTACGTGCTTTTCGGCGTGGAGAATGTTCCGGCCTCAGGGCGGGCATTTCACCTCATCATCGCCCGCCCGGGCCGGAACATTCTCCACGCCGAAGGCAAGATCCCGGCGGGTTAATCGGGATTATGTCGGGAATTTTTGTTTGAGGGGCGTACTCTGTAATTTGGCTCGAAAAAAGCACGGATTATGGAGTATGACTTTTTAGTTTATCAGACTGCGCTGAGCAAAGTGTTTTCGCTCAAGTGCGGCGCGGGGCTGCGGCTCCTGGAGATGTATCCCGACATTTCGGAAATTTTCAAACTTGACAGAGCCCAGCTGGAGGCGGTGCTGGGAAAGGCGGACTATTATATCAACGCAATACTCAACCCCTCGACGCTGCGCTGGGCGGCCTCGGAGGTCGATTGGGCGAAGGAGCACGGCATAAGCCTGCTGCCCTTCGGCGACGAACGTTACCCGCACCGCCTGCGCGAATGCCCCGACGCGCCACTTATGCTCTACTGCAGCGGCACGGCCGCCCTGAACGCCGAACGGGTTCTGGCTGTGGTCGGTACGCGCAGGGCCACGTACTACGGCAGGGAAACTTGCCGCAAAATTGTGGAGCGGGTAGCGGAAAATCCTGTAAAGCCTCTGATTGTCAGCGGGCTTGCACTTGGCATTGACGGTACTGCCCATATGGCAGCGCTCGACAGCGGACTGCCCACCGTCGCCGTCCTGCCCTGCGGCATTGACGAAATCTATCCGCAGAGGCATCGCGAACTGGCGCTGCGCATAATGGACCGCGGAGCGCTCGTGACGGATTTCGCGCGCGGGACGGCGCCTGTCGCGCTCACATTCGTCAGGCGCAACCGCATAATAGCCGGAATGGCCGACGCAGTGCTGCTGGCCGAGTCTTTCGTGCCCGGCGGCGGCCTGATAACGGTCTCTTTGGCAAGATCCTACGACCGCGAAGTATTTGCCGTCCCGGGGCGCATCACAGACCCTTCTTTCAAAGGATGCAACCAGATGATAGCCAAGAATATGGCATCTGTCGTGGATAATATTGACGCTGTCGAGAAGGGGATGGGGTGGGGCGTGGAGCAAAGGCGCCGCAGCGAACGTACCCTCTTCCAGACCGACGACTCCCCGCTGAAAAAACAGATAATAAATTCATTGTCAGACCGTTCGCCAATGACGGCGGACGACCTCTCCGACAGCCTTGCCATAGATGTAAGGGACCTGTCCGTCGCCCTGCTCGAACTGGAGCTGGACGGCCGTATAAGAAATAGCGGCGGCGGGGCTTATGAGTTGAAATGACGGAGTAAATTGCTATCTTTGCAAGATGGAGTTGATAGACACACATTCGCATATATATGACGAAGCCTTCCGCGAGGACTTCGCAGAGATGATAGCCCGTGCCCGCGAGGCCGGAGTCGTCGCCTGCGTGATGCCCGGCATCGACACCACCTGCCACCGCGCGATGACAGATGCGGAAGACTCCCTCCCGGGCTTTGCCCATTCCTGCATAGGCCTGCACCCGACCTCCGTCGGGGAAAACTGGCGGGAGGAGTTGGAATTTATTCACCGTCACATAGACGACCGCCCCTTCAAGGCCGTGGGGGAGATAGGCCTGGACCAATATTGGTCCAAGGACTTTGCGGCTGAGCAGATGCGGGTGTGCGAGGACCAGATAGCCCTGGCGTCGGAAAAAGGACTGCCGGTAATAATCCACCTGAGAGAGGCCACTGAAGACTTCTTTAAGGTGCTATCCGATCTGAAGGGCATACCTTTTAGAGGCACAATGCACGCTTTTTCAGGCAGTTACGAAACATATAAGAGGCTTCTGTCGATGGCTGATTTCAAATTCGGCATAGGCGGAGTCGTTACCTATAAAAATGCAGGAGTGGCCGGGGCCCTGGAAAAAATGTCATTGGACGACATCGTGCTTGAAACCGACTGCCCGTGGCTGACGCCGGTGCCTTTCAGAGGCAAGCGCAACGAAACCGCCTATGTGCGCCTTGTGGCGGAAAAAGTGGCGCAGATAAAACAGCTGCCGGTGGAAACTGTCGCGGCTACAACTACAGCTTCCGCAAGAAAGCTATTCAACATATAGAGAATATGAACAGTTCCATACTTTTAATTTATACGGGCGGCACCATCGGAATGAAGCAGGATCCCGAAACGCAGTTGCTCAAGCCCTTCAATTTCGCGCAGATAACGCAGGAAGTCCCTGAACTGAGGAAATTCGGCTACCGTATAGACAGCCATTCGCTCACGCCCGTCATCGACTCCTCGGACGCCAACCCCGCCTTCTGGGTCACTCTGGCCAGACTTATCGAGAAAAACTATGAAAGATACGACGGCTTCGTGGTCCTGCACGGCACCGACACGATGGCCTATTCAGCTTCGGCTCTGAGCTTTATGCTTGAAAATCTGGAGAAGCCCGTAATCTTCACAGGAAGCCAGCTTCCGATAGGTATGCTCCGCACAGACGGCAAGGAAAACCTCATCTCGGCAATCGAGCTTGCCGCCGCCGTGGACGCGGAGGGTCGCCCGATGGTTCCGGAGGTCTGCGTCTATTTCGAAAGCCAGCTCTACAGAGGCAACCGCACGATAAAGTACAATGCGGAGAATTTCCGAGCCTTCCGTTCGGCCAATTATCCGGTCCTGGCGGACGTGGGCATACATATCAAATATAACACTCCTATAATCAGGCGCCCTTCAGAGTGGGGAAAAAAGTTGAAAATTCACGATAAATTCGATACTTCCGTCGCGATTTTGAAAATTTTCCCCGGAATCAGCCATAAATGCGTCGAGGCCATACTTTCGGTGGAGGGTCTGCGGGCCGTGGTGCTCGAAACCTACGGATCGGGCAATTCGCCGACCGACCCTGTCTTCCTCTCGATGGTGCACGATTTCACCTCGAAAGGGGGCATCGCCGTCAACGTCACCCAGTGTCCGGCCGGCAGCGTGGATATGGCCGCCTATGCCAACGGAGCTGTGCTCGCCGAGGCCGGAGTCGTGAGCGGATACGACATCACAATGGAGTCGGCCCTTACAAAATTATTTTTACTTTTGGGTCAATCCGCTGACAATGAGCAGGTAAAGCAAAATTTCGCAAAAAATATTTGTGGAGAAATTTCAAATAAATGATAGCAGATTACAAAATTATTGCTAAATTGCACGGTATTTTGAAACTATAACTATTTAAATACATTGTTTAATAATTAACCAAAAAACATTTATGAAAAAAATTTTCATGTTTCTGGCAGTCATTGGCGTAATGGCAATCTCTGCCGAGTTCCAGCAGGCTTCTGCTCAGGACGAACAGGCTGCAACTGAGCAGGTCGCAGTTGATCAGGCTGAGGCAGTTGAAGAAGAAGCTTCAGACGAGGTCGTTGACCCATTCAACGCTCCAACAGATGACAAGCCTCTTCATCAGCAGCTCAAGAAGATCTTCATCGAAGGTGGTGCAGGCTTCATGGCACTCGTATTGGTCTGCCTTATCCTCGGTCTTGCAATCGCTATCGAGCGAATCATTACTCTGAGCCTCTCTCAGATCGACGCGAAGTCTTTCGCTGCCAGCATCGAAGAGAAAATCAAAGGCGACAAAATTGACGAAGCTCTTGATCTTTGCCGTGACACCCGCGGTCCTGTAGCAAGCATCTACTATCAGGGTCTTCTCCGCGTTAAGGAAGGTCAGGACATTGAAAATATCGAGAAATCAGTCGTTACTTACGGCGGCGTAGAAGGTGGCAAACTTATGAACGGTATGACTTGGATCTCCCTCTTCATCGGTATCGCTCCTCAGCTCGGTTTCTTGGGAACTGTCATCGGTTTGATCCAGGCATTCGACGCAATCGAAGTAGCAGGTGATATCAGCCCGGCACTCGTTGCAGGTGGTATGAAAGTCGCTTTGATCACTACTGTCGGCGGTCTTGTCGTAGCTATTATCCTCCAGCTCTTCTACAACTACCTCGTTCAGAAAGTTGACGGTATCACAGTAGATATGGAGAACGCTTCAGTCGACCTCGTTGACGCACTCGTAAAGTACAAAAAATAAGTATCAAGTCCCAAACTAGATTATGAAAAAAATCAAGATTATCGAGTATGCGCTCCTCGTGCTCTCGTTTATCGTTTTCATCGTCGCGTTCCTCAACATCAAGAGTGTTGACTCGCCGATGCTTGACGTATATCTGGGATGGACGTATGCTTTGATAGCCATCGCGCTGGTTGCTGCCTTGGGATTCCCATTGGTCAAAGCATTCGGCAACAAGAAGAGCCTCCGCAATCTTCTCATTCTGATTGTGGGTGCAGTCGTTCTTGTAGGCGGTGTCTATCTGCTTGCCCCAGGCAATGCAATTGACGTAAACACAACTGTCGATGCCGGCACATTCAAGTTCACCGATGCAGCTCTGTATCTCACATACATCTTCCTCGGCGCTTCAATCGTAGCCCTCATCTGGAGTGTTGTCCACAATGCCGCTGGCAAAAACAAATTCCAAAAATAATTAATAGGTATGGCATCAAAAAAGACTCCTGAAATCAACGGCTCTTCAATGGCGGATATCTCCTTCATTGCGCTGATGTTCTTCTTGATGGTGTCCACTATGGATAGGGAAGAGGGTATCTCACGCCGTCTCCCGCCGCTCCCGAGCGAAGACCAGAAAGTGGAGGACCAGAAGGTCAACCGTCGTAACATCATCCAGGTGAAGATCAACGCCAGCGACAGATTGTTTGCCGGAAATCAACTGATGGAAGTCGGCCTACTGAAAGATAAAATCAAAGAATTCCTTACGAACCCTACCAACGACCCTAACCTTCCTGAACTCGAAGATAAGGAGATCGAAGGACTGGGCACTGTCCGCGTTTCCAAGGGTGTCATCTCCCTGCAGAACGACCGTGGTACCACATACAGCCAGTACATCGCAGTTCAGAACGAATTGCTGCGCGCTGTAAACGAGCTCCGCGACGACTTCTCAATGAGAACCTACGGAAAGAAATACTCCAAGCTCAGCGAGGAGAAGCAGGAAATCGTAAGAAAAGCAGTTCCTCAGAATATTTCTGAAGCAGAACCTAAGGATGTAAAGAAAAAATAGGAGGAATCAGTATGGCTAAGTTTCTTAAGAAGGAAAAAGGTGGACTGCCTGCAATCAGTACATCATCACTTCCAGATATCGTATTCATCATTTTGATGTTCTTTATGATTTGCGTGTCAATGCGTCAGTCAGACCAGAAAGTCAGAGTGGTTATGCCGCAGGCTACTGAAGTGGCCAAACTTGAAAGAAAAGACTTGTCTTCATACATTTTCATCGGAACTCCGACACAGCAGTATCAGGCTCAGTTCGGTACCGAGTCACGTATCCAGCTCAACGACTCTTTCAAGACTGTGGATGACATCCGCGACTTCATCGCTGCTGAACGTGAAAACCTCAGCGAGGTTGACCGTCCGTTCATGACCGTAAACATCAAGGCTGACCAGGACACCCGTATGGGTATCATCACCGACGTAAAGCAGGAGCTTCGTCGCTGCTCGGCCCTGAAGATTATGTACGGCGCACGTAAAGGACAAGCGAAATAATCAACACTATATTAGAGAAAGGGTGACCTTTGAGTCACCCTTTCTTTTATTATTTATGAAAAAACTTACAAAAATATTGGCCGCTGCGCTCATAGTTCTGAGCGTTACTTCCTGCGGCCCGAAGAAGGCAAAATATGTCTTCCTTTTCATAGGTGACGGTATGGGCTTCGGTCCCGTAAATCTTGCGGAGGCCTATCGCGCCCAGTCCAGAGGCGTCATCGGAATGGACCCGCTCAATTTTACGCAGTTTCCTGTAATGGGAGAAGCCACGACCTATTGCGCCGATTCTCCTATAACCTGCTCTTCAGCTGCGGGTACTGCCCTCGCGACAGGTTCGAAGACGAACATCCGGATGCTCGGCATAGCTCCGGACTCAACCACAAACTTGACAAGTATTGCATACAAGATACACGATGCCGGCTATAGCGTAGGCATCACTTCAACCGTTCAGGTCAACCACGCGACCCCTGCCGCATTCTACGGACACAACATTGCTCGTAGTGCCTATTATCCTATAGGTCTTGAGATTCCGCAGACAGATTTCGAATTCTTCGCCGGCGGCGGCCTGCTGCATCCAACCGGAAAGAAGGGAGAGGATCTCAAGTCTCTTTACGAGGTGATAGCCGAGTCGGGATATACTGTCGCAAACGGCTATGATGATTTCCTCGCAAAGAAGGATTCCGTGAAGGACCATATCCTTATGGTGCAGTCTGAGAACTCGGCATCAATCTGCCCTTACGCTCTCGGCCACAAGGAGGGAGATCTTCAGCATAAGGACATAGTCAATGCTGCCGTTGAAATCCTCAGCCGCAACACGAAAGGATTCTTCCTTATGAGCGAGGGCGGTGAAATCGACTGGACTGCCCACAGCAATGACCTGGCCGGCACAATCTACGAGATTTACGGCTTTGAAGAGGCAATCGAAGTGGCTCTCGAGTTCTATCGTCAGCACCCGGACGAGACTCTCATTATTGTCACCGCAGACCACAATACTGGCGGAGTTTCCCTCGGCTATGAAAGGGGCTACAAATACGACCTCACAGTAATCGATTCAATCACAGAAAGTTCAACGACAAGCGACGTCGAAAAATATATGGACGACCAGACCGCTATTGATTCAATCAATGTCAAAGCGAGAGTGGGCTGGACGACCTTGTCACATACCGGCGATCCTGTCCCTGTGTGGGCAATCGGAGCCTGCAGCGAAAAATTCGCGGGCCGTATGGACAACACCGATATTCCTAAGCGCATATGCACCGCTATGGGCGTTGAATTTTAAAAAACTGCAAATATGAAAAGAATAGCATCCCTTGCGCTGCTTGCCCTCCTGACGGTGGGGAGCATCTGGGCTCAAGAGCCCCCGAAACGCGAATTTCGCGGCGCCTGGCTCCACGTTGTGGGTAACCAGCAGATAAAGACCTTGACCCGTGAGCAGATTCAGGAGTGGTTCACAAAGACCCTCGATCAGCTCGCAGACTGCGGCTGCAACGCCGTCATTTTTCAGGTCCGTCCTCAGGCGGATGCCTTCTATGATTCAAAGATAGAGCCTTGGAGCCGTTTCCTGACTGGCGTTCAGGGGCAGGCTCCGGACCCGTACTGGGACCCTCTCGCCTTTATGGTGGATGAGTGTCACAAAAGGGGAATGGAAATCCACGCCTGGCTCAACCCGTACCGCGTGACCTCCAACGACACAGAGCAGCTGCACCCGGATCACCTCTATTTCAAGAAGCCGGAGCTTTTCAAGCGTTACGGCAAGCAGCTCTTCTTCGATCCGGGCGAGCCAGAGTCGAGGGAGCATACCGTTAAGGTGATAGCCGACATAGTCAGCCGCTATGATGTGGACGGCATCCATTTCGACGACTACTTCTACCCTTATCCAGTAAAATACGAGGAGTTCCACGATGACGCTTCGTTTGCGAAATACGCTGCAGACCAAGGGTTTGAGTATTGGCAGAAAGGTGACTGGCGCCGCAACAACACAGCCGTCCTGATGCACGAGATCAACGACACCATAAAGGCCATCAAGCCTTGGGTGCGCTTCGGTATCTCTCCGTTCGGCATCCACCGCAACAAGAAGAACACCCCTGACGGCAGCGGCAGCGAGACCAACGGCCTGTCAAACTATGAAGAACTTTTCGCCGACACTCCGCTTTGGGCCGAGAGAGGCGACATAGATTATATCGTGCCTCAGATTTACTGGAAGATAGGCTTTGCCGCTGCAGACTACGAGATACTTATCAAATGGTGGAACGACAGCAATTTCAAAGGCCACCTCTACATCGGCCAGAACATAGCGTCATTCAACACCCCGGACCTGAACAATCCGGAGATAACCCAGACCGCGGCGAAGATGAAACTCGAAAGAGAGCTGCCTAACGTCGACGGAAACGTCTGGTGGCCAGGCTGGTCGCTTGCTCCGCAGGCGCAGCCGCGCAGGGGGGACCGCCCTCAGGGCCCTCCTCCTGGAGCGGACCGTCCCGAAAGGAATCCTTTCGCCCTTCAGGATACTCTGAAGGCCGAATATCAGAAATATCCGGCGCTCATCCCGGCATACACCGATCTGGATGACGTGGCTCCCCAGGCGGTCAAGAGCGTGGGCGCCTCGTCAAAGGGCATCAGCTGGAAGACAGAGCCGACAGACGACGTGATGCAGCAGCCTCACTTCTATGTGGTCTATAAATTCGCCGCAAACGAGGCAATCGACATCACAAGCAGCAAGAACATTGAAAAGATAACACGTGAAACAACTTACAAGCCCGAGGGCAGGCGCGACGGCAAGTCAAAGTACGTCATAACCGTAGTTGACAAGTGCTGGAACGAAAGCACCGCCTCAAAGGTTGTAGTATGGTAAACCATGAAAAAGAGAATCAAGGATTTTTTAAGCCAGCAGCCTGAGAAGGACATTACCGTAAAGGGCTGGGTCAGAACAAAACGCGGAAACAAGAACGTAGCTTTCATAGCTCTCAACGACGGTTCCACAATCAACAATATTCAGGTAGTGTGCGATGTGGCTTCCTTCAGCGAGGAACTGCTCAAGCAGATTACGACAGGCGCCTGCCTTTGCGTGAAAGGCGACCTCGTGGCCTCTATGGGCAGCGGCCAGGCGGTGGAAGTGCAGGCAAAGGAGATAGAAATATACGGTACCGCAGACGTGGACTCATATCCTCTCCAGAAGAAGGGCCACAGTATGGAATTCCTTCGCGAGATAGCACACCTGCGCCCGCGCACAAATACTTTCGGCGCTGTGCTCAGAATCCGCCACGCGATGGCTTTTGCAATCCATAAGTTCTTCAACGACAAGGGATTCTGCTATCTGCATACGCCGCTTATCACGGCTTCAGACTGCGAAGGCGCAGGAGAGATGTTTCAGGTGACGACCCTCGATCCGGACAATCTTCCGCGTACCGCCGACGGCAAGGTAGATTACAGTCAGGATTTCTTCGGCAGACACACCTCCCTTACTGTGAGCGGTCAGCTCGAAGGTGAACTCGGCGCGATGGCGCTTGGCAATATCTACACTTTCGGCCCTACTTTCCGCGCCGAAAACTCCAACACCCCGAGGCACCTTGCCGAATTCTGGATGGTGGAGCCGGAGATGGCATTCTACGACGTGAACGATCTGATGGACCTCGAAGAGGAATTCATCAAATATCTGGTCAAATACGCCCTTGACAACTGCAGAGAAGACCTCGAGTTTCTCAACAAGATGATAGATCCGGAACTCATCGCCCGACTCGAGAGCGTCATCTCGACTCAGTTCGTAAGGCTGACCTACACCGAAGGCGTGGACATTCTGATGAAATCCGGTCAGAAGTTCGAATTCCCTGTAAGCTGGGGGGTTGACCTCCAGAGCGAGCACGAGCGCTACCTGGTGGAGAAGCATTTCGGCAAGCCTGTGATACTGACAGACTACCCGAAAGATATCAAGGCCTTCTATATGAAGCAGAACGACGACGGCAAGACAGTCCGCGGCACGGACGTCCTCTTCCCTAAGATCGGTGAAATCATCGGAGGCAGCGAGCGTGAGTCTTCTCTTGAAAAACTCAACCGCAGAATCGGCGAGCTGAATATGGACACTACAAACCTCTGGTGGTACATCGACACCCGCCGCTTCGGCACCTGCCCGCACAGCGGATTCGGCCTCGGCTTCGAGAGACTGCTTCTCTTCGTGACCGGTATGTCCAACATCAGAGACGTCATTCCGTTCCCTCGTACTCCAAAGACTGCTGAATTCTAAAAACTGCAAGATATGCTCATCATAGGTGTGGCCGGAGGCTCCGGCAGCGGCAAGACGACCGTCGTCAATGAAATATCAAAAAGACTGCGCGACCAGACAAGCCGCGACATTGTCGTCATTCCGCAGGATTCCTATTACAAAGATCAGGGCCACCTTCCGATGGTGGAACGTCAGGCTGTAAACTATGATCATCCGGATGCTATTGATTTTGAGTTGCTTACAGAGCAGCTCAAACAGCTCAAGGAGGGCAAGTCCATAGAGCAACCGAAATATTCATATCTGACCTGCACGCGGCAGAAAGAGACCGTGCACGTCGAGCCTTCCGACATCATCATAATCGAAGGCATCCTGATCTACACCTGCAAGGAACTTCTGGACCAGATTGACGTGAAGGTGTATGTCGATGCCGACGACGACGAAAGGCTGATGCGCATCATCCGCCGCGACATTGTCGAGAGAGGAAAGAACGTGGAGTGGGTGCTCGACCGCTACAAGAAGACGGTAAAACCTATGTACCACCAGTTCATCGAGCCTACAAAGAGAGTGGCGGACGTCATAATCCCGCAGGGCGGCCACAACAAGGTGGGTGTCAACATTCTTCTTTCCGCCATCCGCAAGATGGGATACAAAGAATAAAAACAGGCCGGTTCAATGCATCTGCCCGACATAAGAAAAGGCGACAGGGTCGGATTCTACTCGACTCTGGCCTTTCATCTTGTCGTGCTGATAATTCTGCTCTCGGTCTCGATCGGCAAGATGGCCAGCCGCGAGAACACTTTCGTCCTGGACTTCACAAAGCAGGAAGAACTTGAGAAGGAACTCCGCGAGCTGGAGATGAAAGAGCAGATAACCAAAGAGTTGGACGATATCGTCGCCACTCCTTCCAATATCCGCAATGTTGCGGTTGACGCGGGATCGAAGCTTCGGGACGACCGCTTCAAAAATCCTTCCGAGGTCTATGACGAGGCCCGCGAGCTTCAGCGCAAGCTGGAAGAGTCCAGGCGCGACGCTCTTGCCGAGCAGGCCGCCGAAGAGGCAGTGGATATGAGCGCTACCGATCCGGTGGAGCAGAAAGAGGAGGTAAAGGCCTACAGCGGTCCTTCAGTAATCTCCTGGACCCTCGAAGGCCGCAAGGCAAGAGTCCTTCCCGTGCCGGCCTATAAAGGCTACGGAGCCGGCGACGTGTATGTAAAGATAAAAGTAAACAGAAGCGGCCGCGTCGTGGCTGCCGCAGTCATAGAGGAGTCTTCCTCATCGGACAAGTCTCTCCACGAATTTGCGGTGGATGCCGCCAAGCGTTCCCGTTTCAGCGGCTCCGATACCGCTCCAAACCCGCAGCAGGGAGAGATTGTCTATCGTTTCATAGCACAATAAATAATCAAACCTAATCGATATGTTACCTGAAATTGCAAGCCAAATCGACAGCATAGAAGTAACCCTTAATACAGTAGGAATGGATACTATCAACATAGTATTGGCATTCGTAATGTATGGCGTGGCGCTCGGCATAAAGCCGCACATCTTCGTCGATGTCTTCAAGAAACCGAAATCTGTGATTCTGGGAGCCTGCTGCCAGCTTATCCTGCTGCCTCTCTTTACTTTTCTGCTTGCACTTCTGTTCGGAAAATGGATAACCTGGACGATGGCCCTCGGAATGATACTCGTGGCCTCCTGCCCGGGCGGAAACATCTCCAATTTCATAAGTTCCCTTTCGAAGGCCAATGTTGAACTTTCCGTGAGCCTTACAGCAATCAGCACGGCTCTGGCGGTGGTGATGACTCCGTTCAACTTCTGGCTCTACGGCAACCTCTATCTGCATTTTGCAAACATCGCAGGCGAGGTCCCGCATCTTGTGATTCCGCTTTGGGACGTTTTCAAGACAATCTTCATCCTGCTCGGAATTCCTCTTACCTGCGGCATCCTGACAAGCCATTTCCTGCCGAAGGTGGCCGAAAAGTTGAAAAAGCCTTTCCAGTGGGTGAGCATCGCGTTCTTTATTGCGATGGTGATACTCACCTTTATGGGTAACCTCGATGCTTTTGCAAAGTGCATCAAATATATCTTCCTTGTAGTGCTGCTTCATAACCTGCTCGCTCTTTGCATAGGATTCACTATGGGAACAGTGTTTAAAGTTCCGCGCAAGGACCGCCGCACACTCACCATCGAGACGGGCATCCAGAATTCCGGCCTCGGCCTTGTGCTGCTGCTGGGCACGTCAATCTTCGCCGGTCTGCCGCCTCACGGCGGAATGCTCGTCATAACCGCCTGGTGGGGAGTATGGCACATAATAAGCGGCCTTACGGTTGCACTCTTCTTCAACAAGTCAAAGAAACAAATCTAAACAACCATACCTATGAAAAAATCATTAGTATTATTGGTGGCTCTCTCCATTGTGGCCGACCTCGGCGCGCAGGAGAAGGGGCAGATTGTGAAGACCGGCCTGAATTTCGGACCGCTTCCTGTAGTGGCATACGATGCCGACAAAGGCCTCGAACTCGGAGCCCTTCTGAACATATACGATTTCGGCGACGGCTCGAATTACCCGAACTACAATTCCAAGTGGTATTTCGAGGCGTCTTTCTACACGAAAGGCTCCCAACTCTATCAGGTGATGTATGACAACAAGGACCTTATCCCCGGTGTACGCTGGTCTTCTACAGTGACTTTCCAAAGGGAAAAGGCAATGGACTTCTACGGTTTCAACGGTTATCGTTCAGAATATGACTATGAAAAGATCCAGGCAGGAGAGAGTGGAGACTCCTACATTTACACTCCATACTACCGTATGTCGAGGATTTCGCTTCTTGCCAAGACAGACTTCATCGGCCACATAACAGACCACCTATATTGGGAGGCCGGTTACCACGCAAGCTGGTTCAAGATGAGCGCCATCGATCGCGATAACATCAACAAGGGCAAGAGCGCGGAGCAGGCTTTTCCAGACTATGCGCCCACTCTTTTTGAGACCTATCGCTCACTGGGCATCATCTCCGACGACGAGGCTGAGGGCGGCTTCTCAAGCGAGGTCCGTCTGGGCCTTGTGTACGATACCCGCGACAAGGAAGGAGCCCCGACGAGCGGCATCTGGGCGGAGGCCCACATTATGGCAGCTCCAAAGTGGCTCGGCACAAAGAATCCGTACAACCGCTACAGCGCAACCTGGAGACATTATCTCCCTATAGTGAAGAACGACAAGCTCACCTTCGCCTATCGTCTCAACTATGAAGGAACAATAGGCAGCAATGCGCCGTATTATGTCCTTCCGTTCATCACAAATATCGGCGAGATGCCGGACCGCGACGGAATGGGCGGCTACCGTACCGTCAGAGGCATAATGCGCGACAGGGTGGTGGGCCTCGATATGTTTACATACAATGCTGAAGTCCGCTGGAGATTCGTCTCCTTCAATTTCATAAAGCAGAATATGGCCTTCGGCCTTAATCTGTTCAGCGACGGTACGACAGTGACCCGCCAGAGAGATATGAAGGCTCTCGAAAGCATTACAACTGTCTCAAAGGACAGTATGCACGTAACTCTCGGAGCCGGTCTGCGATTCATTATGAACGAGAATTTCATCGTCGCCTTCGAGTACGGAAAGCCTCTTTCAAGCATCAACAAGAACAGCGCCCACTATATGCAGGACGGTACGGGAGCGTTCTATATCAATATCGGCTATCTCTTCTAAAATTTATTTATTTTCAAAAAAAAGATTATCTTTGCAATTTACAAGTAGTTTAATTTAAGATATAATATTATGGAAATATCAGAAATTGAGAAGAAAGTCAAGGAATTTTTGATTGACGAACTGGAGATCGATGAAGATCTCATTTCACCTGACGCAAAACTCAAGGACGATATGGGTATCGGAAGCCTCGAACTCGTGGACGTGGTAGTGTTTATCGAGAGTGAGTTCGGTTTCAAGATTGAGCCTCAGGAATTCAAGAAGATAATAACATTTGCACAGTTCTGCGAGTATCTGCAGGCAAGAGTGAAGTAAAGGCCTATGCAGAGAGTCGTAATAACAGGAATGGGTATCTATTCCTGCCTTGGCACTACGTTGGACGAGGTCAGGGATTCTCTCTACTACGGCAAATCAGGCATAATACTCGACCAGGCCAGGAAGGAGATGGGTTTCCGCTCCGGCCTGACCGGTTATGTACCTATGCCTGACTTGAAAAAGGAACTTCCCCGCAGTCAGAGAGTGTATATGCCGGAGCCTGCCCTGTACGCATATTGCGCAACAAGGGACGCTCTTGCACACGCGCGCATCGACCAGGACTATCTCAACTCTCACGAGGTGGGAATTCTCTATGGCAACGACAGCACCGCAGATGCTGTTTACAAAGGTGTCAACACTATGGTCACCAAGAAGGACACGATGCTTTGCGGCTCCGGCGCCATATTCCAGTCAATGAACTCCACAGTGACGATGAACCTCAGCGTCATCTTCAAACTGAAGGGTATAAATATCACTGTATCAGCGGCCTGCGCGAGCGGTTCGCACGCCATCGGTCTGGGCGCTCTCCTTATACAGAACGGCCTTCAGGATATGGTGGTCTGCGGCGGAGCTCAGGAGATCAATGCCGCTGCAACCGGCTCTTTCGACGGAATCGCCGCTTTCTCGACTCGCGAAGACGCCCCTGAAAAGGCCAGCCGTCCGTTCGACCGCGACCGCGACGGTCTTGTGCCAGGCGGCGGCGCCGCAACCGTTATCATTGAAAGCTACGAGTCGGCCCTCCGCAGAGGCGCTCCTATAATCGCTGAAGTCCTCGGCTATGGTTTTTCAAGCAACGGCGACCACATCTCCTCACCGAACGTCGAGGGTCCGAGCCGCGCTCTTGAGATGTCAATCAAGAGGGCAGGGGTAAGCATCGACGAGATAGGCTACATCAACGCTCACGCCACATCAACCCACGTGGGTGACACCAATGAGGCCAAGGCAATCTATAACGTGATAGGAGACAGAAAGATAGAAGTCACCAGCACGAAGAGCCAGACAGGTCACGAGATGTGGATGGCCGGCGCAAGCGAAGTGATATACTCGACCCTTATGATGAAGGGCGGCTTCATCGGTGCGAACCTCAATTTCGAGAATCCGGATGAAGATTCCGCAAAACTTCTCATACCGAGCAAGAGGATAGACAAGAAATTCGATATGTTCCTGTCCAACTCTTTCGGTTTCGGCGGCACGAACTCGTCACTGGTCATCAAAAACCTTTAAATGTCGCGCCACAGCGTCATAGTCATCGGTGCGGGACTGGGCGGACTTCAGTGCGCCTACATCCTGCAGCGTAACGGCTTTGACGTGACAGTGCTTGAGCAGGGCGGCCACATAGGCGGCTGCCTGCAGACGTTCTCTCGTCGCGGAACTCAGTTCGACACGGGTTTCCACTATGTGGGAGGCCTCGGCGAGGGTCAGGTGCTTGAATGGATGTTCAAGTATTTCAACCTGATGGATCTTCCCTGGCGCAAGATGGACGAAGATTGCGTGGACCGGATAGTGATAGGGGACCGGCAGTTTTCCCTCCCTCAAGGGTACGACCGTTTCGTGGATTCCCTTTCAAGGGAATTTCCCTCGCAGAAGAAGGAACTCAGACAATACGTCAGGACCCTCAAGGCGGTGGGGGAGAGTCTCAAGGCCGATTTCGGCTCGGGCGCTTCAATGGAATATTTCTCTCAGGGAGCTTATAAATTTCTGTGCGATACCATATCCGACCCTCTCTTGAGACAAGTCCTCTCCGGAGCTGCGCTCCGACTGGACAGCAGCGCAGACCTTCTGCCGCTTTATGAATTCGCCCAGATCAACAATTCCTTCATCCAGAGCGGCTGGAGACTTGAGGGCGGAGGTGGGACGCTTGTGGAGCGGCTTGCCGAAGAGATAATCCGCATGGGTGGTAAAATCCTGACGGGCAGGAAGGTTACGGAACTTTTCGAGAGCGGCGGCACGGTGCTGGAGGCAATATGTGAAGACGGGGAGAGCTTCGAGGCCGACATTTTCATATCAGATGCGCATCCTGCGGTGACCGTAGCTCTGCTCAAGAACTCCTCGTCGCTCAAGAGCATCTACCGCAAGCGCATAAATGCGCTCAAGAACAGTTACGGCGTCTTCACTCTCAATGCGAAGATAAAGGAAGAAGCCTTGCCGTATGTCAATTACAACACTACAATCCACAGCGCAAACGCGGATATCTGGCATTCAAGGGGCAGAAGCTATATGATAAGCTACGGCGTGCCTTCCTCAGGCAGCAGCGCCACCACGATAGATGTCCTGACCAGAATGGACTGGAATCTTGTGTCGGAGTGGGAAGGGACAAGTCCTATGCTCCGCGGAGAAGAATATGAAGCTGTCAAGGAGAATCTTGCCCGAAGGTGCATCAAGGCGGCCGAAAGGGTGATTCCGTCTTTTGAGAAATCGATTGATTTCTACACGACAAGCACCTCTTTGACATATAACGACTATGTCTCGTCGCCTTGCGGTTCGGCGTTCGGCGTCTCGAAGGACTGGCACTCGCCGATAACCACTGTGCTGAGTCCTCAGACCCCGGTGAGAAATCTGCTGATGACGGGCCAGAGCCTCAACCTGCACGGAATAATGGGCGTCTCGATGACTTCGCTCTACACCTGTGCCAATATTATAGGAATAGAAAAAATCAAAAAACAATTCAAAATATAGATATGAAGTACGCATTGGTAACCGGAGCCAGCCGCGGCATAGGCCGCGCGGTGAGCGTCAAGCTCGCTTCTATGGGCTTCAACATTCTTATCAACTACACGTCATCCGCCGGCAAGGCCGAGGAGACTCTGGCCCTTGTCAAGGAGGCCGGAAGCGACGGTGAACTTATGAAATTCGATGTCAGCAATGCTGATGAAACAGCCGAGGCAATCTCAAAGTGGCAGCAGGAGCATCCGGGAGAGTATGTTGACGTTCTTGTCAACAACGCCGGCATCCGCAGAGACAACCTCCTTATATTTATGGAAAGGGATGACTGGAACAGGGTGCTGCAAATCACTCTCGACGGATTCTATAACGTGACGAAGGCGCTCTTGCAACCTATGCTTCTGCACAAGCACGGCCGTATAATCAATATGGCTTCGGTTTCAGGTCTGATGGGACTTCCCGGCCAGACCAACTACTCTGCCGCAAAGGGTGCCATAATCGCAACCACAAAGGCTCTGGCGCAGGAAATTGGCAAGAAGAAAGTGACAGTCAACGCAATCGCTCCGGGCTTTGTAAAGACCGATATGGTCGAGGGACTCGACGAGGCCGAACTCAAGAAGCAGATACCTCTCAACCGCTTCGGCGAGCCTGAAGAGATAGCTGCCCTGGTGGGATTTCTCGCTTCAGACGATGCTGCCTACATAACCGGGCAGTGCATCTCCATCAACGGAGGCCTCTATACGTAGAAATTACTTGCCCGAAACGGCTTTTACCTGCTCGAGGACTGACTCTCTCAGCTCCTCGAGTTTTTTTGTCTCTCCGCTACGCTCTGCCTTGAACCAGCGGCAGTCGCCGACAAGACTTTTCACCCCTTGACAGTAGTGCCATTCGAAGAGGCACAGTGCAGGGAAGGTCAGTATGTAGAGCAGCGCCAGAAGGAAAGTGGTATTCAGGCCTACAAGTATAAAGGAGAGGATTCCCGCCAGAGGGCTTACGATAAGCACGTTGAGGGCAATCAGGAAGGTGCCTTCGAACATCGGGCTCTTCTTCATTCTGTCGGAAAAATATTTCGGCAAAAACCAGCTGAGGGCGGAAGGCCAGAGGGAGAATATCGCCGCCGGCAGCAGCGCCAGCAGAAGGACGGCTTTCAGGACAGCATTGCATTTTGAAGGGCGTCTGTCGAACTGGCTGTCCTGAAGTTTTTCCTTCTTCAACTCGGCAAGAAGCCCTCGAACGCCAAGCAGCGCCTGCTCGGCCTCTCCCGGAGTATCGATAAGCAGGCCTTCGCGAGCCTTGGCCTCGGCCTGCTCGGCAATCTGCTTTGCGGCGCACTCTTCCACGCTCATCCCCTCGTCGGTCTTTACCACTCTGAAATTCGGGTTCTCATCCGTTCTTGCCTTCAGAAACTTGGCAATCAGCATCTTGTCGCTTTCAAACCTTTGGGAGAAGTTGTCCGGATCGTAGCCGCCAGCGATGGCAAACTCGCGACCTGTCTTACCGCCGCGGATGTATTCCATCTCGTAGTAGAATTCCTTGTCTTTCTCGTCGAGAACCATACTTTCGATTTTCGAGCGGATTATCTCCGAAAGGTTACGTATGGCAGTGCGCGGCTTGGTCTTATAGAGTTCATAGAGAGGACTTACCGGTACCTTCTCGCCGAAGCGCACGAGCGACTTTAAACGGATTCCTTTGTATGATGAGTAGTGGTTGCAGGTAGGGACTATGAATATCTCTTTCTCGAAATTGTTCAATTCGGCCGCCTCGAAGGCCATCTTCGCCATTCCGCTCTTGAACACGTTGAGCCAGTGGCCGCGGGCGTGGCCGCCTTCAGGAAATATGAGTACGGTCTCGCCGTCGGCGAGAGCCTGTTCCGACATCTTGAAGGTGTCGGCGTTTTTCTTCATCGCCTCCGCGCCTTCATAACCGAGGCGGAATGCCGGCAGAAGGCCGAGACTCCGGAGGAACTTGTTTACGCCCTGGCTGAGGGCGAACACGTCGCCTCTTACGATGCAGCACGGCTTTCGGTCGTTGATGGCAAGGATCACCTCCATAGCGTCATTCATACAATTCTGATGGTTGGATGCTATGAGGGTTGAAGTTCCGTCGGAAGGAATGTTTTCAATGCCTTCGACAATGGATTCTTTATAGTACAAGCCTTCTGTGATGAATCGGACGTGTGCCTTAAGGGCTCTGTATGGCAGTGGAATGTTGGACATTGTTTCTTATTTTACTGTGAAAGGACCGCTTGCCGTGCGGCGGAGGGCTGTCAGGTAGCCTCCCGAGCCGAGCGCAAGGCCCAGGTCGCGGGCAATGGAGCGGATATAGGTGCCTTTGCTGCATTTGATGCGCAGCGTGGCGGAAGGTCTGCCTCCGGTGCTGGCGGAGGCTGAAGTATGGTAGTTGTGCAGGTGGCGCACGGCTTCAAGGTCGGGCTTTGCAAGAGGGTCGGCCTGCCCGTCGGGGAGCCCGTCAGATGCGGAGGCTTCCTTGAAATCGAGAAGCTCTATGCTGTCAATCGTGATGATGGATTTTCTCAATTCTACGGGCTCTCCGGCGCGGGCATATTCATAGGCCCGAAGGCCGCCTATTATCTTCGCGCTGAACATCGGCGGCACCTGTTCCTGAGTCCCGATAAATCCTTCGAGAGCCTTTTCAACCGAGCTGCGGGTTATGTGCTCGAAAGGGTAGAGGCAGTCGACGGGCTGCTCAAGGTCGAAGGAGGCAGTCGTCGCGCCGAATTCAACGGTCGCTATGTACTCTTTGCCGTGGGCCTGCAGCTCTTCCGCCACCTTTGTGGCATTTCCGACGCAGACCAGAAGAAGGCCGGTGGCCAGAGGGTCAAGCGTGCCGGCGTGGCCTACTTTCAGTTTGCGCTGTGAAAAATGCTTCTGGAGAGTGAATTTGCACTTGCGTACGGCGTCGGCAGAAGTCCACCGGTAGGGTTTGTCTATGGGCAGCACGATGCCGCCGGGGTAGTCGGCTATATCGTGCGAAAGGTGCTGCTCGAAAAATTCGGCGGTACCTTCCAGCGGGCAACCCTCCAGTGTGAGATAGTTTGCCATCCGGCGCTATTTGCAGGCGATTTTCTCCACTCTGCGAAGGTGTCTTCCGCCTTCGAATGAGGCTGCAAAGTATGCCTTCACAATCTCCTCGGCGGTCTCCTGCGAGATGAAGCGTGCAGGAAGAGAGAGTACGTTGGCGTCGTTGTGCTGCCTTGCAAGAGATGCCAGTTCCCCGTTCCAGCAAAGCGCGGCGCGGACGCCCTGATGCTTGTTGAGGGTCATCGAGATGCCGTTGCCGGAGCCGCACAGGGCTACGCCGCAGCTAACGTCGCCGCTCTCGACGGCTGCAGCCAGAGGGTGGGCGAAGTCAGGATAATCTACGCTGTCGCCTGAATTTGTTCCGAAATCCTTTATTTCAAATCCCAGAGATTTGATAAGGGGCTTAAGAGCTTCCTTCATTTCATAGCCTGCGTGGTCAGAGGCCATTCCTACGGTTTTCATATCTTTATCCGAGTTTTTTTATTGCGTTGTCAATTCTTGAGAGCGTCTCTTCCTTGCCGAAGATAGCCATCATATCGGCTACGCCAGGGCCCTTGGAGACGCCTACGAGGAAGAGTCTGAGGGTGTTCATAACCTTGCCCATAGACCACTCGTTGGAGGTGATTGCCTCGTGAAGAGATGTTTCTATATTTTCTTTCGTGAACGGCTCGAGAGAAGCTATAAGACCGCGTACCTTCGGAATGATCTCTTTCACCTCATCTTTCCAGAATTTCGCCACCGACGCCTCGTCGTATGTCTCGGGAGCCTGGAAGAAGTATGAGGTAAGGTCCCACATTTCGGTCATAAAGTGGGCGCGCTCCTTCATCATTTCGAGTACGCATCCGATGTAGGTGTCGCTGAAGCCTTCCAGACGGTCGGCGTTGAGCGCCTTGAAATCTTCTACGAGCTGCTGGGTGCTTCTGCGGCGCAGATATTCCTGATTGAACCATTTAGCCTTGTCGGCGTTGAACTTCGCGCCTGACTTGATGACTCTTTCGAGGCTGAAGACAGGGATAAGTTCCTCTACGGTGAAGAGTTCCTGCTCGGTGCCAGGGTTCCAGCCCAGCATCGCAAGCATATTGACGAATGCTTCAGGGTAGTAGCCGTCTTCGCGGTAGCCGCGCGACACTTCGCCTTCGGCGTTGACCCACTTGAGCGGGAATACCGGGAAGCCCAGGCGGTCGCCGTCCCTCTTGCTGAGCTTGCCCTTGCCGTCCGGCTTGAGAAGCAGCGACAGATGGGCGAACTGCGGCCGGCTCTCCTGCCATCCGAATGCCTCGTAAAGCAGATAGTGGAGCGGCAGCGACGGCAGCCACTCCTCGCCGCGGATGACCTCCGTTATCTCCATAAGGTGGTCGTCCACTATGTTTGCAAGGTGGTATGTCGGCAGTTCGTCTATTCTTTTCCAGAGAACTTTGTCGTCGAGGGTGTTGCTGTTGACCTCGATGTGGCCTCTGATGAGGTCGTCCATCACGACAGTGCGGTCTTGCGGAATCTTGAAGCGGACTGTCCAGTGGGTTTCGGTCTCGAGCAGGCGCCTGACTTCGTCTGGGGGCAGGGTCAGCGAATTGCGAAGAGACGTACGCGTCTGCCAGTTGTAGGTGAAGGTCTTCTTCTGTGCTTCAGCCTGGGCGCGGAGGGCGGCAAGCTCTTCGGCCGAGTCGAACGCGTAATAGGCGAAACCTTTTTCCACAAGCTCTTCAGCGTAACGGCGGTAGATGCCCTTTCTCTGGCTCTGGCGATAAGGGGCGTGAGGATGCCTCTCTGACGGGGTCTCCACTATGTTGCCTTCTGCGTCGACGCCCTCGTCGGGATATATGCCGCACCAACGGAGCGAATCCACGATGTATTTCTCTGCGCCAGGTACAAATCTCTGGGAATCAGTATCTTCTATACGAAGTATGAAGTCTCCGCCGGCCTGTTTGGCGTACAGATAGTTATACAATGCGGTACGGACGCCGCCCATATGGAGCGGACCCGTAGGACTTGGCGCGAAACGCACTCTTCTTTTTCTTTCCATAAATATTTTATGCCTCCAGGTCGGTCTTGTTCAACATTTGTTCTCTTCTTACATAGGATGGCTGCGCTTCGAGTTCGCTGAGCCTGCCTGCATCTTCCGTAATGAGGGCGGGAACGCCTGTTACCCTGGCTTTGTTTACAATAAGTTCGTTATTCCCCGGCAAAGGTAATCCTCTCTTTCTGTTTTTGAAAGTTTCCGCGACGTATTTTACGTCTATGCGGTTTCCCTTCTGCACGTTTGCCGGATCCACGACAGGGAGTTCCGTAAGGTTGAAACCTGTAGCGACAATCGTGACGCTGATGTTCTCGTCCATATTGTCGTCTTTGACGATGCCGCGCTTGAAATTGGACATCTCGCCGGTCTTGGACTTGATGTAGTCCATAATCTGGGAGAGTTCCTCCATTGTCGCGGCCTTGCCCTCCTGGCTGCTTGTCGTGATGTTGACAAGGGCGTTCTTCACGTTGCTCAGATTTATGTCGTTCAGCAAAGGGGAATTGAACGCCTGCTCGACTGCATTCACCGCCCGGTCCGCTCCGCTTGCGACACCGATGCCCATTATTGCCATACCGCTGTTCTGCATCACCTTCTTCACGTCGGCGAAGTCGGCGTTGATGTAGCCCGTGCAGGTGATTATGTCGGCGATGCTCTTCACTGCCGTCGCCAGCACCTCATCTGCCTTAGGGAAGGCGGAAAATACGTTGAGGTTGCCGAAGAGCTTGTAAAGTTTCTGGTTGTCTATGACAAGGATGCTGTCCACGTGTTTGCTGAGCTCCTTTATGCCTTCGCCGGCCCTGTAGAGAGCTTCCGTGCCTTCGTCTCGGAAAGGCACCGTCACGACTCCGACCGTCAGCAGGCCTTTCTCCTTTGCCACCTGGGCTATGATAGGCGCCGCACCTGTGCCTGTGCCTCCGCCCATTCCGCAGGTGATGAAGGCCATCTCCGTGTCCTCGTTGAATATCTGCGCTATCTCATCGACGGACTCCTGCGCCGCCTTGCGGCCCACGTTGAAGTCGGTGCCGGCTCCGAGGCCCTTTGTCGTGAGCTCTCCGAGCTGTATCTTGGTCGGTACGGGGCTGCTTTCAAGCGCCTGACGGTCTGTGTTGCATATGACGAAATCGACATCCTTGATGCCCTGGGAGTACATATATGAGACTGCATTTCCGCCTCCGCCTCCGACACCTACCACTGCTATTATATTGCCTCTCTTCTCCCAATTCTTTGGAATTAAATTCTGGTCCATATCACTTATGCTTTATCATTGTCACTAAAGAAAAAACCGTCAAAGAGACTTCCCTTATTCTTGTTAGCCTCTTTCTCCCTGCGTCTGCGCTCTGCTTCGGCCTGCTTTCTGGCCTCCTTTTCCTCTTTTTCACGGCGCTTCCTCTCCTTTTCTTCCTCTTTCTTCTTCTGTTTATATTCGTTTTTGTCTATTGCGGGCTCGTCATTGAAAAGAGTGTTCTCCACGGGAGTTTCCACCTTCGGGACGATGGTCTTCACATTGTCCGCCGCGTGGGAGAGCTTGCTCCGGAAACCTTCCAGCACGAGGCCCACGGCCGTGGAGGAGTAGGCGTCAAAGGCGCTTTCGACACTGTCGGAGGTTATGGCGCCTCTCGGTGCGGCGATTCTGACCTTCTGCCCGAGCAGGGCGGCTGCCAGCTGCCGGATGTTCTCCAGATAGCAGGTTCCTCCTGTAAGAACGACTCCCGCAGGCAGATTGCCGCAGCCTGACTGTTCGATTACGTATCTTACGGCATCGAATATCTCGCTTATGCGGGCTTCGATCACTGACGAGAGCAGAGCCAGGTCCACCTCTCCGTCGTTTGAGTTGTCCGGCCCTCTGAGCACGAGCTTCTTGTTTTCGGGAGTGAAATCGGCGCAGGCGCTGCCGTGCAGCACCTTGATGGCTTCAGCCCATTTTGCGGTAGTGTTGGTGACAGTCTTTATATCTGTGGTGATGGAGTCGCCTGCGAACGGAATCGACTGCACGGTCCTTATTATGTTGTCCTTTACTATCGCAATTTCGGTGACGCCCTTTCCGATGTCCACCAGGGCGCATCCGTTCTCCATCTCCTGACTCGTGAGCACCGCACGTGCGGAGGCGACAGGGGAGAGGATGGCCTTTTTCACCCTGAGGCCGCATTTTTCGGCAATCTGGCGGCGGCGCGACAGAATCGATTCCTTGCCGTAGAATATCTTGAAGGTGGCGTCTATGGTCTTGCCGGTCATACCTATGAGGTCGTCGTGGCTGCAGCCGATGTTGTCGTCTATGTCGTAACGCTGCGGCACGACCTCGAAGACGACTTCACCGTTTTCCATTTTGGTGTTGTACCTGGCCTTCGTTATCTGGGCGAGTTCATCGGCGTCCACATAACTGTCCCTGTCGGGACGGTTCACCTTGCACGACTGCTCGGCTGCGTGAATGGCCTTGCCGCTCACGCCTATGACAACCTCTTCCAGTGGTTCTCCGATTTCCTGCCGCGCCTTTTCAAGAAGCCCGTTTATGGCCTCTATGACCTGAAGTTCCTTTACGATTTCGCCGCACTTTATGCCTACGGATTCAGCGTCGTTGTAGCTGACTATCCTTATGCCGTCTTCGGTCTGCAGACCGACGGCCAGAGCAATTTTCGACGTTCCGAAATCCAATGAAGCTACGTAATTACTCATATCATTTGCAAATTATTTGATTTTTATATTTCAAGTTCACTACGGAATAGACCTTCGGGGCGTGCTCGGGCGCTATCGTTTCATAATAGGACTTGAGCTTTTTCATTTTGGCCGCGGCTCCGTCCGCAGGGCCGAAAATTATCTTCTCCGGCCCTGAGTCGAGATAGAGCGCGATGTCCCCGTTGTTCTCTATGTTTATCTGTTGTATGTGCTGTCTCCAGTATCTGTCACTGTCCCACAGTCCGACAAGGGAAGTCATCGAAGTTATCCAGGCCGTCTCCTCTTTGGAGCCGTAGCCCTTGAAGTCGCTTCCTCTGCGCAGCGGAATATTTCCGGTTATTATCGGAAGCTTGACAGGCCTGCTTACGGGGAAAAGATATCCCGAGGAGTCGCTGTAATACCGCTCGGTGCTGTTTTCGAATCTGGCCACGGGCCTGCGCTGGGTGACCTCCACGTTGAGACGGCCTTCGGCGGACATATAAGCCTGGGAGGAGAGAATTTCGCCGTTGGCGAGTACCATCCGTTCGACGAGGGGCAGATTTATGCTGTCGGTTTTCTCGCCGAGAACAGGCGTATTTATCATATCCATGACGTCGTTCCTGTTGATGATCGAACTTTCGGCAGAGTCGAGAATATGGATGTCCACTCCGCTGCAAACTGCGGCGCGGCGCCTCTCGCGGGAGAGTTTCCCCACGTGATAGAAGTAGCCTCCCATAAGGCCTCCCGCCAGCAGGCAGACGAGTGAAGTGAGCAGTATCCTCTTAAATTTCATATTTCTGTCTCAGAAGTTTTTCGATAGGGTCTATGAACCGGTCGACGTCGCCGGCGCCGAATGTGACAAGGCAGTCTGTCTCGCGCTCCGCTATGGTTTCCAGAAGGCGGTCCTTTTCGATGAGCACTTTGTCCTTCGCCGTCACCTTGTCGAATATGATTGAAGCTGTTACGCCTTCTATGGGCTCTTCCCTTGCCGGGTATATCGGCAGCATCACAAGAGAGTCGAGCAGACTGAGGGCCTCGGCAAATTCGTCCGCGAAGTCGCGGGTGCGGGTATAGAGGTGCGGCTGGAATATTCCGCACAGTTTCCTCCCCGGAAAAATGTCGCGAATCGAACTGATGGCCGCCTTTATCTCGTTGGGATGGTGGGCGTAGTCGTCGATATATGCGCATTTCGGAGTGTTGATGTGGACGTCGAAGCGGCGTTTGACCCCTTCGAAGGTGGCGAGGGCCTCCCGTATAGCCTTCGGAGCTGTGCCGTGGAGGAGCGCTACGGCTGCGGCCGCGACGGAATTTTCGACGTTGACCCATCCCGGGATGCCGCAGGTGCAGTGCTCTATGCGGCCGGTAGGGTGGTTGATCGTGAAGTCGAACAGGCCGCCTTCGAGCGGCACTATGTCGGAGGCGAAAAAGTCGCAAGGTTCATTGTAGGAGTAGCGCAGTACTCTGGCGCCGACCCCTGCAAGAGGTACCTGCACGCCCTTCTTAACTATAAGGTATCCGTCCTCTTCAACTTGTGCGGCGAACTGTCCGAACGCTTCGACCACGTGTTCGTGGTCGTTGTAAATGTCGAGATGGTCGGCGTCGGTTGCTGTTATTACGGCGATGGCCGGGTGAAGCTGCAGAAACGACCTGTCGAATTCATCCGCCTCCGCCACAAGAACCTTGCCCTCGCTCAGCAGCAGGTTGGAGCCGTAATTTTTCGAGATGCCGCCCAGAAAGGCGTTGCAGCCTTCTCCGGAGGAGGTCAGTATATGGGCCAGAAGTGTGCTGGTGCTGGTTTTGCCGTGGGTGCCGGATATCGCGAGGCATTTTCCCCCGCGAGATATTTCGCCGAGGGCGCGGGACCTTTTGACAAGAGGGTAATTGAGCGCGCGCACATATTTCAGCTCTTCCAGAGTTTCGGGAACCGCCGGGGTGTAGATTACGAAAGTGTGCATCGCGTCCTGAGGAATCGCTGAGACGTCGTCCGTATAGTGGATTTTTATGCCTTCCTTCTCAAGCTGGGCGGTAAGGGGCGACGGCGTCTTGTCGTAGCCCGAAACTTCATATCCCTGTTTTTTGAAATAACGGGCGATGGCGCTCATTCCGATGCCGCCGATTCCTATGAAATAATAATGGGTGTATTCCATCTATTCTTTTACAAGTTTCAATACTTCCCGAGCAATCACGAGGGAAGCGTCTTTCTTTCCAAGTTTAAGTATGTTTTCTTCCAGAGAAGCTATTGCTGAAGCGTCTTCGAGCAGGGTCTCCATTGCATCGATCAGCTTTTCCTCAGCTTCGGCGTCCTTCACCATACGGGCGGCGCCCTTGTTGACGAGAGCCATAGCGTTGTGAGTCTGGTGGTCTTCCGCGACGTTAGGGGAAGGTACGAAGATTGTGGCTTTTCCCTCGACGCAGAGTTCGGAAATCGTGCCGGCGCCTGCGCGTGAGACGATTATGTCCGCCGCGGCGTAGGCAAGATCCATCCTCTTGATGAAGTCCGTGTAAACCAGATTCTCCACTTGACGGCCTGCCATAAATTCATCGATGCCTGCCTTGTAGTATTTGCCGCACTGCCAGATGACCTGATAGTCTGCGCTGGCGGCGCGTTCGTCCACCCACTTGCGCATAACCCTGTTCAGAGTGCCGCAGCCGAGACTTCCGCCGACAATGAAGACGGTCTTCTTGCGAGGGTCGAGGCCGTAGAACGCGTAGCCGTCGCGGCGGTCCTGCTCCACGGGTTTTCGTATTTCGCTGCGGATAGGGTTGCCGGTAAGCATTATCCTGTCCTCAGGGAAAAAGCGCTCCATACCCTCATAGGCTGTGCAGATGCGCTCGGCACGCCGGGAGACTATCTTGTTGGTGAGGCCCGCATAGGAGTTCTGCTCCTGCACGAGACACGGGATTCCCATATGTTCGGCGCTCCAAAGGAGCGGCGCGCTGGCGAAGCCTCCGACACCCACAGCCACGTCGGGCTTGAAGTCCCTGATGACATTGCGGGCCTTGCAGATGCTGTCGGCCACTTTGAAAGGCAGTGCCAGATTCTTCAGGGAAAGCTTCCTCTGAAGGCCCGCTACAGGCAGGCCGACTATCCTGTAGCCTGCCGCCGGCACCTTTTCCATCTCCATCTTTCCCTTTGCTCCGACGAAAAGTATGTCGGCCTCGGGGCATATTTCCTTTATGGAATTTGCAATCGAAAGGGCGGGGAATATATGTCCTCCCGTTCCGCCTCCGCTAATTATAATCCGTGGGCTCTGCTTCATGGTTTTCTTCTTTCTCCTGGTTTTGTTCTATCAAGGCCATCTGCTCCTGCAGGGCCTTGGCCTGTTTGTCGAGTTGTTTGTTCACTGAAAGTATCATTCCGAAGGCGGCGCTCAGCACGAGATACGCCGTGCCGCCGTGGCTGATGAGAGGCAGCGTGTGGCCCGTAATCGGGATAAGCCGCACGTTGACAAGTATATGCAGGATCGCCTGACATATGATGAGAAACGACAGCCCTATTACTAGCGCCGACGAGTATGTCTGGCTGCATCTGACGCAAAGCCTGATGCAGCGGAAAAGGAATATCAGATACAGCAGCAGGACGCCTATGCCTCCAAGCAGAAGGCCATACTCCTCTATTATGAATGCGTATATGAAGTCGGAGAATGCCATCGAGAGGGAGTAGCGCTGGGTGCTCTTGCCGGGGCCTTTGCCGATGAGTCCTCCTTCGGATATGGCTATCTTGGCGTTTTCGCTCTGACGCTTGTCGTCCTCCTCCTTCATTTTTTCCGCCTGACTCAGTTCTATCGTGTCATCTTCACCTATCCCGAGGAAATCCTGAATTCGTCCTTCAACCGTTCCGAAACGGTTGAACACTTTGCCGATGCCGCTCTTCTGCTTCTCAGGCTTTCCGGCGTAGAATGCGTGATAGACTGCGAACATCAGCAGCACGGCGCACAGCAGAATGCCGATCGTTATGAGAAGATTCTTACCTCGGACATCCATAAAAAACAGCACGAGGAATGTTACAATGGCAATCAGCAGGGCAGACGAGAAGCTGTTCATCATCACTATGAAGCAGACGGCCCCGACGGGAAGCAGAATCTTGAGGGCGAAGTCCTTGAACTCATAGAGGCTGTCTTCCCACAGTTCGAGGGCCTTTGCCAGATAGAGTATCACTCCGACCTTGGCGAATTCGAACACCTGCACAGTGTGGCCGAAGACCTTCAAGCCTCTGACGGCCCCGTTCTTGACGTCCTGCAGCCCCGGCACGAAGAGCAGGAGCAGCATAAGCGCCGAACCTCCGAACAGTATGAATGACAGCGTCCTGTACCAGTGCAGAGGAATGAGGTAGCAGATGAAAAGGGCGGCGAAGCCGAGAAGGACGGACTTTATCTGCTCGAAGAATATGGCGGTCTTCGACACGTCCCTTGTCGTGGCCAGATAGCTGCTGGATGAGAACACGGCCAGGACGGACACCATCGCGAAGAATACGACGAGTATCCATATAACCTTGTCACCCTTGAGTTTCCACCAGTCAGTCATAGCCTGCCTCCTGTTTCTAAAGATGTCTTACGGCCTCCTTGAACTGGCGGCCTCTGTCTTCATAACTCTTGAAAAGGTCGAAACTTGCGCAGCAAGGGCTCAGGAGCACCGTGTCGCCGGGCTCGGCCAGAGATGCGCATTTCTCGACGCATTCTTTCGCGCTGAGGGTTTCGGCAACCACCTTGTCGCCGAAAGACTCGCGTATTTTCCTGTTGTCAACGCCCAGACAGACAATCGCTTTCACTTTTTCTTTGACCAGATCGGCGATAGGCGCGTAGTCGTTGCCCTTGTCCTTTCCGCCGAGAATCAGGATGGTAGGATTCTTCATACTCTCGAGCGCGTACCAGGTGGAGTTGACGTTTGTCGCCTTCGAATCATTGATATAGAGGACTCCTCCGACGGTCATAACCTTCTCCAGGCGGTGTTCCACGCCTTCGAAAGTTGCCAGAGCCTTGCGGATGGTCTCGTTCGTGATGTTCATTATCTTTCCCGTTATGGCTGCCGCCATAGAGTTGTAGATGTTGTGGCGGCCTTCGAGAGCAAGCTCCCTGAGATACATCTCGTATTCGCTCTCTCCGTAACGGACCTTCATCTTGTCGTCTTCGACGAAGGCGCCCTGCTCCACACTCTTTTCCTGAGTGAACGGAAGCATCTGCGCCTTGAGAACTATCTTGTTGAGTTCCCCTATGGTGACGTCGTCGTCGGAGCAGAAGATGAAGCAGTCGTCCTCCTTCATATTCTGCGTGATGCGGAACTTGGCGTTGATGTAGTTCTGGAAGCAGTGGTCGTAGCGGTCCAGATGGTCCGGGGTGATGTTCATCAGCACTGCTATGTCAGCCTTGAAATCATACATTCCGTCGAGCTGGAAGCTGCTGAGTTCCAGCACGTAGATATCGTGCTGCTCGGTCGCTACCTGAAGGGCGTAGCTCTTTCCTATGTTGCCTCCGAGGCCGACGTTGAGGCCCGCGTTTTTCAGAAGATAGTAGATGAGCGAGGTGGTGGTCGTCTTGCCGTTGCTGCCGGTTATGCAGATTTTCTTTGCGGTGTCGTAGTAGCCCGCGAATTCTATTTCGGAAATTATAGGGGTGCCCTGCCCGCGAAGCTTGACTATCAGCGGAGCGCTGTCCGGGATGCCCGGGCTCTTGATGACAAGGTCCGCGTTGAGGATCTTCTCCTCCGTGTGCCCTCCGTCTTCGAACGGAATGTCCCAATCGGCGAGCATCTGCCTGTAATTGTCCTTAAGGGTGCCGCTGTCGGAGAGAAACACGTCGAACTCCTTTACTTTCGCGAGTACCGCGGCGCCTGCGCCGCTTTCTCCTCCACCTAAAACCACAACTCTTTTTTTCATATGCCTTTTATCTTATCTTCAATGTCACTATTGTGAGTACCGCAAGAATTATGGAAACTATCCAGAATCTTACGACAATCTTGTTTTCGGGATGTATCTGACGCGGCCTCTGCAGGAGCGCGTCAGGATTCTCTTTCTGGAAATGGTGGTGCAGAGGGCTCATTCTGAACACTCTGACACCTGTGCCTCTCTTTTTCTTGGTGTATTTGAAATAGAATCTCTGTATTATGACGGACAGACTCTCGACCAGGAAGATGCCGCACAGTATAGGGAGGAGCAGCTCCTTGCGGATGAGCACGGCGCAGACGCCGATTATGCCGCCCAGAGCCAGCGAGCCCGTGTCACCCATAAACACCTGTGCCGGGAAGCAGTTGTACCACAGAAAGCCCAGCAGCGCTCCTATGAAGGCGCAGGTGTAAACCGCAACTTCGCCTGCATCAGGCAGATACATTATGTTGAGATACTCGGCGAATCCAGCGTGACCTGAAAGATATGCCAGAATGCCGAGAGTCGCGCCCACAATAGCCGAGATGCCGGTCGTCATTCCGTCCATTCCGTCGGCGAGGTTTGTGCCGTTGGAGCAGGCCGTTATTATAAAGGTGATTATCAAAACATAGAGAGCACCCTGCAGAGCCCTTACAACCGGGCCGTTGAAAGGAATCAGCCATTTGTAGTCGAACTCGTTGTTCTTGACGAAAGGAATTGTCGTGTGGCTGTAACTGACGCCGTCCTTGGAGGTCAGATAAAGGACAAGGCCCACCGTGAGGCCGAGCGCTATCTGGGCGACTATCTTGTATTTGCCCGGCAGCCCCTCCTTATTGTGCTTGAACACTTTGATGTAGTCGTCTATGAAACCCAGGGCTCCGAGCCAAACAGTCGTCAGTATAAGCAGTTGCACGTTGATGTTGGTAAGGTCGCCGAAAAGCAGGATAGGAATCAGTATCGATACGAGGATTATGATGCCGCCCATTGTAGGGGTGCCTTTTTTCGCGAGCTGGCCTTCCAGACCGAGGTCGCGGATTGTCTCGCCGATCTGCTTTTTCTGAAGCCATCGGATTATGCGGCCGCCCAGCAGCCACGCCGCGAGGATGGCCACAAGGGCGCAGCAGATGCTTCGGAACGAGATGTACTGCATCAGTCCCGCTCCGGGAAAGTCGATTCCCTGCTGCTGCAAATAGTTGAAAAGATGGTATATCATATTATTCGCTCAATTCTTCAAATGTTTCGGAAATGACTTCCTTGTCGTCGAAATGATGTTTCACCTCGCCGATTATCTGGTAGTCTTCGTGCCCCTTGCCGGCAACCAGGATTATGGCCCCCTTCGGGGCGGTCATTATGGCCGTGCGGATTGCCTCGCGGCGGTCGGTGATGAAGAGGCTCCTGGCACGGGCCTTCGTGTCCATTCCGGCCTTGATGTCGCGTATGATCTCCTCCGGGTCTTCGCGGCGCGGATTGTCGGAGGTCACGACCACTTTGTCGGCATATTTTGCGGCGATGACGCCCATTTCCGGACGCTTTGTCTTGTCGCGGTCGCCGCCGCAGCCGAAGACGCATACCAGACAGTTGTCGCGGCCGGTCAGGCGAAGGGTCTTGAGGGCGTTCTCGAGGGCGTCAGGGGTGTGGGAGTAGTCCACGACAGCGGTTATGTCGTTGCCTCCGCGGACAAAATCGAGCCTGCCGGCAACAGGGCCGAGGGCGCTCATCCTCACCAGCACCTCGTCGCGGTCGGCGCCGAGCAGAATTGCCGTGGCATATACCGCCAGAAGGTTGTATGCGTTGTGTGCGCCGATGAAGCGGCTCCAGATGCGGGCTCCGTCTATGTCGGTCTGCATCCCTTCGAGGCTCTCCTCGATTATGCGGCACTTGAAGTCGGAGGCGCTGTGGCAGGAGTAAGTCCTGATTTTGGCTGCCGTGTTCTGGACCATTATTTCTCCGTTGCGGTCGTCGATGTTTGTCAGCGCGAAGGCGTCCTTGCCGAGATTGTCGAAAAACTTCTTCTTGCAGTCGCGGTATGCGGCGAAGGTCTTGTGGTAGTCCAGGTGGTCGTGGGTGAGGTTGGAGAATATGCCAACCTTGAATCCGAGCCCCGCGACGCGGTCCTGGTCAAGAGAGTGCGAACTGACCTCCATAAAGCAGTATTCGCAGCCTCTTTCCACCATTTCGGCGAAAAGGGCGTTGAGGGAGATCGGGTCCGGAGTGGTGTGGTCCGTCGGAATCTTTTCTCCGCCTATGTAATTTGCTATTGTGGACACAAGGCCGCAGCAGTAGCCGAGGCTCGTGAAGAGATTGTAGAGCAGCGTGACTGTGGTTGTCTTGCCGTTTGTGCCCGTGATGCCCACGAGATTGAGCTTGCCGGAAGGGTGACCGTAGAAATTGTCTGCGGCCAGAGCGAGCGCCTTGCGGCTGGAGGCGACCTTGATGCAGGAGACGCCCTCGGCGCTGAAGTCGCCGTCCTGGTAGATCACTGCTGCAGCGCCGGCCTCTATGGCCTTGCCGATGAAGCGGTGGCCGTCAGCCAGAGCGCCGCTTACGGCTATGAACAGCGCGCCCGGACAGCAGGTTCTGCTGTCGAAGGTAAGCTTCGTTATTTCCGCGTCGGGCGCACCTGTGGCGCAGACCACGTCAATTCCCTGCAGTAGTTTGCTCAGTTCCATTTTTATTTGTGTTTTCTTGTCTTAAAATCAGTTTGATGTTGCACGTGGCGCTGTCGCCGGCGGCAGGAATCTGCGCGGCTATGCGTCCGCTTCCTTCGAATGACACAGTGTAGCCCAGAAGCTCAAGACCGTTTATCGCGTCTTTGAGCCCCATTCCGCAGACGTCCGGTACGAGTCCGTCGGCCGCGGCCTGCTTGATGTCAAGTATCTTGTAATTTTCAGCTTTCGGCAGAGAGGCGCTTTTTTTCAGGGCCTTGTCCTCGTCCGGGGTGGATGCGTAGACATATTCCGCTATTTCCCTGAATACGGGGCCGCACCACGTGGCTCCGTAGAAGTTGCCCTTCGTCGGTTCGGAATAGACCACCACAATCATAGAGTACTTCGGCTTTTCGTAAGGGAAGAAGCCGATGAATGTGGCCTGATGCATCTTGTTGCCTTTATTGTCTTCGTATCGGCCGGAACCCGGGAATACTATTCTGGCGGTGCCTGTCTTGCCCGCCACGTCAACCTTGCATCCTTCGAAGACGCGGTAGCCCGTGCCTCCCTCGGAGTGCACGACTCCGTACATTGCCTTGTGGAGTGATTTGACTGTCGATTCGGAGCAGACTCTTCCAATCGTCACGGGTTTGAATTCCTTTATGATGCGGCCGTCTTTCTGATAGTTCTTAATCAGATGGGGCCTTACCATCACACCGCCGCCGGCGATGGCGTTGTAGAAGTTGAGCGTGTGCAGAGGTGTCACTTCGACGGAGTAGCCCATAGCGGTCTGCGGAAGGTCGGAGATGTTCCAGGACCTGTCGGAAGTCTTCTTTATGTGGGCCGGGGCCATACCCTTGAGTTCGATAGGGAAGTCCTCGGTTATGTGGAGCTCTTTCGTGTAGCGCTCCAGGAAGGCGTCGGGATCCTTTGCGTAGTGGTTGGCCGCCTGGATTCTGAATACGTTGTTGGACGAAATTTCGAAGCCCCTTCTGATGGAGATTGTAGAATATTTGTCAAGATAGTGGTCGGTGAAGGTTCTCTTGCCGAAGGTCCAGTTGACCGTGGCGGGCATTTCGGTGTCGAGCGAGACCTTGCCGTCTTCCAGAAGCAACGTGAGAGTAGCGGCCTTGAACACGGAGCCGGGCTCGCCGCGGCGGCCGACGGCGTAATTGTATGTCTCGTCGAAGCCTCCCTTGCCGGTCTTCTCGAGATTGACCATAGCCTTGATTTCACCGGTGGCCACTTCCATAAGCACGACTGTGCCGGCGTGAAGTTCGTTTGTCTTTGCGAGAGTGTGCTGCAGGGCCTTTTGCGCCGCGTCCTGCATATCTATGTCGATGGTGGTCTGGACGTCGTAGCCGTCAACCGGCGGCACCGTCTCGCGGTCGTAGTCCACGATCCATTTGCGGCCTTCGCTGAGTTTCATCGGCTGGGAGCCGGGAGTTCCCCTCAAAAGGGAGTCGCAGCTTCCTTCGAGGCCGATTGTAGGGATGTCCTGCTGAGACTTGATGTAGCCCAGCGTGCGGAAGCCCAGACGTCCGTACGGATATGTCCTGTGATCCACCTTCTCGAAGCCCCTTCCTCCGCCGAGGCGGCCTTCCCTGAGGATCGGAAACTCGGAGACTGTCTTCATCTCCTGATAGGTGAGGAGACGGCGGCTCAGATAAACGAATCTGCGTCCGGCATCCCTCTGACGGACAAGAAGTTTCTTATATTCGGAGGCCTTTTTGTCCATAAAGAAGTCGGCAAGCGCCTTGGATAGGGCATCCACTTGATTCTCGAACAGAGTGTCGGATGGCTGGCAGGGGTCCATTGTCAGTTTGTATTCCGGTATGGAGAAGGCCAGATACCTGCCGTCGCAGGCCATCAGGCTGCCTCGGGTGCACTCCAGGACGTCGGTGCGGGTGGTCTTGACGATTCGGGTGGGCTTGTGGACGAACTGAAGGTCCACAATGCGGCCGATGACAATCACCGCGATGACCACCACCACAACATATGCTATTCCGACCTTCTTTGTGTTTATCTGCACTTTGTCTTTCTCCTACCTGGCTTTTATAACTGTCGGCGGGTCCACGGGGCCGTGGAGCGTCGAATGGTTCTTTTTCAGCAATTCGTCGATTCTTGTGCGGTTGTTCATTCCGACAAGGTCCAGGGTTCTCTGCTGATAGTTGATCCTCAGATCCGCTATGACCTTTTCGTTGTCTTGCACGCGTGCCAGCTGTGACTCTACCATAAGGCTCCACATAATGTAGAGACAGACCAGACAGAAGCAGTAGAATATGAATCCGAGCTGCCTGCCCACGCCCCACTTGATCAGCAGGTCACCGCTGGCGAAATCCTGAATGTGTTTTTTTATTTTTTTTAACCCTTTTTTCATACTTTTTCAGCTACGCGCAGTTTGGCGCTTCTGGCTCTCGTGTTGGAGGCGATTTCATCTTCCGCGGGAAGAATCGGCTTCTTGCAGACCGCCTTCAGCGGGGACGGGGCCGTGCCCATTATGCTTTGCACTCTTTCTCCGGAGGCGTTGCCGGCCTTGATCCAGTTCTTCACGATGCGGTCTTCGAGGGAGTGGTAGGTTATGACGGAGAGCCTTCCGCCGCTTCCGAGCGACTTTGTGGCGCCTTCCATAAACCCTTCCAGAGAGTCCATCTCGCCGTTCACCTCTATGCGCAGAGCCTGATATACCTTTGCCAGATATTTATGTTCATAAAATTTAGGCAGAACGCTCTCTATAGTCCTGCCTAAATCGTCGGTCGTCTTTATGGGGGCCTTCTCCCGTCCCGCGCAGATCAGATGCGCAAGCCTCGCGCTGCCCTCCACTTCCCCATAAATTCTGAAAATACGCTCCAAATCCTCCTCACTATAACTATTGACTATGTCTTCTGCACTCATTCCCGCGCTCCTGTTCATCCTCATATCAAGCGGGGCGCTGAACCTGAAGGAGAAGCCTCGCTCTCCTGTGTCGAACTGGTGGGACGATACTCCAAGGTCGGCGAGTATGCCGTCCACGGCCTTGAAGCCGTGATACCGCACGAAGTTGTGCACGAATCGGAAGTTGTTGTGCACCAGCGTCAGGCGACTGTCCTGCGGGGCGTTGGCGAGCGCGTCTTCGTCGCGGTCGAAGGCTATCAGGCGGCCTTCGGGGCCGAGCCTCGAGAGTATCTCGCGGCTGTGTCCGCCGCCGCCGAATGTCGCGTCCACATAGACGCCGTTTTCCTTTATGTCGAGCGCGGATACACTTTCTTGAAGCAGTACCGGTACGTGATAGGCTGACATTTCGAGGGGCCTCCTAACCGAGTATTTTTTCTGCAAGCGAAACGAAGTCGTCGCTGCTCATACGGGCCTCTTCGAACTTGTCTTTCGCCCACACTTCAATCATATGGTTGCTGCCGGAGAATATGACTTCCTTGTCTATGCCTGCCTGGGAGAGAAGCTCCTTCGGAATTGAAACGCGGCCCAGCTTGCCGTCCGGCTCCACAAGGGCGGTGCCTCTCATATATTCTCTCCACAGCTGCGCGTGGTCCTTGTTGAAGAGGTTCAGGCGGCTTCTGACGGCGTCGGAGTCCTTTTCCCACTGCTCGTAGGCGTACATCTCGAGGCAAGGGGAGAAGAGAGACTTCTTCACCACGAGGCGCAGGTCGGGATTCTCTCCCTGTGCTCCGCCCAGAGCGGCTTTGAAGGCGGCCGGGAAGATGAGTCTTCCCTTGTCGTCCACTTTCGCCTTGTATTCGCCTATGAATTTAGCCATTGCAGTCTTCGCCCTTTTTAATGTTTGCAAAAATAATGATTATTTTTCCACTTTCTTACAATTACTTCCATTTTTTTCCACAAGTTATCAACATCGGGCCCTGCCTTCGGCTCCGGGGATATTTCGGGACAGGCAGGCGGCGATGAGGGGGAAAGCCTGCCAGGCGGGGCGGAACATTCCCCTCCGCCTGCAGCTTTCCCGCCGTAGGGATCCGGCCGCCAAAGTCGCTGGCAAGAGTATGGCTTTGGTAATCCTGTGGCCGCGGTGGTTGCTGACGACAGCCCAAAATAAGGCCCTCGCTTGCAACCACCCCGCTCAGAGCACTCTGTAGGCGATGCCCTTGCCAGCGACTTTGGCGGGCAAACTGCGATTATGACACCGTAGGCGGAAGGGATATGCTTTCGACGCTCGCTGCGATGAGGGGAGATGCTCGCTTACGAAAGCATATCCCTTCCGCCCACGGTGTTTGCCCCTGACGTGAATCTATAAATCGTTGACTCGCGTAGCGTTAACTTTCCCCAGCCTAAGACGGGCGATAACTTTCTGATTTATCAGCATTATCTTCATTGTCACGAATGCGGAGTTCTTGCGGGATTCTCGTCACTCGTGACGTGTTCTCGCCGCAAAACCCGGCTTTTCCTGCCGCGAGTGCAGAGTTTCGCCGCCATAGTCGTCACTCGTGACAAGCGTCGATAGGAGGAACTTTATTTCCCGACGGGGGTATGCATCTCCGTGACTGCGTATTGTAGCTGACGGGCTATGTCTGTACCTTCGCATAAAAGATAGGGAGAAGTTGCCCGGGATGCCTGTCGAAGCGCCGCGGGATTCGGGCTAGGTCGAATCACTTTGACGATACCTAGCCCTTATTACAATCATAACTATCTGTAAGATAGAAATATAAGATTTTACTCCGGGCTAGGTGTCGCTATTCTGATTCGACCTAGCCCAAGGTATGCCCCAACCTAGCCCAAAGCATACCAAGACATATCCCGCCCGACGCAATCCTGAGAGTTACTGCCAAGATTCGCGTTTTGGGGCGTATCTGCAGTAGTAACTCGCGGCGAAGAGTGCGGAATATGGCCTTCCGGGCGAGAGTTACGACAAGAATCGCCTCTGGGGCGACGTTTTGCGTCGTAACTCGCAGCGGGGAGTGCCGGAAATGGTCATCCGGGCGAAGGGGAGATGCTGACCGTTGATTTTTCCATAATCAAAAACGAAGACAAATGAAAAAAGATTTTGAAGAAAAGGTAGCTGCCGGCATCTGCCCGGAGTGCGGTGCGCAGCTTATGTTCGAGGGCGGTTGCGCCCATTGCCCGGAGTGCGGATTTTCGGTTTGCGGAAATGACTAAAGAAGGCTATGGAAAAAGTATATACTTTACGGATACCGATAGTTCGAATATCGCCAGAACAAAGCCTGCTGCGCAGATTGCTGAGAATATGTAAATCGGCCATATTGTTCCGCCCGTTATACAACGTGTCCTTGCCAAATCCTCGTCGGATTTTAGATTCTCTTTCCTCAGCTTCCGCAGCTTACTTTGATCCGATCCAATCAGAGATACTAAGCCTGCCATACCGCTGCAAAAGGAAACAAATAGAGCGATTACCGCCACGCCCAGGGCACTACGACTACATGGAGAAAGTGTATGAAAAGACGAAAGAGGGATTAAGGCTGTGGTCAGTGCAGAGGCTAAAGATAGAAGAAGATGAAGCCCTCCTTTCAATTTATTTGCGCGATCGCGAAATGTTTGATTCAATTCTTTGTTGATGAAATCTCTTGTCATATTCGTAATATTTATGTTTGGTAGCACAAATATACGAATCAGCGGAGCCTCTATCTGGCTCCGCTGTTATTTTATTTTTTTGGAAGTTAAAAATAATTGCTATATTTGCATCATAGCCTCAGAACAAGTGTCGGATTGTAGTTCCGGATTACTGTTTTGGGGTTTACTTTTTTAACCCACATTGCAGCTAATATCGTGCTAACCCCCTGATTTTGAAGGAGGGTCT
>R20__coassemble_52_pt1 | contig 87063 bp, 76 predicted proteins | sample R20__metabat2_high_PE_056 | metagenome-assembled genome bin R20 | reverse complement strand
CCGTAAAGGCCGTCGGCCTTCCAGACTTTTTCCACGATACGGCCGTTCTCTTTGACGACTTTACTGTTCAGGCCATAACTTACAGGAGTGGTATCGCGAGGATCTGCCATCCTTTCGTAGAAGCTGTTGACCTCCTGGGCTGTAACGCCGTCGTAGAAGTTGACGCTGGAGGCTGCAACTATGTCTTTATCAGTGCCTTGATAGCGCTTTGTCGCGTACAGGGCCGGGTCGAAGATTACAGGGATTATCTTCGCCACCTGCTCGTCAGGGCAGCCGACTGCCTTCATAAGGGAAGCGAAATATTCGCTGCTGCACTGCGGCAGGATTTTGTCGTCCGCGTAGTGGTGGTGGATTCCGTTGCTGAAGAATACGCGCTTGGCATATACGAGAAAGCCGTCCCACTGTTCACCGCTCTTTTCTCCGCCGTAGTTTTCGAGAATATTCTCGAGGATGTGTCTGATTTCAAGATTGTACTTGAAATACTGGTCCCAGGTGATGTCACGGCCGGCCTTCGCCGCCTCGCTCAAATGATAGATGTATTCCTTCTGCTGAAATGAAAGTTCATCCCACCCGGGAATCTGATATCGCAGCACTTCTATGTCCGCGAATTCGTCGATTGAATACTTGAATTCTTCCACCGCCTTCTGCCCGCAAGCCGTAGCCGCCAAGGCGATTCCTGCAATGATTGCCATTGTCCAAATTGATTTCATCTTGTTGTTATTATATAATGTTACAAAGATAGTCAATAAATTTATTTTCTTCCAGGGTACAGGCACCCGTCCCAGAAGCGTGTCTGAGGGGCATTCGCGGAAATCAAGCCCCAAAAAAGCGCCTTAATTTCCGCAACCCAGCTACAGAAGCCGCTGTAGGGCAGGTTGGTGTACCCCGAAAAAAATTAACGCACAAAAGACAATCATATACCGTACTACTGCTCTTGCGAGTTACGACGCAAAACGACCACGCAGCGCCGATTCTCGTCGTAACTCTCACTCGAATGACCATATCCTGCACTTTTCGCTGCGAGTTACGACGCAAAACAGCCTTGCAGCGCCATTTTCGGTAGTAACTCTCACTTGGAAGACCATATCCAGCGCTTTTCGCTGCGAGTTACGACGTCAGATACGCCTCAGGACGCGAATCTCGGTCGTAACTCGCGGCAGTAGTGAAGCGGCAGTATGCCCGGCTGGGCAGGCATTTCCCCTCATCACAGCCTGAGCAGCCGGGCATACTGCCGCTATGACGCCATAGCTTCCATAAGCGGACAGCGATTCTTGACGTCTACAGGTGTGAGCGGAGGATGTCGGCGCCACGGGCGGCGGCTAGGGCTTCGAGTTCCGCGAGGCGGCCGGCCGTGAAGCGCTTGTGCGAGATGCCGACCAGAATCGGGCGGCCTAAGACCTTGAGGCGGGGCAGCGCTTCGAGAAGGCGCATATTGTCCGCCGCGGACTTCGAAAAACCGAACCCCGGGTCGAGAATCCAGTCTTCAACGCCGCAGGAGGCAGCGCACCGGGAGAACGACTCAAAATATTCAATGACCGAAGAGACGACATCTTCATAGAACCAGGCCGCGTGCATCGTAGCGAACGTCCCTTGCAGATGCATCGCAATGTATCGCAGCCCGAGGCGTCCGACAAGCGGCACCATCTGCTCGTCCCAGGCCCCAGCCGAAATGTCGTTGACAATGAAGGGTCCCATCAGTTCATACGCCCGAAGGACGATGTCGGAGCGGAAAGTGTCGAGAGAAAACGAGACTCCACTGTAGCGCCGCGCCGCCTCGCGGAGCACCGGCGCCAACCTCTCCCACTCCTCGGCGGCACTCACCGCAACGGCTCCAGGCCGCGACGAAACCGCTCCGATATCTATAATCGAGGCGCCACTTTCCAGAAGGTAATCCACCCTGCGGCAGAAAGCCTCGCAGCCTGCCGAGCGTGAAGCCTCATAAAAAGAATCGTCGTTGACATTGACAATTCCCATTATTTTAGTTTGTCCGCCTCCCATAAATTTCATTAACTTTGTAGAACGTTTTGCAAAGATAGAAATTTATGCTGATAGTACTCGAAGGATTGGACGGAGCGGGCAAGTCAACCCAACTCAAGATGGTCACCGCCTACCTGACATCTCTTGGCAGGAAAGTGGAATTTCTCCATTTTCCGCGCTACGTGGCGCCTATTTACGGCGAACTCATAAGCAAATTCCTGCGCGGAGACTTCGGCTCCGTGGATCAGGTGCACCCGCAGCTCGTGGCGCTGCTCTTCGCCGAAGACCGCCACGACGCCGGCGTCCTGGTCAGAAGCTGGCTCAACAACGGATGTGACGTCATCCTGGACAGGTATGTCTATTCCAACATCGCCTACCAGTGCGCGAAACTCCCCTCAGAGGAGGAGGCGCAGGAACTCGCGGACTGGATCCGTGAAGTGGAATACGAAAAATACGCTATTCCGCGGCCCGACATCAACCTCTTTCTGGACGTTCCCATCGACTTTGTCGATTCGAGGCTCAAGGCGAGCCGCGCGGACGACAGCGACCGCGATTACCTCAAAGGCAAGGCCGACATCCACGAAGCGGATATCAACCTGCAAAAAAAGGTGCGCGGACAATATATCAGGCAATGCGCTCTCGACCCTGACTTCGTACGCATAGACTGCAGCGGAAAGGACGGCGGAATGCTGCCTCCGGACGATATCTTCGCAAAGATCAAAGTTCAAATAGACAATAAATTATGAGATTTCTCCGAGGCCTCGCACGCATAATTTTCTCCCTGACTTTCATCCTGTCGGGATTCTTGAAACTGACCGATCCTGTCGGCACGGGACTCATAGTTCAGGAGTATTTCTCCTTTATGCATCTGGGCTTCCTGGCCCCTGCTGCGATATGGGTGGGCGTAGCCCTTTCCACCATTGAATTCACCATAGGCATAAGCGTGCTCATCGGCCTGCAGATGAGGTTTTTCACAGGCCTCGGCCTTGCATTCACCTGCATCTTCACCCTTCTGACGCTCTATCTGGCCATCTTCAACCCGATCGCCGAATGCGGATGCTTCGGCCGTGCAATCCACCTGACCAACTGGCAGTCTTTCTTCAAAAACATCGTGCTACTGCTGCTGGCCCTGCTCATATTCTTCGGCAGGTTCAAGGCCACGGTTCTGGCTCCGCCGGCTCTCCAGTGGGTGTTTGTCGGGATGTTCGCTCTGCTGGCCGTCATCTTCGCGGCGGACGCCCGCTTCCACAACCCGCGCATCGACTTCACAGACTATAGCGTAGGCACGGACCTCGGCGAATCAAACTCGGCCTCAAGCCAGCCCGCATTCGAAACCACCTTCACATACGAAAAGGACGGCGTCCGGGAGACCTTCACTCTCGACAACCTGCCGGATTCCACCTGGACATATGTGGAGACCACCACGAAAGAACTCAGAAGCCGACGCTACCGCCCGCACACAGAGTTCACTCCGGACACAATGCAAGGCAGTTTCTTCGCCATAACCTCATACGATCCGCAGAAGCTGGACAAGGAAGATATGGAATATCTGATCCAGTTTCGTGACCAGGCCCTTCAGCGCGGCATCCCTGCCGCAATCTACACTCCCGAAGGAGGAAGTCACGACTTCAAGGCCGCCGATCGGAAAGTCCTGATGACCCTCAACCGAAGCAACGGCGGAGTCACCTATATAAAAGATGGAGTCATAGTAGGCAAATGGTCACGCCACAACATCACCGACATCGATTTCACCGAGGTCCTCTCGCTGGATGCCGAAGAAGAGATAATCTCGCACAGGGCCCTGGCCAGAATGTTCATCCTCACGATATTCCTGAGCATACTTTTTGTGCTGGCCCTCATACGCCTGATATGCAGGATATTCCTTTCAAAATAAGATGGACGCTGCAGTAGTCATACTCAACTGGAACGGGCTTGAGATGCTCAAGCGCTACTTTCCGTCGCTGGTGACCGGAACGCCTCAGGATGGCGCCTTCATCGTAGTGGCCGACAACGGCTCGACGGACGGCTCTTTGGAGTGGCTGCAAACTGAATATCCGGCCATAAGGACAATTGCCCTCGACCGCAACTACGGCTTCACGGGGGGCTACAACCGCGCCCTGCAGGAGATCGATGCAGACTACTACGTTCTGCTGAACTCCGACATCGAGGTGACCGAAGGGTGGCTCGAACCGCTTCTCGCGTTTATGGAGGAAAACCCCGACGCGGGCATCTGCCAGCCGAAGATTCTCTCCGACCGCGAAAGGGACTCATTCGAATATGCCGGAGCCGCCGGAGGCTTCATAGACCGCTACGGCTACCCATTCTGCCGCGGCCGCATACTCTCCAACATAGAAAAGGACAACGGGCAGTACGACACCCCACAGGAGTGCTTCTGGGCCAGCGGCGCCTGTATGGTGGTGCGCAGCTCGCTCTTCCACCATCTGGGCGGTCTGGACGAGAGTTTCTTCGCTCATATGGAGGAGATAGATTTCTGCTGGAGGGCCAAACTGGTCGGGTACGAGGTATGGTGCGTCCCTCAGTCCAAAGTGTACCACCTTGGCGGCGGCACCCTGCCGAACAACTCCCCGCGCAAGCTCTATCTCAACTACCGCAACAACCTGCTGATGCTCCACAAAAACCTGCCCGACCGCATCAGGCGCCGGCGCATTCTGGCAAGGATGCTGCTGGACGGCGCATCCGCTCTGGTTTATCTCGCGACAGGCCGCTGGAGCTTCTTCAAAGCCGTACCGAAGGCCCATCGGGACTTTCTCAAGATGAAAAGAGAGGTCGAACCCTCCCCTTTCGAGGGCGAGCGCAACAACGCCGGCTACTACAGAGGCAGCATCGTCCTGCGTTTCTTCCTCGCCTTCGGCCGCCTTCGCTGGAGCCGCCTCAAATTTTAGGGTTAAAGTATTGACGGCAAGGATATTTTTACTATCTTTGCCCCCTGCTAAAAAGGGCTTTCCTTTTTGGTGCAATGGGTCCCGGACCCGATTCCGGGATGAGTAACACATTTTAAACATCTAATTATGAAACAGTTGGATCTTAGCGGCAAGCTCCGCACCACAGGCAAAAAGGCAGACGTAAATAGCGTCCGCAGAGAAAACAGAGTACCTTGCGTCATCTACGGCGCAGGCGTCGAGAACACAAGCTTCTCAGTTGACGAGAAAGAACTCAAGGCTCTGACAAACACCCCTTACTCACACATCGTAAACCTCGACGTAGAAGGCAAGAAATTCCTCGCAATCCTCCAGGACATCCAGTATCATCCTGTAACTGACCGCGCCATCCACGTTGACTTCCTCGCAATCGACGAAAACAAACCTGTCACAATCCAGGTCCCTGTCAAGATATTCGGTAACTCAGAAGGCGTAAAGGCCGGCGGTAAGCTCAACGCCCCTACCCGCAAGCTCAAAGTATCAGGCCTCATCAAAGATCTTCCAGATGAGCTTCCTGTAGACATCACAACTCTCGGCCTCGGCAAGCAGATCAACGCAGGCGACCTCAAGTTCGACGGCATCCAGATCGTCTCTCCGAAGTCAACCCTCATCTGCCAGGTACGCGCAACCCGCAACTCCGCAGCAGCAGCCGAAACAGCTGAATAACAGCGATGAACTATCTTGTTGCCGGTTTGGGAAACATTGGCGCCGAATACGCCGCCACCCGCCACAACATAGGATTTACAGTGTTGGATGCCTGGGCTCAGGCATCCAACGCTTCTTTTACATCCGGCCGCTACGGAGCAACCGCCGAAGTCTCTTTCAAAGGTCGGAAAATAACCCTGCTGAAGCCTTCAACCTATATGAATCTCAGCGGCAAGGCCGTCAATTACTGGCTGCAGCATCTTAAAATCCCGAGGGAAAACCTTATGGTCGTCGTGGACGATCTGGCTCTGCCGTTCGGAACGCTGAGAATGCGCAAGAAAGGCTCTGCCGGAGGCCATAACGGTCTGAAAAGCATCGACTTCTCTCTCGCAAGCGAAGATTACGCCCGCCTGAGGATCGGTACCGGCAACGGCGGATTCGCCGAGGGGCATCAGGTTGACTTCGTGCTCGGAGAGTGGTTGCTGGAGGAGAAAATGGCTCTCCCGGAGATTGCCGAAAGAGCCATATCTGCAATAAAATGCTTCACCACCGAAGGCATTGACCGCGCGATGACGCAGTACAATCACGCGTCGGCTTCGTCATCTTCGTCGGCAACGAAGAAAGACTCATAAAGAGAGTCCATCTCGCGGCGATCCTTCTTCGTAGGACGGCCGGCGCCCCTGTCTCTTTTAATGAAAAATGTCTCCACCGGAGCGTGCAGCTTTGCAAGTTCGCTCTCGGGAGTCAGGTTTTCTGCATACGCAGGGACATCCTTTGCCCCAACTCTCTTCTCGAGCGGAGCTTTAACCTTGAACTTATAGAGCACCGAGCCCTTGCGGACTTCAATCAGGTCTCCCGCCTTCACCTCGCGGGAAGGCTTCACACCCTGACCGTTCACCGTGATCTTGTTGCCCTTGCAGGCTTCTGTGGCGTCGGTCCTGGTCTTGAAGACTCTTATGGCCCATAAAAACTTATCTATTCTGGTCGCGTCCATCTTCTTCGATATAACTGTCGGCATCTGAATCCAATTTCGGCATACTCACCTCGAGAAGGTGGGTTCCGGGAGCTTGTGGCACAAGACGGAAATCATCCATCGCCGCAGGCACAAGCACGGCCTCTCCCTCGCCTACCGCAGAGGTCTGCGTGCGGCCGTCAGCCTCGTACTGCACGTGGGCCCGGCCTCTCGTGCATATATACACCACGAAACTTTCATACTGCTCCGTGGAAAGGCTCACGGCCCCTGTCAGGGGCAGGCTTCTGATTACGAAATGAGCGCTGTCCACAAGCTTTTCCACCCCTTCTCCGCGGTGGAAACGATAGCGCGCCTCATCATATTTACTGTAGTTTATGCAGTCTATGGCATCTTCCAGATGCATCTGCCGGCGGGTCTTGGGATCATTCTCCCTGCCCCAGTCGTAGAGGCGGAAGGTTATGTCGCTCGGCTGCTGCACTTCCACAGTCTTCACGCCGCCGCCCGCGCTATGCACTATGCCGGATGCGACATAGAAGCAATCCCCGGCGACGGGATGAAATGCGTTCAGAAGCTCATCGGCACGGCCCTCCTTGCAGGCGGTGTAGAACTCTTCGGCAGAGGTATCTTCCTTGAAACCCATATACACGACAGCATCCGGCTCAGCGGCGGTGATGTACCAGAACTCGTCCTTTCCGTAGGAATCGTAGCGTTCCAGGGCAACCTCGTCGCCTGGGTGCACCTGCACGGAGAGACGGTCCTTTATGTCCATTGTCTTTATGAGGACAGGGAACTGCAGGTTGAACCAGTCGAAAACCTTGTCACCCACAAGGTCGCCCATATATGTTTCAAGTATGTCGGGAAGATCGTTGTCCGCGAGGAAGCCTTCACTCACGACAGACTCGGACCCCTCCATATCGGAGACGATCCACGCCTCTCCGATATGGTCACCGAGGGAATCTCCTCCCCATAAGCGCTGCTTAAGAATCGGGTTGAACTTCAGAGGATACAGTTTTTTTATCGGCATGGCAATAAATGAAAAACATTGACAATACTATGACGGCAAGGGCGAAGAAATACCAGTAACCGGTACCTAAAATATCCAGGAGTCCTTCGTCCACTCCTATCTGAGGCCACAGGAGGGCCGTCAGCGAGGAGATCAGGTTGTTCAGCGAGTGGAGGGCGACCGTAAGCCAGATGCAGCCGGTACGCAGGTAAATCCAGCCGAAGAACGCTCCTATTATGAAGGCGGGAATCGCCTGCCAGGGGTTTGCGTGCATTATCGCGAAAAACGCGGCGGACCACAGAATCGCCCGAGGGGCGGACATCCTCCGCGAGAGGCCGCGGAGCATCACGCCGCGGCAGAGAAATTCCTCAAGAAGAGGCGCCAATACGCAGGTGGAGATTATCAGGTCCGCGGGCGCCGCGCCGTAGAAAACCTGCTCGAACACTTTCTTTATAGCCTCCGGCATAGGAATGAGGGATGTCAGAGGGTCTATTATGACCACTATCGAGGCCATCGCCACCGCGGCGTCAAAGAAAAAAACGGTCGAGGCAAGAAAACCGCCCTTCGGAGCGTTGAGCTTCTGTATCTGCCCGTCTGCGGGGCTCTTGATCGCCAGAAGCATTATAAGCGCCACCGGAAAAAGCATCGAGACGAAATACGACACCGACTGCGGGCAGCCTTCCAGAAGAAGACCCGAGACGATCTCGCCGAAAAACACAGCCAGCAGTATCAGCCAGCAGTGCCCAAGGGACGGGGAATATTTTTGGATGCGCTCAATCATTGTTCAAAATTAATACTTTTATTACTTTTGTGAAAAATAATTCGACTATGAAAATGCCTTTGAAGGAACGTTTGACTGAGCTCAGGAAGCGCAAAGTATGGCGCGTACTGCTCAACAAGTATTTTCTGGCGGCCCTCATCTTCTTCATAGTCATAGGGTTCATAGAATCCAACAACATCGGGCAGTTCTTCCGCAACAGAGCTACTCTGCGCGCACAGAAAGAACAGATAAAATTTTACCGCAGCGAAATAGAATCCATCGAGAACAAGCTGGAGCAGCTCAACTCACAAAAAGACTCCCTCGAGAAGTTCGCGAGGGAGGAGTATTACTACCAAAGCGACGGCGAGACGGTCTATTTTCTCGACGAAGAATCTCCTTCGTCATCGTTCGAATAATCGTCAAGCCTGCCTTCCCACAGATAGTGGCGAGTCTCGTGAATAATCACGCCGCTGAGGAGCAATATCGACACGAGGTTCGGCACGGCCATAAGGGCGTTCATTATGTCGGCTATGTTCCAGACAATGGAAAGGCTCATTACCGATCCGAGAAAAACCACGCCCACCCAAATTAAACGGTAACCTTTTATAAGTCTCTTGCGCAGTTTGTAGTTGCGTCCGCCAAGATATTCCACCGCTCTTTCTCCGTAGTATGACCAGCCGAGGATGGTCGAGAAGGCGAAGGTTATGATGCCGACCGTCAGGATTATCGGGCCTACAACAGGCAGTTTGTCGAATGCGGCCTTTGTCAGGGCGGCACCCTGCGTGCAGTCGATATCCGGATATGCCACGATGCTGCTGACAAGCACAAGGCCTGTTATGGCGCAGACTACAACCGTGTCCCAGAAGGTTCCGGTAGATGAGACAAGAGCCTGACGGACAGGATTTCTAGTCTGTGCGGCAGCAGCCACTATAGGGGCGGAACCCATACCCGATTCGTTGGAGAAGAGGCCGCGGGCTATACCGAAACGGGCCGCCATAATGACGCTTGTGCCGATAAATCCGCCTCCTGCCGCCCTCGCGCTGAAGGCGCTTTTGCAGATTAGAGAAATCGTCTCGCCCAGATACTGCCAGTTCATTCCGAGAATCACTAGGCATCCGAGCACATAGAAGACTGCCATAAAAGGCACGAGAAGCGTGCAGACTTTCGAGATGCCCTTCAGGCCGAAAATGACCACCAAAAGCACCAGGACAGCAAGCACGATGCCGGTAACAAGAGGGCTCAGGCCGGTCGTCTCTTCCACCAGCATTGAGATGGAGTTGGCCTGCACGGCGTTGCCTATGCCGAATGCGGCGATTGCCGTGAAGACGGCGAAAAGCACCGCCAGCCATTTCTGTCCGAGGCCTCTTTCGAGGGCGAACATAGGGCCGCCCATATAGCTGCCGTCCCTTGTCTTGACGCGGTACTTGACGGCCAGAAGGCCTTCGGAATATTTTGTCGCAATGCCAAAAAAGCCTGTAATCCAGCACCATAGCACAGCGCCAGGGCCTCCGAGGGAGACGGCGGTCGCCACGCCTACGATGTTGCCCGTTCCGATTGTGGCGGCAAGGGCGGTCGCAAGAGCGCCGAACTGACTCACGTCACCTTTGGCGTCTTTGTCTTTAGTGACGGAAAGCTTGATTGCCTTGCCTATCCTGAGCTGCGGGAAACGCAGTCTTACGGTCATAAATATGTGGGTTCCAAGAAGAAGGATGATCATCGGCCAGCCCCAGACGGCTGAGGAAATCTGCGCTATTATTTCGGAAAAACTCATATACGGAATATAATGGTTCAAAAAATGATTACATTTGCAAATATAACTAAAAATGAGATAAAAATGAAGTATTGCAGATTTTCAGTCCTAGCGATGATGTTGTCAGCCGCCGCCTTGCTGCCGTTTACAGCCGGGTGCAGCATACTCGACGATGAAGACAAGACCGAATCCGAAAGAATCAAGCAGCTTATAGCAAACGACACGCAGTATGAGATGAAGGTGGATTTGAGGAAGGAGTATATGGACATTTACTATTATTGGAACGAGGAGGTCAGCGACAGGAACGCGCAACTCAAAGCGTACGAATATTCAGACATATACGCCTGGTTCGACGCCCTTCTCTACAGCGAGGACCGCTGGAGCTGGATGGAAGACGCCGAGTCGTATCTCGAATCTGAGACCGGCACGTCCACCGGCACGTGGGGAGCATCCCTGGCTCAGGCCACCAAATATTACAACGATTACGGAGTTTATGTCAGATACATCCTGCCGTCCTCACCTCTGGCAAAGCACGGAGTGACCCGCGGAGCCCAGCTCCGGGCCGTGGCAGGAGTGGAAATAGGTGACTCAATCGACTCTCAGGAAAAAGCCGACGCCGTCAACAATCATCTGTACGACACGCCCAACACATTCACCTTCAGGCTTACGGACGGAACAGACGTGACCTTCACGGAAAGTATGACCGCCGTGACAACAAACTACATTCTTGACAAGAGAATATTTACGGATGCTGATTTTCCGGGCCTCACAGAGCCTGTAGGCTACTTCAACTACTACTCTTTCAACTCCAATTTCATCGACGACATAGACGAGGCGTTTGCGGAGTTCAAGGCGGCAGGGGTCAAGAAAATGATCGTGGACCTCAGGTATAACGGCGGCGGCAGTACCGACGCAAGCGGCAGGCTCATAAGCTACCTGGCACCTGCCGGGCTGGCGGGAAAGCCTTACACCACAAGAACACACAACAGTTTACTCTCAAGATACAACTACACGGAAACCATAGGCGGTGACGACGGAGCCGACATCAGCATTGGACTTACCGACATATATTTCATAATGACAAGCAGTTCCGCTTCCGCAAGCGAGATGGTCTACAATGGCCTGAGGCCATATATGGGAGAAAAACTCCACCACGTCGGGCAGCAGACCTACGGAAAGCCCAACGGAATGTATGTTCTTCCATATCCGGACGTGGAGGACTATGACAAGGGAGACTACTCGAAGCTTCAGTATGTCTATTACCCGATCTGCTTCTACAACAAAAACTCCGAAGGAGAAGAGATTCCAAGCACCGCCGCGGCAGGTAGCGGCTTCGTCCCGGAGCAGAGTGTCCCTGACGACATCTACCACGATTTCACGCCACAGGAGGAAAATATCCGCGCCTGCCTGTACCATATTGTCAACGGCTCATATCCGGAAGTGGACAACTCGCACGTCCACACCACGACCAAGGCCGGCGAGGGATTCGTCTGCAAATCCGTTCTGCCTGAAGCTGAGACAAATCCACATTACGGCAAATATACTGTCAATCTCAGAGAAAAAAAATGAAAAAATTTGCATAATTGATTATGGTTCATTAACTTCGCACATGAATTGTGTGACAATTACAACCAATCATAAAAACCAAACACTATGAAAGAACTTGTAGAACAAATCAACGCTGAAATCGCTGCATTCCAGAAAAATGCTGAAGCTCAGATTGTTAAGGGTAACAAAGCTGCCGGCACACGTGCTCGCAAGGCTGCTCTGAACATCTGCAAACTTATGAAGGATTTCAGAAAAGTATCTGTAGAAGAAGCAAAGAAATAGTTCTTCACCGATTTAAAAAAGGATGCCGCAAAAGGCATCCTTTTTTTTTCTATATTTGCACACCTATTAAAAAAAGAAAAAAATGAACAGGACCGCAGACTACAAGTTCACCATCATCGTTCCCTACTACAACGAGGAGGGCAATATAGCACGTTTGGAACAGGCCCTTGCAGACTACATCGGCAAAACGGCGTTCGGCCCCGCGTGCGTACTTTTTGTAAACGACGGCTCCACGGACGGGGGCGCCGCGCTTGTGGAGGAAGCCTGCGGCCGTCACCCCGAATTCTTCCATATAGATTTCGTGAAGAACTGCGGAAAAAGCGCGGCTCTATGCGCAGGATTTCAGTACACGTTCTCCCCATATTGCGGATACATAGACGCTGACCTCCAGACCAATCCGGAGGATTTCGACCTTCTTCTCGAGAAGCTTTCCGGCAACGCAATGGTTACTGGCATACGCGCAAACCGCAAAGACTCAGCCTTTTACAACTTTCAGTCAAAACTCGGAAACGGTTGGAGGAAGATTTTTACCCACGACGGAGCCGTCGATACCGGCTGCCCGCTGAAGGTGTTCACGACCGCCTGCGCCAAAAAGCTTCCGTTCTACGAAGGAATGCACCGCTTCATTCCGGCCCTCGTGCTCCTGCAGGAAGGCGCCACCTACGAGCAGCTCCCTATCCGCCACTACGAGCGCACGGCAGGCGTCTCGAAATACAACGCCTGGAACCGTCTCGGCAAGACTTTTGCCGACTGCTTCGGTTACCTGTGGCTCAAACCGCGCTTCAGGGACTATAACATAGGCGACAGCAACCTCGACAAATGACCGCGAGTCAGATTCTGATATACTGCATAGGCCTGCTTGCACAGGCTCTTTTTTCCGCCCGCATACTTGTCCAGTGGATCAAGTCCGAAAAGGCGGGGAAAGTGGTCTCCCCTACTCTGTTCTGGATTCTGAGCCTCGTCGCCTCCTTCCTCTTCTTTATATACGGATGGCTCCGCGAGGACTTCTCCCTGATGCTCGGACAGTTCATAGGCTACTATGTCTATATCTGGAATCTCTACGCAAAAGGCGTCTGGAAGAAGATGGGCTCCGCCGGGCGGGTTGTCGTCGCGCTGCTTCTGATGACCCCGGGCTTTGCAGTGGGCGCCATCTGCAGCAACTGGGAAGCCGCCTGCGCCACTCTTTTCAAGAACGAGGGCATTCCTCTGTGGCTTGTCATATTCGGCTCCATCGGGCAGCTGATATTTTCCGTCAGATTCCTCTACCAATTCATCTATTCATCCCGCCTGGGCGAATCTGTCCTGCCCCGCGGCTTCTGGATAATCAGCGCCGTCGGCGCCGGCATAATACTCACCTACGGTATAATCCGTCTTGACCCTGTCGTAATTCTCGCGCAGTCATTCGGACTGTGCTCATATACCCGCAATCTCATAATATGGAAAAAAGAACACAAGCGGAAAGATTCCTGATATATTTCATCCTGCTGCTGCCTCTCCTGCTCCTGAGGGACGTCACTCCGATGAACGAGCTCAAATACCTGAGCATCGCTGACGAAAGCCTGCGAGACGGCCACATCTGGACTATGTTCAACCACGGCCTCCAGTATGCCGACAAGCCGCCTTTGTATATCTGGCTTGTGATGGGAATCAAACTTCTGCTGGGTCGCCACTCGGTGTTTTTGATGACGCTCTTCTCCATCCTGCCGGCCTTCGGCATCCTCGCCATCTTCAACAAATGGTGCGAAAAGGAGCTCAAGCCGAAATACAGATGGGCATCTGAGATAGCGATGATGACAACAGGCTATTTTATCGGCGGCGCGGTGGTGCTGAGGATGGATATGCTGATGACTCTCTTCATTGTGCTCGCGCTGTGGACCTTCTACCGGCAGATCAACGGTGACGACAGACTTCTGTTGAAGATTGCCTTCCCGCTGTACATCTTTATGGCGATATTCACCAAAGGGCCTGTGGGCTTCTTCGCGCCTTTCCTGTGCACCATAGTCTGGCTGGCCGTATCACGCAAACTGAAAGACATTTTCCACTACTGGGGCCTTCTGACGTGGGGCATCCTGCTGCTTCTGTGCGGCCTTTGGTGGTGGCAGGCCTACCGCGAAGGCGGGATGGAGTACATCAACGACCTGCTCTTCCACCAGACAGTCGGCCGCAGCATCGACTCTTGGCACCATAAAGGACCTTGGTACTACTATCTCTACAGTATATGGTATATGATGGCGCCGTGGTCGCTCCTTACGATAGGCGTGATAATCTACGGCCTCGTCAAGAAAGTGCGCCTCCCTCAGCCGATTCTCTTTTTCCTGGTTTCGGCAGCCACAATTTTCGTGATGCTTTCCATTACCAGCTCCAAGCTGCAGATATATATGCTTCCGGCATTTCCGTTCATAAACTATGCGGCCTTCTATATCCTGCAGGAGTTGCCGACTGTCGAGCCGCGCTCGGAAAAGTTCAGCGCCGCGGCCCGGAAAGTCGTTGTCTGGGGTGCCTCGATACTTCTTGTGATAATCTTCATCGGCGGCTGCCTCGTGCCTAAGTTCAACTACCGACTCGGCTTCAAGGAAGTTGCCTCGGAGGCTCTTGAAACCGCCGAAAAGTACGGCATAGACGATTTCTGCTACCACGACATAAGGATGGGCGCCAATATGGACGTCTTCATCGGAAAGCCTCTGCGGCAGCTCACGGATGAAGAATTCGCCGCTCCGGAGCAAATAATTGAACAAAATAGCCGCGGAGTCATTATTTTTGCAAAAGATGAAAAGGGCATCGTTCGCTACGAAGCCGTTCTCAAGGATATACAATAAATAACTATACTATGACAAGCAACACCCCACACGCTCAGCTCGAGCTCAGCAAAAGCGGAATGCTTCACAATTACAAGCACTTCCGTTCAAAATTGAAGGACACCACAAAGATGCTCATCCTGGTCAAGGCCAACGGATACGGCCACGGCGCGGTTGACTTCGCAAAAGTTATGGAAGAGGCTGGCGCCGACTACCTCGGAGTGGCTTTCCCTGTAGAGGGAATCGAACTCAAGAAGGCAGGCATCAAGCTTCCTGTACTTGTGCTTACTGCAGGTACCGAAAACTATCCTGAAATAATCGAATACGGTCTGGAACCTGGTATGCCTAACATCGACGCTCTCAAGCGCTTCCGCGACGAAGTGCGCAAGGCCGGCAAGACAGCCTGCCCTGTCCACATCAAGCTCGACACCGGTATGCACCGCCTCGGCTTTATGGAAAAAGACCTTCCCGAGTTGCTCGAATTCCTCAAGGCCACTCCGGAAATCAAAGTGCAGAGCATCTACTCCCACCTTGCAGCCTCAGACGAGCCTCAGCACGACGAGTTCACCCTCGGCCAGATAGCTCTCTACGAGAAGATGAGCACTCGGATTCTCGAAGTGCTTCCATACAAGCCTATCCGCCACATCCTCAACTCAGCCGGCATAGAGCGTTTCACTCAGTATCAGTACGATATGGTACGCCTCGGCGTAGGCATCTACGGCATCAGCGCAGTTGACGACAGTCAGCTCAAGCCCGCTGCGGCCCTCCGCTGCCCTATCCTCCAGATCAAGGAGCTCGGCCCTGCAGACGGTACCGTAGGTTACGGCCGCCACGGCAAGCTCGGCCCCGGCATCAAGCACACCGCCACAATCTGCGTCGGCTACGCTGACGGCGTAAACCGCCACTTGGGCCGTGGCAACGCGAAGTTCTGCGTAAACGGCAAACTCGTCCCTACAATCGGCAACATCTGTATGGATATGTGTATGATTGACGTTACTGGAGTCGACGCAAAGGTCGGCGACACCGTGACCGTTTTCGGCGAGAACCCTACCGCAAGAGACCTTGCAAAGATTCTCGACACCATTCCTTACGAAATCTTCACTTCAGTTCCAAAGCGTATCAAACGCGTTGTAGTTGAATAACATATGACAGTTGACGCCCTGAAGGGGAAAATATTTGAAACCGTGGCCGGAGCCGCGCGTGACAAAGGCGTTCGCGCCTTTGTCATAGGCGGCTTCGTACGCGATTATTTCCTTCAGAGGCCCTGCAACGACATCGACATTGTTGTGGAGGGCAGCGGCATAGAGCTGGCCGAAGCGGTGGCCTCGCGCCTGCGGAGCAAAGTCTCCGTCTTCAAGAATTTCGGCACGGCTATGCTCAAGTACAAGGGCGTCGAAGTGGAATTTGTAGGAGCCCGAAAAGAGTCCTACAGGGCCAATTCCCGCAAGCCTATCGTCGAAGACGGCACTTTGCAGGAAGATCAGGAGCGACGCGACTTCACGATCAACGCTATGGCCTTCAGCCTCCAGAAGGAGGACTACGGCGAACTGGTGGACCCCTTCGGCGGCATCCGCGACCTCAACGCCGGCCTTATCCGCACCCCGCTGGACCCCGACACGACCTACAGCGACGACCCTCTGAGGATGCTGCGCGCCATAAGGTTCGCCACCCAGCTGGGATTCTCCATAGTGCCGGAGTCAGTCGAGTCCATCAAAAGAAATCAGCGGCGCCTGGAGATTCTCTCCTACGAAAGGATCGCCGACGAACTCAACAAGATAATGCTCAGCCCGAAGCCTTCAGTCGGTTTCAGATTGCTGGATGAATGTGAGCTTCTGCCGTATATTCTGCCCGCCCTTTCGGCTCTCAAGGGAGTCGAGACCGTTGAAGGACGCGGGCACAAAGACAATTTCAAGCACTCCCTGCAGGTGCTCGACAATGTGGCCGAGGTCAGCGACAAACTCTGGCTCAGATGGGCCGCCCTGCTGCACGACGTCGGAAAGGCGCAGACAAAACGCTACGAACCGGGCGTGGGCTGGACATTCCACGGCCACGAATTCGTGGGCGGAAAAATGGTCAAGGGCATCTTCAACAAGCTGAAGATGAGCCAGAGCGACGATATGAAATATGTCCAGAAGCTCGTCTCGCTGCATCTGCGCCCGATTGCCCTCGTGACTGACGAGGTGACGGACTCCGCCGTGCGCAGGCTTCTGTTCGACGCCGGAGACGACGTGGACGACCTTATGATTCTGTGCAAGGCCGACATAACCTCCGCCAACGAGCAGAAAGTCGAAAAGTTCAAAAAGCAGTACGAGCACGTTCAGCAAAAGCTCGTGGAAGTCGAGGCGAAGGACGCCGTCCGCAACTTCAAGAACCCTATAACGGGCGACCTCATTATGGAGAAATACGGCATTCCGCCGAGCCGGCCTATCGCCATAATAAAGGACTATATCAAAGACTCCATTCTCGACGGAGTCATCCCGAACGACTACGAAGCGGCTTACCGCCTTATGGAGCAGAAGGCCGCGGAGCTGGGTTTCACCTCGAAATGAACACGGTTTTCGATCCCCTCAGAAAGAAGGAAGTCGCGCTGACGCCCGAAGAAGGCGTCAGGCAGGCCGTCATAGCGTGGCTGCGCGACACCGTCGGGATTCCTCAGGTCCGGATGCAGAGCGAATGGCCTTTCAAATACAACGGCCTTACCTTTCGCGCCGACATAATCGTCTTCGACCGCAATCTCAATCCCGAAATCCTTGTCGAGTGCAAAGCCCCTGAAGTGGCCATAGACAGAAAGGTCGCCGAGCAGGTAATCCGCTACGTCAGAGTCCTGAAAGTCAAGCACATCATAATTACCAACGGCGCCGTCACCCTCTTCTTCACCCTCGACGGCGACACCTACCGCCCCACCGCCGGACTCCAGCCGCAGGACTGAGAAAATCAACTTTTCACTGGGCAAGGATGAGGGCTTGCCGGTAGAGTTTCGGGATTTTGCGGCCGGTCCAGTCGAAAGTGTAGAAGAGCTGGCGGAACTGCTCGAGGTCATTTCGCAGCAGCAGATACGCAAACAGCCTGTCGATTACCGCCTGTGAGCGGTTGCCGCCTCTGTAGAGCTGCAGCATATCGATTGCTGGGTCCTCGGACAGGGCCGCCGCAACCGAACTGTGCACTTCAAGAGAGTCGGTCGAATCTTCCATTGCGCCGTAGCGGCGTATAATGTTGTCGGCGGCAGGACGGTAGTAGAGATTGCAGCGCAGAATCCGGGCGTATTTGCAGGCAAGCGAATAACGGCCTGCCTCCACATTGTACTTGACAAGCCGGCGCAGCGTCAGATGTGTCATTCCGTGGTCATAGTTCGTCGCGAACTGGAACATCTGGTGGGCGGCCTCATTCGGAACGTCCAGCACATCAAACAATAAAGACTGGAAGAGGTTACCAAGGGCTGTCTTTGCCCCCGACATATCGAGATCCCCGGGACCTGAGACTGGATAGTCGAACATATCCTCACCCAATCTCGTCTCTGCGTTGAGAGCAAGCAGGGCGAAGGGCATCATCTCCGGACGCTGAGAAACCTTTGACGGCGTTGCAACCGAAAGAACGTCGTTCCACCGTCCCGCATCGGCGCATACAATCACCTTGGACATCTCTTCTTCCGCCTTGGTGGCAGGCCTCAGAGCCACGAACAGCGAGGCGCACAAGACCAGGACCCCGCACAAAACAATCTCGCGCCACTTCAAGCCTCCGGCCACGCCCCGCCTCGCGAAGATCAGCGAAATCAAAGCCAAGGCCGCGCTGAAAAGTAGCGCTGCGGCAAGGAATGTCTGCGAATCCAGGCCGCTTGCCAGGCACCACACTGCAAGGGCAAGCGCCAGCGCAATAACTCTATGGAACGGAACCCGAAACCGGCCAAGGCAGACATCGAGGCAAAGATATATGACGGTTACAACCGCCGCCGGGATTATCGGGCCCGCGGCAGGCTCACTGTAGAACTGTACGAAAAAACTCCCTAAAAAATTTGAAAGCGGCCAAGGGCGGGAAAACACCTCGCTCAGCCAGTCCGGAGTCAACAGAAAAAGCCCCACAGACTCCCTATATGCAAGCGTATAGCGCTGATACACAAGTGTTACGCAGAATACTGCCGCAAATAACAGAAGCGGTATTATGAATCCTCCTTTTCTCATTTTTCAAAAAGTTTGGACACTTCCTTGCCATAGTCAGGGACCTCTGCCCTCACAAATTCAGGAAGATTATAGGACTTGAGTCTCAAAACGTTGTGCGACGGCCTTCTCTGCGGAAGAAGGAACGGCTTGTCGAACGTTCCATCGGCGTTGTAATGCGCTATGAAGAGGCGTGTGTAGCGGTCGTCGAGACGGCGGCTGCCGAAAACCACCCATTTGCCGTTGGAAGACCAGCTGTGATAGCTCTCTGTCCTGTCGCTGTTGAGCGCTGTCGCCGGAGAAGCCTCCCCCGAAGCTATATCCAGAAGCCAAAGGTCAGCCTCCCGATGCCATATCGGGAATGTGGCGAAATCGCTGCGGGTGAAAAGAATCTTGCCGCCACTAACACGCGGAAACGATGCGGAGCCTTCCGGATCCTCCCACACAACCTTCGGCTCTCCCACAAACGCCCCGTCTTCGAAGCGTATGGCCATCAGTTTGTAATGGATATTGCCACGCCGGGACACAACGTCCGAAGGAGTCTCTGCCGCACAATAGTACAGCACGGAGCCGTCCTCGGACCAGGCAGGAAACGTCTCGAGCTTCTCCTCGCCGCAGAGCATAGGCGGCACCGCGATCGAATCGGTCAGAAGGTCCATCAGAATTATGTCGGATGCCGTGTCATATACCTCCACAGGCTGGGAATGGTCAACCGTAAAAAACTGCAGGGTCTTGTTTGAGGAGAAAGCCACATAACGTCCGCCGGGGTGCCAGGCAGGATAAGTGCCCTGCTTCTTCGGCCCCACTTCAGCCAGATTCAGAATGCGGGCCCGGCCCTCGTCTATGAAGACGGTGCCGCCGCCCTTTCCGCGGGCGTGGAACAGCATCCGGCCGGGATTTCCACCTTGGAACGTGTGGCAGTTTATGCAGCCATTATTGTTGGCCCGGTTGGTGACTATTGCCTTCTCTTTGTATGAGGCCAGTTCCCTTTGGCAGATGCTGATGTCGTGCCAGCTTTCATAGCCCGGCTCTATGAGTCTGTAGGCTATGTAAGGATCGATTTCATCTTCGGAAACATATATCGGAAACTCCTTGTACCGCACGGCGTTGCGGGAGCCTTTCTCCCAGGCTGTCACCGAGACCCACTGCACGCCGCCGCGCACGACGCGACTCTCCTTGAAAAGCCTCCCGTCGGCCATTTCAAAAGTGAGGGCGGCCATCCCCCGTGGAACGGTAACCCCGACATAATCCGGGAAAATGTCCGGGTAGGCGTCCACATCGCTCACCCGCTGCGGCGCGCAAGACTGCAGCAGGCCGCCGGCGAGGGCAAAAAACGCAATAAAATATCTTAATTTTCCCATATATTCCGCTTCAAAGTTAAGAATAATTTTAACGCAAAACATTATAAGTGTGAAGACTGACCGTGGAGGAAGGAAGCAGGTTCACGCCATACCAAGTCATATTCATCGCCAAAAAGGCAAGCACGGCAAGAATCACCCTGAGACTTTTGTTACGGGACGGCACGTGCACGGCAGAGAGCGTCAAAAGCCAGGTCGCGGCAGCCCAACACTCCTTCGGATCCCAGTCCCAACAGGATCCCCAGGCCTGTTGAGCCCAGAAAGCGCCGCACAACATTCCAAAGAGAAGCAGAGAAGATGCGGCGGAAAGGAGGACGGAAAACAATTCGCGCCTGATAAAAAGCACGGAGGTTGCCAGCAGAGCATATGCAAGCATATATGCCGCCAGATGCGGGACAAACCACGGACTTCTCAAGGCCGGAGGCAATGTCCCGAAATTGATCTCCACGAGGGATGCCGCCGCAAAAATGCAGGCAAGAACAATCTCCGCCACAATAACCTTCTTGCTCCTGCGGACATTCTTCAGAGAAAGGGCCGCTCCTGCGACCAGCATCAGCGCTCCCAATGCCAGCAAAGGGAGCAGCGGACTGCGCACAACCCTCAGCACGCTGTAACGCCCGGAGCCATCCTCGCCCAGGCCTGTCTGATATATGCGCCAGCCTTTATATCTTGCCGGATGATTGACGGAAGCTTCAATAATTTTCCCGTCAAGGAGAAGAGTGCTTGTAAATTGCCGCGGCGTTGCACCGTCCGGGTAATATTCCGTCTCGAACTGCTCGAGGGCAATGTCAAAAGAGAGGTGTTCCTCCTGCCCTACATATATCTTATGGTATGAATCCGCCCCAAGCTGGGAGCCGGCAAGGCCTCCGGCCAGAATCAGGGCCATTCCGGCGTGAGAGAGCACCCCAGAAGGAGCCTTCTTTCTGAAGCCGACAACCGACTCCGCCACAAGGCACACAATCGCCGCCAGTTCCATCGCGACAAACGTCCAGTGCCTGTGCAGGCCCGCCTGCCAGGTCCCGTCTATCGCAAACAGCGCCGAGGCAACGGCCATAAGGATGGCTCCTATGTATTTTTTAATTTCCAGCCTCAATCCGCAAACTCCATAAGTTCACCCGAGCGGGGGTGGTGAAACGAAAGGCGGGAGGCGTGCAGCATCAGGCGGCCTCCGTCGGCGGCGCCGTAGAGGCGGTCGCCTTGAATAGGGTGGCCAAGGCCCAGAGGGCTGGCGCTATGGACGCGGAGCTGGTGCGTGCGACCCGTCAGAGGCTCGAACCGCACGTCCATAGATGTATCCGGAAAGACTTTCAGGATTTCGAATCGCGTGACGGCCTTCTTGCCGCAGGCGGGGTCGATCATCTGCCTCGGGCGGTCGAGCCAGTCTTCCTTCAAAGGCAGGGCAATCGTCCCGCAAAACCCTTCTGTCCACCGCTTGCTGCCGGGAGCAAGGCGCGCCAGATATTCCTTACCCACCTCGCGCCTCTCGAACTGCCCGCGAAGATGCGCCTGCGCCGATGGCGTGCGAGCAAAGACAATCAGCCCGGAAGTATCCATATCGAGCCTGTGCACTTCATAGACAGGCCCCGGAAACAGTTCCATAAGCGATTTTTCGCCCGTCTTGCCAGGGACGCACAGCATCCCGGAAGGCTTTGAGGCAACTACGATAGAGTCATCCTCGAAAACTATCCGCACATCTTCTGACGGAATCCGTACCCGCAGAGGGTTCGGCTCCACCTCGAGACCCTGCATCATATAGGTCAGCAGCGGGCCGCATTTGCCGGCGCAGCTCGGGTAGAAGCGCCCTTGCTCCCTCACCTCTCCCGAAGATGGACTTTCGCCGTACCAGAACTCTCCCATCGACAGCGGCGTCAAGCCAAGAAGGTATGCCCTCTGCAGGAGTTTGGGCGCCGCACAGTCGCCCGTGCCGGAAGGAGGCACTAGGCCGCGGTCAGCAAAGATGTCGGCTATGCTGCGGGACTGGCCCTGCGCATTCAGAACCATAGTCCGCCTGAAGATGTCGGCCTGGAGCCGCGCGGACTCCTCGGCGGAAGCGCCGCAGACCGACCCTGTATCCATCAGCGGCGGAGCAAAGCCCTCCAAAGAGCCCTTACCTGAGAAGGCGTGCAGCACGCCGCCGGAAGTGACGAGCACTCCGAGCATCTTCCCTCCCCCGAAGGCCTCCCGAAGATCCTCTCGCGAGCCTATGAGGGCAATGAGCCTCTCCGCCTCGCGGACTACCTCATCCGAAGGCGTGTAGGCAAACGGATAGGTAAACACGGTTTACTCTTTTATATTCTTGGAATCGCAATACCAGCAGCGCAGTTCTCCGCTGTCGGTGCGGCGGAAGAGCCTTGGAGCGTGCTCGGCATTGCAGATGCACTTAGGATTGGCGCAGCGGCGGGAAGGATCCGGCACCGGCTTCTGATTTTCAGGCATTCCGTGCTGAGGGTCGTCTTTCCACTCGAGAAGCTTGGTGATGAGGGCCATTCTGACGAACTTGCCGTTTTCCACCTGGCGGAAATATGCCGCCCTCGGGTCGTCATCTACCTCGGGCAGAATCTCGTTCACTCTCGGAAGAGGGTGCAGGACAGCCATTTTCTCGCGTGCCAGGCTCATTCGGGCCTTGTCCAGCACGAAGCTGTCCTTCACGCGGTCGAACTCCTCCTCGTCGAGGAACCTCTCTTTCTGCACGCGGGTCATATAGAGAATGTCAAGCTCGGGCATAACCTCCTCTATGGTCTTGACCTCGCGGTAGTCGATCCCGCACTTGTCGCAGACATCCTGCTTGATGTAGTCCGGCAGGCGGAGCTCGTCAGGGGCGATGAGAATAACCTTTATACCCTTGTAGCGCGACAGCGCCTTGATGAGGGAGTGCACCGTGCGGCCGAAGCGCAGGTCGCCACAGAAGCCGATTGTAATATTGTCTATATGACCCAGTTCCCGCTTGATTGTCAAGAGGTCCGTCAGGGTCTGCGTAGGGTGGCTGTGGCTGCCGTCGCCGGCGTTTATGATAGGAACTTTAGAAACCTCGGACGCATAGAGCTGGGCTCCTTCGATGTGGTGCCTCATAGCTATGACATCCACGAAACATCCGACCACCCTGACGGTGTCCTGCACCGTCTCGCCTTTGCTCACGGAAGTGTTTTTTGCATCTGAAAAACCGAGAACGTTGCCTCCGAGCTCCATCATTGCGGAGGTGAAACTCAGACGGGTGCGCGTGCTCGGCTCGTAGAAGAGCGTGGCCAGTTTGCGGTGGGCCATTATGTCCTGATACTTTTCGCGGTCGGCGATTATGTCCTCGGCAAGGGAGACAATCTGGTCGGTCTCCTCTTTGGTGAGGTCCATCGGGTCGATAAGGTGCTTCATAACAGAGTCTTTATTTTATCCAACTTTCATCTGAAGGGTTGTTGCGGAAGGCGATTATCCGCTCTTTCCACTGCGGGGCGATGTAGCCCTTCTCTGCCGCCACCTCGACCAGGGCGTCGAGATTGCTCAGGGAGTAATTCACGGTGCCGGCCGCGGCGATGCGGTCAAGCCCCTTCTTCATACCGTATGTAAAGATGCTGACAATGCCCAGAACGTCGGCCCCCTCTTCGCGGAGAGCCTCCACGACATCTATCGCGCTTCCTCCGGTTGAGATAAGATCCTCAACGACAACTACTTTTGTTCCGGGAGCCATTCTGCCCTCGATGCGGTTCGTCCGGCCGTGGGTCTTCGCCTCGCCGCGGACATATCCCATAGGGAGATTCAAAATGGCAGCGGTCAGAGCAGCGTGGGCTATGCCGGCTGTCGAAGTGCCCATAAGCATCTCGCACTCAGGGAAATGCTCGCGCACAAGAGTCGCAAGGCCGGCCTCTATCTGATCGCGGACCGCCGGAGCCGACAGAGTCAGGCGGTTGTCGCAATAGATAGGACTCTTTATGCCGCTTGCCCAGGTGAACGGCTGCTCCGGGCGGAGGAACACGGCCTCGATTGAAAGCAATGCTTCAGCTATTTTCTTTTCCATATATATCATTCGTTTGCAAATTCTTTCATACATCTTTCGTAAGCGGCGACAGGGTCCGGCGCGGCGGTTATCGGACGGCCCACGACTATGAAGTCGGAACCGATCTCGCGGGCGCGTGCAGGTGTCGTGATGCGCACCTGGTCGTCGGCTGCGGCGTCAGCGAAGCGGATGCCCGGCGTGACGGCCATAAAGCCGCTGCCGCAGGCCCCCTTGACGAGGCCAGCCTCCAAAGGCGAGCATACAACGCCGTCAAGTCCCGCCTCCTTCGCGTTGGACGCGTATTTGGCGATTGTCTCCCCTATCGTGGCGTTTATAAGAAGTTCGTTCTGCATTCGCTCCTCGCTTGTGGAGGTCAGCTGCGTGACGGCTATCAGAAGCGGGCGGGTGCCGTCAGGACGGGTCAGGCCCTCGAGTGCGGCCTTCATCATCTCGACAGTGCCGGCGGCGTGGACGTTCGTCATATCCACGTCAAGCGAAGAAAGCACTTTCATAGCCTTCTTCACGGTGTTCGGTATGTCGTGGAGCTTGAGGTCGAGGAAAATCTTGTGGCCGCGCTCCTTTATCTCGCGCACGATTGAAGGACCTTCTGCATAGAAGAGCTCCATACCTATTTTTACAAATGGCTTGCGCTGCCCCTTGAATTTGTCGAGGAACTCCAGCGTAGCCTCGCGGCTGCTGAAATCGCAGGCTATGATGACATCTCTTTTCATACTGTTCCGATTATCGATTTAAGCGAATCTATTCTCAATTCATCCATAAGCAGAGGCAACCGCCCGATTATCTCGGGGCAGGCCATAGGGTTGCGTAGGTTCTCGGCCCCCACCTGCACCGCAGTGGCGCCCGCCATCATCATCTCCACCACATCTTCGGCGCTTGCCACTCCGCCGCATCCCATAACGGGAATCCTGCAGGCGTGGGCCACCTGATAGACCATACGCAGTGCCACAGGGAACACCGCACGACCGCTGAAGCCTCCCATCTTATTGGCAATCACCGGCTTGCGACTGCGGATATCTATCCTCATACCGAGGAATGTGTTGACCAGGGTTATGCCGTCGGCCCCGGCGTCTTCCACGGCGCGGGCAATCTCCACTATGTCGGTCACGTTCGGACTGAGCTTTATGAAGACAGGCTTCTGACTTACCGCCTTCACCGCACGGGTCACGGACGCGGCCGATGCGGCCTGGGTGCCGAAGGCCATTCCGCCGTTGTGCACGTTCGGGCAGGAGACGTTCACCTCTATTATATCTATGCCGGAGCACGCGTCGGCCTTGGCGCAGCACTCGACGTACTCGTCGATGGAAAAGCCGCTTATGTTGGCTATGACGGCGCCGCCGTAGATTTTGCGCAGCTGCGGAACTTTCTCACCCACAAGCACATCTATGCCTGGGTTCTGCAATCCCACTGAATTTATCATACCTTCGCGGCACTCGGCTATGCGCGGCAGGGGATTGCCGTAGCGCGCCTCGCGGGTAGTGCCTTTGAGAGATATGCCGCCGAGAATGTTCAAGTCAAATGTATCGGCCAGCTCGAGGCCGAAACCGAAAGTGCCGCTTGCCGGGACCACCGGGTTGCAGAGTTTCACTCCGCACAGATCTACTGACAGGTCTTTTACCATAGCAGTTCCTCCTTCTTGAATACAGGGCCGTCCTTGCAGATGCGCTTCGGTCCGGAGGCGGTCTCGAGACTGCAGCCGTAGCAATATCCCGCGCCGCAGCCCATCCGATCGCCGAGGCTGTACTCTCCGCTACCGCTGAGCTGTCCGAAAAGCGCCTTCATCATCACGTTCGGGCCGCAAGTATAATAATAGTCGTACTGTGGGGCCGCCTCCCTGACGGCGTCGGTCACGAAACCTTTCACGCCGACAGATCCGTCCGCGGTCGCGATAACAAGACTGTCCGCCGCCTCGCGGAACTCCTTTTCGAGGATTATCTCGTCGGCCTTGTTGAAGCCCAGAACGGCAGTCACTTTCTTGCCGCGGGCCTTGAGTTCCTTGCAAATGCGGTAAAGAGGCGCTGCGCCGAGGCCTCCGCCTATCAGCAGAGCCTCGCTGCGGCACTCGTCCGGATTGAATCCGTTGCCGAGGCCCGTAAGGATATCCAGAGTCGCGCCGGGAGCCATTTCCGCAAGACGCTTTGTGCCCTCTCCCACCACTTTATAGAAGAAGACAAGACGCCCGGGCCCTCCGTCGCAAATAGACATCGGGCGGCGCAGATAGAGCCCTTCGATGGCTACGTCCACGAACTCGCCGGAAGGCTCATAGCCGCTCTCGCAGGCTTCGAGTTCGATTCGGTTGACGCCGACGGCGACAGAATTGTTGGTCAATATGGTGAAGAGCCTTTTCTCCATCACTACTCTCTATATTCCTTGTCGATTGTGGAAATTCCCATAGTAATCTCCTCAAGTACGTCCAGAAGCACTCTGACTGTCTCGAGAGCCGTGAACACCGTGACGTTGTTCTCCACGGCGGTGCGGCGGATTGCGTAACCGTCCAGGTGCGTGCTCTTCTGGTTTACGTCTATCGTGTTGATTACATAGCTTATATGTCCCTTCCTGATAGCCTGGTAGATCTCGTCGCTGCCTTCGCTTATCTTTCTAAGATGGCGGGTGCGGATGCCGTGATCTTTGAGGTATTTCGCGGTACCTTTTGTCGCTTCGATGTTGAAGCCCAGGTTGTAGAACCTTCTGACAAGAGGCAGGGCCTCATCCTTTGTCGCGTCGGCGAGGGTCACGAAGATTGTGCCGTAGCCGCGCACCACCATTCCGGAGGCCTGCAGAGATTTGTAGAGGGCTCTTGTGAAGCTGTCGTCGTAACCGATGGCCTCGCCGGTGGACTTCATCTCTGGAGAGAGGTATGTGTCTATACCTGTAATCTTTCCGAAGGAGAATGCAGGAGTCTTTACGAAGTGGCGCTTCCTTTCAGGGAAATAGACCTCCGTTATGCCCTGCTCCTTGAGCGAGTGGCCCAGCATCACGCGGGTCGCGATCTTCGCCATCTGGATGCCGGTGCTCTTGGAGATGAACGGAACCGTACGGGACGAGCGAGGGTTGACCTCTATGACATAGACGTCTTCGTTTTCATCCACTATGAACTGTATGTTGAACAGGCCTACGATGCCTATCTCGAGTCCCAGACGCACAGTATAGTCGATTATCTTCTGCTTTACGGCAGGACTGAGGCTGAACGAAGGATAGACGCTGATGCTGTCGCCGCTGTGGATACCCGTGCGCTCGACGTGCTCCATAATTGCAGGGATGAAGACATCCTTGCCGTCGCAGATTGCATCCACTTCGGTCTCCTTGCCCATTATGTACTTGTCCACAAGGACAGGGGAATCTTCGTTGATTTCCACGGCGTTGTGCAGGTAGTGGCGCAGGGTGTCCTCGTTGCCGACTATCATCATCGCGCGGCCGCCCAGCACGAAGCTCGGGCGCACGAGCACAGGATAGCCGATCTCGGCCGCCGCCGCGACTCCGTCCTCGACGTTGGTCACGGCCTTCGCCTTAGGCTGAGGGATGCCGGTCTTGCGCATAATTGCTTCGAAGAGCTTGCGGTCCTCCGCATTGTCGATGGCCTCGAGGCCGGTGCCTATCATAGGTACGTCGAATTCCGAGAGAGGGTTTGCCAGGTTGATTGCGGTCTGTCCGCCGAGAGTCACGATAACTCCGTCGGGCTTCTCGAGGTTTATGACGTCCATCACGTTCTCGACCGTCAGAGGCTCGAAGTAGAGCTTGTCTGAAATAGTGTAGTCGGTCGAAACGGTTTCAGGGTTGTTGTTGATTATGATAGCTTCATAGCCGGCCTCGCGGATTGCCCAGATGGCGTGTACGGTCGAGTAGTCGAACTCTACGCCCTGACCGATTCGGATAGGGCCGCTTCCGAGCACCAGAATCTTTTTGCGGTCGCTGCGGACGGATTCGTTTTCCTGCTCGTAGGTCGAGTAGAAATACGGGACATAGGTCTCGTGCTCGGCTGAGCAGGAGTCTATCATCTTGTAAACCGGCACGATGCCGCAGTTGTAACGCATCCTGATGATATCGGCCTCTGTTCTGCCCCAGAGCTGACCGATATACTTGTCACCGAAGCCCATACGCTTGGCTTCCCGCAGAAGGTCCTTGTCCAGAGGAGAGGCCAGAAGCCTGCGCTCCATACGGATTATGTTGTATATCTTCTCGAGGAAGAGCATATCTATCTTGGTGCGGTCGTAGATGCGGGAGAGGTCCACCCTCAGGCGCAGGAGCTGCGCGATGGCGTGGATACGGTCGTCCGTAGGAGTGCAGATATATTTGAGAAGTTCCTCCTCGCTCCAGCGGTCGAATTTCTTGTTATGGATGTGGCAACAGCCTGCCTCGAGTGAACGGATTGCCTTCAGGATGCTCTCTTCGAGAGTGCGGCCGATGCTCATCACTTCGCCCGTGGCCTTCATCTGGGTGCCCAGTTCATTGGAAGCTTCGCTGAACTTGTCGAACGGGAAGCGGGCCACTTTTGTGACGACATAGTCGATCGCAGGCTCCGAGCAGGCCGGAGAGCCGGCTATCATTATCTCGTCGAGGGTCAGGCCCACCGCAATCTTTGCAGTCACGCGGGCAATCGGGAAACCGCTCGCCTTTGAGGCGAGGGCCGAAGAGCGGGACACTCGCGGATTGACCTCGATTATGTAATATTTGAACGAGAGCGGGTCCAGGGCGAACTGGACGTTGCAGCCGCCTTCTATCTTGAGAGCTCGGATGAGTTTGAGGGCGCTGTCGCGCAGAAGCTGGTACTCCTTGTCCGTAAGTGTCTGGGCCGGAGCCACTACCATAGAGTCTCCCGTATGGACGCCCACCGGGTCGATGTTTTCCATACTGCAGATGGCGATGGCGGTGTCGTTATGGTCGCGCATCACCTCGAACTCTATCTCCTTGTAGCCTTTTATGCTCTTTTCGACAAGCACCTGATGCACAGGGGAAAGCGCGAGAGCGTTACGCATATGTTCGCGAAGTTCCTCCTCGTTGTCGGCAAAGCCTCCGCCGGTACCGCCAAGAGTGAAGGCGGGACGCAGGATTACAGGATATCCTATCTTTTCGGCGATTTTTACAGCTGTATCGACATCGTAACAGATGTCGGACGGAATCACGGGCTCGCCGATTTCCATACAGAGCTCCTTGAAGAGCTCGCGGTCCTCCGCCTGCTCGATGCCGTGGAAGGAGGTTCCGAGAATCTCCACGCGGCACTCGTCGAGCACGCCCTTCTTGGCCAGCTGCACCGCCAGATTGAGGCCGGTCTGACCTCCGAGGCCCGGAACGAGGGCGTCTGGACGCTCATACCGGATTATCTTCGCCAAGTACTCGAGCTTGAGCGGCTCCATATAGACCTTGTCGGCGATGTTGGTGTCGGTCATAATCGTGGCCGGATTGGAGTTCACCAATATCACCTGATAGCCCTCCTCTTTCAGAGCGAGGCAGGCCTGCGTGCCGGCATAGTCGAATTCGGCGGCCTGCCCGATCACGATCGGACCGGAGCCGATCACCATAACCTTCTTTATATCTGTTCTCTTAGGCATTTTGCTGATCCTCCATCATCTTTATGAATTTGTCGATAAGATATACGTTGTCCTGCGGACCCGGAGCGGCCTCGAGATGGAACTGCACCGCAAAAATCTTGTCCTCCTTGTTTTCAAAGCCGACGACATAGCCTTCGGGCACAGTGACGTGTGTCGCCTTGAGAGGCGTGCCTTCGATTGTCTTGAAACAGTAGCTTTGGTTCATCACGGCTATGTTGATGCGGCCGCTCTCGAGATCCTTTACAGGGTGGTCTCCGTGCAGGCCACAGCCCATCGCAGAGAGCTGGGCGCCGTAGTTCAGGCCGATGATTTCGTGGCCCAGGCCGATGCCGCAGATAGGCTTCTTACCTTTGAGCTCCTTGAAGAGTTCCACCACTCCGGGAGCCTCCGGAGCCCCGGCAGGGCCGTTGGAGAAGAGTATTCCGTCCGGATTGAAGGCAAGGATATCCTTTGCCGACATATTGCAAGGGACGATCGTGACGTTGCAGCCCCTCTGGTTAAGGATACGGATTATATTGTATTTGATGCCGCAGTCCACCGCCACTACGTGGAACCTCTGGTTCGGAGTGCGGGAGAGCCATCTCTTGCGGCAGCTCACCTTCGAGACGAGGTCCGTCGGGCGCGGGGTGTCGGCGATGAGCTTCAACGCTTCCTCGCGGGAAGTGGAGGCGTCCACTATCGCCGCCATAGGACGGCCTGCCTTGCGGATTATCTTGGTGAGCATTCGGGTATCGACGCCGCTGATGCCCGGAATGTTGTTTTCCTCGAGCTCCTCGTCGAGAGTCCTGGTGTAACGGAAATTGCTCGGAGTGTCGCAGCATTCCCTCACCACGAGTCCGCCGATGTTCGGCACGCGCGTCTCATAATCTTCGTCGGTGATGCCGTAGTTTCCGATGAGAGGGTAGGTCATCACTATGATCTGGCCCGAATAGGAAGGGTCTGAAATTATCTCCTGATAGCCTACCACAGATGTGTTGAAGACAATTTCGCAGACACTCGGACAATCTGCGCCGAAGCCGGTGCCGAGGAATTCCTCTCCGGTTTCAAGCACGAGTTTCTTAGCTTTCTTTTCCATTTGACATTAAAAAAAACAGACATCCTTACGAATGTCTGTCAGAGTATGATATCGGTTATTTGTTTCATAAACGCTTATTTGTGCAAAGGTAGTACTTTTTTTGTTCATTATATAATTTTTTTGAGTCAAGTAATCCACATTTTCGTGTGGATATTTTCCCGCAGGCGTTTTTGGTCAAAATGAGGATTACGATTACCTTTGTCTCCATTATGAAACTCGTATATACAGGCAAAACCAAGGACGTTTTCGCTCTCGAAAACGGCAATTACCTCCTCAAATTCAAGGATGACTGCACCGGAAAGGACGGAGTGTTCGATCCGGGTGAAAACTCAGTAGGCCTCACCATCGAAGGTGTGGGCGACGTAAACCTCAGAATGTCAGTCTATTTCTTCGAAAAAATCAACGCAGCCGGCATCAAGACCCACTATGTTGGCGCCAACCTGAAGGACACCACAATGGAAGTCCTTCCGGCAAAGGTGTTCGGCCACGGCCTCGAAGTCATCTGCCGCCACAAGGCAGTGGGCAGCTTCCGCCGCCGCTACGGCGAGTATATCGAAGAGGGTGCAGACCTTCCCGCATATGTAGAGACAACCTTCAAGAATGACGAGAAAGGCGATCCTCTCGTGACAAAAGACGGTCTGGTGGTTCTCGGCGTGATGACCGACGCCCAGTATGAAAGCATCAAGGAGATGACCCAGCGCATCACGAAGATCGTCGCCGACGACCTCCTCGAAAAGGGCCTCGTCCTCTACGACATCAAGTTCGAATTCGGCTACGCTCCCGACGGCAGCGTGATGCTCATCGACGAAATCGCCTCAGGCAATATGCGCGTTTACAAAGACGGCAAGTACGTCGACCCTATGACACTTTCCAAACTTTTCTTCGCATAGGCCCCGGGATATGAAAGTCGCAATAATAATGGGCAGCGCCAGCGACCGCGACGTCATGGCCCCCGCCTGGGAGACTCTCGAAGAGTTCGGCATAGAGTATGAGAAGAAGGTCCTCAGCGCCCACCGCAATCCAGGCCCTCTTGCAGACTATGTCCGCGCCGCGAGGGACAATGGTTTTGACATCATAATCGCCGGCGCCGGAGGAGCCGCCCACCTGCCGGGCGTAATCGCCGCGCTTACGACCCTTCCCGTGATAGGAGTGCCGGTCAAGTCAAAAGCCCTCAGCGGACTGGACTCGCTTCTTTCAATAGTCCAGATGCCTTCGGGCATACCCGTCGCCACGATGGCCATCGACGGATCCCGCAACGCCGCGCTGACGGCAGTCTCGATATTCGCGCTCCACGACAGCGCGATGAGGGAAAAACTGGAGGATTTCCGCCGCCGACAGAGCGAAAAAGTTTTGAACACCACAATATAACCCTATGCCCACCTGCACCCCTACGGTGGGCATAACTTTTTGAAATAATGACCAATACACGTATTTTTGTAGAGAAAAAGGAGCGGTTCGGGATTGAGGCGGACAGCCTTCTGTCCGAGCTCAACGAAAACCTGTCGCTCAATCTCAAGTCCCTCAGACTGCTCAACATCTATGACCTTTTCGGCTTCTGCCCCGACCTTGTGGAGAAATGCCGCTACACTGTCTTCGGCGAGAAAGTGACCGACTCTGTCACGGACTCCTGCCCGCTTGAAGGCAAAAAGTATATCGCCGTGGAGTTCATCCCTGGACAGTTCGACCAGAGGGCCTCATCCGCAGTGGACTGCGTCCATCTGATAGACCCTGCCGCAGAGGTCACGATAAAGAGTTCCCGCCTTCTCATCTTCGATGATGACACCTCCGAGGAGACTCTCGCAAAGATACGCCACTACTACATCAACCCTGTCGAGTGCCGCGAAAAAGACCTGAGCGTGCTTTCGCTCGCCGAAAAGGCCGACGTCAAGCCTCTCGAAGACCTGAGCGGTTTTCTCTCGTCGGTAAAGACTCTCTCCGACAGGGAGGCCTTCTGCAAGAGCCACGGCCTTGCGATGAACGCCGACGACCTTTCCGAGGTGGTCAATTATTTCTCAGGCGAAGGGCGCTGCCCGACCGAAACCGAGCTTCGCATCCTCGACACCTACTGGAGCGACCACTGCCGCCACACTACTTTCACCACCGAACTCACTGAAATAAAGATAGATGACAGCTTCATAAAAGAAGACATCGAATCCACTTTGGGCCGTTTCCACGACATTCGCAAGGCCCTCGGCCGGGAAGGCAAGAGCCTCTGCCTGATGGAACTTGCCACAATCGGGGCAAGATACCTTCGCAGCATCGGAAAGCTTGACGATATGGAGCAGAGCGAGGAGAACAACGCCTGCAGCATCTTTGTGGACGTCGACGTGGACGGTCAGCAGGAGAAATGGCTTCTCCAGTTCAAGAACGAAACCCATAACCATCCTACCGAAATCGAACCTTTCGGCGGCGCCAGCACCTGCCTCGGCGGAGCAATCCGCGACCCTCTTTCGGGACGTGCATATGTCTATCAGGCGATGCGCGTGACCGGAGCCGGCGACATAACGAAGGCCGTCGCCGACACTCTTCCCGGCAAGCTTCCGCAGAGGGTCATCAGCCGCAAGGCTGCCGGCGGCTACTCCAGCTACGGCAACCAGATAGGTCTGGCCACGACTCAGGTGCGTGAAATATTCGACGAAGGCTACACCGCCAAGCGAATGGAGGTCGGCGCGGTCGTAGGTGCGGTGAAAGCCTGCAATGTCCGCCGCGAAACTCCTGCGGCGGGAGACGTCATCCTGATGCTCGGAGGCCGCACCGGCCGGGACGGCATCGGCGGCGCAACAGGCGCCTCCAAGGAACATACCGAGCAGTCGCTCGAGACCTGCGGCAGCGAGGTGCAGAAGGGCAACGCCCCTGAAGAGAGGAAGATCCAGCATCTTTTCCGCCGCAGCGAAGTGACCCGTCTCATAAAGAAATCCAACGACTTCGGCGCCGGCGGAGTGAGCGTAGCCATCGGCGAACTTGCCGACGGCCTCGACATATATCTCGACAGAGTTCCCGCAAAATACTCCGGTCTCAACCCTACCGAACTGGCTATCAGTGAATCACAGGAGCGTATGGCAGTAGTCGTGGAGGCCCGCGACCGTGCGGAGTTCGAAAAATACTGCGGAGAGGAGAACATCGAAGTGACCCACGTGGCCGACGTGACCTCAAGCGGCCGTATGAGACAGTTCTACCACGGAACCCTCGTGTGCGACCTCTCCCGTGAATTCATAGACAGCGCCGGAGCGCGCCACTACTCGAAGGCCGCTATAGCTGCAGTGGAAAAGAAAAATCCTTTCCTGCGTAAGCCGGAGGGCGAGGGCCTGGCCGAAAAGATGATGACGGTCCTGGGCGACAAGAACGTAGCTAGCCAAAACGGCCTTATCGAAACTTTCGACTCGACAATCGGCCGCTCGACAGTGCTGATGCCTCTTGGAGGCCGCCTGCAAGCCACTGAAACTCAAGTTTCCGCACAGAAACTCCCGACAGACGGGGTGACCGACACCGCCAGCGTGATGGCCTTCGGCTTCAATCCCGACCTTGCCAAGTGGAGCCCTTACCACAGCGCCGCATACGCCGTCGTGGAGGCCTGCACGAAAGTTGCCTGCTCGGGAGCCGACTGGTCCGCAATGAGATTCTCCTACCAGGAGTACTTCGAGAGGATGACAAAGGACGCCCACAGCTGGGGCAAGCCTCTAAGCGCCCTTCTCGGAGCCCTCAAGATGCAGCTGGACCTCGATCTTCCTTCAATCGGAGGCAAGGACTCGATGAGCGGCACCTTCGAAGAGCTCAACGTTCCGCCTACCCTCATCGCCTTCGGCATCACGACCGAAAAGGCCTCCAACGTAATATCTCCTGAGCTTAAGAAGGCCGGTAACCGCCTCTATCTGATAAAGCACACTCCTCTTGCCAACTATATGCCTGACACTGAGCAGCTCAAGGCCAACTGGGACTTCCTTCGCTCCGGCATACTCTCCGGCAAAGTCGTGTCCGCGTGGTCTCTCGGCTTCGGCGGCGTGGCGGAAGGCCTTGTCAAGATGGCCCTCGGCAACGCTCTCGGAGTCAGCGTCAACATCCCTGAAGATGAGCTTTTCTCCCTGGGATACGGCAGTGTCCTTGTCGAGGCGCAAGAGGAACTCAAGTTCCCGACCGCGCAGTTCATAGGCGAAGTGACGGATGCCGACATAACCGTGGGCGGCGTGCGTGTCAAGCTCGAAGACCTTGCGAAGGCAAACGGCGCAAGATACTCGAAGATATACCCTATGGAAGTCCTTACTCCTCAGGTTGAAGGCCTTCCATATTGCACGAAGAAAGACGACGAAAGGATTCTCTACAAGGGTGAAAAGATTGAAAACCCTGTGGTCTGCCTCCCTGTCTTCCCGGGCAGCAACTGCGACTACGACACGGCAAAGGCCTTCCGCAGGGCCGGAGCCATTGTCAAGCCTTTCATCTTCACGAACCTTACGGAAGATGACGTCAACCGTTCCATAAAGACTCTCGCAGAAAGAATCGCGCAGAGCCAGATACTCGCCTTCTGCGGCGGATTCTCCTCCGGAGACGAGCCGGACGGCAGCGGCAAGTTCATAGCGAGCGTAATCTGCAACAGCACCGTATCGAAGGCAATCGAAGGGCTGCTGGACCGCGGCGGCCTGATACTCGGCATCTGCAACGGCTTTCAGGCTCTAGTCAAGAGCGGTCTGCTTCCTTACGGCAAGTTCGGCCAGGTGACGGAAGACTCCCCGACCCTCTTCCGCAACGACATAAACCGCCACATCTCGCACATCGCCCAGACTCAGGTGGCGAGCGTCAACTCCCCTTGGCTGAGCAGTTTCACCGCCGGCGAAAAGCACAGCATCGCAATCTCCCACGGAGAGGGCAAGTTCGTGGCGACTCCCCAAATGGCAGAGCAGCTCTTCGCGGGCGGTCAGGTCGCCTTCCGCTACACGGAAAACCCTAACGGCTCCTGCTGCGACATAGAGGGCATCGTCAGCCCTGACGGCCACATACTCGGCAAGATGGGCCACAGCGAACGCTACGAAGAGAATGTCTTCAAGAACATCAGCGGCAACAAGAAACAGCAGATTTTTGAGAACGCAGTGAATTATTTCAGAAAAATCAGATAACAGGATATGAGTATTTTCGGTGTATATGGCACGCCACACGCCTCCAACCTCGTCTATTACGGGCTCCACGCCCTCCAGCACAGAGGGCAGGAGGCTGCCGGCATAGCATCTTTCGACCCCGAGGGCAAGGGCCTGCGTCACCGCGGCCTCGGTCTTCTGAGCGAAGTCTTCAGCAAGGGCAGCCTTGAAACGCTTCAAGGCAACATAGCTATGGGAGGCGTCAAATATGCGAACGCCTCGAAAGGCGGACTGGACAACGTCCCGCCGCTCTTTTTCCACCACCACTCAGGCGACTTCGCCATCGCCAACGACGGCAACCTCATCAACCACGAGGAGGTTATGAAGTACCTTGAACAAAGCGGTTGCATCTTTATGACCGACACGGACAGCGAACTTATGGCAAACCTCATCAAGAAAGAGGCGAAGGACGACCGTATCTTCAACATTGTCAGCGCTCTGCAGAAGATGGAAGGCGGATTCACATTCCTCGTTATGACAAAGAGCCGTCTGTACGCCTGCCGCGACCACAACGGCATCAAGCCTCTTTCCATCGGCACCCTGCCCGACGGGGGATATGTCGTCAGCAGCGAGACCTGCGCCTTCGACATCGTGGGAGCGACATTCCTGCGCGACGTCGTTCCGGGCGAAATCGTCACCATCGACCACCACGGCATCCGCTCGATGAACTACGACGAGGACCATCACTACCGTATGTGCGGTATGGAATATATCTACTTCGCCCGCCCGGACAGCGACATAGACGGCTGCAACGTCCACGCCTTCCGTAAAGAGTCGGGCCGCAGGCTCTTCCAGGAGTCCCCGGCCGATGCCGACATTGTAGTGGGCGTTCCCGATTCGAGCCTCAGCGCCGCCCTGGGTTACGCCGAAGCTTCCGGTCTGCCTTACGAAATGGGCCTTGTCAAGAGCAAATACGTTGCCCGCACCTTCATCCAGCCTTCGCAGGCTATGCGCGAAAGAGGCGTCAAACTGAAACTTTCCGCCGTCCGCAGCATCGTAAGCGGCAAGAGAGTCGTTCTGGTGGATGACTCCATAGTCCGCGGCACGACCTCCCTCAAGATAATCAATCTCCTGCGCGAAGCCGGCGCCACTGAGGTGCACGTCCGCATCGCCAGCCCTATGATGACCAATCCTTGCTTCTACGGAGTGGACACCTCGACCAAAGAGGAACTCCTGTGCTCCCGCAGAACACTCGAGGAGGCCCGCGTCAAGATCGGAGCCGACTCTCTGGCATACCTGAGCCCCGCCGCCACGGTAGCGTCCTGCCCGGGCCGCAAGGAGCTCTGTCTGGCCTGTTTCACAGGTATTTACCCTACCCCTTTATTTTCACACGACACAGAAATAAACAAATAATTATGGCAATAAGTTACGAAAAAGCAGGTGTCAACCTGGAGGCAGGATACGAAGTGGTCCGCCGCATCAAGCAACACGTGGCCTCAACGGAGCGCAAAGGCTCGATGGGAGGCATCGGGTCGTTCGGAGGAATGTTCGACCTCTCTTCCCTCGGCATCAAGGAGCCGGTACTGGTCAGCGGGACCGACGGCGTGGGCACCAAACTCAAGATAGCCTTTGCCCTCGACAAGCACGACACAATCGGCATCGACGCCGTGGCAATGTGCGTCAACGACGTTCTCGCGCAGGGCGCCGAACCTCTCTTCTTCCTCGACTATGTAGCTCTGGGCCACAACGTTCCCGAGAAAGTGGAGGCAATAGTCGCTGGCGTTGCCGAAGGCTGCCGTCAGGCCGGCTGCGCCCTCGTGGGCGGCGAGACTGCCGAAATGCCGGGAATGTACGCCGGCGACGAATATGACATCGCAGGCTACACGACCGGAGTCGTCGAGAAGTCGAAGCTCATCGACGGCTCGAAAGTCTCTGTCGGCGACGTTCTCGTCGGCATAGCCTCCACGGGCGTTCACTCCAACGGCTTCAGCCTCGTGCGCAAGATCGTACGCGACGCGGGCCTCTCCTACGAAGACAGCATTCCGGAGTTCGGCGGCCGCCGGCTCGGAGAAGTGCTCCTGACCCCTACCCGCATCTATGTAAAGCAGGTGCTTGACGTCATACGCAACTGCGACGTCCACGGCGTTGCCCACATCACTGGCGGCGGCTTCGACGAGAACATTCCGCGCGTACTCCACAAAGGTCAGGGCCTCGAGATAGAGGAAGGCACCTGGGAGATTCTGCCGGTATTCAGGATGCTCGAGAAGTGGGGCGGCGTGCCTCACCGCGAGATGTTCAACATCTTCAATATGGGCATCGGAATGGTCATCGTCCTCAAGGCCGAGGAAGCGCAGAAGGCAATCGACATCCTCTCTGCACACGGAGAAAAAGCATCCGTCATAGGCAAGGTTACCGACAGAGAAGGCGTCGTCATCAAATAGTTATGAAGAATTTAGCGGTATTTGCCAGCGGCAGCGGCACCAATTTCGAGGCAATCGCCTCGGCCTGCGCCGACGGACGCATAAAGGCCCGTGTAGCCCTGATGGTCTGCGACGTGCCGGGAGCGAAAGTCATCGAGCGCGCCGAGCGTCTGGGCGTCGAAATGCTTGTCTTCAACCCGAAGTCATATCAGAAAAAGGCGGACTACGAGCGTGAAATAGTCGCGGCCCTCGACGAGAGGAACATCGACCTCGTGTGCCTTGCAGGCTATATGCGGATTGTGGGAGAGACTCTCCTTGGTGCCTACGACGGCCGGATAATCAACATTCACCCTTCGTTGCTCCCTTCTTTCAAGGGCGCCCACGCAGTCGAAGACGCCGTTGCCTACGGCGTGAAGGTTTACGGCATCACTATCCACTATGTCAACGCCGACCTCGACGGCGGCCGCATCATAGCCCAGCGGGCTTTTCCATACGAGGGCTCCGACCCCGCCGAAGTCCACCGCCTCGGCCAAATCATCGAACACGAACTTTATATAGAAACAATAAACAAATTAATTCAATAAAATTCGGCCTCTGCCGGCAGACAGCCTGATGACGCGAGCGCTTCCCCTCATCACAGCGAGCTGTCAGCAGGCTGACTGACGGCAGAGGCCGAAGCCAAATGAACAAGTCAGTATGAGAGCATTAGTAAGCGTAAGCGACAAGACGGGACTCGTGCCTTTCGTAAAAGGCCTCGAAGAACTCGGATGGGAGATAGTTGCCACCGGAGGCACGAAAAAACTGCTGGATGAAAGCGGTGTAAAGACAATCGGCATAAGCCAGGTCACGGGATTTCCGGAAATCTGCGACGGCCGCGTAAAGACCCTGCACCCTAAAGTGCACGGCGGTATCCTCGGACGCCGTGACATCCCCGAGCATATGCAGACCCTCCGTGAAAACGGCATCACCACAATCGAACTCGTCTGCGTCAACCTCTATCCGTTCCGCCAGACAATTGCAAAAGAGGGCGTCACAATGGAAGACGCTATCGAAAACATCGACATCGGAGGCCCTTCAATGGTCCGCAGCGCGGCAAAGAACTGGAAAGACGTCACGATAGTCTGCGACCCTGCCGACTACGACACTGTCCTTGGCGAAATCCGCTCCAGCGGCTTCACCTCAGACCAGACCCGCCTCAAACTCTCCGCAAAAGCATACACCCACACCGCCGAGTACGATATGTGCATCGCCGGCTATATGAGGGAGAAGGCAGGCCTTCCCGAGAAACTTTTCCTCGAGTACGACATCAAGCAGGGCCTTCGCTACGGCGAAAATCCGCACCAGAGCGCCAAATTCTACTCAGCTCTCCAGAGCGCACCGTACTCTCTTGCCTTCGGCCGCCAGCTGCAGGGCAAAGAACTCTCATACAACAACATACAGGACGCCAACGCAGCCCTCAACATTGTCCGCGACTTTGACGAGCCGTTCTGCGTCGCCCTCAAGCATATGAACCCTTGCGGAGCGGCAGTGGGCAAAACTATCGAAGAGGCCTGGCAGGCGGCCTACGAGGCAGACAAAGTCAGCATCTACGGCGGCATAGTGGCGGTCAACCGTCCTCTCACAGCCGAGGTTGCAGCAGGTATGAAGCCTATATTCCTCGAAATCGTGATCGCCCCTTCATTCACTCCGGAGGCGATGGAGATTCTCTCCACAAAGAAGAACCTCCGCGTGATGGAAGTGGATATGACAAAATCTTCTGCGCCTGTACCGCAATACATCAGCGTAGGCGGCGGGATGCTCGCCCAGCAGCTTGACACTCAGGTAGAAACCCTTACTCCTGCGATGTGCGTCACCTCAGTCAAGCCGGCAGAAGGCCAGATGGCCGACCTGCAGTTCGGCTGGAATATCGTAAAGCACGTCAAGAGCAACGCCATTGCAGTGGTCCGCGACGGCCACACAATCGGCGTGGGCGCAGGCCAGACCAACCGCGTGGGCTCTGCCGAAATCGCCCTCAACCAGGCGAAGGCAGCAGGCTACACTGAAGGCCTGATTCTGGCTTCCGACGGCTTCCTCCCGTTCGGCGACACGGTCGAACTCGCTGCCAAATACGGCGTTGCCGCAATCGTGCAGCCTGGCGGCAGCATCCGCGACCAGGAGTCTATCGACAAGGCCAACGAACTGGGCATCCCTATGCTCTTTACAGGTGTAAGACATTTCAAACATTAGAATTTGCTATGAAAGTTTTGGTCATCGGCGGCGGCGGAAGGGAGCACGCTATTGTGGACGCTCTCTCGCGCTCGAAGAAAGTTTCTGAAATATTCTGCGCCCCCGGCAACGCCGGCATTGCGCGGCAGGCCACCTGCGTGCCGATAAAGGACACGGCAGTGGAAGAACTACTCTCATTCGCTCAGGAAAATGCTGTAGATCTGACGGTTGTAGGTCCGGAGGCCGCGCTGGCGGCAGGTCTTGCCGACCGCTTCCGCGAGGCCGGCCTCAAGGTTTTCGGCCACACGAAAGCCGCAACACAGATCGAAAGCAGCAAGGAGTTCGCCAAGGAGCTGATGGCCAAATACAACATCCCTACTGCCTCCTACCGCAGCTTCAGCGACTATGACGAGGCGCTTGCCTACGTTCTGGCCCGGCCATTCCCTGCCGTGCTCAAATATGACGGCCTTGCAGCCGGCAAGGGCGTAGTCATCGCCCAGAACGGCGAGGAGGCAAAGGCGGCCCTCGCCGATATGCTTCTTGACGAAACTTTCGGCAAGGGCAAAGTGGTTGTGGAAGACTATCTCGAAGGCCCGGAATTCTCCTTTATGTGCTTCGTCAGCGGGCGCGACGTGCTTCCGATGCCGCTCTCGCAGGACCACAAAAGGGCCTATGACGGCGACAGGGGTCCGAACACCGGCGGAATGGGCGCATACATAGCCCTTCCGTTCATAACCGAAGAAGACCGCGCCTGCGCGCTTGAAAAAATCTTGAAGAAGGCCGCGGAAGGTATGGTGGCGGAGGGGCTGCCGCTTAGCGGCGTACTCTATGGAGGCCTTATGAAGACCACGCAGGGCATCAAGGTCATCGAATTCAATGCCCGCTTCGGCGACCCTGAGACTGAGGTCGTGCTGCCGCTGCTGCAAAGCGACATCTACGACGTATTTGCCGCCGCTGCCTCGGGAGAGCCTCTGCCTGAAAGTCTGAAGTGGAGTTCTGACGTGACGATGGGCGTAGTGATGGCATCGAAGGGATATCCTTTGAAATATGAGAAAGGGTTCGAAATCAAGGGATTGAACAGCGTTCAGTCGAAGGTTTACCATATGGGGACGAAGACCGACGGAGACCGCACGCTGACCGCCGGAGGGCGCGTGCTGATGGTGGTCGCTTCAGCTGGCAGCGTCGCCGGGGCCCGCGAAAAGGCCTACGCCGACATTGAGCGCATCAGCTGCGACAACCTATTCTACCGCCACGACATCGCGCATCAGGCGCTGTAAGGGGCTATGCCGTCATACCTTCAGATAGAGAACATCTCAAAGTCGTACGGCACGAAAGTGCTGTTCCACAACATTTGCTTCAACATCAACGAAGGAGACAAGATTGCGCTGATAGCGCCGAACGGGACTGGAAAGACATCCCTGCTGAGGATTCTCGCGGGGGACGACAGTTCCGACTCCGGAGGCAAAATCCTGTTTTTGAGACACTTGCGAGTCGCATTTCTCGAGCAGGAGTACGACTTCGACCCTGAGATGACGGTATGGGAGCAGATTTTTTCCGGAGAAGACGGCGGCCTTCAGGACCACGAGAAAGCGGACCGCGAGATTCTCGCGCGCAAGATTCTGCAGGAGTTCTCATTGGAGCCCTGCCGGAAGATGTCTCAGCTCAGCGGCGGCGAAGTCAAAAGAGTGGCGCTGACGGATCTCTTGAGCCGCGGCGCAGATTTCCTCGTGATGGACGAGCCTACGAACCACCTAGACCTCGACGCCATAGAATATCTGGAGCACTATCTCAAGCACTCGCGCTGCACCCTCTTTATGGTGACGCACGACCGCTATTTCCTCGACCGCGTGTGCAACACCGTGATGGAGCTCGACCGCGGCAACATCTACATCTATAAAGGCGATTACGAAAATTTCCTCTCCAAAAGGGCCGAGCGCATCGAGAACTACAATAGCGAGACCGACAAAGTGCGCAACCTGCTGCGCCGCGAGCTGGAGTGGATCCACGCCACCCCGTGCGCCCGCTCGGGCAAGGCAAAATACCGCAAGCAGGCGTTCTGGGATCTCAAGGAGAGAGCCGCCGACGCCCGCATCGAGCGTCAGGTGAGCCTCGACGAGATGGGCTCCGGCAGCCGTCTGGGCACAAAGGTGATAGACTGCAAGGACTTGAGTTTCAGCTACGGAGGCGTCCCCTGCATCAGCCACTTCTCGTATAAGTTCCAGCGCTACGAGAGGGTCGGCATCGTGGGGCCTAACGGCGTTGGCAAAAGCACTTTTCTGAACCTGCTTTCCGAAAGCGCGCTACCGTCAATCGAGCGCGGCGAATCCGTCAGGATCGGCTACTATCGCCAGGAGGGGATGAGTTTCAACGAAGACGACACGGTGCTCGATGTAGTCAGTAACACACATCTTCTGGGCAAATTCCTCTTTCCCCACGAGATGTACTCCAACCGCATCGCGCGTCTGTCCGGCGGCGAGCGGCGCAGGCTCTATCTTCTTACAATTCTGATGCAGAACCCCAATCTGCTGATTCTCGACGAGCCGACCAACGACCTGGACATCGTGACGCTCAACATTCTTGAGGAATATCTTTTGAACGACTACAAGGGAAGTCTCATAGTCGTGACCCACGACCGCCATTTCCTCGATCGCATTGTGGATCATCTCCTCGTCTTCTGCGGAGAGGGTGTGATAAAGGATTTCATCGGCGGATATTCCGAGTATCGGAGTTTCATCGCGGACCGGCGAGCGGAGATGCGTGCCCTCGAGGTCGCCGCCGAGAAGGCCCGGAGGGCCGGCGGCACGGCAGACGATGCGACCGCGAAGGAGCCCCGCCGCAGACTGTCCTATAAGGAAAAGCGCGAGCTGGAGCAACTCGAGAAGGATATCGAAGCGCTCAGCGCCGAAAAGGCCGACATAGAGGCTCTTCTCTCCTCGGGCGCCGACTACAAAGCAATCGAAGAGGCCTCCCGCCGCTACCAGCAGCTCAAAACCGACCTCGACGCCAAAGAACTTCGCTGGCTCGAACTCTCCGACCTCGCCGGCTGACCCAAAGTCGGAACGCCGGAGGATTGCCTCCGCGACGTTCTACTGCTGCGGTATGCCCGACTGGGCGGGCGGTGATGAAGGGAAATGCCCGCCCGGGCGGGCATTACTTCGTCTTCAGATACTCGTCGATGGCGGCGGCGGCTTTGCGGCCGGCGCCCATTGCGAGGATTACGGTGGCGGCACCGGTGACGGCATCGCCGCCGGCGAAGACGGCTTCACGCGTAGTGGCTCCGTTTTCGGAAGCCACAAGGCAGCCGTGACGCTCCGTCTGAAGGCCCTTTGTAGTGCTGGCAATCAGAGGGTTAGGCGACGTACCGAGGGCCATTATGACAACGTCGGCCTCGACATCGAACTCGCTTCCCGCAACAGGCACAGGGCTGCGGCGACCGCTGGCATCGGGCTCTCCGAGTTCCATCTTGACGCAGCGAAGACCCTTTACCCAGCCTTTCTCGTCGCCGAGAATCTCGACAGGATTGGTCAGCATACGGAACTCGATACCTTCCTCCTTTGCGTGATGCACCTCTTCAGCGCGGGCAGGAAGCTCAGCCTCTGTACGGCGATAAACTATCGTCACCTCGGAACCGAGCCTCAAAGCCGTGCGGGCAGCGTCCATAGCGACGTTGCCGCCACCTACGACCGCCACCTTCTTGCCGATGAAAATCGGCGTGTCACTTTCAGGCGAGAACGCCCTCATAAGGTTGCTACGCGTAAGATATTCATTTGCAGAGAAAACGCCGTTGCAGTTCTCTCCCGGAATGTTCATAAACCTTGGAAGGCCTGCTCCCGAGCCGACGAACACTGCGCTGAAGCCCTCACGTTCGAGCAGATCATCAATCGTGACGGTGCGCCCGACCACGACGTTGGTCTCTATCTTCACGCCGAGAGCGCGCACATTCGAGAGTTCGTGCTCCACAACCTTTTCCTTCGGAAGACGGAACTCCGGGATGCCGTACTGCAGCACTCCGCCGGCTTTGTGCAGAACTTCGAATATCGTAACTTCATAGCCCATCTTGGCAAGGTCGCTGGCGCAGGCAAGGCCTGAAGGGCCGCTGCCCACAACCGCCACCTTCTTGCCGTTTGAAGCCTCCGGGGCCTTCGGAGCAATGCCGTTTTCACGGCTCCAGTCAGCCACAAAACGCTCGAGCTTGCCGATAGCGATAGCCTCGCCCTTCACTCCGAGGACGCAGTTGCCCTCGCACTGTGACTCCTGCGGGCAGACGCGTCCGCAGACTGCCGGGAGCGAACTGTCCTCGGCTATGATGCCTGCCGCGGCAGCGAAATCGCCGCCCCGCACCTTCTCTATGAAGCGTGGAATCTTTATTGAAACCGGGCACTTCTGCACGCAGCGCGGGTCCTTGCAATTAAGGCAGCGCGAAGCCTCAAGCACGGCCTCCTCTTCATTGTAGCCAAGACATACTTCTTCAAAATTGTGCGCCCTTACCTTCGGGTCCTGTTCGCGCACCGGTGTTCTTTTCATTCTGTCCATTACTGATCCCTCCCTATTTTGCATTTGTGATCCGCCTCGGCTTCCTGAGGCTTGTACATTGTCTGGCGACGCATAGCCTCGTTGAAATCAACCTCATAGGCGTTGAATTCAGGGCCTTCCACGCAGGCGAAGCGGTTGCGTCCGCCAACGGTCACGCGGCAGCCGCCGCACATTCCGGTGCCGTCCACCATAAGGGTATTGAGGCTGACTTCCAACGGAATACCCGTAGGTTGCAGGGTCAGCGTAGTGAATTTCATCATTATCATAGGGCCGATGGAGACAGCCTGGTCGTACGATCGCCCCTCGTCGAGAAGAATCTTTATCTTCTCGGTTACAAGGCCGTGGTGGCCGCGGGAACCGTCGTCCGTGCAGATGAAGAGGTTGTCGCAGACGGATTTCATCTGATCTTCAAGAATCAGGAGATCGGCAGTCTTCGCGCCGACAATAACATCCACCAGAGCGCCTCTTTCGTGCAGATATTTCACCTGCGGGTATACCGGAGCGGTGCCGAGGCCGCCGGCCACGAACAGATACCGCTTGCCTTTCAACTCCTCGTCAGGCACATTCACGAACTTCGAAGGCTGTCCGAGCGGACCCACGAAATCCGTGAAACTTTCGCCCTCAGCCAAATCGCAGATCATACGGCTTGAAGCGCCGACTATCTGAGTAACAATCGTTACCGTACCTTTTGCCCTGTCGTAGTCGCATATGGTCAGAGGAATCCTCTCGCCCTGCTCTCTTGCGCGGACTATCAGGAACTGGCCCGGCTGCGCGGCGGCAGCGAGCCTCGGGGCCTCGACTTCCATAAGGCAGATAGTCGGGGTCAGGAATGATTTCTTTACAATCCTGTACATATGTTTTTAATTAAGTCTTTCAAATGTGTAGCCTTTCTTCTTCAGATACTTTACAATCTCGTCAAGACGGTTGTAGAGCCTCTCGGTTTCAGGCCGCGACTCCACTATGCCCGGGTGGATCAGCAGAAGCGCTCCGCCGAGGCCTTCATTTTTCTCGAACTTGTAGAGTCCGTCGATGAGAGTCTGCGCGCCACGGTAGTTCTTCATATCCGGAGTCGTGTAATCTGCCGGAGTGCCGATACCAGGCGTGTAGTTCACGACCTTCACTCCCATAGCCTTGAGAAGAGCCACGTTGCCCGCGTTGTAATGCTCATACGGAGGGAGGAACCACTGCGCCTCCCGGCGGCTTATGCCGTAACTTGCAAGGGCCGCATAATTGGCCTTCAGGTCACATATTATGCTGTCGGCACTCATCAGATCAGGACGCTCTCCGCCCCAGTCGCAGTAGAGGACGTGGCGGTCGGAGTGGCCTCCGAGGTAGTGTCCTTCGCTTATAATCTGCTCTATAACAGGCTTTTGCTCCGCGCTTCTGAGGCAATTGCCGGTAAGGAAGAAGTTTCCTTTGATCTTATGCTTCTTAAGAGTCTTCAGAATCACAGGCGCGCCGTTGAAATTCAGGTCTGCGGTGAAGCACAGATAGATTTTCTTCGACTCTGGATTGACTCGCACAATGGCTCCGCGATCGTCCTTCGCATATTTCTCAGCCTCAGCCTTTTGAAGAAGGCCTTTCTCTTCAAGTGCGGCAAAATAGCAGGCAAGGCCCGCGGTTCCGTCCATCGTAGGCTCGTTGCTCGCATAGTCGCCGATCTCATCGTGATATACGGCGATGCCGTTATTCAAGTCAGCGAAAGCATCCGGCCTTGTCAGGGCACCGCCAGCCCTCTCCTGGAAGAGGACATTATAGATCGGGCCGTCCACGAGGCCGCCGTAAGGCAGACCGCCGTGCGGAGTATATGATGAGTGGGGCTCTGACGGATAGTCATATCCCGGCATCGCAGCGAAAGGAATGCCTGTCACCATCGTGGTGCCCCAAGGATTGCAGCCGAGCAGCCAGTCGCGCAGCGCGGCCTCCATCTCGCTGAAAGACTTGTCGCCCGTGGCCTTTTCGTAGAGGTATGCGTGGGTCACTGCGGAAGAGGTCAGATTGTTCGAGCACCAGAGGTACGGCACTCCGTGAAAGAACGGCTCATCTGCCGCCCTCTCCTTCAAATCCTGCAGGCCCTGCTTCATATAGCCCGCAAACTCTTTGCTTACAGCCTCATCGTCTGAAGATGCGAGAAGGAAATGGCCAAGATTGATGAACGGATACCACTGATAGTGGTGGTACTCCTTGCCCGGGCCGCGGCCCCTCTCCATCCAAGGATTGACCGGCTCGAGCTCGCCCCAGTAAGCGGCCTGTTTCTTCCAGTATTCCGTTTCACCCTCTCCGAGAGAGTACATCGTAGCCGCTGCAAGCTCTATGTCGTCCACCCAAGTGTCCTCTTCATAGAAATATGGGCTGACGATGCAGGCTGTCTGGGTGTTGCCAGGCAGTTCGAGGGCAAAGTCGTATGCAGACTGCACTTTTCCCTTTATCTTCTCTGCAAATTCAGGATAGTAATCCTTGATGACGTCTGCTCCCAGAGCGAAAGTCGAAGCGAATTTGCCGGCAGCAGAAGAGACGCCCGTCGTGCGGTTCATCTTGTATTTGGCCTGCTGAGGCTGACCGGTCACGAAATAGACCGGACGACCGGTGCCGGGGCCATAACCGTAGTCGACGCTGTCTCTTTGCGGCAGACGGAAGCCGGCGTGGTCGCGGTCGTCGGCAATCTGGTAATACATCTCCTTAGGAGCGGGATTCATCTTGTCGAGCCAGTCCAGGCCCCACTTGACCTCGTCCAGAATATCAGGGATGCCGTTTGCGCCTTTGCGGCCGCGGGCGTCGTAGTTGTCTTTGAAGACGCTCTTGTCTTCAGTGTATTTGTAGGCGAAGGCCATCTGATAGATCGTGGTTGACGATGTGGTCATATATTGCAGATAGTCAGCGGCATCGTGCCAGCCTCCCGTCACGTCGATATGTTCGCCTGTGCGGGTCGGGTGGTACACTATGTAGCCGTCGTGCTGGTGGCAGAGTTCGCCCGTGTAGGGGTTGTCGCCGCAGCGCTGCTGGCGCAGATATACGAGAAGATAGTCCGCCAGACCTTCATATACGTCGGTCCCGATGCGGAAAACAGGGCTCTTCGCGCCGCCGCTGACTATATAGTAGCTTCCGGGCTTTTCCAAAGAAGAAAAATCCAGTCTGTAGGCACTCTTGAGGGCCCATTTTGAAGGGTCAGCCTGACGGCCTTCGCCCGCCAGCACCGCCTCGTCTGTCATCGCGTCATATACGGTGAACGCCCCGGCAGTCTCGTCGAGAGAGATCTGCACGGCCACTTTTATATCCTTCGGCAGATAGCCCACCTGATTGACTCTCACCCAAGTCTGGGCGTGGGCCGCCAGAGCGGCGAGAAAAAGAGCCGCAATAAGTATTGTTCGCTTCATATCGGACTATTTAATGTCGAACATATATGGTATTCTTGCTTCGATTGCAGGTTCAGACACACCTGTAAGCCACTTTTCTGTCTTCTGAAGAAGATCTGCAGGACTCTCTGAGGCCTTTGACCCGCTCTTGCCGAACGACTCCATCAGACGGGAGAACATATCCTTTTCCGCTGGATATTCCACAATCCGGTATTTCTCCAAAGAAGCGGCTGCAGCGGCATAATCGATGGCGTCGGTCAGGGTTCCGATCTCATCCACGAGCCCGACTCCGAGAGCCTCGCTGCCGGCCCATACGCGGCCCTGCGCGATTTCATCCACCGCCCCGACTGTCATACCGCGGCTGCCAGCCACAAGCGTGGTGAATTTGGTGTAGATGTCTTCGATTGAGTTCTGCATAGACGCAACCTCCTCTTTGTCAAGAGGAAACACTCCGGCCATGCTTCCGTGCCGGTGCGTCGCGACCTCGACTGTGTTTACGTGAACATTTTTCTTGAGGGCGTTGCCGTAGCTAGGGATTATGCCGAACACTCCGATGGAGCCTGTAAGGGTGGTTTTGTCGGAGAAAATCTTGTCGCAGTCGCAGCTGATCCAGTATCCGCCGGAAGCCGCATACTCACCATAGCTTGCATAGACAGGCTTGACAGCCTTGAGAAGCTCAATCTCGCGCTGGATGATTGCCGAAGCCTGAACGCTTCCGCCCGGAGAGTTGACTCTTAAGACAACAGCCTTGACACAGCTGTCGCGACGGGCTTTCTCGATTTCACGTGCAAACGAGTCGCCGATATAGCCGTCGCGGCCCTCATCGCCCATCACTATCTCGCCGTCGGCATAGATGACGGCTATCTTGTCTTTTGACTTGTAGTCAGACTTGAGGGAAGAAGCATATTCCGGGAGCGTTATCATCGTCAGGTCCTTTTCCTTCTCCACGCCGGCGAGGGAGCAGATATATTCGACAAGTTCGTCCCTGTACCAGAGTTCGTCCACAAGGCCTTTCTCCTTTGCAGCCTCGGCGCTGTCGATTGCCAGATTGTCGATCCAGGCGTCGAGCTCCTCTTTGGAGAAGTCTCTCGAAGAGGCCATATCCTCTGCCATCGCATCCCATATTGCGCGGAGCATAGCTTCGGTCTGGGCGCGGTTTTCAGGGCTTATGTCGTTCTTTATGAAAGGCTCGCCCGCAGATTTGTATTTGCCGTGGCGGATGAGCTGCACGTCAAGTCCAAGGCGGTCGATGAGGTCTTTGTAGAACATTATCTGAGTGGACAGGCCGCTTATCATACAGTCCGCGTAAGGGTTGAGAACAACCTTGTCGGCCACGGAAGTCATATAATATGTACCGTTGTCGAGCAGCTGCGTGCTGGAAATCACCGCCTTGCCGCTGCTGCGGAAACGATCCAGGGCCTTTCTCACCTCCTCGGCCGCGGAGATGCTCATATTGAGCTGGTTCGGGGTCATATATATGAACTTGATGTTCGGGTCCTGAGCGGCCTTGTCGATTGCCTGCACGGCCTTGAGCAGCGACAGGCTGGTGGACATCTCAGGAGAGGAAGCGCCGGCGAGGGAGAGGCTGAAATTGAAAGTTTCAGTGGACTGCTCCGTAATCGGGGTTTCGAAGTCGATTTTGAGAATGGTGTTTTTGGTGACCACGGTCTCGCTCTTCTCGCTGAAAGAGGAGGCTATGGAGCCTATCATCCCTATTCCGAGGAATGTCAGAACAACCATTGCGGCGATGCATCCCAGCAAAGCGCCGAAAAAGATTTTCCAAAAGGTTTTCATTGTATCTGTTGTTTGTTTATAATCTAATCTGTTCTCAATGTATTTAAAGCAGCAAAGTCCTCACCGTCTGTCGCTTTTATGTGGGGAGATGCTCCAGCCGGCGAGGACTTCGCTGCTTTAAAGCCCCATCTCAACATATCTTGCAAATTTAGCAAAAAGTTTTTAGTTTTGCCGCCGTGAAACGTGCATTCAAACGAGTTTTATCGATTTTTCTCGCAGTCCTCTACCTTAGCGGCTACGCGGGAATCGGCGCGCACCATTGCGAGCATATGGACTGCGAATGCACCCACGTGGAAGGCTGCTTCCACTACCACTCCGATGACGGCTGTTGCTCTGACACTTACAGTCCGTCTCAGGACCAGGACTGCGGCGATGACGGTGTCACGCTGCCTTCCGGCGATACTGAGGCAGCACTCTTCATCGCGCCAGAAGCCCCGGCCGCTTTCCGTCCGTTGCAAGTCACACGTCTTTACCGTGAAGCGCCTCCTCGAGCTGGAGTAAGGCCCGAGTGCACAGGCGTATGGAGATTGTAACAGGTCTCCCCTTTCTCTGTGGCCGCCCGGCCGCAGACGAGACCACATTCCATACAATCACCAAGACCTTAAATCAATGAAAAAAACAATATTTGCAGCACTCCTGCTGCTTGTCTGCACCACAACGTGGGCGCAGACGTTTCAGGGCAGAATCTGGTACAGGAAGCCGGGCGGAGCCACCGAGCCGCTTCCCTTCGCGCAGGTTTACTATCTTGAAGAGAAAAGCCTGACCGACGCCGATGAAAACGGTCGTTTCTCCCTGAAGGTCAGCTATCCAGCCACTCTTGTGGCAACATATATCGGCTACACCCGCGACACTGTCGTGGTGACCGAAGGCCTCGGCGAGGCCGATTTCTACCTCAGCGGCGAGAACGACCTCGACGAGGCCGTCGTCACCGGCCGTCAGAGCGGCCTTTCCAAACTGAAACCCATTAAGACCGAGGTCATCACGGCCGCCGGCCTTTGCAAGATGGCCTGCTGCGCGCTTGCCGAGAGTTTCGAAAACTCCGCCAGCGTCTCCGTGGGCTACTCCGATGCCGTCACGGGCGCACGCCAAATAAAGCTCCTCGGCCTGAGCGGCACCTACACCCAGATTCTTGACGAGAACCGCCCTGTGATGCGCGGCCTGCAGGCTCCGTTCGGGATGCAGTACATTCCGGGCCAATGGCTCGAGAGCATCCAGATAGCCAAAGGTCCCTCCTCTGTCATAAATGGCGTTGAAGCCATTACTGGTCAGATAGATATGGAGCATCGCAAGCCTACCGACGAGACCCCGCTCTACCTCCAGTTCTACGGCAGCACCGACGAGATGTTCGAGGGCAACATAGCCTCCGCCGTCCAGTTCAACGAGCGCTGGAGCGTCGTAAATATGGCCCACGCGGGAGGTACCGCCTCCAAGATGGACCACAACGGCGACGGGTTCCGCGATGAGCCTGAAGATCTGCAGATGAACTTTGCCTCCCGCTGGCTCTACTACGACCCCTCCGGCCTTCAAGTACGTTTCGGAGGCTCTTATGTTAGGGACCGGCGCCTCGGCGGACAGATGGACTACACAAGGGGCCTGTACGATGAATGGACAGGAACCTGCAGCCCGGATCTTCCCTGGGGCTCCGAAATCAAGAATGACGGCATCGACGGCTATGTCAAGGTCGGCATTCCGTTCGACGAAGAGCAGAACTCCAGCCTCGGGCTTGTGGCCGACTTCTCACACTACCGCACCGACTCTTTCTTTGGTACGAAGGATTTCTACGGAAAGCAGAACATCTGGTTTTTCAACGCAATCTACCAGAATCAGCTCAGCGACCTTCACAAGCTGAGCGCCGGCCTCACTTTCCAGTATGACGACATCGCGCAAAAAGCCTTCGAAGAGGACTTTGGCCGCCGTGAGGGCCTCTGCTCCGCCTTCGGAGAATACACTCTGACCTCCGGCGACAAGTTCACTTTCGTCGGCGGCCTCAACCTGCAGTACAGCACTCTCCACGGCTGGGCTCTCGTACCGAGGGCAAACATAAAATACTCTCTGACAGAGGACCTTATACTGCGCGCTTCCGGCGGAAGGGGCCTTCGCACCGCCAACATCTTCACCGACAATATGGGAGTCTTTTCGACCGGCCGCCTGTTCAAGTTCGATTCCAACTTGAATTATCTCGAGGATGCCTGGACTTTCGGAGGCAACATTACATATTATCTGCCTTTCGGGGTCGATAGCAACCCGGCCTACCTTAGCTTCGACTATTTCCGCAGTCAGTTCATCAGTCAGATTGTCGCCGACCAGGAATGCCTGAGCAACTATGTTTACTTCTATAACGTTGACGGAAAGTCATATACGAACACTTATCAGGTGGATTTCTCAGTCGACCCCATAGAGCGTTTCAATATAGTGGCCACTTTCCGTTACACAGACGCCAAGGTCACTCTCGAGGGGAGGGGGCTCGTCGAAAGGCCTATGACAAGCCGCTTCAAGGGCGTACTGACGATGCAGTATGCCACCGCGATGAACAAGTGGACATTCGACTTCACGGCGCAGGTCAACGGCCCGATGAGGCTGCCGTCCTTCGCCGCCAAGGTCTGGAATCGCGAGACATCGCCGGTATATCCTGTGCTTTATGCTCAGATAACCCGCAAGTTCAGAGGCATTGACGTTTACCTCGGAGGCGAGAACCTGACGAACTTCCGCCAGAAGGACGCCATCATCGGCGCCGAACATCCTTGGAGCACAGGCTTCAATGCCAGCTGCGTCTGGGGCCCTCTGATGGGCGTCAAATTCTACGCCGGCCTCCGCTACACCCTATGGAAACTCTGATTCGTCATAATCGGCAGTATGCCCGACCCGGCGGGCATTTCCCCTCATCGCAGCCCGCCGGGGCCGGGCATACTGCCGATTAAGGCAAAATAAAAACAAAAATAAATAACTAACTATAAATCAAAGTATTATGAAAAAAATTCTGACAATTGCGCTGGTAGCGGTATTCGCTATGGCATCATTTGGAGGCTATGCTCAGACAAAACAGGCTAAGAACGCAAAGGCGGCAACAGCAGAAGTGACGTTCGTCACCTCGATCGACTGCAAGAACTGCGTAAAGAAAGTCGAAGCCAACCTCCCTTACGAAAAAGGCATCAAAGATATGAAGGTGACCCTCGCCGACAAAACGGTCTGGATCAAATACGACCCTTCAAAGACAGACAAGGAAAAACTTGCAAAAGCGATAAACAAACTCGGATACGAAGCTACCGAGAAAGAGACAGCGACAGAATAGCCGTCGTCCTGTCCGTTATCTTGAAATCGTCATCGATCCGGCGCCCTGCGACTGCAACAATCCGCTCGGCGCCGCTTTTCTTGGTCATAACTATCACGGCTTCATTCTTTTTCTGCTCCACGTCAAGCTTGAGATCCGTAAAGAAATCGCTCAGAAGCTTGCCGCCCTTCATACCCAGAGGCTTGAACTTGTCGCCCGGCAGTGGACGGCGCACCGACAGATTGCCGGTAATCTTGTGGGCGTCCACATAAAGCACCCCCGCGGGCGCCGCCTTCGGGTCGAAATCAGGATGAAGAGTCATCTTGCGGACCTTGAGCTCCGGCAGAGAGTCTGACTCCCTGAGAGGATAGACCTTCAGAAAGCTGCGGTCACGCACTAGAGTGTGCGTCGGACTGTTGAACACCTTGCCGCTCTGCGCTTCGAGCGAAGCCTCTATCTGCTGAAGCTGCGCCTCGTTGAAGCCGCAGCCGTCCAGCATCCTGAAGAGCCAATAGCTCCTGTGCTTTTCGGCCTTGAGCGCCTCGATGTCAATGCTGAGACACCCTTCTTCCCGCTTGAGCAGCAGCGGCTCCTTTGCCAGGTAGAGCTCGTCCATAATCTCTCCCACCTCACCGAAACGCTTCATTTCCTGAGTGATGGTCGAAAGAAATGAGGTATTTATCACCTTCAGGTGCGGAAACACTTCGTTGCGGATTCGGTTGCGGGAATAATGGCTCTCGCTGTTGGTGCAGTCTTCGCGATAGACGACACCGTTTTCAGCGGCATACTTTTCAATCTCCTCCCGCGTGAAACCCATCAGAGGCCTGATTATGCAACCGTTGCAGACCTTGATGCCGGCAAGGCCGCGAAGGCCCGTGCCGCGAAGCAGATTGAGGAAGAATGTCTCCACGCTGTCGTTCAGATTGTGGGCTATGGCAAGATACCTGAATCCGTGGTCCTTGACAAGATCGCCGAACCAGGCGTAACGCAGCTCGCGCGCAGCCATCTGCGTGGACATATTGCCATCTTTTGCATAAGAGGCTGTATTGCAGGATTTTGAGAAAAATTCAATGCCGTTTTTCGCGCACCACTCCCGGACGAGCTCCTCGTCGGCGTCGCAATCTCCGGGACGCAGATTGAAATTGACGTGCGCAACGGAGAAAGAGAGGCCCAGAGAGCTGTGCAGGAAGAGGTTGGCCATAGTCATCGAGTCGATGCCTCCGCTCACGGCCACAAGCACGCGGCAGCCCTGCGCACGGGCTGAGGTGAGAGTGTCGAGCTGCGAATCGAATCTTTCCTGCATATCTTCTATTTGGACTGGCCTATAGTGTAGCTGAATCCTATCGTAAAGAGTTCCTTGAACTGGACTCCGGCAGCCTGATACTCATCGCCGGTCCTTCTGTTCTTCTTTGTGAGGATCACCTTGTCATCGTAGATGAGGCTGGTCAGCAGGGTGAAGGAGAAGTGCTTCGATATCTGGGCTGAGAGCGTCGTATCCCAGTTGACCTTTATGTTCTGCGGCTTGTTGAGATAGTCCGAGAAGAGCGTCAGCGACGAGTTCACCTTGAAGTTCTGGATGTCTATCTTGCCGTCCACCTTTATCTGGGCACCGAGCTCAAAACGGGTGAACTGGTCATCGGCGTTGCCGTACTTGGCCCTGAGTTCAGGAATCTTGACAAGCACGACCTTTCCGGTGAGAGGAGCCACGTTTATGGAAAGGTTCTTCGCCGGAGTATAGTCTATACCAAGACCGAGAGAAGTGTTGGCAGGGGCAAGGATATCGGACACCAGAGTGCGGTCCGTCGCGCTTTTGTAGCCCTTGGCAAACTGCGAACGGAAATTGAACACGGCCGACAGATAGAGCTTCTCCACTGCCTTGTAGCCGAACTTGCTGTCCACTATCAGGCGGTCGTCGCTCTTCTGAAAACCTGTGTCGAAAGACTCGATGAAGCCGTATCCGGCCTGAATCTCATTGTTCCAGATGCACTTGCCTTTCGTATAGTTGGCATACAGGTCTGCAAAGGTGTTGAGCGAGAGCTGGCCATAGCCGCCCGCCGCCCAGTTTGTCAGCGACAGCTGCGAGAAACCGACAGTGGCCTGAATTCCTTTCTTCCAGGGACTTACAGGTTTTTTCGGTTCTTCCTTCTTCTCCTGCGCACCGGCGCCGATGGCAAGGCAGAGCAGCAGGACTATTGCGACTAGGCGTTTCATATGCCGGATTTTAATATGCTCTTGCAAATATGACTCTCTGACGGGAAGGCTTGCCGCTATAGACGCATTTGCCCTCCTCCTCGCATACGCAGGAGTCGATAGGGATGCAGCGGATTGTGGCCTTCGTCTCTTCCTTTATCTTTTCTTCGGTCTCAGGAGTGCCGTCCCAGTGGCAGAGGAGGAAGCCTCCCTGCTCGATCTTCTCCTTGAACTCCTCCCAAGTGTCGACCTTCACGATATTGGCGTCGCGGAACTTGAGGGCCTTGTCGTACATATTGGCCTGAATCTCGTCCATCAGGGCCTTCACGCGCGCTGCAAGACCTTCCTGCGGCAGGCTCTCCTTAGTGGAGGTGTCGCGGCGTGCGAGCTCCACGCTGCCGCCTTCGAGGTCGCGGGGACCCATAACCACACGCACCGGCACGCCCTTGAGCTCCCACTCTGCGAACTTGAAGCCAGGACGCAGATTGTCGCGGTCGTCTATCTTGACAGAAAGCCCCTGAGCCTCCATTTCAGCCTTTATTTCATTCATTCTCGCGAGTATCGCGTCGTGCTCCTCCTCCTTCTTGAAGATAGGCACCATCACCACCTGGATAGGCGCGAGAGCCGGCGGCAGCACCAGACCGTTGTTGTCCGAGTGGCTCATTATGAGGGCGCCCATAAGGCGGGTGGAGACGCCCCAGGAGGTTGCCCATACATAATCCAGCTTGCCCTCCTTGTTGGCATACTGCACGTCGAAGGCCTTTGCGAAATTCTGGCCCAGGAAGTGCGATGTGCCGGCCTGCAGGGCCTTGCCGTCCTGCATCATTGCTTCGATGCTATATGTGTCGAGAGCACCTGCAAAGCGCTCTGTTTCAGACTTGTGACCAACCACTACAGGCATAGCCATATATTCCCTTGCAAACTTTGCATATACGCCAACCATCTTCTGAGCCTCCTCTACCGCCTCCTCGCGCGTAGCGTGAGCCGTGTGGCCCTCCTGCCAGAGGAATTCGGCGGTACGCAGGAAGAGCCTTGTGCGCATCTCCCAACGGACAACGTTCGCCCACTGATTGCAAAGAATCGGAAGGTCTCTCCAGGACTTTATCCAGTTTTTGTATGTGTTCCAGATGATTGTCTCAGAAGTAGGACGGACGATGAGTTCCTCCTCCAGCTTTGCATCGGGGTCCACCACCACGCCCTTTCCGTCGGGCGACACTTTCAGGCGGTGGTGCGTCACCACTGCGCACTCCTTCGCGAAGCCCTCCACGTGCTCTGCCTCGCGGCTGAGGAACGACTTCGGTATGAAAAGAGGGAAATAGGCATTCTGATGGCCTGTCTCCTTGAACATTTTATCGAGTTGATGCTGCATCTTTTCCCAGATTGCATAGCCGTACGGCTTGATGACCATACAGCCTCTTACGGCCGACTGCTCGGCCAGATCTGCCTTCACCACGAGATTGTTGTACCACTTGGAATAGTCTTCTTCCTTGCTGGTCATCTCCTTGTTAATTACTTCTGACATTTTTTTATTGGTATGGAAATTGTTTATATTTGCATTGCAAAAATACTAAAAATCTAACACAGGAGAAAAAAAAATGAAAACCAACACTTTATCCGCTTTACTGATCGTGGCATTGGCGACGCTGGTAAGCTCTTGTGGTATGACAAGTTACTATGCTTCCAACGTCTACACCGACGGAATCTACTACAGGGCCACTCCGGAGTCCCGTGCAAAGATAATCGCCGCCAACACAGCGCAGCTTGAGGCAGCTCTCGAAAGTCCGACTTACGACGAAGACTACGTAGCCAGCGACAGCGAAGGCAACCTCTGGCTTGTAAGCAACAACAGCGAAGGCTACTACGCCTCCCGCCTCCACAGATTCGACAGCCCGACCTACACCTATCCTTTCTGGGTAGGCCTCTCCGGCGCAATCGTCTATGACGCCTTCGGCCGTCCATACTACTGGGACAGCTGGCGCTGGGACTACCCATACTGGGGCCATCACTACTACAGCAGCTGGTGGTGGGACGACTGGTACCGTCCATATCATCCGGGCTATCATCCCGGCTACAATCCAGGCCACCATCCGGGCTACAATCCAGGCTATCATCCGGGCGGAGGAGGCAGCATTGCCCGCCACGATGCGGTTTACACGCCGCGTAGCGGTGACGGCGCACGCCGCACCACCGCAGGCGGCAACTACACTCCGGGCCGAAGCACCGTCAGAACGTCAACCGCCGCTCCAAGCAGAACCACAACCTACTCCGGCAACCACAGCTCCCGCATCAGTCAGGGCGCCGTCGCAAGAAAGGGCCAGCCGAGCAGCAGCTCGCGTTCAAGCAACGTGAAGAGGCCATCGGGCAACAGCTCATCAAGCTCCTCATATTCAACACGCTCCAACAGCAGCAGTTCAAGCCGCAGCAGTTCAAGCCACAGCAGCTCATACAGCGGCGGCTCCCACAGCAGCAGCTCAGGCTACAGCGGAGGCTCCCACAGCAGCTCATCCGGCAGCAGCGGCGGCGGACGCAGAAGATAATCTCCCTCCAATAGAAAAGCAATGAAAAAGATATTCACTCTCGCGCTGTCGCTCCTGGTCGGAGCGGCAGCTTTCGGACAAGACGAGTACGACCAGTTGATGGTGTCCTTTGAAAATTACGAAGGCTCGGCGCGCACTATGGCGATGGGCAATGCCTTCACCGCCCTCGGCGGCGACATCGGCGCAATCTCCATCAACCCCGCCGGCAGCGGAGTCTTCAGATGCTCCGAGGTGTCTTTCACCCCTTCGCTCAATTTCCACAACTCCTCCTCCGACTATTCGGGCTACGACACAAAGGGCTCGGTCAGCAGATTCAATATGGCAAATTTCGGAGCCGTCCTGACCTTTGACACCGGCAGGGCAAGCGGCCTTCTGAACTACAATTTCAGCGCGACCCTCAGCCGCAAGAGCAATTTCAATTCCATCACGCAAGCCTACGGTACAACCTCAGGGTCGTCATATGTGGGCAGCCTTGCCGCAGAGTTCGCCAGCAGCGGCATACCATACTACAACATCGACCTCGACATAGTCAGCAATCCGTTCAACAATACGAGCAGCTACTACTGGCCACACATCCTGATGTACAACGCATATATGTTTGATCTTGACAAAGACAAGCCTTCGGACGACGCGGCCTACATCGCGAACACATACACCCGCGACGGCAGCGGCAATCTCGTAATCCCTGGAGAACTGAGTCAGGAACTGTATCGCCGTACCCGCGGCGGCATCGACGAAATCACCCTCAACTTCGGCGGCAACATCTCTGACAAACTCTTCTTCGGCATCAACATCAACATAGAGGACGTGGACTATATAGTTGAGGAGAGCATAAGCGAATATACCAACAATTCAGGCCTATACGACACAGGCTTCGAACAGGTCACGACAAATTACTGGAGAGAGACTTCCGGCGTTGGCATAAACGCAAAGCTGGGCCTTATCTATACTCCTGTAGCCGGCCTCAGGCTCGGAGCGACTTTCACGACTCCTACATATTATGAGTTGACAGACAGCTGGGACTACACGGTCTATTCCTATTTCGATGGAAGCAACAAGACCTATCAGAACTGCCACAGGGAGTCTCCATCGGGAGTATATGACTGGCCTGACTACTTGCGAAAATCTCCGATGCGTTTCAGCCTCGGCGCCGCATATGTATTCGGTGACAAGGGCCTCATCAGCGCAGACTATGAAAGAGTGGACTACTCTTCAATCAGCAAAGATTTCAACGCGACCAACATCCTAAGGCTCGGAGCCGAAGTGAGGGTCGGAGGCACAGCTTCGCTCAGGGCAGGCTTCATCCATTATGACGCCCCTTACGATGGCCACTTCGCGACCAACCTCGTCAGCGGAGGCCTGGGCTTCAATTTCGGCAAGAGCTTCACGCTTGACGTGGCCTATCAGCATATGCTTCAGACAAGCGAAACTTTCAATCTCTACAGCAGCTATGCGGGCGCCCTCGCCCCTACAGGCTGCACGACGCGGACCAACGGCAAACTTTCCGTCAGCCTCGCCTGGAAGTTCTAGAGGAGAAAGGAGATTGCATTGGGGCCTTCGTTGCAAAGAAGGTCCAGAATAGAAAGGTTCGGCACAAAGCCCTGCCTGTCGGAGAAGACCTGAAAATAGGTCTTCTCCTTTTTATATTGAGCCAGAAGGCTTTCTCCGCGGAACTTCGGATGGATCCTTTCGCGAAGGTCACCCTCTCCATAATCCTTTAAAAAGTCCTCTGTCAGCGAGATTTCGGTCTTGAGGCCAACCATCCCCAGCAGCAGTTCCAGAAGGGAAGCATTCAGGTCGAACAGATACTTGGGGCGGCTGTCAAGCACGGAGAAAATATCGTCTTTGTAGTATTCGTAGAAGGCCGAGGAATTGTAGGCGGCGTCGAAGGCGCGCTTGTGCACCTGCAGCCAAGGGTCGGTGTAGTCCACCTTCATATCCCTTATGGGACGGCTCAAGGTAGTCTCCTTCACCACCGGCACGCTGAGCGTCTCGGGCCCGGCGGCGCTGTAGATTCTGCATCTGCTGCGGTACGACTGCTTCTGATAGTATTCGCACTGTTCCAGAAGCACACGCCGGCTTGAGGCGATTGCAAAGAAATATTCCACCGGCGGAAAATAGGCGGTGGTAAGGACAACTTGAGGGAAAAGCCTCATCGCTATTTCACGATGCCCCTCTTGGAAGCCTGTATGAAATTGAGGATCGTACGCTTGTGGGTGGACTCCGGGAAGCCGGACTCCACTCTGCGGCAGGCATCGCTCACGTTCTCGCCTTCGGCGTAGATGACGTGATAAATCTCCTTTATCTCCTCGATTGTGGAGGTTGTGAAGCCCCTGCGGCGCAGGCCCACGATGTTGATACCCTCGAAAGAGAACGGGTTGCGGGCTGCAATCACATATGGCGGAACGTCTTTGTTGACGGCGGAAGCGCCGCCCACCATCGCGTGGGCGCCGATACGGGAGAATTGGTGGCAGAGAGCGCCGCCGCCCAGAATTGCCCAGTCGTCCACGTCTGTTTCGCCTGCAACGGCGGCGTAACTCGACAGAATGCAGTTATTGCCGATACAGCAGTCGTGCGCCACGTGGACATAGGACATCAGCAGACAGTTGTTGCCCACTTTGGTGAGGAACTTGCCGCTGGCGCCGGTGCCGCGGTTGATTGTCGCGCACTCGCGGATTGTGGTGTTGTCTCCTATCTCGACATAAGTCACTTCACCCTTGAACTTGAGGTCCTGCGGGACGGCGCCTATGACGGCTCCGGGGAAGACATTGCAGTTCTGTCCGATACGGACATAGTCGAATATCGTTGCGTGCGGGCCTATGTGGCAGCCGTCGCCTATTTCAACGTTTGCCGCTATGTAGCAGAACGGCTCGATCGTGACGTTTTTGCCAATCTTGGCATCGGGATGAATGAAGCTTAATTCCATTTTTTTCGATTTGATTTTCTCGCCAGCAGGCGGGCCGCTCCGGTATTCGCCTTGTGGCCGGGTTTCCAGGCTGATATCCTGCCTTTTACGGGGGCTCCCAGAAGGGCGAAGTCGCCTACCATATCTAGAAGTTTGTGGCGGGCGCATTCGTTGTCGAACCGCAGAGGCGTATTGTTGTAATATCCGCGGGGCTCGTCCACCACGAGGGCATTGTCGAGCGTACCGCCTTTGATAAGACCCGCTTTCCTGAGTTTGACGATATCGCTCAAAAAGCAGAAGGTGCGGCACGGGGCTATCTCGGCCGCATAGTCGGTCTCCTGCGAGAGAGAGGCGCTCTGCACGCCTATCACCTTCGAGCGGAAATCTATCGTCGCCTCATACAGAGGAGCTTGCGACGGCTCCATAACAATGCGGGAACCCGTCAGAATATTTTTGAATACTGTTTTCTCCTTTATCTCGAAGTATCTGCGTTCGGCTTCCTGCTCCTGCAGGCCTGCCTGCTTGAAGGCTGCCGCATACGGGAGGGCGCTGCCGTCGAGAATGGGGAGCTCCGGGCCGTCGAGCTTGACGAGGGCATTGTCGATGCCCATCCCCACCATTGCGGAGAGAAGGTGCTCGGTCGTGCGGACGCAGGCCTTGCCGCTTCTGAGCATAGTGGAACGCCGCGTGCCGCAGACGTTTTCTATGCTGGCTCTCACCCGGGCTCCGCCCATATCTTCACGGCTGAAAACGATGCCGTGGTTTTCCGGGGCCGGGCAGACAGTCATACGGACTTCCGCCCCGGTATGGAGGCCGGCGCCGCAGAAGCTGCAGGATTGCTTGAGAGTGTGCTGTTTCATCGTTTCACGTTGAGGGGAGCGTTTTTGAAGAGGGCGTATGCGCGCATAAACTGGCGATAATCCATCGCGATGTAACCCATAAGCTCGCTGCCGGGCTTTTTGACGCTTCCCATAAGGTTGCTGCCTCCGGCAATTTTTGTGCCGTCTGCAACTGAAATATGGCCGACGACGCCGGCTTTGCCGCCTATTACGCAGCCTTTGCCGATCTTTGTGGAACCCGCTATGCCGCTCTGGGCGGCCATAACGGTGTTTTCACCGATCTCGACATTGTGGGCCACCATACAGAGGTTGTCTATCTTGACGCCCCGGCGGATGATGGTGGAGCCCATCGTGGCGCGGTCAATGGTGGTGCAGGAGCCTATCTCCACGTTGTCCTCGACAATGACGTTGCCAAGCTGCGGGATTTTCCGATATGAGCCGTCCTGCGTCGGGGCGAAGCCGAAGCCGTCGCCGCCTATCACCGTGTTCGAGTGAAAGACGCAGTTGTCTCCTATGACGCAGTCGTGATAAATGCGGACGCCGGGATTGAGAACACAGTTTTTACCGATTTTGACTCCGGCGCCGACATAGACATTCGGGTGGATGTGCGTGCCGCGGCCTATGCGGGCGGAGAGGGCGATATGCGTCGAAGGGGAGAGGAAACGGGCAAGGAAGCGGTTTCCGCGCACCTTTGAGCGGCGCAGGGAATTGAAGAAATCCAGCAGCACGGCTACCGCCGCGTAGGCGTCGTCCACTTTTATGAGGGTTGCGGGGATTTCTCCCTTCGGCACAAACGAACGGTTTACAAGCAGGACGCTTGCTTTCGTGTCGTATATATAATGCTCGTATTTCGGGTTGGCGAAGAAGCAGATGTTCCCTTTCCTGCCCTGCTCGATCCTTGCCGGTGATGTCACCTTTTCATCCGGGTTGCCCACTATGTCTCCCGAGAGAAGCTCCGCTATCGTTTTTGCTGTTATTTCCATAATTTTGGCCGCAAATATAAACAATTTTGCAGATTATTTGTATATTTGCAGCCGATATGAGGGGACAGAGGTCCCCTCTTTTTTGTAATTACAAGTCAAAATGATACAGAAAGCACTCCTGGAGGCCGTTGTAAGCGAATACCTCAAAGACACGAAACTCTCGCCGGTGGAAATCACCATAAGCGAGGACAATGACATAGAAGTCATCATAACGCGCACCGACGGCGAAGGCGTTGCCATCGACGACTGCGTGGCCCTGAGCCGCCACATCGAATCGAAGTTCGACCGCGACAAGGAAGACTATTCGCTGATGGTTGGTTCCGCAGGAGTCTGATACCGAAACAAAAACAACATTAATCTAATACATTGAAATGGAAGGTTTGAACCTTATCAGCACATTCGCTGAATTCAAAGAGTTAAAGAACATCGACAGGCCTACAATGATGAGCGTGCTGGAAGACATTTTCCGCACACAGCTCGCAAGAATGTACGGCGACGCCGACAATTTCGACATCATCATCAATATCGACAAGGGCGACTTCGAAATCTGGAGAAACCGCACCGTAGTGGAAGAGGTGGAAGACCCCAACAAGGAGATTTCCCTCGAAGAGGTGCAGCAGATAGACGACTCCTACGAAGTGGGAGAGGAATATCCTGAAGAGGTTTCTATGGCAAGCTTCGGCCGCAGGGGCATCCTCAACCTGCGCCAGAACCTTTCAAGCCGCATACAGGACATAGAAAAGGCAAATCTCTACAACAAATACAAGGAGAGAGTCGGTGAGATAATCGTCGGTGAGGTATATCAGGCCTGGAAGAAAGAAGTCCTCGTGATGGACGAAGACGGCAACGAACTCATACTTCCGAAAACCGAGCAGATTCCTTCCGATTTCTTCCGCAAGGGCGACACCGTGAAGGCTGTCATCATAAACGTGGAGATGCGCAACAACACCCCTGTGATAACCCTGTCCCGCACGTCAACCCTTCTGCTTGAAAGACTCTTCGAGCAGGAAGTGCCTGAAATCTTCGACGGCCTGATCACTATCAAGAAAGTGGTCCGTATGCCGGGCGAACGCGCGAAGGTGGCAGTTGAAAGCTACGACGACCGCATCGATCCTGTAGGAGCCTGCGTAGGTGTAAAGGGTTCACGTATCCACGGCATCGTCCGCGAACTGCACAACGAGAACATCGACATCATCAACTGGACAAACAACACCCAGCTCCTCGTCCAGAGAGCCCTCTCCCCTGCAAAGATCTCTTCAATGACAGTCAACGAGGCGACCAAGGAGATCAGGGTGGACCTGCAGGCCAGCGAACTTTCACTGGCAATCGGCACGAAAGGAAGCAACATCCGTCTCGCAGAGGAGCTTTCAGGCTATCGCATAGACGTTTACAGAGCCGACGAAGACCGCAACGAAGCGGAGGATGAAGACGACGTCTATCTCGACGACTTCAGCGACGAGATCGAGCAGTGGATAATCGACGCCCTCAAGGGCATCGGCTGCGACACCGCAAAGAGCGTCCTCGCCATTCCTGCCGAAGAGCTCGTCCGCAGGGCCGACCTCGAGGAAGAGACAGTCCAGGATGTCATCGGCATACTGAAAGCTGAATTTGAAAACTAAACAACACTAACGGGAGGTAAAAAAAATTATGTCAGAAGGAACAATCAGAATCAACAAGGTACTCAAGGATTTCAACATAGGCATCGGTACGCTCAACGAATTCCTCAAGAAAAAGGGATTCAAGGAAGACCTTACCGTCACCTCAAAGATTTCCAACGATACCTTCGAGTTGATTGCCAAGCAGTTCGGCAACGACCAGCTCGTCAAGGAGCAATCCAAGAAAGTAGCGATTAAAGTAAAGGAAATAACCGAGCAGGAAAGCCGCAAGGCAGTCGAGGATGACGAACCAGTAAGGGAAGTCATCATCAAGACGAACGTGCTGACAGAGCAGAAGAAGGTGGAAACTCCCGCACCCGCACCTGCTCCGAAGCCGGCGCCGGCACCTGTTCCGGAGCCTGCTCCCGAGCCAGCTCCTGCACCCGCTCCCGAACCGGAGCCCGAGCCGAAAGCCGAACCGGAACATAAGTCTGACATAAAGATATTGGGCAAAATAGATCTCGACAAGCCTAAGAAAGAGGAAAAGAAGCCGGAGCCTCAGCCAAAGCCTCAACCTCAGCCTCAGCCGAAGGTCGAAGAGAAGCCTGCCGAGAAACCTGAAAGGCCTGTGGTCGAGCATATCGAGACCAAGGTCGAGAAGCTTGCAGGCCCGAAGATCGCCGGTACGATAGACCTCTCGCAGTTTGAAAAGAAGCCGTCGCACGGCAACGACCAGCAATCCAAAAAAGACAAGAACAAGAGAGAGAGAATCCACAAGACTCCGGGCAAGGTGGACATAAACTCCGCCGCCAAAATCAACAACGCCTCCGGCAAGAACAACGCCGGCAAGGGCGGCGCAGGCAAGAAAGACCGCTTCAAGCCTGTCAAGACCGAGTTCGACAGCGACGAGATACAGAAGCAGATAAAGGAGACCTACGCCCGTATGACCGAAGGCAAGGGCAAGACCAAGTCTTCAAAGCACCGCCGCGAAAAACGCGAGGAGATAGCCGAAAAGATGATGGAGGAGGCCGAGCTTCAGGAGATGACAAGCAACGTATTGAAAGTCACAGAGTTCGTGACCGTCAACGAGCTTGCAATCCTGATGCACAACACCCCTGTGACAAAAGTTATCGAAGCTTGTATGAACCTCGGTCTGATGGTTTCAATCAACCAGAGGCTCGACGCGGAAGCCCTTGTGCTCGTGGCCGAAGAGTTCGGCTACAAGATAGAGTTCGTGACAGCCGAAATCCAGGGCGCAATCGCCCAGGAAGAGGACAAGGAGGAGGACCTCGAATCGCGTCCGCCTATCGTGACCGTGATGGGTCACGTGGACCACGGCAAGACTTCCCTGCTTGACTACATCAGAAAGACGAACGTCATCGCGGGCGAGGCCGGCGGCATCACCCAGCACATCGGCGCATACAGCGTGAAGATGGCGGACGGCCGCAGAGTGACGTTCCTCGACACCCCTGGTCACGAAGCCTTCACGGCTATGCGTGCCCGCGGCGCGAAAGTCACAGACCTTGCAATCATCATAGTCGCGGCCGACGACGCCATAATGCCGCAGACAGTGGAGGCAATCAACCACGCGCAGGCTGCCGGTGTTCCTATGATATTTGCAATCAACAAGATAGATAAGCCGGGCGCTAACCCTGAAAAGATCAAGGAGCAGCTCGCCAATATGAACATCCTCGTGGAAGACTGGGGAGGCAAATACCAGTGTCAGGAGATTTCAGCGAAGAAGGGCATAAATGTGGACCTTCTCCTCGAAAAGGTTCTGCTCGAGGCCGACCTTCTTGAGCTCAAGGCAAATCCGGACAAGCTCGCAGTGGGCAACATCATCGAGTCCTCACTCGACAAGGGCCGCGGTTACCTTGCCACCGTGCTGGTGCAGAGCGGAACTCTCCACGTCGGCGACCCTATCGTCGCCGGATGCTATGCCGGCCGTGTAAAGGCGATGTTCAACGAACGCGGCCAGAAGATGAAAGAGGCCGGCCCGTCAACCCCTGTATCAGTGCTCGGCCTTAGCGGCGCCCCTACCGCCGGCGACACTCTCAACGCTATGGAAGATGAGAAGGAGGCTCGCGAAATCGCCAACAAGAGGGAGCAGCTCATCCGCATCCAGGGCATCAAGACGCAGACCCACATCACCCTCGAAGAGATCGGCCGCCGCATAGCCCTTGGCAACTTCCAGGAACTCAACATAATTGTAAAGGCCGACGTGGACGGCTCAATCGAGGCTCTGTCAGACTCCCTGATAAAGCTCTCCACCGAAGAAATCCACGTCAACGTCATACACAAGGCTGTCGGTGCGATTTCCGAATCCGACGTTCTGCTGGCAGTCGCATCGAACGCCATTATAATCGGCTTCCAGGTACGTCCTATGCCGAATGCCCGCAAACTTGCTGAAAAAGAGCAGATTGAAATCCGCCTCTACTCAGTCATCTACGACGCCATCGAAGAGGTCAAGAGCGGTATCGAAGGTATGCTTGCTCCGGAGCAGAAAGAAGAAGTCACCGCCAACGCAGAGGTCCTCGAAACCTTCAAGATCTCGAAGGTCGGCACAATCGCAGGCTGTATGGTCCGCGACGGAAAGCTCACCCGCACAGCGAAGGTACGCGTCATACGCGACGGTATCGTGGTTTACACTGGCTCTCTCGGCTCTCTCAAGCGTATGAAGGACGACGCCAAGGAGGTCGCGGCAGGCTTTGACTGCGGTCTCGGCATCGAAGGCTTCAACGACATCAAGGTCGGCGACTACATCGAAGCCTACCAGATTGTTGAAATCAAGCGCAAACTCTAACAGGCAACTGATATGGACACGCTGCAGGCTATCTCCCCCATCGACGGACGCTACAGGTCAAAGACCGAAAGGCTCTCCGACTATTTTTCCGAAGGAGCACTCATCCGCTACCGCGTCAAGATTGAAGTGGAATATTTCATCGCCCTGTGCGAGATTCCTCTGCCGCAGCTGAAGGGCGTGGACGAGGCTGTTTTCCAGCATCTCCGCAGGCTCTACAACAACTTCACCGCAGAGGACGCCCTTCGCATAAAGGAGATAGAGCAGACCACCAACCACGACGTGAAGGCCGTCGAATACTGGCTGGGGCGCAAGTTCCGGGAACTGGGGTTGGAGAGATACGTGGATTTCATCCATTTCGGCCTGACAAGCCAGGACGTCAACAACACCGCCATTCCGAGCGCACTGATGGACGCTGTCGGCGACGTGTATGTGCCTGAGCTGGAAAAACTGCTCTCCTCGCTCGACGAAAAGGTCAGCCTATGGGCCGACATCCCGATGCTCGCCCACACCCACGGCCAGCCCGCAACACCTACGCGTATGGGAAAAGAGATGGCTGTCTTCGCGGCGCGTCTTCGCGAGCAGTTCAACTCCCTTCGCCGCTGCTCCTTCCCCGCAAAGTTCGGCGGAGCCGTAGGCAACCTCAACGCCCACAAGGTTGCATACCCCTCCATCGACTGGAACTCCTTCGCCGACAATTTCGTGGAAGACCGTCTCGGCCTGAAGCGATCCTTCCCGACAACGCAGATAGAGCACTACGACGGCCTTGCCGCAATCTTCGACAATATGCGGCGAATCAATACGATACTGATAGATTTCAGCCGCGACGTCTGGACCTATGTCTCTATGGAGTACTTCAGCCAGAAGATCAACTCCCAAGAGGTCGGCAGCAGCACTATGCCGCACAAGGTCAACCCTATAGATTTCGAGAACGCCGAAGGCAACCTCGCGCTTGCAAACGCGCTGTTCGGCTTTCTTTCGGAGAAGCTGCCGGTTTCGCGCCTTCAGAGAGACCTTACGGACAGCACCGTCCTTCGCAACATAGGAGTGCCTTTGGCCCACAGTCTCGTGGCCTTCCTTTCTCTTGAAAAGGGCATCGGCAAGCTTATCCTCAACGAAGACCGTCTCGACGCCGAACTGGAGAACAACTGGGCGGTCGTGGCCGAAGGCATCCAGACAATCCTGCGCCGCGAAGGCTATCCGAATCCTTACGAAGCGCTCAAAGCCCTGACACGCACCGGAGGGCACATAACCCACGAGTCAATCGCCTCCTTCATCGACTCTCTCGACGTGCCAGACTCCGTCAAAGACGAACTCCAGCGCATCACCCCGAGAAACTACACAGGCATCTAGCCTCCGGCAAGGGACCGGGATGAGAAACGCCAGGATTTCATCCCGAACAACGCCCCCGGAGTCCCTTCGGGGACGAAAAATCTCAGGATTTCATCCCGGTGGCCATCAGAAGCAGGGGACCGGGACGAGAAAGCGCGGGATTTCATCCCGAACAACGCCCCCGGAGTCCCTTCGGGGACGAGAAGCGCCAGGATTTCATCCCGGTGGCCATCAAAAGCAGGGGGCCGGGACGAGAAAGCGCGGGTTTTCATCCCGGTGGGCGCGATCAAGAGTATTGAATAAAAAAAGGAGCGGTAACCGGCCGCTCCTTTATTTTTTTAACCTAAACTTAACCTATGAAAAAACTACTTTCGTTTTTCTGATTAGAGATTAAGCAAAGGCCGTGCCAAACTTTTCCGCTATTTCTTTTTGTGAGCCTCAAGTTCGGCGAAAGAGATATCCATTACAGGGTATTTCGCCCTGTCGGCGAAGTTGTAATGCCACCATTCGTCTTCGTTGAGGGTGAAGCCGTGGCGGAGCATCACGTCGCAGAGCGTCTTGCGGTTGGCGAGAGCCTCCTCGGGCAGATCCATATAGAATGAACCGGCCTCCTGGGTGAAGCAGTCGAACGTGGTAGGCATCTGAAGTTCCTCACCGGTTTCGAGGCTGATGAGCGAAACGTCAACTGCGTAGCCTTTGTTGTGCGGCGAGCCTCTCCAAGGAGCGGCCACGAAGCAGGTGTCGTGCTGGACTTCCCAGAAATAGAGAGTCACTGCGTAAGGACGATAGGCGTCGTAGATCTTGAGGGCGAGATTCTGCTCTGCGAGCTCGGCCTGGATGTCGCTGATGGCTTTTGCCACAGGGGCGCGCAGGTAAGCCTTTGCTGCGGGGTACATCTGCTTGCCTGTGAAATTGTTTTCCGTGGCGTAGCGGATATCAAGCACTATACCCGGGATAAATTCCTCAAGATCAACAAGCTCCATATCCGGATCCCCAGCCGTGAGAGCTTCGTAGGCTTCGTATGAATTTACAATGTCAAGCCCGTAGGGGTTCGCAGGATCGACCTTCGGCTTGCAGCTGAAGACAGAAAGAAGCGCGGCGGCGACAAGCGCTGCTGAAAAAAATCTTTTCATAGGAGATTATTCGGTGACTACAGGGGTTATGGAAACAATGCTTATAGGCTCCACCGGGAAATCTCTCGGGCCCACCTGTACGCAAGCAATCTTGTCAACGACGTCAAGACCTTCGACAACTTCGCCGAAAATCGAGTATTCCCCGTCAAGGTGGCGGCAGTTGTCGGGATTGTGGACAATGTAGAACTGTGAGCCGGAAGACTCCTTTGCAGGGTTGACGGCATCGCCGCGGCGGGCTGCAGCCAGAGCGCCCTTCTTATGGGTCTTGCCTGCAACTATCTCTGCAGGAATGGTATAGCCGGGGCCGCCCTTGCCTATTTCGGAAGCCTTTGCGGGGTCTTTTGTATTGGGATCTCCCACCTGAATCATAAAGTCCCTGATTATGCGGTGGAAAAGGATGCCGTTATAGAATCCTCTCTTTGAGAGTTTGACGAAGTTGTCTCTGTGCAGAGGGGTGTCTGCGTAAAGTTTTACCGTGATGTCACCGGCGGTGGTGGCAATCTTGAGCACCGGCTCCTCGCCGATAAGGCTCCAAAGGTCAGGCTGGGCCTGCTGTGTGGACTGTGTCATTGTTGTGTCTTGAGCTGCCTCCTGCACTTCGCCCTCTTTCGGTGCATTTTTGCAGGAGAAGGTCAGCAGCGCGGCGGCAATTAAAAGGTAAGCGATTCTGTATTTCATAAATACTGGTTTTAGATACCCAAAAGTACGAATAATTTTGCTAATTTTGCTTGTTATTGCAATTGAAATGGCAAATCCTCTAAAACAACTTGCAGGCGAGACGGCCATCTACGGACTGAGCACAATACTTGCCCGCATAGTTAACTTCCTCCTTGTTCCGCTCTATACCAGAGTGTTGGTGACATCGGACTACGGCGTGGTCACCGAATTTATGTCCTACATCGCGATGCTGCAGGTGGTGCTCGTGCTCGGCCTCGAGACGGGCTGCTTCCGCTACGCGAGCAAGGATGGGGTGGACCAGCGGAGCGTCTTCTCGAACGCCTTCCTCGCCGTGACCGGCCTGTGCCTGCTGTTTTTCGGCGTCTGCGCGCTTTTCAGGGGCGACATTTCTTCCGCTCTCGGCTATGAAGGCAAGGGCAACGTCATAATATATGTGGCCGCAATCCTCGCGCTCGACTGCCCGCTTGCCATTATCTTCGCCAAGCTCCGCCACGAGCACAAGGCCGTCCGCTTCGCGGTAATCAAGACCCTGAAAATTCTGACGGAAGTGGGCGTGAACCTGCTGCTCTATCTCGTGATGCCCGCCAAGTTCGCGGCCAACCCCGACCACTGGCTGCTCGGCTTCGTGAGCCCGACTCCTGACTACACCTACGCCATCTTCGCCATCTTCGCAAGCTGTCTGCTGAGCCTCGTGCTCCTGCTGCCAGACATTCTGAGGCTCTCGATAAAGCTCGACCGCAAGCTGCTGGGAAGCCTCCTCGTCTATTCGCTTCCGCTGATGATCGCGGGCCTGCCGGGCGTGCTGAACGATTTCCTCGACAGGGTGCTGATGCGCTTTCTCAACGCCGACCCTGCAATGTGGAGGGCCGACCTGGGAGTATATCAGGCCGGAGTGAAGATTGCCGTCATTATGCAGCTTTTCATCCAGATGTTCCGCTATGCGGCGGAGCCGTTCTTCTTCCAACGGCAGAAGGAAAAGGGCAGCAAAGAGCTGTATGCCAAGGTGATGAACTATTTCGTGGCATTCTGTATGTTCGGCTTCCTGTGTATAATGCTCTATATCGACCAGATAGGCCTCATACTCGGGAAGGACTTCCGCGAGGGCCTCTCGATAGCCCCGATAATGCTGCTGGCCTACGTGATGCTCGGAATGCTCTTCAATGTGAATATGTGGTACAAGCTTTCGGGCAAGACCGGTTACGCTATTTGGATAACGCTCGCCGGCCTTCTGGTCACCATTATAATAAATGTGGTCTGGATGCCTGTGTATTCATATCACGCCGCCGCGTGGGGACATCTTGCAAGTTACATTATAATGCTGTTAATCAGCGTATTGCTTGGCAATAAGCATTACAGGATACCATACAATTGGTATTTGATTCTGGGCAACATAGGGTTCGGTATAGGACTTTATGAGATAAGCAAATATCTTCCTTCTGACTCGATGCCTATGTGGCTCGACCATCTTGTAAGAGCCCTCTTCATCCTCGTATTCGTGGCAATATCAGCCGTCGGCATAATCGGCACAGAAAGAAAAAAGAAAGCATATGAAAGTAAAAATTGTCAATAAATCCGCCTGGCCGGAGCCCTCTTACGCGACAGCCTCATCTGCCGGTATGGACCTGAAAGCCAACATAGAAGAGCCCATAGTCCTCGGCTCGCTCGAACGCGCGATGGTGCCGACGGGCCTTTTCATCGAACTGCCCGAAGGCTATGAGGCGCAGATCAGGCCCCGCAGCGGTCTTGCCGCCAAATACGGCATCAGCATCACCAACAGCCCCGGCACGATCGACGCGGACTATCGCGGCGAGATAAAGGTGTTGCTGGTAAATCTCTCGAAAGAACCGTTCACAATCAATCCCGGAGAGAGAATCGCGCAGATGGTCGTGGCCCGCTATGAGCAGGTCGAGTGGGAAAAAGTTGACAAGCTGGAAGAGACCTCCCGTGGGGAAGGCGGTTTCGGCAGCACAGGAAGAAAATGATATGATAGAGATTGAAAAACTATACGAACTCTACAAAAAGTGTTCGGGACTTACTACGGACAGCCGCGCCATAAAGGACGGATGTATGTTCTTCGCTCTCAAGGGCGAGACATTCGACGGCAACGACTTTGCACTTCAGGCGCTTAAAGGGGGCGCCAAATATGCGGTCGTGGACCGCGTGTCGCTGGAATCGGAGAGTTTCAAGGGGCGCAAGTGCATTCTCGTCGAAAATGTACTCCATACCCTGCAGAAACTTGCAGCGTATCATCGCCGGCAGTTCGACATACCGGTAGTAGGCATAACGGGAACCAACGGCAAGACCACCACGAAGGAACTTGTCACAGCCGTCCTATCTACGAAATACAAAGTCGTTTCAACCCAGGGCAACTTCAATAATCATATAGGTGTGCCGCTTACGCTTATGCGCATCGACAAGGAGACGGAAATCGCGGTGGTTGAGATGGGCGCGAGCGCCCCCGGCGAAATTTCCACCCTGACGGCAATTGCCCAGCCTACCTGCGGCCTGATAACGAACGTAGGCAAGGCACATCTTCAGGGCTTCGGCTCCTTCGAGGGAGTCAAGAAGACGAAAGGCGAATTGTATGATTATCTGCGGCAAAGCGGCGGTACTGTTTTTTATAACGCCGACAATGAACACCTCCGGGAAATGGTCGGCTATCGCAAGGGGCTTGTGCTGAGGGAGTACGGCCAGAAGCTCCAGGGCGTCTCCATCGAGCCGTTCTCGCTTGAAAATCCGTTCCTCGCGCTGAAAGTCGGGGAGAGAGAGATTAAAACCAACCTCATAGGTGATTACAATGCGGACAATGTGCTTGCCGCCTTGTGCGTGGCAGCATATTTCGAAGTGCCCCAGGCGGATGCGGCGCACGCAATCGAACGCTACAAACCTTCGAACAACCGCTCGCAGCTGATTGTCACCGAAAAGAACAGCGTCATAATGGACGCTTACAACGCCAATCCTACAAGTATGGCAGCCTCGCTGGCCAATTTCGCGTCGCTTTCTTTCGAGAGCAAAGTGCTCATACTCGGCGATATGCGGGAGCTGGGCCCGGATTCCCAGGTGGAACACGAGGCGGTGCTCCGCAGGGCGCTTTCAATTTCCGCACGTGTCATTCTTGTCGGCGGGGAGTTTTCGAAGGCAGCACGGTGGATGGGCTTCTCGCAGGACGACGTCCTCTGCTTCCCCGATTCCACATCTCTTAGGGAATACCTCGCTGCCAACCCTCTCGAGGGCTGCACGATTCTGGTCAAAGGCTCCAACGGCACCCGCCTCCAGGGCCTTCAGGAACTGTTGTAACAAAGCCGGGAAGAAATCCCGCGCTTTCTCGTCCCTGTCCACTGCTTCTGATGGCCACCGGGATGAAATCCTGGCGTTTCTCGACCCAGAAAGGGCTCCGGAGGCGTTGTCCGGGATGAAATCCCGCACTTCTTCGTCCCGGTCCCTTGCTTCTGATGGCCACCGGGATGAAATCCTGGCGTTTCTCGTCCCCGAAGGGGCTCCAGAAGCGTTGTCCGGGATGAAATCCTGCACTTCTTAATCCCGGTCCCCTGCTCTTGATGGCCACTGGGATGAAATCCCGGCGCTTCTCGTCCCCGAAAGGGTCCCGGAAGCGTTGTCCGGGATGAAATCCCGGGCTTTCTCGTCCCCGGGGTAGTTATCAGAGCGCGCCCGCATTGTAAAATTCGTATGGCATTTTGTGATGATTCGAAAAATTATCACTACTTTTGTTTGCCAGCCGGTTGAGGATGGAGATTTGAGGCGTCGGGAGTAGGCTGTATTCCAAATCACTATTGTTAAGCGGCGGGGCGGTGTTGAAAACTTAAAAAAACAATAGTGATATGTCAAACGAAAAACATTATTACCACTGCGCATCCAAGGGATTGGATGCCGGTATTCTCTTTGCTTCGCGGACCCAGTTCGTAGCAGGAATGAACCGCGTCGGGATGTGCCTGCAAGCCGTACCGGGAATAATAATCTTCTGTTTTGTGCTGATGGACAATCACGTCCACTTCATTCTATATGGCACTGAAGAGGAGTGCAGACAATTTATGGCTCAGTACAAGAAACTTACCTGTATTTATTTTGTCAATGCTACGGGACGCAAGCTGTCGGACTTCGAATATGATTGCTGGATTATCCACAACAAGGAGAAACTTCAAGAAAAGATTTGTTACGTACTGCGCAATCCACTTGTTGCCGGAATGAAAACACTGCCGACAAATTACGCTTGGGGTTCTGGGCCGTTGATGTTTACCGGAGAAAGAGACTCACGGTTTCACCCCCTTGGGGAAACCTCAGAGTACGCCCGCCGCAAGTTGTTCGGCACCAAGCAGAACATCCCGTCAGACTGGCTCGTGAACGATGAAGGAATGTTGTGGCCGGGCTCGTACGTCGACATCCAGCGTGCAGAAGCGGCTTTCGGCTCTGCAGCCAAATTCTTGTACGAACTCAACAAAAAGAATGAGGACCTGATCAATCAGGAGATGTATGGGGATTCCATATCCCTGCACGACGCCGATGCCGCCGCCATCTTGGAGAAAACTGCTGAAGATATGTTCGGCAGCGGTTGCATTGACTATCTAAGCCTGGAAGAACGGCTTGAACTGATCCGCACCGTGAACAGGACGCGCGGCACAGACATCAAGCAACTGGGCCGAATACTGCATATAAAATATCAGGATCTGGCCAAAATTTGGGAACGCCGACAATAGGTTTCTTCTAGAGGTCAAGAAGGCCGTCGGGGATTGTCAGCGTAAGGGTGCTGTCGTCGCATTCCACTACAAGATCCTCGTGGAAAGGGAGTATCACCTCTTTGCCGTTGTAATCCACGGCGAGACAGGTGTTGCCTGCAAAGTCATCGACGCCGGTGACGGGACCTACGAGGCGGCCGTCGGCGGCATTGCGAACGATCATCCCGACGATGGAATCATCGTCCTCGCCATCCTCTTCGTCGCCGAGGCGAACCTCCCGGCCGACAATTTCTTCGGCTGCCTCGAGAGTGTCTATATCCTCCAACTTGGCGATGAGGCGGTTCCCTTTAGGCTCGATGGACTCTATAAAAAAAGGAACCGGAAGTCCATCGAAAGTGATGAACACCGGTTCGTCAAGATCAAAATCCTCGGGGCCAATGCCGGAGAGGCTCATTACGACCCTGCCGTCCGTACCCCAGGATTTCAACACCTTCATCCTGCAGCTATGCCTCAGGATTTTCTGCAGGAGCCTCAGCCTCGGCAGCAGCTTCAGCGGCAGCCTTTGCAGCCTCTTCGGCAGCAACGCGTGCAGCTTCTTCAGCTTCAGCCTTCTTCTTTGCGATAGCTTCTGCTCTTTCCTCGTTTACCTTGGCCTCTGCCTTTACAGCAGCCTTTGCAGCTTCGTCAGCGGCTTTGCTTACAGACTGCTTCTTTGATGCAACCTTTGCATCTTTTTCAGCCTTCCAAGCGTTCCACTTCTTAGCTGCTTCTTCCTCGGAGAAAGCGCCCTTTGCTACACCACCCTGGAGATGCTTCTTGAGAAGGACACCTTCGTAAGAGAGGATGCGGCGGGCAGTGGTGGTCGGCTGTGCGCCGTTGTTGAGCCACTGGAGAGCTTTTTCACCGTCGAGGACGATGGTAGCGGGGTTGGTGTTTGGATTGTAGAGTCCGATCTGCTCGATCAGACGGCCGTCACGTGGAGAACGTGAATCGGTTACCACGATGTGGAAGTAAGCGAAGTTCTTCTTGCCGTGGCGTGCGAGGCGGATTTTAACTGCCATTTCTTAAAGTTATTTAATTAGTACAATAATTTTAACTTCCCGCCCTTCTCGAGAGCGAGCCCGCAAAGATACAAAATATTTTGAATATCAAAAATTTCCAGACTGTGTAGCACCGGCGGCAATCAGAACTCTGTAGCCGGCCGCGGCATCGTAATAGGAGTGCTTTTACCTTTTTTCGGCGTGAAGTGAACGAATATTGCGGATGAATTGTTAAATTTGCATATGGAAAGTACCGCCCTAAGACATATTCTTATCGCTCTCGTCTGCCTTCTGTGGACGTTGTGCGTGTCCGCTCAGGACAGAACAACGACCAAAAACAACAAGCCGGGCATATACGACAACCTGTACGACATTTACCTTGAAGCCTCGAAGAACCGGAGCAACGAAAAATGCATCCATCTGTCGGACTCGATGCGCACTCTTGCGACGCTTCAGAAAGACAAGCGCGCCGTGGCGCTGTCCTGGGCCAACCCCTTGTCCTATTATATGAGCCAGGATGACGAGGAGAATATTTTTCTTACCGCAAAAAAACTGATGGACTCCTCGGAAGAGGTCGGACTCTGGAGCATGTATTATCACGCCCTGGCCCAGCAGTCGATCTATCTGCTCAGGCATGTAAAGGTGGGAGAAGCCTTGAATCTCGCCGAGCACACTATGGAAAAGGCTTATGCAGACAACAACCCGAACGGCATCTACGCGAGCCACACGATGTTTGTCAATTGCTACATCATTCTGGGTCTTTTCGACAAGGGCATAGAGGAAGCCCGCAAGGCGATAGACGCGGAGTACACTATGCCGGACGCCAATTTCGGGAACGGCGTCATCAAGCTTATGGAACTGTATTACAGGCTGCACGACTGGCAGTCCATAATTGATATCATAGCGGAATATGAAGACAAGGTGGAAATCAACAGCACTCTTGTCAGACTCTCCGAGTACGAGGCTATTTCCCGTTTCTGGCTTTCAGACAAGAAAGGCTACAGGGACGCTTTGCGGAAGCTTGAGGAAAGAAAAGCCAAATACGGGCACTCGACGCAGGGCGGCCTGAGGATAGCTTTGGACGGAATCCGGCTGATGGAGGAGGGGAAGATGGATGAAGCCGAGAAACTGTTCAGAGACCGACTCGGCAATCCGGACAAATACTTTTATCTGTTCGAATGTTACAAGAGAACTAAGGATGTCCGGAAAATGGAGGAGGTTTACTTCGACAATGTGAGCTATCTGCAAAAGCAGAAATCCCTTCTGTACGATACGGACATCAAAAAGTACGAGCTGGAACTGGACAACAGGAGCCTGGAACTGGAGAATCGTGAACTCGCCTTCCAGCGCAACCGCACACGCGCCGGCCTGGGCATTGCCGTGCTTGTCGTCCTGCTGCTTTCCGGCCTGTTGCTGTATCTCAACAGCCGTCGTCACAATCGCAGGCTCAAGGAGGCGAACGAGACCCTGCAGAGGCAGAAGAAACAGCTTGAGGACAATATTACCGCCATTCAGAAAGCCAACAGCGAGAACGAGGCCAAGACATCGTTCCTTTTCAATATGAGCCACGATATCCGGACTCCTATGAACGCTATAATAGGGTTCCGTGATATGCTGGAGAAGTATCAGGACGACCCCCTGAAGCGTGCGGACTATCTGCAGAAGATAAAGGACTCGAGCAAAGTGCTGCTTTCCATCATCAACAATGTACTGGAGATGTCCCGCATCGAGAAAGGGACCGTAGAACTCCACGAAGAGCCTTGCAATGCAGAGCAGTTCTATGATTCGCTTTATGTCTCGTTCGGGGATCTGATGCTCCAGAAAGGTATCGAATTCACAAGACGGATCGACATACGGCATCCGGGAATGAGTTGTGACGTCACAAAACTGAGGGAGATATTCAACAATATTCTGTCCAATGCCTATAAGTATACGCTCCCGGGAGGAAAGGTTTTTCTTTGCCTTGAGGAACTGCCTTCGGAGGAACCGGACGTGGTTCTGCTGCGCACAACTGTTTCCGACACCAGCATCGGTATGTCTGAAGAATTCCTGCCCCGCCTGTTCGAGGAATTTTCGCGTGAGAACAACACTACGGATGTTAAGATCGAGGGTACGGGGTTGGGTATGCCTATCGTGAAAAGGCTGGTGGAGATTATGAAAGGCACGATCGAGGTGAGCAGCCGCAAGGGAGAGGGAACCACATTCATTGTTACCATACCCCACGGGATTGCTGAGCTGCCGGAAGTGGCTGGAGATGAAGAGGTCCGCGTCAATCCGGAATTGTTTGCCGGAAAGAGGGTACTGCTTGCGGAGGACAATGACCTGAATGCTGAAATCGCCGCATATATTCTTGGGGAATCCGGAATCGAGGCAGACAGGGCTGAAGATGGACTCCACGCCGTTGAAATGGTGAAAAACGCCCCCGATGGCTACTATGCAATGGTGCTGATGGACGTGCAGATGCCCAATATGAACGGATATGAGGCCACTCGGGCGATACGTTCCCTGCCGGACGCCCGGAAGGCATCCATTCCCATTGTCGCTATGACCGCCAATGCCTTCGAGGAAGATAAGCGGGACGCCCTCGAGGCCGGAATGAACGGCCATCTGTCAAAACCGTTTGAGATTGAAGAATTGTACAAGATCATCTCAAAATTCATTAGTTGACTCGCGTGTGTACGAATGGGCTCCGGCTCGAATAAAACCCCGGACTGCTTCGGGATTTCATCCAGGTATGATGCGCAGTTAAGACAGTGCGGCTATGATTTCCCTTGCCTTGGCGACTTTCTCGGAGAGGAGTCCGGGGGTTGTAGCTTCGCAGATGAAGCGAAGGTATGGCTCTGTGTTTGAAGGTCTTATATTGAACCACCACTTGGGGAATTCAATCCTGTAGCCATCGAAGTCGAACATTGCGGTCGGTTTCTCCTGCGAAGTGAAATAGTCGCGGACAGCGTCCATAGCCTCGGCTTTCCGTTCAAGGCGGAAGTTTATCTCGCCTGAATTGCAGTAGTGGCTTATCTGCGCTATTCTCTCGGAGAGCGCCACACCCTTCTTCTTGAGACCGGCGACAATGCGAAGTACCAGAAGGCTCGCCAGAAGGCCGCTGTCGCTGTAGAAGAAGTCGCGGAAATAGTAGTGACCGGCAAGCTCGCCTCCCCAGATGCCTCCGAGGGAGCGCAGGCGCGGAGCGGCGAATGCGCGCCCCACCTTCCAGGTGGCGATTTCGCACCCCTGCGGAACAAGGGCCTCGGCTACGGATTTGGAACTGCGAATATCTTGAAGGACAATGCCTTTCTCTCCCTTTTCGCCGATAAAGTAGTCGCCCAGAAGGGCTATTGTCAGATCCGGCGAGATGAAGCCGCCTTTTTCATCCACGAACATTACGCGGTCGGCGTCGCCGTCGAAGATTACGCCCACGTCGCAACCCTTTTCGCGCACAAGAGCGCAAAGGTCGCGGGAGTTTTCCGGAATCAGAGGGTTTGCCTCGTGGTTCGGGAATGTGCCGTCCAACTCTTCGTACAGATAATACGGGTCGTCTCCGAAGAGCTCTCTGGCCAGGAGGCCGGCCATTCCATTGGAGATGTCGATGCCTATTTTCAAGGAGGATATATCCGCCTTGAAGCCTCTGAGGAATTCAAGGTACTCGGCCCTGAGATCGAAGTCGTGGACAGTGCCGCGCCGCGAAGCGACAGGCGTCGGGCGTCCCTCCTCTATCCACTGCTTTATCTGCCCCAGACCTGCGTCCAGCCCTACAGGAAGCGCGTTTTCGCGCGACACTTTCATACCGTTGTACTCCTTCGGGTTGTGCGAAGCGGTGATCTGGATCGAGGCTTTGAAGCCGTGGCGGGCCGTTGCGTAATAGACGAGCGGCGTTGTGCTCAGGCCCAGATCCCAGACGTCGGCGCCGCTGTCGAGGATGCCTTTTACTACATATTCGTGAATCTCGGGCGACGAAGTTCTTGCGTCGCGGCCCACCAGCACCTTGTCGGCGCCCAAAAGCCCCGGCACGAAATATCCGACCTTATAGGCCGTCTGCTTATCGAAATCCACATTGTAGATTCCCCTTATGTCATACGCGTGAAATGCTCCCATATGCTATACAAAAATACTATTATAAATATTAAATACGTTTGACTTAGTCGGAGCGGACAGTCTGTCTCCGCTCGCTATATGAGGGGAAGCGCTCACTCCGCCAGACTGTCCGCTCCGACTTGGGATCCTCCCTTAATCAATTTATTTTCTGTCGGTTTTGACTCTGTAGGCGGCGCGGACTTTGCCGCGGGTTATGTTCATCAGCTTGCCGGCTATCATCTTCTTGCGGATAGGGGTGGCACGGTCGGTGAAGACTATACCGTCGAGATGGTCGAGCTCGTGCTGAACCATACGGGCGGCGAAGTCGTCGAACTCCTCTTCCTTCTGAGCGAGATCCACGTCAAGATACTTCACCTTGATCTTCTTTGGACGCACTATCTCGGCGTCGACGCCGGGAATGCTCAGGCAACCCTCCTCGTAGGAGGATGTCTCTTCGCTGGCCTCAATCACTACGGGATTTATCATCTCGCGGTGGAAACCCTCCAGTTCGGGGAAACGGTCGCGGAGTTCGTTGCCGTCGACCACCAGCACGCGCTTTGAGACGCCCACCTGAGGAGCGGCCAGGCCGCAACCGTCGGCGTGATGCATCGTCTCCACCATATCGTCCACAAACTGCTTGAGATTTTCTTCCGCGCCGGGGTCCACCTCCTGCGCCTTTGCCCGCAACACCTGCGAGCCATAAATGTAAATAGGTAATATCATTTTTCTTGATTTGTTCTGTCGAGCCAGCTCTGGAGGATTATGGAGGCGCTTATGCGGTCCACGGAATTTTTGTCGCGACGGTCGCTTTTCTTCATTCCGCCCTCTATCATCGCACGGTGGGCCAGGACTGACGTAAAGCGCTCATCTTCCAGAGTTACAGGTATTTGCGGAAACACCTTGCGGAGGCGGTTAAGGAAGGCGTCCACATCTGCGGCGGCCTCGGAAGGCTTGCCGTCCATATTGATCGGATAACCGACGACGAAGCGCTCTATCACCTCTTTTTCCGCGTATTTTTGAAGATATTCTATTATCTTTGCGGACGGAACGGTCTCGAGCGCAGATGCAAAGATGCGCAGCGGGTCGCTGACCGCGACGCCGATGCGTTTCCGCCCGTAATCGATTCCTATTATTCTGTCCACACTGCAAAGGTAACTTTTTATATGGCAAAAAGTGCAAGAAAAGAAAAAAGTCCGGCCGTCAAGTACCGCATAGAGCTGATTGAAGACCAATCAGAACGGAAAATATGGTCCTTCCATGGCAAAAAGGGCAATCTGATTGCTCCAGTCGTAGTCATATTCCTGCTTATAGTGGCGGCCACCTACTGCCTTATAGCCTTCACCGGCCTTCGCCACACTATCCCCGGCTACCCGTCCGCCGAATCGCGCAACACTGCACTCGCCAACGCCGTCAAGATAGACTCTCTCGAGAGAGTAATCGACGGCTGGGGCTTCGAACTCGCAAATATCCAGAGAGTTCTGACCGGCAGGGAGCCTTTGGTGATGGATTCGGTCAGAACAGCCGCAGACGCCGCCGCCCCGGATCAGCAAACAGCCGCCGAATACGCCAAGAGCGACTCTCTGCTCAGGGAACAGGTGAAAAAAGAGGAGCAGTTCTCCTCGAAACGCAGCGCAAAGAGCATCCAGATTGAAGGCCTGCACTTCTATCCGCCTGTCAAAGGCGTGGTAACACAGGCCTTCAACCCCGCAATAGGCCATCCTTGCATCGACGTCGCGGCCCCTGCGATGACGCCGGTCTGCGCGACCCTCGACGGCACCGTAGTGACAGCCCAATGGAACGACCTGACAGGCTACACGATGGCAATCCAGCACGACGGCAACATAATTTCCGTTTACAAGCACAACGAGAAACTTCTCAAGGTCGCGGGTGACAAGGTCACTGCCGGCCAGCCGGTTGCAATCATAGGCAGCACCGGCGAGCTGTCGACAGGCGTGCATCTCCATTTCGAACTGTGGTACAAGGGCGAGGCCGTCGACCCTGCTCTCTACATAACCTTCTAAGCAAGACAGGAGATGCAAAAAAGACACATAGCCATACTGGGCTCCACGGGGTCGATCGGGACACAGGCGCTTGACGTGATATCCCGCCACGAAGACCTTTTCGAGGTGGAACTGCTCACGGCCGGCAGCAACAGCGCCCTCCTGATAGAGCAGGCGCGAAGGTTCCGCCCCGGCGCCGTCGTCATCTGCAACGAGAGCAAATACCGGGAAGTGGCCGATGCGCTGGATCCTCTGTATATCAAAGTGTTCGCCGGCATAGACTCCGTCTGCGACCTGGTCGCCGGGAGCGGCGTGGATATGGTGCTTACCGCAATGGTGGGCTTCAGCGGCCTGAGGCCTACTGTCGCCGCCATCAAAGCCGGCAAGGCAATAGCTCTGGCAAACAAGGAGACCCTCGTCGCCGCAGGCGAGCTGATAATGGCGCTGGCGGCGCAGCATAACGCCCCTATCCTGCCGGTCGACTCCGAGCACTCCGCCATCTTCCAGTGCCTGCAGGGCGAGAATGCGGATATAGAAAAACTGCTGCTGACGGGCTCCGGCGGGCCTTTCAGAAAATCCACGAAAGAAGAGATGGCCGCCGCCACCCGCGAAATGGCCCTCAATCACCCCCGCTGGAAAATGGGCCCGAAAGTCACCATAGACTCCGCAAGCCTTATGAACAAGGGCCTCGAGCTGATAGAAGCCCGCTGGCTCTTCGATATGCAGCCGCGTGACATCGAAGTGGTCATCCACCCGCAGTCGATTATCCACTCGATGGTGCAGTTCAGCGACGGCTGCGTAATGGCGCAGTTGAGCAATCCGGATATGAGGCTGCCTATCCAATACGCCCTCTCCTACCCTTGCCGCACGAATCTCAACACCGAGAGGCTGGATTTCGCCTCGCTCGGACAGCTGACATTCGAAAAGCCTGACCTCGAGAGATTTCCGTGCCTTGCCCTGGCCTACGGCGCCATCGAAAAGGGCGGAAACGCCACGTGCGTGATGAACGGAGCCAACGAAGTGGCGGTGCAGGCCTTTCTCGAGGGGCGCATCCGTTTCACCGACATTCCTTCGATAATTGAAGAAACCCTCTGCCAATGCGACTTCATCAAAAAGCCATCTCTCGAAGAGATTTTCAGCACAGATTTTGAGGCAAAGCGCACGGCAAACGAAATATTGAAAAAATCCCAAATCTGATGGTAGTACTGTTAAAAGTCATACAAGTTATCCTGGCCCTTTCGCTTCTCGTCGTAATCCACGAGTTCGGCCACTATTCATTCGCGAAACTCTTCAAGACAAGGGTCGAGAAGTTCTATCTCTTCTTCAATCCCAAGATTTCGCTCCTGAAATTCAAGAAATTCGACGGCAAGCTCCACTGCAAGGCATTCTCTAAGAATGACGACCCGGATTGGGACGCCCATCCGGACAAGACCGAATACGGCATAGGCTGGCTTCCTTTCGGAGGATACTGCAAAATCAGCGGAATGATAGACGAATCTATGGACAAGGAGGCAATGAAACAGGATCCTCAGCCGTGGGAATTCCGCACCAAGAAGGCCTGGCAGCGCTTTTTCATAATGTTCGGCGGAGTGCTCTACAACTTCATCCTCGCCATAATCCTGTACGCCGCAATCCTCGGCAATTGGGGCGAGGAGTATCTGCGCAACGATGACGCCGTCTACGGCATCGCCGTCAACGACCTCTCCTACGAAATGGGCTTCCGCACAGGCGACCGCATACTTGCATTCGACGGTCACGCAATCGAAAACTTCAACAATCTTCAGATAGACCTTGTCCGCTCGCAGGCTGAAACCGCAACCGTGCTACGCGCTCATGACACCCTCACTCTGCAGCTGGACGGTCTCTACCTGCCTGCAGCCCTCAACACCCCGGGAATGTTCGACCTGGCGTTTCCTTTTGTGGTGAAGGAGGTTCCGGAGGGCTCTCTCAACGAGGGGGCCGGTCTTGAGGCGGGCGACGAGATTGTCTCGATCGACGGCGAAGAGATGTTCATCGTCCAGCAGATCCAGAGCCGCCTGGCATCCCTCAAAGACAGCTCGGTGGTGGCCGGAGCGCGCCGCGGGGCAGAGGTTGTGGAGGTTCCTCTTCAGGTGGACACCGCCGGCAAGGTGCAGGTCCTGCTGGAGGGCGACCTTACGAAGTTCTTCAAGGTGACCACCAACCGCTACAACTTCTTCTCGGCAATCCCTGCAGGCGCGAAAAAAGCCTTCGTAACGATTCGCGACTATGTCAAGGAACTCGGCCTGATATTCTCTCCGAAGACCGAAGCCTACAAGTCGGTCGGCAGTTTCATCGCAATCGGCCGCATATTCCCCGACACCTGGGACTGGCTAAGGTTCTGGTCGATCACCGCGCTGCTGTCCATAATGCTCGGAGTGCTCAACATCCTGCCTATACCGGCGCTTGACGGCGGCCACATTCTCTTCCTTATAATAGAGATGATTACAGGCCACAAGGCTTCCGACAAGGCTATGGAAGTGGCCGAGACGATCGGTATGATACTTCTCATAATGCTTATGATCCTGGCCTTCGGCAACGACATACGCAGTCTTTTCTAGAAAATCAAAAAATTGAACGATATGAAAAATTTCAAACGCACATTATTGCCGGCGCTGCTCGCAGCAGCTGTACTCTCCGGCGCCTGCTCCGAGAAAGGCGGCAGCGGCCCGCTTCCCGACATCACAGGGAAGGCCGGCGAAGTGGAAATAGTATCCGCCAAGGCACAGTGGGAGGCCGAACCTGGCACCGCAATCCGCGAAGTGCTTGCCGACACCTATCCGTATCTTCCTCAGTCCGAGGCGCTTTTCAGACTTTACAACGTGCCTCTGGAGAGCTTCACTCAGGTCTTCAAGCTTCACCGCAATATGATCAACCTCAGGATAGCCGACAGCCTTGAGGCGTCCTTCTCCGTGGCCCGCAATGTCTGGGCTCAGCCTCAAACTGTCGTGACAATCAACGCTTCCTCAGAACTGGAAGCCGCAGAATATGTAAGGCAGAACGGCGGCAAACTCGTGAAAATATTCGAGCAGGCGGAAAGGGACCGTTCGATGGCCAATGCCGAGAAATATCAGAACACGTCGCTCGACCTCTTCGTGGAGCAGATGTTCGGCGGAACTCCGTTCATACCGTCAAACTACTCCCTCAAGAAGCAAAACGGCGATTTCCTCTGGATTTCCTATGAAACGACCTACACAAACCAGGGCCTTTTCATCTACAAGTTCCCTTACAGCGGAGATTTCCAGTTCACTCCGAAGTATCTCATCGAAAAGAGAGACGCCGTGATGAAGGAGAACGTTCCGGGCACGGCCGAGGGCAGCTATATGATTACAAACCCCAACATCGTACCTGGTTTCGAGTGGAGAACGGCCGGCGGACGCAGATTTGCGGAAGTGCGCTCCCTTTGGGACACATACAACGATTTTATGGGCGGTCCGTTCATACTTGATGCATTCCTAAGCAAAGACGGCAAGGAAATCATTGTAACTGAAGGGTTTGTGTATGCCCCTAAGTACAACAAGAGGGACTATGTAAGGCAGCTTGAGGCTATCCTCTACTCCTGGCATTGGAGCGAATAATCGCTTTTTTTAAAAAAAAGTTTGCGATAGAAAAAAGTTTTTCTACCTTTGCGTTCCCGTTTGTGGAAGGACGTGGAACAATGGTGGGTTCGTATAACGGCTAGTACTCGAGATTTTCATTCTCGCAATGGGAGTTCGATTCTCCCACCCACTACGAAATATAAAAATTGAAATAATGGCAAATCACGCATCAGCAGACAAGCGCAATCGCCAGAGCGAAAAGCGCAGAGTGCATAATAAATACTATGCACGAACAACAAGGAACGCCATCAAGGCAATCCGCAACACAACAGACAAGGCAGCGGCAGAGGCTTCAATGCCAAAGGTATTCGCAATGATCGACAAGCTCGCCAAAATCAACGTTATCCACAAGAACAAAGCAGCCAACCTCAAGAGCGGCATCGCAGTTTACGTGAACAAACTCTAAAAATTGCTTTTTTGTCACACGACTTAGAAAAAACTTTCCAATCTTTGGAAAGTTTTTTTTTGCACCTTTGACAATGAAGACAACCATAAAATCTTGGACAGAGAGCGAGCGGCCGAGGGAGAAGATGCTCCGGGAAGGCTGCCAGTCGCTGTCAGATGCGGAGCTTCTGGCCATACTGCTCAGAGCCGGAACGCCTAAAATGAACGCCGTAGAGCTGGGCAGGCATCTTCTTTCCGAGGCCGACGGCAGGCTTCAGCAGCTTTCAACCTTCAGCCCGCAGAGGCTTATGACGGCAGGCGGCGTGGGGCCGGCCAAAGCCGTCTCTATCGCGGCTGCCTTCGAACTCGGCAGGCGGCTGAGCTCCGAGCTGCCCGAAGACAAACCGGTAATATGCCGCTCGCAGACAGTAGCCGACATTATGGGGCCGCGCCTGAGGGACTTGCCGCACGAGGAGTGCTGGGTCCTTTTCCTCAACAATTCGATGAGGCTAATCGGCAAGGAGAAGGTCAGCCTGGGAGGCACATCCCAAACCGTGATAGACATAAAGATTGTTGTGAAAAAGGCCGTGGAGCACCTTGCCAGCGCGGTCATCCTCGTCCACAACCACCCTTCGGGCTCACGCCGTCCGAGCGGGCAGGACTGCCGGCAGACCGCCGCCCTGCGCCAGGCTCTGGAGATGTTCGACATCCAGCTGCAGGACCATATTATAATTGCAGGAAAGAAATATTACAGTTTTGTCGATGAAAATTCGACCTATAGGTCATCTTGCAGGAATAAAAGTTAGGTAACCCCTTAAAGAATAGAC